>Ga0209887_1000025_pt1 | contig 42170 bp, 49 predicted proteins | sample GWRWN1_30_40_FD_187230 | JGI IMG/M metagenome (GOLD analysis project Ga0209887, IMG submission 187230) | Riverbed sediment microbial communities from areas with no vegetation in Columbia River, Washington, USA - GW-RW N1_30_40 (SPAdes)... | ecosystem: Environmental > Aquatic > Freshwater > River...
ACGGACGGATTATTGGCGGACAGTCAGCGGATGAACGAAGTAGTGAAATCGACTCGTTTGCTGCTGGGGCCAGCCGAATCATCGTTGGCACTATCGCCGCGGGTGGCGAGGGGATTGATGGACTCCAGTGTGCGTCTGCTCTTGTATTTGTTGACCGGGATTGGAGTCCGGCTCGAAACGATCAAGCTATTGGTCGAATCGATAGATTGGGACAGTATGGATCAATCGTCGTCTACGATCTCATCGCCAGAGGGACAGTCGATCAGTATAAAGGACAACTTCTGAATAGGAAAGCCTCATGGATACGCCAAATGCTCAATCAATAGGAGACGATCATGGAGTATGAGATGCATTCAGTTGTGAATATCTTCCCTGAGATGTCCGAGGATGATTTCAAGGAGCTAGTTGAGGATATTCGCACTAATGGCCAGCTTGAAACAATCAAGATTCACGGCGATAAGATCATCGATGGGCGCCATCGGTATTTGGCTTGTAAGGAACTTGGCATCGAGCCAAAGGTCGAAGAGGTCGACCCGGACAGCCCGACCGATTACGTCCTTTCGGCCAATCTGTACCGCCGGCACTTAACGACCGGACAGCGCGCGATGGCTGGACTCGAAGCCGAACGTACGTTCGCTGACGAGGCGAAGAAGCGCCGTAAGCAGACCAAAATGGACAAAACAGGCTCGGTGGGGTCGGGTACCCGACCCGATCACCCAGCTCGAACGGTGGCTGCCAAAGCTGTTCGAGTTTCAGCGGACGCTATTGCGAAAGCTAAGGCACTCGCTAAGCGGGCGCCCGATCTTGCCGATGCCGTACGAATCGGTAAGCTTGATCTCACGCCTGCGTACAATGCGCTACTAGCGCGGGAGCGTGCGGTAAGGCTCGAACAGGAGAAAGCAGCACGCGCAGCAAAAGCCAAGAAGGCCGAGGACGAGCTTGCTGCTGCGGGTTTCCGGCGCGATAGCGACCCTGAATTCTTAAAGGCGCAGCATCAGAAGCGACAGTTAGCGTTGGCATTGGAAATTAGGAAGGGCCTTAGCGCATTGCTTGTGAAGATTAGTGGCCTAGCCGAAGGTGCTGCTGAGCTAGAAGTTTCTGAGGCAGAGCATGAATTATTCACATCGCGCATCGCACAGGCACAGGCGCGGCTTGGCCTGCTTAAAGAGATCATCGACGGCTCGCGCGGCTTCGATGATGAGGTGCGTGCTCTCTTGGAGAGCTAAGGCATAGTACCAAGCTACGCCGAGCTGTACTGAACACCACGGGATACTCCGGCAAACTTCGGCATACTCGGGAAAGTCGTACTTGACATTGGCGATATGATCCTCATAGGTACTGTCGTAATGAAGGGCGGCCAGCAATGCCTATCAAGAAGTCACTCACGGTCAATGCACGGGGAAACGCGCGAGAACTCGCAGCGTTTTTAAAGAATAACCAAGGCGCATCGCTCGATGAGACTGCAATAGGGCTACGATGGACGAAATCGCAAGTCCGCACGACGCTGAATGACGCACGCGATTGCGGTTGGGCAATCCGGTGCAGACATAAGCAGCGTGAGAATACATATTGGTTGCTAACAAGAGACGAAGAAATCGTTGAATTCTTTGACGAATGGCTTGCAAGGGTATCAACGTCGGTGGCCCGAGTCTTTTTAATTGGTAGGCGCCGTAGCAACCCATCATTAGAGCTGCAAGCAGCAAATTCGTTGATGCTAGGTTATATCACATTAGTCCGTCAATCTGCATTAGACAGAGCCAAAGATAATCTCGCCGCGCTCGACTGATGCCAGTCCAAGGGCGTAGCACGACGAGCTTGGCCGTCGAGCTGATGAACCAATCGTGCATGCAATGTCAAGCTCAATGGATGCATCATGCCATTGGCGAAGTTAAGTACGATAGCAACGGTGGCACGTTCCGGCTCATCTGCTTGAAGTTCGCGCCAAGCTACACCATCGAACGGACGCGCGCAATCGCGCCACAACCACCAGCAGCGCTCGACGCGCCAACCCTTCAACTCTTACGCCCGTACCAGAAAATGATCGAACCGAGGAGAACTCATGCCCGATGAGCAAGAGCCGCAGAAGATCACGATTCCGCCTGGCACGGAAGGGCCAGAAATTCCGCTTGAGGTGCAGCTCGCTGCACTCCAGGCTAGCATGGGGATCATGGCGGCATCGCACGCGCGGGCACTTGGTTCCGTGATGCAGGAGCTTAGCGCAGAGCGCGAAGAGCGCGACCACTATCGCCAGCTATGGGCGGAGGCCGCTGACAAGCTTGAGCGTATCGAGGACAGCAAGATCAAGCCACTCGTGATCCTCGAACTCGAAGATAACGAGGTCGCTAACTGGGTCCGTGATTCGCCGTCCCTCTATATCGAGATTGATTACGGCAAAGAGCGCGCTGATGCGCGGTTCGTTGCCATCTTACGACCAGGAGCAATCGACGATGGCTGACTTGTCCGGCTCTGCGAGTCCTTGACGCCCTGAGCTGGGCATGAGATGATCCTCCCCCGGACGGAAGGCAAGGGCCGATCAGTACAAACTTTCCCTTCGGCCCGGGAAGCGAGCCTAGCTCCTGCGGTCCTTGCCTACCTCCATAGAAGCGTCCCTTCCACATGCGTAGGAGACGGAGATGGAAAATAAGCCAGATAAACTCATTATTAGAACTAGTGATAGGCAATTATTCAAGCGCTGTCGTTTACAGTGGCACTTTTCTAGCAAAATACGTTTGGATTATGAGCCTCTTAGGGCTAAGCTATACTTCGATTTCGGCACCGCATGGCACGCCGCGCTCGCGCAATGGTATGAGCCATCAACGTGGGCAGCGGCTTCCATCGAGCATCGCACGGTATGGGCGCAGCAAGCGTTCGATTTCTCGCTGAACAATCAGCTCCAGCTCTATCGTGATCGCGGTATTGACGATATGGAGATGGAACGCGAGTTCGAGGAAGCGATGACGCTCGGCCCCGCGATGTTCGACAACTATATCCCATATAGCCTAGAGCATGACGACTTCACACCGATCCGCGTCGAGCAGGAGTTCGAGGTCCAAATAGGCTGGTACGTCGACTCGATTGTGATGTACCTCGGCCCGCATCTTGATGCTTGGTATGAAAATCTCCTGCCCGAGCCTCAAGCACAGGCAATTCCCATTGTGTATCAGGGTCGCGTGGACGCGCTCGTGCAGGATTTGCTTGGGAACTATTGGATAGCAGAATGGAAAAGCGCAGAGAAGGCGCCGCCTGAATCGAACCGCTGGCTCGCAATGGATGCTCAAGTGGGGTCGTACGCTTGGGCAATTCAAAAGATGCTCGGTATCCCAATCAAGGGCGTGATCCATCGCACGACGCTCAAGCGGGCACCAGAACCTCCAAAGCTGCTAAAGAACAACCAGCTCTCCATTGATAGGCGCCAGTACACAAGCGCCACGCTTTTCGCGCAGTCGGTCAAGCAGTGGGAGGAAATGTTCGGTATTCCAGCGCTCGATAAGTATAACGAGTATCTGGAGTTTCTCGCTTCGCCTGATGCTCCGAAATTCATTTACAATGAACAGGTCACGCGCAACCCGAACCAGATCGCGAACATCGGCAAGTGGATCGCTGCTGAGGCGCAGGAAATGCTCAGCGATCCCGATATCTATCCGAGCCCGAGCAGCATCAACTGCAACTCATGCGCCTTCTATGGGCCGAGTCTCGCATGGCAGGAGGGAAGCGATTGGCAGTTCATTCTTGATAGCCAGTTCGTGAAGCGCAGCGAAACCATTGAGCAGCAGAGTACCGCCGTACTGGAGTGAACCCTCATCAGCGAGAGTACCGCCGCACGGAAGTGAACCGGCCAGGAAGCAGAGTACCGCTGTATGTGAGTGAATCTTGGAGATCGAGAGCGCCGAATGCATCGAGTGAACCACCGCAAGTAAGTGTGCCGAGCCGTCCGAGTGAAACCGCCCTTGAGGAGCGTACCGATGTACGGGAGTGATCGCCATTAGTGATGTGTTAACGACCGAAACAATCGGCGGATTGGAGATCGTCCGTGCCGGTACTGCCCCACAGGGGCGAAAGTTAAATACCCTGATCTACGGGCCGCCCGGGGTTGGGAAGACCGTCCTAGCTGCTTCTGCTGATGAGGTTCCGGCGATGCGCAAGGTGCTCTTCCTCGACATTGAGGGCGGTACGCTCTCGATCGAACATCGCTTCCCGAAAGTCGAGATCGCACGGATTAAATCCTGGGGCCAGATTCAGGACGTGTATAACGACCTGTTCAACCAGGATGGCGCCGGCTACGGTACCGCGGTCATTGACTCATCCACCGAGAGCCAGAAGTATTCGATGGATGCAGTCATGGATACTGCGTATCGCCGCGATCAGTCGCTCGACCGCGATATCCCGATGCAGCGCCATTGGGGCGTTAGCATCGAGCATATGCGGCGCATGATCCGCGCATTCCGTGACCTGCCGATGCATACAATCATCACCGCACTGTCAAAGGAGGAAACGGACAACCTCAGTCGGCGGCGTATTCAGCCATCGATGCCCGGTAAGTTGGCAAGTGAGATCGCCGGCTTTATGGACATCGTACTGTATATGTACATGAAGGAGGATGAGGAAGAGCCGGGGAAAATCAACCGCGTGATCGCGACGAAAGCGGGAGAGCTGTATACTGCAAAAGATCGCTCTGACCGCCTGCCCGCATACATGGTAAACCCGACCATGAAGCAAATCTACGACCTCGTGATCGCGAGCCCGACAGCAAAGGACAATAGCAAATGAGTGAAGCAGGTATCCACGTTTCATTCGCCGACGATGACTTCGATACTGCTGGCGAGACATTCAGCATCCCGGGTGCCACGTACCCCGCGCTCGTTACAAAGGCCGAAGTCGTCCAGATCAAGAGCGGCGCCAACGCCGGCCAGGACCAGCTCAAGGTCGAATTCGTGATCGACGCCGAGGGCCTCGAATTCACTGAGACGGTTCGCGGCGCGGATGGCAAGCCCAAGAAGATCACGCTGCGCCCGCACGAGCGGCATCTGTTCCGCAATTTCAACTGGCTCACCGACCGTGGCCGCGAGTATTTCCTGGCGTTCCTGAAGGCAACGAAGGCAATCCCGCGCAAGGAGCTGGAGGAGTACGGTTTCGTCCCCGCACGCGGCCACGTCGAGAAGCTCAACGAGAGCCGCGTTGCCATCGCCGTGACGCGCAAGCCCGAGCCGAATGAGGAGTACGCGCTCGCGGACGGCAACCGCAACGACGTTGCTCGCGTGTTCGCCATCGACAGCGAGCAGGGCAAGAAGGCACTCGCCGCCGTGCGTGCCAAGGTCGGCAAGGACTCCCTCGCGCCATGACGCTCAGAGACACTATCCAACAGGAAACCGAATTTCAGCGGCGTAAGGTTGCCGGACTTGAACGCTACATCGCACAGCATGATCTAGAGATCAAGCGTGGCAAAGAGATGGCGCTCTATCTTGAGGAGACGAAGCGCGAGTTTGCAACGAAGCTCAAGACGGAACGGACCTATCTTGAGTGGCTTGAACAGGATGCGCCAGTTGGCGACCAGCCTGACGAAGCCATTGAGCCAACAGAGTAAGGATTGACATGGCATTTCTTACTAGGGAAGACAAGAACGAACTCATGCAGCAGATCGCTGGCATGCGCGGCGATATCAAGGGCCTACGCGCTGAGCGTGAGGCCGTTCGCGAAGAACTAGACCTTGCTGACGAGATCGTTGAACTCAAGCGCAAGATCGAGGATCTCAAGATCAGCGAGGATCGTCTCACCGAGAAGCACAAGCGCGAGCGCCGCGAAGTCGAGCACGACGTTGGCCTCCTGCGCAAGCGGCAGGAATTCGAGGTCGAGTCCGCTACACGCGAAACTGAGCTGACTGTTCGTGAGGAAAATCTTGCCGCTGACAAGGAACGCTTCAAGGGCGAGATGGACTTCCAACGTACAGAACTCAGCAAGCAGATCGATTACCTCAAGGACCTGATGGAGAAGGTCATGGAGCGGCTCCCGAGCGCGAGCATGACGCTACGGGGCACGCTCGCCGATGTCGGTGCCGGCAGTGGGCGAGACAATGGCAATCACGAATAACACCAGCATGAGTACTGGCTACAATAGCAATACAATCACTTGGAACACGACCGTTGCCAGTGCCAATACAGGGCCGGTTACGATGGTGCTGACGCCGCAATCGCCAACACCGCCCACGCCGAAGACCGACTTGGAGTGGCTCCGCGAGCAGGTTGATGAAGTCTGCCAGCTCGCCCGAGTGTAGGGAGGATCAATGTTCACGCTAATCGGTACGGCACGTTGCTCAGAGGCTACGCCGCAATGTACCGATGTTCATCGCAATGAGCAGGGCGACATCATGCTATCGAACGGTGATGGTCAGCTCATCCAAATCCCGGCTGGAGAATGGACTGCGGTTCTCGAACTCCTAAGCCGGTGACAATGTGACTAGCTGGCCGAGGTGGCGGTTCTCGGTACCGAGGCAGTGGATGAGGGGTTGGGATTCAGTTCGTCCCGCCGTGTAGGCTGGCTAGTCACATTATATAAGTCGGTGATGGGGCCATCCGAGGTCGGATGGCCCCATTACGATCCCGGTTCAACCAGGTCACAATGCCCGAAAACCCTATGGGGGTAGGGCCGTACAGGAGGCATGTTGAGTGACCAGCCAATTGACGACATCCCAACTGAGGCGTTACCGGAGGAAGAGCGCCATCATCTACAACGCATAACGACGTTCGAGTATCTTTTTGGCGATGCGGAAGGACTTCTCTGTGTCGCAGCAAAACGCGGCGACAGTTTCAAAGAAGAGTTTTTCAAGTACCCGCAAGGGCTTGAAGATGCCATGCGGCAGGCACAGCAATGGATGCTTGGCAGCTACAACACATACTTTTGCGTAAACCTGCTGATAGCCCCACGTCGCGTCAAAGAAAACGTTGCACGTTGCACACATGCCTGGGCCGACCTCGATGCCTGCGTACCAAGCGATTTACATGTACCACCTTCAGTTACACTCGAAACATCTCCGGGCCGTTTTCAAGCATTTTGGAAGTTCGATGAGTCGCAAGATATCGTTGAAACCGAACTTCTCTGCAAGCGCATCGCCTATGCGCATAAAGATGAAGGTGCAGATACAAGCGGCTGGGATATGGTACAGCTCCTCCGTATCCCGCTGACGCCGAATTTCAAATACGACGATGCGCCAGAGGGCAAACTCGGCGTCAAGCAGCTCGTCTACCGGCCGGAGGACTTTGCCGAGCACTACCCAAAGCTCGAAACTGAATACTACGAGTTCCGTAAGATTGGGAATCTCCCCAGCGAGAGCGCCGACGAGCTGCTTGCGAAGTATCGTGGCTCCCTCGCCGATGTAGTTTGGACATTATTTGCACACCCGCCGGAAGAGGATTGGTCAACCGTACTTTGGCATCTTGAGGTCAATCTCGCCGAAGCTGGGATGTCCCCCGAAGAAACTTTCGTTGTCGCGGAGTCGGCGAAGTGTAACAAGTATGCGCGTGATGGGCGTACCAGTGGGGCTCTCTGGAAAGACGTGCAAAAGGCGCACGCATGGGCCGCCAACGAGCGAGATGTTCACGGAATCCGGCAACAGAAGTTCGCTGATCTCATCCGCGACGACGAGCAGTTTGGCATTCAGCCAGGATTTGTTGAAGAATATATCAAATGGGCAACCAAGCGAACCGATGCTGCGCCTGTCTATCACGAAGCTTCAGCATTCCTCATCTTGTCTGCGCTGCTCTCTAGATCGGTGCGCCTGCCAACGAGCTTCAACCCGAACGGGGTTACGCCGAACCTCTGGTTTATGATCCTCGGCGATACAACGCTCACGCGCAAGAGCACTGCAATGGATATGGGCGTCGATATCCTTATGGATGTGGCGCCTGAGATGCTCACTGCCACCGATGCGACACTAGAGGGCATGTTCACCAGTGTTGCAGCTCGTGCTGGTGAGCCGGCTGTCTTCGTACGCGACGAGTTCAGCGGAATGCTTGAAGGCATTCAGCGTAAGGATTACTACGCCGGCATGGCTGAGATGTTGACGAAGCTCTACGACGGCCGCACTGTGAAACGTCAGCTTGCTCGTTCACTCATCGAAGTTCACAATCCAGTTTTCATTATGTTCTGCGGTGGGATTCGACAGCGTATTCTTGAGCTGATGACACACGACTATATCTCCTCCGGTTTCGCACCGAGGTTCATCTTCTTCTCTGCGGAAACCGATCTCGACCGCTATCAGCCACTCGGCCCCCCTGTGGGGACTTCAGACCACGAGCGCGGCGCATTGGTCGATGCCGCTAGGGAATTATTCAAGCGCTATGACGCAACAATAGAGATCAATGGTATTCCAACACGCGCTACGTATCGGGCCGAGCTAACACCAGAAGCGTGGCAGCGGTATCACAAGCTCGAAAAGGAGATGCTCAAGGATGGCATGGAATCTACCGCGCCACACCTCTTCACGCCGATCCTGCAACGATTGAGCATCAGTATCCTCAAGGCGGCTGTACTCCTTGCCGCCGCTCGTGATGACAACCCGGTAGATGAGTCGATACTTGTAGAGGAAAGCGATGTTGTCCATGCGATTATCTATGGTCATACATGGCGCGACACCGCACTAGAGGTTGTTGCGAACGCTGGTGCGACTGCATTGGAGGCGAGGCTCAAGCAGGCATTCAAGCTGATCAAGATACAGCCAGGGATGGCACGCGCGGTGATCATGCGCCAGCTTCACCTGACGGCGCATGACGCCGACTCGATTTTCGAGACGCTCGAACAGCGCGCGTTGATCCGCAGTTCTAAGAAGGGTCGCGGCGCAAAATACTGGCCTACGTCGGAAGGATTCTGATGCGTAAATTAGGAGAGCCGTTTAAGAAGTTGGATGACATCATGGAAAAGATTTGCGAGGTCTGTGGCAATGAGCTTGGCGGCCATGATGTTTACGACTCGACTACGCAGTCGGATCACAACAATTTCGCCGTTACGATCACTGTTAACACTCGTTGCGCAGGGAGGAAGTAAGTGACTGAGCAGAAGCTTGTGATCTACGGGTTTGAGTTTGATGGCAGTAACGTGGCGGCCAATGGTCAGCCGGTGCCGGTCATCATTGCGCGTGTGCAGTACCCAAGCGGTGCGCAGGGGCAAATCTCTTGGCCGCTCGAACTCGAAGATCAGGAGTTCCTCAAGCCGCTATTTGATCGCCTTGAAGAGCGCGTGCTCGCACAGACCGATCCCAACGCGGCGCCTGGATTCGTGCCTGAGGGCCTTGATGACGGCTTCCGAAAGGACACAAGTGAGTAAATGGGGACGAGCACAAGACGCCGTCTACGATATTCTCTTCGGCTTTGAGGCGCCTGACAATCGCGGTCTGGTGAGCTGGCATCCAGGCCCGCTCAATGATTACCCAACTGAAAAGCGCGGCGAACTTGTTGAGCGCATCATCACGGCAGTCGCAAGTACCTTCGGCGAGGACGAACCAATAATCGAATTGACAACCAGAGAACGCGAATTTGTCATATGGACACTTGGCTACGTCGAGGGCGCCGCGTTGGAGATGCAGGATGACGCGACAGGTCAGCAGGCAAACGCCATCGTTGAAAAGCTGAAGCAATGGCCAGATGCATAAACACCCGCTAGCTGACTGCGAGCACTGCCCTCTGATCAATGAGCGGTTCGTGCCATCGACAGGCCCCACAGGGGCTAGCCTAGCTATCGTCGGCGAGGCACCAGGATATCAGGAGACAGTATATGGACGACCGTTCGTTGGGCCATCCGGTAGGTTATTACAGGAACTATTAGAGAATGTAGGTATTAACTTTGCAGAAACATTCCGAACCAATGTGGTACTCTGCCGGCCACCAGAGAATCAAGACCCGCCGCCGGAGGCTATCAAAGCTTGCAAGCCTCGGCTTCTCGCAGAACTCGACGCCAGCGGGTGCGACACGGTACTCGCGACGGGTGGGTTTGCCGCGAAAGCGCTCTTGCAATCTAATGATGGAATTCTCAAGCAGAGAGTTGGGCCGCCCAAGCGCAGCCCATATAACAGTAACCTGCGCATTGTGGCAACGGTCCACCCAGCATACGTCCTTCGATCTTCAGATGCGTTTCCGTTCCTCGTCACCGATATTCAAAAGATTCGTGAGCAAGTTCGCACGTTCAAAGAGCCCGACTATACCGTCCCCAAATCTGCACACCAGGTTATTGAGGCCCTTGAAGTATATCTACCCGGACGACCCCTCGCAGTAGACATCGAAACGCGCGTCGACAAGGACACCGCATATGAGCACGCCAGCCAGTACGATCTTCTATGTATTGGAATCAGCTCTGGTGAAGGCACGGTTGTCATTCCTGGAGAATTCCTGGACGCTGGAGGTGTGGGAGAAAGGCTACGCGATCTCTTCGGAACAGCTCGACTTATCGCGCAGAATGGGAAATTTGATATACCTGCTCTTTGGCGGTATCAACCAGGAGCTACACTCTGGTTCGACACCATGCTCGCCTCCTATGCCCTTGACGAGCGAACCAGTGGAATCCACTCCCTCGACTACATGGGACAAGAGCACCTCGGAGCCCCAAACTGGAAAGCCGACATCAAGCAGTACACCAAAGGATCAGGAGACTACGGACGCATACCTCGTGACATCCTGCACCGCTATAATGCCTTCGACGTTGCATGCACCTACCAACTTTACGAACTTTTCAACACCAGGCTGGATGATAAGGGTTTGCGAGACTTGCATGACTTCTTGGTACGCGCATCTAACGCATTGATGCGAGTGGAGGATGAGGGCGTTGCTATCGATACTGCTTACCTTGAGCAATTGGACCGAGATTTTTCTGCTCGCCTATCTACATTGGAAGCACAACTATCGCAATGGGTCGCCAACCCTCGCTCACCAAAACAGGTTACAGCCTCGCTTAGTACGCTCGGCATTACAACTCCATCTACGGATGTGTCCCATTTGCAGCAAATACAATCGCGGATGGATGACTACATTTCAACTAACCGAGCAGTCGAAAAGGCCCAAGTGGTTCTTGAATTCACGAACACACTCTTAGACTATCGACACTGGCATAAGCTCCATAGTACCTATGTCGAAGGTATCAAGAAGCGGCTTTACAAGGGCCGAATCTATACGACGTACAAGCTACATGCGACGGTCATGGGCCGTCTATCGAGCGCAAATCCGAACGTACAGAATCAGCCGCGTGAGGGTGAAATTCGGCCACTATTCACGGCTGAGCCCGGCAACGTCTTTATCGAGGTTGACTTCGCGCAGGGTGAGCTGCGCGTCATTACGTGGATTGCTGGCGTTGGGCGCTTTGTAACAATGCTGCAAGAAGACCGTAGTCCACTCAAAGAACTTGCTACACAGCTCTTTGGCCCCAACTATAGTTTACATCAATACACACGAACCAAGAATATTTTTTACGGCTCGTCATATGGTATGATCCTAGGGCGCGGCAAGCAGGGCGTTGTTTATGCACGTGATACGCTCAAGATGAGCAATGACGAGGCATACAGATTCCAGCAGGATTTCTTTGCGCTAGTGCCAGAGATTCCTCACTGGCAAGAGCGCACGCGCGCGTTCGTCAAGCGTGGCGGCCTCCTAACGACGTACAAGGGCCGAAGTCGTCACTTCTGGCATATCTCCAAGGAGAACGAAAAGGATATCCTCAATGAAGCTCTTGCCTTTATCCCCCAAGGAACCCTCACTGACATCAATCTCACCGGTGCTACTCATCTCGTTGAGCAAGGTCACAAGGTACGAATCCTTGTACATGATTCAACTGTTGTGGAGTGTCCAGTTGGCAATGTCGAGCCAACGAAAGCAGCCATCACCATAGCGATGGAAGAGGCCGCCCGAGAGTTCACCACCGAAATCCCGATGCCAGTAGAGTTCAAGATCAGCAAAGCTTGGGGGAAACCCGATGACTGAGACTCATTGTGTGTTTGGGAAGCCGAAGTTTCGCAACTGTGATGGAGAAGAGGAAGAGTATTTTTACCGCGATGGGCCAGTGATTCTCTGTCGATTTCACGGGCAGGCATGGTCGAAGGTTGGCGAGGACGTAGATACGGCGAAGAAGCGCACGAAGCGCGCCAAGGAGCTGCTGACCTATCGAGGCCGTCGTGACGGCAAGACAGCGCCGTTTGTTGGTGCGATCTCGCCAAGTACCTACAGGGAAACCTAATGGTTTACCAACGTCGTGAGCATACGGCGCCAGTCGGCGCTGAACGCACTGATCAGAGCAGGGGGCGCCCGTATATTCGTATCAAGCAAGCGGATGGCTCGTGGAAGTGGAAGCACCGACTTGTCGCAGAGAAGATGCTCGGCCGTGAGCTAGAGCCTGGTGAGCGGGTCAAGTTCAGGAACGGCGACTCGACCGATTGCCGAGAATCGAATCTCTACGTTTCAAATCCTACGTTCCAAAAGGTCTACGTCTACAAGCGCAAGAAGCGCATTGAGGCCGCGATTCGCATGATGGAGTTCAAGATCAAAGAAATGAATATCGAGCTTGCGGGCCTCAAAGAACAACTCAAGGAGTTCGACTAATGGGAATCATCAACTGGTTACGCGGTGAGTGGGGCGGTGGAAAGATCGATAGGGATATTGCGTATTGGCAAAAGCGCGAGATCGTCACTACGCGCGGCATGACGCATACGCCGAAACGTGGCTGGCGAGACATACCGAATGCAGACGTCAATTTGCAACGTGGACGCTCTGGCTGGTTGCAATTCTTTATCAAGGAAACGAGCGGCGCGGCAACTAGAGGCCAAGATAGGGCATATCAAGGTGAAGCCGTCAGCGCCGAAGCAACGCAAATGACTAGATCGCCGTGGTTCTTCTACAATCATGGCGGGTATGTCACACACGATACCCGCAATGATCCGCAAACGTTAGACAATATCCACGATCATATCGGGCATCAACACCCAATGCCGGACCCCGGGCCAGCGAGCTATCCGACGGGTGAGCCCGTCGTAGAGTCGTGGCCTGGTGGGGCCGATCCTCGCGGCGAGCCCCCAGCGGGCTACACGAGCTGGTAACGATCGCAGGCGCAAGGGCCACAAGATGGTTGAGCCTGACATAACGCTTGTTATCTAAGGGGATGGCATAGTCGTGCATAGAGAAACGTCGCTGGAGGTCCAGGGCTACATGAGGTCCGCGAGCGCAGAGTGGCCGTCTCCCAGTGGTCAGGGGAGACTTGTGGTCTTGGAGCCCACAGGGGGGCACCCGATCCACGATGAGGAACGGATCACGCGCGTCCTCGGCTGTGATCCTGGCGGGACGACCGGCCTCGCGCTCTACGATGGCCGGCGCTGGCTGGTCGGTGAGACGCCATCACTCGTCCAGCTCGTGGACACGCTCAGAGCGTGGCGGCCGAACGTCGTGATCGCCGAGCAGTTCATTCCCGAGCCTAATCGCCCTGTCAAACGCGATGCATTATGGGCCGAGGGCGCCATTCGGTATTGGCGCATGGCACATCGCGGTGATTTCATCAAGCTCATCTGGAGCAATCGCGGGAACGTGATGTCGCTCTGTACCGACGAGATGCTCCACGCCAACGGCCTGTGGATCAAAAGCATGCGCCACGGCCGAGATGCGATCCGCCACGTCTTGCATTACCTGATCAACAAGGAATTTGACCGACGATGGCTAGAATGGACAAAAGATGCAGACATTTGAGGAATATGAGAAACGGTTGCGCTACGCGATCGAACATACCTACGCTCCTGATCGGGTTGATGTCCTAATTGATGAATGCCTAGAGCGCATGCGCGTCAATATCGGGATCATCGCTGAGAATACTGAGCTAAAGCGCAAGCTCCGGCTCTGCGAGGAAGGGCGCGATGCCGCAACTGATTGACTGCCAGTGCTTAGTCTGTGACGGCACCTGTACGCGCGATGTCGATGCGGAGGATTTGCTGTGCTTCAGGTGTCGTACTTGCTGCAAGGGCGGCAAGCTCCCACATCGGCGCGTATTCCCTGTACCTCGTGATAGTGATGGCGTATATCGTTCAAGGAGGCTTGATGGAGGATAGCTTTCCCATCGTCGTTGAACCTGATGTGTGGTGCGTGAATATCGTTATCGACTGCGAAGATGGATTAGTATGCGCTAAGTGTAAACATCCGTTCAACACATACGAGCCATTCAGCGTATTGCACCTGCTTTGGCTCGTGAAATATCACTTAAAGGAGTTTCATAACGGATAGCCTATTGGTAGTATTGGCGGCCATGTTCCTACTAGGCTTTGCAACAGGACTCGCAGTTTCGTTCTTGCCGGCCGACTCGCTACGAGACGCGCTCAAATTCGTTTCGACACTGATCGTCTGCAAGGACTGTAGCTACGTCGGAACCGATAAAGTTGCCCACGAGAAGCAACATCTCATGTGGGCGCGTGCGCAAGTACCAGGACCTATCCCATTGGAGGAAGAGAAATGACACAGCAGCAGTTTGGATGGCAGCCACAGGGCGGATGGGAGCCGCCACCGAAATCACCAAAGCGCAAGATGGGCGGTTGTCTTACCGCCGTTGTCGCGTTCGTTGGTATCCTCATCGCGGCGAGCGTCATCGGCGCGTTGGCCGGTAGCGAAAGCGAGCAGTCTACCACTGCGACGACCAGACGGGCAGTGGTGCAAGATACGATCAAGGAGCCGGCCACGACTGCGACGTCAGACGCGCCTGGCCTACGCGACAAAGTCAGGGACGGCAAATTCGAGTTTGTCGTTTCGTCATTTCGCTGTCAGAGTGGGAAGTGTCAAGCTGCTGTCCGCGTCGAGAATATCGGCGATGAACCACAATATATGTTCGCAGACAATCAATATCTCTACGACAACAGAGGACGCAAATTCACAGCCGAGACAACGTTGGACGATCTTTGGATTAACGAGCTGAATCCCGGTCTTACTGTCCGAGGTACAGTGGTTTGGAAGGTGCCAGCAGAGTTTAAGCCCGATCGTCTGGAGTTGCATGATAGCGTATTTTCAGGTGGTGTGACTGTCCAACTCTAGCCCCTGTGGGCTAAGATAGCACGGGCGCAAAGAAGTACGGCTCCTGGCGGGAGGCCAATTCGCGTGGCGGCCAACGCGAACGACGTTAAACCAGGAGCCGTACGCTTTGCGGCTTAGCGAATGCTAGTAGGCACGAGCGGGCGGCCAGCGGAATCGTGTGGGTTCGCAACCGGCGTAACCTGTCGCCGTGCGAGCCAGGCTGTCCCCGCAAGGACGGCACCTGCGATGTACGTTGCCGTGCTGTCATCAAGTGAGAAGCCAAAGCGTGCAGCAGCCCACACGATGATCGGAACAAGTACAGGCAATGAGAAAATAGGTTCGCTCTTGAACATCGTTCCTCCTTAGTTGATCGGAATCGGCCCAGGCCGTTGCTGAGCCGCGCCTCCACCCGCCGCCACGGCAGGAGCGATTGCAATTGTCCACATCACTGCATTCGATGTCGCGAGGTCTGAGTTCGCGGTCTTCTGACCGTAGTTCCCTGGTGAATTCGCTTGTGCGCCATCAGAGACAATCAATGTTGATGCCGATGTGCCTGTCTCATAGCGCTCTGCACGCTTCGTTTCGCCGCTTGGTAACGTCCAGATCGTCGTGTTGCCGGCAGCGATTCCGCGATCCATCCAGACGTTGACAACCCAACAACCATTCGTAACCGTCGATACAGCAGGCGTCATATGCGATGCCTGTGTGATTAGTTCGACTGCCGAATTGATGGCCTCGATTGGCGCCGTGCCATGCGGATTGGCGTAGACAACACAAAAGAGCGTAGTCTTCGAGCCAGTTGTAGAGAGCGTCGGTCCAATTGTTGTGCTCGCATCCGATGAGACGGCACCAGGCGTACCAGCAGCAATCTTCGTGTAGATACGAGTGCGCTGGTTTGTGTGGTCCCGAATATTGACGTTATAACTTGCCGGATCGGCTGTCACCGTTGGCGTAATAGTGCTCGTGGTAAAACCAGCGATGATAATATCACCTGTCACCGTTGTAGCTGGCACTGTGACAGTCGGCGTTGCTGATGATGCATGCGAGCCCGTTGCCGCATCACGGAAGATCAGCGCGCCGGTACCACCGCCGCCACCAGCGGTAACATTTGGCTTGATGAGGAATGAGATACCGGCGCCGTTGTTCGTAGAGATGTTCGTCTCGTTGAATGCGCCCCAATTCGTCCCCGACGCGCCGACCGACCCGTTGGAGTCGTTGAGTGCCATCGATGTCGCGCCAGTTGCGGTGTGCTGGATATCACGTAGTTCGGTGAGGCCGGTCGCAGGCGACCACGCAAGCGGGTCAGTACCGCGAACACCGAATATTGCAACGCCCCAACTATTATCGGCCGTTGATGTGACTTGCGGTGCGGTGAATGTCGTATCGCTTGCATCCTGCGCGAGAAATGTAAGATCATCGAGATAGCCAGCAGGGAAGCCGTTGGTTGAGTGCCACACGCCAAGTTCAACAATAATCTTGTTTGCGGCATCAGTGTTGAACGTGAACGCCGTACTGGAATCGCCAGAGGTAACGGTATCCTTTGTCCATAGGTAAAAACGGCAGCTCCCGCCATCTGCTGGAAAGCCTGACGCAACCGTCCAGCCGGCAGGAGCAGTCATCGTTCTTGCATTGCTACAAATACCTACAGCGGGAATGACATCTCCATTGGAGATGCCAGCCGGCGTGGTGACGTTGACGCTTGTGGCGTTCGCCGAGTTTCCAGCATGTCCAACGCGCGTAATTGTGCCGGCACCACCGGCTCCGCCTGAGCCAACGCTCATATCAGGGAAGAGGAATGGGTCATTCGCCATCACGACGGCGGCATTGAATGATGCTGTCGTGGTATCCCACCAATTCTGACAAGAAGGCGCCGAGTGGAAGTAGTTGATGTTCTTGATGCGATTGTAAGGCGACTTCTTGAGCGTGGGAATTACACCTTGCACACCGTCTTGGAACCACTCGGCTTTCGATGGAGAAAGAAATGCACCGTTGCTTGGATCGATATGCTCGGTGACACCGAATTCGCCAAGCATAATTGGCGGCGTCGGTGCATTGGCTTCCGCCCAATTCAGGAATGTCTGCCAGTTCTCGGTCGGCCAGCGCCAGTTCAGACCAGAGAGGCAGTTCCATGAGTTGTACGGCTCGAAGCCAATGTAATCGACGTTGGCATCACCGGGATAGGCTGGCAGCCACTTACTCTGGTTGGTTGAACTACCGCCCGTGACGATCCAGCAGAGCAATGCGTTTGTTGCGCCAATCGCATCTCGGCGCGCCTTGATATGAATGAATGCTGCCTTATACCGTGCCATTGCCGTCGCGACTGAGTCGCCAGATTCGCCCCACGTTTGATAGTCGTTGCCATCGAATTCGTGGTGAAATGCAAGGAAGAATCTGTTGGTATCGATGGCGTTCGTGCCAGTGCCGCCGCCCCAGTTCATCATGCGCGTGAAGACGCCATCGATGTAGGAGTCATAGACGCCGTCGGCGATAGCTTGCCACCGTGCAGTACCAGGCGCTTGATCAGGCTTCCAACGAAAGAAGAGAAGCCGTCCACCATTCGCCCAAGTCTGCTGGAACGAGCCGGGGAACGATGTTGTCCAGTCATCGAAGTGTTGATATGTGCCAACAATATGTAGCTTCCGCCCAATGCGGTTCTCAAAGTTGTAGTGAATCTGTTCGAGGCTTGCTCCGCTGTCCTCAGGAAAGCGTGTCTGACACCAGGAACCGAAAATTACGCCTGATGATGGGACGAGTGTATTTGGATCGAGCGGCATCTTACGGCTCCGTAAACCAGAGCTTCACGAGAAGGAAAGCACCGTCACCTTGGAAAATGTCAACGCGCAAGCGGTCGCCGGCTGCAAATGCTGTACTCGTGTAGACTGGCGTGTTCGTCTGCCCATTGGCGCCCACATTGATCTGCGGATAGTTCGAGCCCGAGATAATCGAGGAGCCATTCTTCATTACACGAATCTGAATCGCCGTCGTAACCGGCGCTGTCTTGACACGGGCAACTTTCGTGGTGACAAGCAGCGTACTAGCGTTCTCGAATTCCCACTCGTAATTGCCTTGGAGCGGCGTGCCGCCATTCGGGATCGCCGTCCACGAGTCAGTCGCGAAGACAACCGGGAACTTAACTGGCGCAGCAGCCGGCGTTGCCCAAATCGTCGTGCCGCCTGCCTGCTTTGTGATTACCTGGCCGGTCGTCGCAGAGCCCGCCACTGAGCTGCCAATGCCAAGCTTAGCCTCAAGTGCAATAATTGCCTGCGATGTGCGATCAGTGATATTGGAATGGATCGCATTTGGGTCAGGGTCGCCACCGAGATTCTTCCCTGAGACATCGGGAAGGTCGGTAATCGTATCGAGGCTAGTCGGGTAGTTACTGATCCCCGCTGGCATCTGGCCTCCCTATGGTGCGCCGATTTGCTGTGGGTTATCGGTGGGTCCGATGTACTTCAGTGCGCCGCCCTGCACGTAGAGGAACCCACCGCCCGCATCTGGCCCTGTAACGGGGACATTCTCAGTATCAATCTCGCCGATATGGATGATCCCTGTCGTCCCGAATCCAGCCTTTGTTTGTTCCAATGCTGTGAGTCGATTGCGTAACCGTACAATCTCAGCAACAAGATCGAAATGATGCGGGGTATGATGCGGCATCAGACGGTAACCTCCCCAAGATCGAAGTAAACATTGACGGTTTCTTCGTCATTCGATCCGACCGTGAGCTGGAAGCCACTGATGCGAATGATGTCATCGAGTTGGTCATAACCATTATTGATGACGGTGCGCGTTGTATCACCAGTTGTAAATGAGCCGAGGAATGGGCCAGCATCGCCACGCAGCGTGATACCGGGAACAACGGTTGGCCCCTTATGGTCGTTGACGAACGTTCGCGACCGTGCATTGAGCGATGCCTTCGTCTTCGCATCGCCCCAACTGTTCGTCGTCTGCATAAGGCCATACTTGACCATCGACGCCCAATCTTGGGCGTAACCAATCAGCGTAGCTTCGGCATCGCCAGGCCCGATGGTTGCATCGTCGTTGGATACCGACATGCCATAGCGCGGCAAGTAGTACGAATGAAAATGCTGCCCATACTGAAGCAAGCCTGGGAGCGGATTCCCCTTCCTCGGCTGATACGGAACGAATACGCGCTCAGGCGTGATTTCATAATCGAAGCCGGTCGTCACATTATCGCCAAGATCGTTGATCGCATCGTAAATGATCTTGCGTTCCCACCAGCGATACGAGGATTTGTAACCAAGTACCGTGCCGATGTTTGCCGCTAAACCGCCGTAACCTGATGGCACCGTGATATTCAAGTTGCCATGCGCACGATCTTGCGTCCACATGACGAGGAATGTGGCGATGCCCGGTCCAGTATTGGTCGTGTCATTCCAAAGCATTGACTTATCAACAACGCGATGTTTGAAGTATGAGAGCAATCCTTGCGACTCGACCGTAAGCGCGGAACGATCCGAGTTCGTCGCAATTTGCCAAATCGGGCCGGCGTAGATGAGCACATTTCGTCGCCACACCCAAGCTTCATGGACAGCCTCTTCGATGTTTCCGCGCGTTACCTTCGGGTGGTCAATAGGCACGGAGAACCGGAAGTTTCCTGGCTCATTCAAGAGGAACTCAAACTGCAAGTTAATCGCGGGGATTGTTGCAACGCGAACGCCTGCCTTTGTGCGCGTCTCCACAGTGTAAAGCCGTGAAGTCGAAAATGGCGCAGCCGGCATTGGCAGTGTTGGCGGCTGCGGTTGTGTCGCTGTCGACGCGCCATCGTACGTAAGTGTCGAATCATCATAACTGACACCTACGAGATCATAGCCGTCTGACAAGCTGCCCTCAAAAAGATCGCTGAATATATCATTGAATGGATCATACACTTAGAGCACCTGCGCCTGCCACGCGAACGACAGCCCGGACGCCCCCGGATCGGCGCTCGTCGTCACGGTGAACGTGGTGGCCGAGACTGCGGAGACCCAGTGGCGCACATTGTTGGTCGGATTGTTCGTCAGCGTCACGATGATGTCCTTGAGCGCAGGCGTCAGACTGAGGCCGTGGGTGACCGCCTTGCTGGTGGTACCGGATGCCACCGCGTCGGTGCCGGACGCCTCCGCGACCCAGCCTGGGTTGTGATGGGCGACGAACAGGTTGGTCGAGTCGCTGTTGTTGCGGAACGCGGCCGTGCCGAACTGGCTCGCCGGCCCGAACGAGTTACCGACTGCGCCGCCGCCCTTGGTGGAGGAGCCATTCAGGTTGAGGCCATAGCGGGGGAAGTTCGTCGTGCCCGATTTGGAGCCAAACTGGCAGCCGGACACCAACACCCGCGAGATCCCGTTCCCGGACGGCCCCTGCACGATCAGATGGTCGTAGGTGTTGTTCGCTGAGAACCCGCTGGTGGAGAACCCGCAGCCGATGATCTGGATATCGGAATAGCCGCCATTAGTGGAGTCGATGTTCAGATTGTGCTGGCCGCTCGACTCGATCTTGCAGCCCTCGATCTTGGTTCGAGAGCCGCCGCCGTCGAAGAAGATGTTGTGGCGGGTCGGGCCATAGAAGTGGCAATCGGCGAGCTGGAGGCTGCCCGCTTTGATGATGACGTTGTCGTTGTTGTCGCTGATCACCGAGTCCTTGATGTGGGCGTCGGTGGAGTCGGTGTCGAACAGCACCCCGGCGGCGCCGCAGTCGTCGGCCTGGACCGCGATCAACGAGGTGTCGTAGGTCGCCCAGGTCGCATAGCCGAGCAGCCGGATGCCGTTGCCGCCCATCCGGTGGACGTGGACATGGTCGACCAGGCCGGCGTTGCTGCGATAGAGGATGCCGTCGACGGCGCCGACTAGGCCGCCGTCGACGGCGAAGTCCCACAGCGCGACCCCGTACAGGGGGCGGTCGTTGGCGGCGCGCTGCACCCGGATCGCCTCGGTGCCCGAGAACCCGGCGGCGACCTCGATCCGGCTGCCGACCGCGTTCTGGGTGGCGCCGACCTTCTGTCCCGCGCCTTGGCCGACCAGCATGGTGGCTTCCTGCTGGATGAGCAGCGGGCTGGTGATCTTGTACCGTCCGACCGGCAGATAGACTACCCCACCAGTGGCGGGGATGGCGGCTAGCGCGGCGTTGATCGCCGCGGTGTCGTCGGTGGAACCGTCCCCGACCGCGCCGAAGTTCTGGTCGACGACAAACAAGGGGCCGGTGTTGAATGCCCGCGCGAGCCGGTAATGATGCTGCGTGATATGCGCAGTTGTGACCAGAGGAACAATCCCCGACTCTTGCAGTGGAACGGGATATGGCATTAGAAGAGGCCCCAATCCATAACGATGATATGCGCCCGTGCATCTGTGTCACACGGAATACTCATCGTACCAGACCCAATAGTACGAATTCCTGTCACTTTGAATGTCTGCGAACCTGCGCCAATCTGGCTGGTACACTTGATGAATCGAGACTTTTCGCCACCGTTACGTGCAGTTGTGGACCCTTCAACGTTCCACTCTTGTCGAATAGTTGAACCCGTCTTAATCCGCAAGATGGCGAGATCGCCAGCGACGGTTGATGACATCTTCGGCCAGCCAAACCGAATCTCGTAGATATGTCCCGTTACGAGTATAACCGGTGAAGCAGTAAATAGATCAGTCTCACCGGTCGTAAACGTAGGACTGTTCGACGTGAATTCGTTAGCTGTAAGAACACGCGCTTGCGCTATTGTGGACTGCCGGAAGTCGAGCAGCAATGCGCTATTCGTGATCTGCGAGTCGGTAATTGCGGTATCTGCGGCTGGGACCGTGACCCGTGCGATCTTGAACGAGCTTGCAGGTAGAGATGGCTCAGAGGGCGAACCAGATGGCGTGCCCGTTACAATTTCAAGCTCCCACTTGTGGAAGCCTGAGCCGTCATGCGTGTTGTCATAGATACGCCCGACAACTAAATCCCAGCGTTCTAACGTTGCGTGGGCAGCCGTAATCGCGAGATTCGTTGTGCTTGATGCGGTACAGCGGTAGATGCCCTGATTAGATACCGATGTCCCACGAATATAGCAGGTGCCAGCGGCAACGTTCACGGTCATGTTCGGCGTACCATTTTGCGAAACGAGCAAATCGCCCGTCGTCACAATACCGCCGAATCCCGTGCGAATACTGACGCCTGCCGAGTCTTCTAGGAAGTCATAGCCAAGCCACCTGCGGTCAACCTGTGCCGCATAGGTATCCTGATCCATATAGGCTGGCGGATTCGAGACAGCCACTAATACCTCCTAAGTCCACGCATGCCTATAGGAACCTTGCAGCGTACCAGATGACGAAAAGCTCAATGCAGTAAACCGTATATCGTTACTGCCAGCAACAAGTTCGATGAACTCTTGGCCGAGCAAGATATCTGCGCGGTCCCCACCGTTCAACGTAACCGACTTTGCGCCGCAGTCCACAATGAGTTGGTCGCCAGTTGCTAAGTTAATGTTGAACTGCATTGTGATGTCAGCAGTCACATTGGTGACAATCGGATTCGAGACGGCACCATTGATCACAAGGACTGGGAACGTTTCTTTATTGCCGTTGTTCACAACGAGTACACTGCCGCCAGTCGAGATAGTACCGTACGACTTTGGATATGCCTTTGGGTACGCTCGGCCGCCGCTCGTGTTAGGGAGGCCCACAGGGCCGAACGATGCAACCGCTGAGCTGTACTTCCGAGGATCTTCCGCAAGGAGCTGGACGAAGAACGGGATATATCCGCTGTTGAATTGCTCGTCAAGATCGAGCGGCGCGGCGACCGGCACGCAGTAAATCACGCGCTGTTCAGAGCCGGGCATCTTATAATAGAACGGCTGCGAAATCTTACTTGGCTTGAATGTCGCAAGGTACTGATCGATGAATGTTTCTGGAACTGTCGTGAAGTTTGGCAGCTTCAGATATCCAGTTAACGCAACTGATCTAGCGCGTGTAAAGCCTGCAAAGATGAAGTCGCCATCGGCGCCATCACGATCCTGTTGGATAACGCGCACATCAGGAATGCCAAGACCTTCGACCTTTTGCACGTCGAAGATGAGGCCGCCACCCATCACCGGGCCGGTATCAGTATACTGATATGTGTAATCCGCAAGCGATGGAGCCATTACAACCGCCTTGTCAGTTCCCAGCCAAGCATCTGCGCATTCTGTTGTGGATGAATCTCGTTTGTGTAGATGTGCTGCACAACGCTGACCGACTTGCCATCGCCCCCACCGCGAGCTACGACCGTTTCTCCACGTTGGAAGCCGTATGTGCGCCCTGAGCGGCCCATACCAATGATGTCTTCGTTGATTCTGCCGCCGCGGTCATAGCTCGTCTTGGAATAAAAGCTCAATGGAACGTATGTGAAGTCTTCAGCCCATACAAATCCCGTCGGGACTTTCGGAAGTCCATACTTCTTGACATACGCCCACCGTGCCGCATCTGGCAGCTTCACAAGCTGTTGCGCCGTCAGCAATGGCGATTTCTTACCCATATTAATACTATCGCCGCCAACTCCACCAACTGTACGACTAACACGATCGATATGTTCAACGCCGACTGCGATCCGCTTCAGCCAAGGAACAGTCCAATTTCTGAGTGCATCAGAAAATGGTCCGTATAACTTAACTGGCGGAACGACTAACTCGCCACCTCTAAACGCATAGCGCTGACCGGAGCGGCCGACACCGGCGACATCCTCTGGCAGCCTGCCGCCTTGATGGTACGCTGCATGGACGTGGCCCATGTGGTCGCGCCATGTGCCCCTATCGAGCTGCCCGATTGGACGCCAGCCACCCCTTGCCTTATAACGGTCGGCGAATGCGTAGATCAGCTCAGTGGGGTTCGTGTCGGCGAGCGACTCGAAGATCGCGAGCATGTTCGGCCCGGTGAGGTCTACTGCGCGGTTCAGTGCGTGATACGACTGACTGCCAGAACGGGTGACAGCACCACGGCGGAACGTCGAGATCACGTTGAACGGGACGCGATCTGCACGCAGCTCGATAATGGCACGCTGCCATGAGCCAGAACCCCAATTACCACCAGCGGGCGCAGCGAGCATGCTCTTGCCAACTTTGTTGACCGACTGCTGAAATACCGCGGCAACATGTTCTAACGTACGGTGAATGTTCCCGAGGAACGCACTAATGCCCGGCTGCACAGCACCGAAACTGCCACCGCGCAAGTCTGTGACAACGCCCCCAGCCGCGTATCCCTTAGAGTTGATCGCTTCAAGCAGCTCACGGTGCCGACTTGTTGAAGCTGCATTGACAACGAACTCGCCGTTTGAGAGCCACGGCGCAGGAATTGAATCGCTAGTGCCTGTTCCTGGCCCATAGACCATGCCGCCAGCAGCCATTCGCCGATGAATGCCTTGTGCAGTGACATACCCGCCGCGTGCGCCCACAATGGCGTGCATGCTGAGCTTCGGCGGCGTCTTGTAGCCAAAGACCGCCGTGATACCAACCCGCTCGTCGTGGATGTTCTTGAGCCGCAGATTCGCATGCGCTGCGAGGCTGGAGAATTCGTTCTTTGTCTTTCCGATGGCCTCTTTCGTCTGACGGTGGCCGTCCCGAGCAGCGGCGCCGGCCTTGTCGAAATTCGTCTTGCTTGCGCGTGACATCGCGGCATGCGCCTCGCGCCATGCCTTCTCGCCCCGCTGAACCTCTCTTGTGGTACCCTTCGCATACGCTGCGACGAATTCCGGCCCACGCTTGGACAAATCGCGCACAAACTTTGGATCGACACCATCCCTGATAAGCTTCTGAACGTTTACAGACCAGTCGCGGAAGTATTTAGCCTGCTTCTCGAAATCTCTTGTAATACTGCGCGCACTCATCCCAGCTTTGGCTGCTAAGTGCTCATACTCAGGGTACGTCTTCTGGATCGCTTTGGTGACATCGAAGAGCTTACCCTTATTGTCATCAAGAGCGCGTGAGTGCTTTCTATGCGCAGCAGCGGTAGTGAGGACTTTCGCCGAAAGCGGCCCAGCAACGCCAATAACTTCGTGCATCGACTTGCCATTCGCAATAGCTGCCGCACCGCTCTTCTCAAGCCACTCGGCATGGATGCGCGCACTTTTTGCGGCATTTACTTGGGCTTTGCCGCCACGGCCAAGTCCAAGTGCATATTTCTCTTGTGCCTCTGTGGCCATCTTCGTGTTATTGATGTTCTTCGCGAGATAGATCGTGCCAATCGCGATTGCGGCGACGAGCAGCGCGATAATGCCGGCCGTACTGGTCGCGGCTGCACCGACGATCATAATTGCCCGTCCAGCCACAGCCGATTCGACCGCAGCCATCGCGAGGCCAGCGCGCAAAAGCTTAAGTGCGCCTGTCAACGCGATGACGCCACCGACCGCTGTGAGCGCCGCTGCGCCATAAGCGAGCGTATTGCCGATGGCCTTGCGCTGCCCCGGCTCCATACGGTTGAGGACTGTTAGCAAGTCAGTCGTCTTGTCGATGATATTGCCAAGCGCCGGTGCGACATCCGCGCCCATTGTGTTCTTAAAGATTTGCCACTGGTTTTTCATGCGTTCGGTGCGTACAGCAATGGTCTGTGACATCGTGCCATATGCCTGCGCGAACTCACCGGACGCATCGGTAACCTGGCCGATGAAGCTATTCAAGCTCTGGCTGTCACGAATCGCCAGCTCGAAGAACCGGCGTGCTTGGATCGTGCTCTGCCCGCCGAAAATCTTCTCGAAGAGCCGCTTCTTTTGGAAGTCGTCAAGTTTAGCGAAGTGCGGTGCTAGCTCGGCCATCAACTGATTGATCGGCCGCAGTCGGCCGCTCGCGGTTAGTGACTCAATACCAAGCGCCCGCAACTGCGACTGGACCGGCTTGCGCAAGAATGTGTCTTCAGCGCGTGCAATCGAGATGAACGCCTGCGAGACACTCAGACCGTTCCTCGTCAAGAATGCAGCGGCGCCGGCGAGGAATTCGATCGACTGCCCAGCAGCACGAGTTGCCGGGATAGCTTTACCAACATTCGCGGCGAATTGCTCGTATGTCATCCGGCCAACCTGCACGGCCTTGAACTGGATGTCGAGCAGGCGATTGATGTCCTTGACGGGCACCTTGAAGGCATTCATAAACGAGATCGTGGCGCCGCCCGCTTCCACGATATCAGTTTGCCCAGCGACAGCAGCCTTTGCAAACTGCTGCAAAAGGAATTGCGAATCCTTGACCTTCACATCTGTTGACGAGAAGATATCGTAGAGCGCCGTTTGCAAGCGCTCAAACGGCACACCAACCGAGCTTGCGACATTGTTTGAGATACGCTGCAAATCCTGAATGGACTTACCTTGTTCTCGTACTTGTGTCAACGTCAGAGCGGCTTGGCGTTGATACTCGACAGCGCCCATCGCCATGCCGTGTAGTGCGCGCAAGCCAGTGCCACCAACGAGTGCCATTCCAGCGCCAACAGCAATCCAGACGCCAGCCGTGCGCGCGAGCATGCGGTTGTGCTCGATCATCGCCTGCTTCGCCGCGAGCTGCTGACGGATTTCGAGCTGCTGCTGTCGATGTGCGATCTGTGCCTGCCGGATGTTCAACGCTTGCGCATCACGAATGAGCTGCAAGCGCTTAATACGCTCCTGTGCAGCTTTTGCCTCGACGGTATCGCCAGCGCGCTGCGCAGCGAAGAGCCTCTCGCGGCTCTGGAGGATCGCGCGGTCATACTTCACGCGCATATCGGCCATATTAATGCCAAGCTGGCGTGAGCGCGTAACAGCCTCTCGCTGGACACGCGAGAAATCACCGATTGCCGAGTTCGCAACCGAGTTAATCACCCGCGAAGCTTGGTCCTTTGCGCGAATGATCATAAAGATGTCACGGACATCTAGGGCTATTTACTCCACCCCCTTTCTATGGCCCCGGTCCTAACATCGTACGCTCGTGCTGAATCCCTGCCCCCTGTGGGGGTTGTCCGTCGGCACGGGCGGTGTTGCGCGTCTTCTCGTCGTATTCGGCTTTCGCGGCCTCTTCAGCAAAGACGATTTGCCACTGTTCCATCAGGATTGCCGGTTGATCAAGCAGACCCCCCGCGCGGGGTAGGCATCCCATAACCCGGCAACCGCGTAGAATCTCCAAGCTCAGTGCTGTCGAGGAGCTGAGTCGCGTTTGGGTCGTCGCTTTCCAGATGTAGTCGTGAATCTCCGTCGCGAAACTGTTCCTTCTCTTTATCCGTGAACCGGTTCATCTCGCGGATATAGCCTTCGATTTCCTCGCCGATGCGCGGATCGAGCTGGCGCAGGTCGATGGCCGTCGCGAGGTTGAGCTTGCGCCCGTTCTCGTCGGTGATGTTGTGATCGAGCACGCACCGCTGAAAGTCAAACAGCGACGTGGCGAAATTCGCCATCTCCCAAGTGACACGCTCGGTGCCAATGCGAATACCTTCGGGATTGTCGCGCGGCGTTTCAGTAGCGAACTTCACCACGATATCGTCGCGCTCTTTTGCTTCCCCGAAGCTCATCGTGCGCACCTTGGCAAAGCCGTCAGGCGGCGCAGTCTTCAGTTCAAACGTCTTGGGCGCACCCGTGACAGTACCAACAGGCATTATGGCCTCCCTTGCCTATGCCGTGGTGATATGGAATTAGAAGAGCACTTCTTGCGTCTTGCACGCAATCTGGTACGACTTGGATGCCGAAAAGTCAAAGACCGCCATCAACTCTTCGTGTGCCCGGATGAGATCACCCTGGCTACCAGTCGTCACTGTCATCGTGTCGCGCACAGCGTTGTAGAGATCAAAGATGATTTGGTTGTTCGTGCCGTTGCTCGCGAGTACCTGAAGCGTAGTGGCAGTAAGTGCTTTGTAGAGGTTATATTCAGTCTTGTCCTGGAAGTCACGGTCGAACACCATTCGCGCTGTACGCGAGCCGTACTTGACGTAGCGCGCACCGCGCAGGCCACCGGACTGCAACCGGAACTGCGGCTCGGCCGCGTCATCGACGCTGAACTCAAACGTGTCAACGTCGAAGATTTGCGACGCGGTAGGAATCTGAAAACTGTACGTGCCAGCACCGAACTGCGTTGGTGCCTGGAAAGTTGGCACTGGAAGCGTCTGCGTTCCCTCATCCGAACCGACCATTGAGTTCCGCATCATCAACAGGCCATCAGCAACGTTGAACGAATACGATCCGACTACAAGGCCGGTGAAGCCGAAGACCTGCCCATTCTTTACAATGGTCAGGCTCATCGTGCGCGTGGCAGTACCATTCGAGTTCGGCACGAACGTATAGGTGAAGTTTGGGCTCGTTCCTGAGCGGGTCATTGTCGCGCGCGAACAGCTCAAGAAGTACGGGACGACACTTTCGCTGGCAACGAGTTCCATATCGCCGGCCGTATTGACGTTGCCAGGCACCGCCGCATAAGCATCGACATTCTGGCGGATGTCACGCCGAAACACCGTCGCCTGCGTATGGTTGATCGTATCGCTGGTGAACGGGAAGAACTTCGTTGGCGCGTAGTACGTGTTCGCATCCGTCGCCGTGTTGACGGTGGGAGGAGCGCCAGTCGGTGTACCAGGCGCCGTGTCGTTGTACGTCGTGCCAACAACAGCGGTTGCAATCTTCAGTTCCGTACCACTGGCGCCGCTGATTGCAGTGCGGTACACGTTGTAACTCACTGCACCAGGAACGGCAGTCCACGTTAATGCAATCGTGAGGTTCGATGATGCAGTTGTTCCTGTCACTTCAAAGCCAGGAGGCGCACCACCACCGGAGAAGACCGCGTGCGATTCACCATTTGCGTTAACAGACGTCACGACGTACCGATATGAACCAGCAGTTAGTGTTCCGCCAGCCGTCGCCGTTGCGGCCGTAATATTTGCTGGCGGTAACACTTCGAGCGCAAGCCCTGCAAATGCGCCGCCGCCAATGCCGTATGCCATGATGGCTTACTCTCCCTTCGCGCCCGTGGTCTTCTTGCCCACAGGGGCAGGGGACTTTACGGTGGCAGCTTTCGCAGTTGTCTTCTCAGGCTGCTCTTCGTCCTTGTCCAATTCCTCGTGAACACTGACGATTGAGCTGCCCTTGAATGCGTGCCACAGTACTAGTCCCGTACTGGTTTCTGGTACGGCCTCGCCGTCTTCCGCGAGGTCAGCCGGGTTCACGCCTTCCAATTCTGGATGGAAAGCGCGGAACGTCACCATGTCAACGTCGGTAACTTCACGAGGGACACCATTCTTGAAGAGCCCCAAACCTGGCAGCTCAACATCCTCGCCGCGCTGAACATTCGACTGGGTGATGGTAACCAATACCTTGCGCTCGCCCATATGCTTCTACCCTCCCTTCTATGCTAAAACGCGCGACTGCGCGCTGACATTGATACGAACAGTACGTAGCTTGGCACCACCACGACGCACGGTGCCGTTCTCAAGCTGATCGGCAACGAGGTTGAACACGAGGCCGTTGAGCGTCTGCGGTCCCTGCGTTACAGGGTCGCGGGCGATGATCTCATCTACAATGCGCTCGGCGCCCTTCATCGCTTCTGTAGCAAGCTTATCCTCAGTCACGATCTTGGCGAAGTAGTAATAAACGTACAGCTCGTGTTGATGCGTATACATCATGCCAGTTTCGTTGAGCTGCCGGCGTACACGCAGCGGCACAACGGCTGCCGATGGAGTAATTTCAACACGGGGAGGCTCGTCTTTGAAGATTCGTTTGAGTTCGAGCGTGCCTGAAGCTGCCTCAAGCAGCTCGATAAGCCCAGCAGCAACATCGCTGAGATGTCCGGTCTGCTGATACATTGTGCTCATATGAACCGCCGAATACGTCTAAGCCAGTTCACCATAATATGCCCACTTGCCCACCGCCGGAAGATATCCTCAACGGCGTCAACATCTTCAGTGGTCGCGCGAACGAACGGCCGTGCAGGAACGCCCTCACCGAGTTGATGGAATCGGCCATATCTTGCATCGTTGGGAAGGTTGGCAAATCGCGCATCATCAGACGTGAATTGCCAACGCGCCCTACGGGTTGCGGCCGAGAAGAGCGTACCGCTCTCGACAAGAATATCCTGTGGGTCGCCGCCAAGCGTGCCTTCGCGCTCGCGCCGCAGAATCGTTTCTTCGCTATGCGGCTCCCACGGCGGATCGCCGCCAACTTCAAACTGATGCGCAATCGCAGGAATCATCACATGATCGACAGCCTGCCGGAGTGGCTGTCGATATGTACGAAAACCGCGAGCGACAACGCTAAGATCGCGCCCGATGATCCGGGCGCTCGGGGCGAACTCAACGTTAAAGCCGATCATTCGTCAGTTGCCTTCAATATCCACAAGAGTAGTGGGATCGCGATGATGCAACCGAGTATGATTAGTAGCTCATCTATAGTCACCAGGACATCGACATCCTAAACTTGATATCCTCGCTACCTTCTTCGCCAACCATAACGCCAAGCTGATTGTAGATAGCACTACGGCCAGTGTTATCGTCAGGGTAGAACATCGGCCGAGCGAAATCGGCGATCAGTACGTCGAGCGCATCGAAAAGGATGAGCTTGCCCTCAACAATCCAATCGACGCGGTTCCATGCAATGCCTTCGAGCTTGTTGGCGTAGCGGTTGCCGGCGTCTTCGGTTTCGCTGTAGACCTTGTTGTAGCGGTTCGCCGCGATGAGCATGGCGATAATCTTGCGCACGACGGCCGGCGTGGAAGCAACGTCATCCCACGCCGACACGTCATACGCAACCGCGATTCGTGCCAGGACCGTTGGCGCAATCTCGGCGTCCTCGTCCAGCGGATCGTTCTCAGGAATGAGCAGCTTGTCAGGGTCCAGCCAGTGCTGGACTTCATCGACAGTAACGTGTGCCACTTACCCCTTCTTCTGCGCGACTGCGGGCTTTGGAGTCGCCGCAGCCGTACCTGATTTGACCTCGTTGACGACGCTCTTAACGGCCTCTTCCTCGACAGGCTCTTGCGTAGTATCGCTGGCCTGCACGCCAAGCTGTGCCGTACGCACTTCTGCAACGCCCGCAGTATGCTGAAGCCGAGCAACCGCAGCCTCAGCTTCGAGCTGCGCAACGCGTGCTTCCTCGCGTGCGTCGTCAGCCGCGCGGAGCGCATCCCAAACGCGCTTCGGAACGATGGAACCGTTCTGGAGCGCGACGGCGAGATCGGTTTCGGTAAAGATCGCCGTGTCAACCTCGTCGCCGCGCTCATACCAAACGTCGTGGTGCTCGTCGCCCTTGTACCCGCCGTGATGGAGGGCGCCGGTCGCGACGAATGCCTGTGCCGCCATAGGTTTCCTCCTTCTTAAGCGATGGCCGCCTTGATAACATAGCCTGCAATAGCCTTACCGGCCGAGTCGAGCGCGGCGAATCGCAGGTCATACCGGCGCTGCACGCGAACGATGTCGCTCTTGCGCTTGTTCTCACGCCAACGGTCGGTGACCATCGGCAGCGTGCCGTTGTAGCCCCAATTGAATTCGTACGCGAACGCCGGCTGGCGTAGGCGTGGCGAATCAGGCACCCATGCGAGCACAACATCCTTGCCCCACAGATAGCTCAGCGAAACCGCCTGGCCGAGCGCAGCACTGTTGATACCGGCAGAGGGAACCGTCACACGCGGGAGGCCGAAAATCGATGCGATGATATCGGGCGTCAGGATGCCACGCTCGCTGTACTTGATCCGCTCGATAAAGTCTGGGTGATCTTCGAGCGTGGACATCACCTGATACGGGATCACCGCGTAGTTCGGGTCCATGAAAATCTGCGCGTTGATCAGGCGGATTCCCGTCCGAACATCAGCGATGGGATTAGAGTTCACGTAGTCGTTCCACTGCGCAGTACCAGACAGCGTAGTGAACATGCCGGTAGCGTAGTTGGCTGTGGTCGTGACCATGTTCTTGATCGCAACCTCGCGCCCGAGCAGAATCTTCGCGGTGACAAGTTCGGTGCCATCGCGGTCGGGCGAGAACGGCGAGTCAGCGTTTTCGCGCTCCTCGTCAGTGACCGCGATCTGAAGTGCGTGTTCCACCGCCATGTAGTTCTGCTTCGAGACAGCCAGGCCGGGAATCTCATTGGCCTCAGTACCGGCCGAACGAAGGTCGGCGTGCGTGCCCCACGCTTCGCGCCCGAACACGTAGTAGAAGTTGGACTGCTTCTGCACGTTGACACGCGGCACGAGATTGTCGCCGACGAGGTTGTTGTTGGGGTAGCCAACCGCAACGTTCGTCAGCGCGACATCGATATGGATATTGCCGCCGCCTCTTGGGTCGTAAACTGGCATGCTGTAGTCTCCCTCCTTTCTACGTGATTAGGACGCCGCATCCTTGGCGCCAGGCGTGAGCAGCATATCAACTACATCACCAACGACACCGGCACCAAGCGCGATACCAGCGATATTGGCAAGCGTACCAGCGGTGTTGACGACAAATTTACCGGCTGCATCAGTCTTTAGCCTGTCACCGAATGCAACAGTACCACCAAGGACCACCTTGGTAATACCGAGCATGCGGACATCAATACCTGCGCTGTTGATATCGGCAACTGCAACCCTCTGCTGTGCAACGCCGAGGATCACTGCGGCGGCACCAGCGACCGCGACAGTATCACCAGCAGTACCAGAAGGGATCACGCCAAGGAAGTAGTCGTAGCTGGTCGCGAGGTCGGGGCCAGAGGCAGCCGAGCCAATCGCGGCAGCAGCCTTATAGCTCTTGTCGAGCCCATACTGCGCGCCACCAGCCAATTATCTCACCGCCCCTTCGATGAACGATGCATTGCGATACGCCTTGTAGCCAGCCTGGTCCGAAAGTGCAACGGCCTCAAGCGCCTCGTTATCCGAGCACTCCTTCTCGCCGCCGTGCTCCTTCTGATAGGCGTTGACCTTCTCCACGAACGCCGTCACCGGGTCGGCAGGAGCGCCACCGCTTTCGGTCGTCTTCGTGGAATCGGTTGTGGTCTTCTCGCCAAGCGGCACGAGGCCGGTCTGCACGATCTCCTTGAGCATTTCACCAACGTCGGTCAGCGAAACGCTATCGGGGTTATCGGACAGCATGACCGCGCGCAGCTTGTTCTGCACCTGCGCCGGCAGTGCCCACTTCTTGCCGTTCTGGAGCTGCTCGGTGAGCCGCGTGGCCTGCGCCTGGCGGACCTGCGCCTGCGAATCGGTCAGGAGCGCCTGAATCTCGCCGAACTGCTGCGACACCATATTGCTCAGCAGATTCATGCGCTGGCTCTCGTCTACCTGCTGACGTAGATCAGCGAACTGCTTGCCGAACATTTCGGCGAGTGCCTGCATCTGCGGGTTGAGCCCGTCAGGCACTGTAAACTGCTGCGCCTGCGGCGCGGGCGGCGCGGGCGCGCCCTCAGAGCCCACAGGGGCCTTGTTAGCGATGCGCTCGGCAAGCTTCAGTGAGACTTCATCCTCAGTCGCGTTGTCACCAAGCCCGAGCGCCTTTGCGAAAGTTTCCTTCCAGCCCATCTACCCTCCTTTAGTAGATTGGCGATGATTGCTTGGTTCCGTCCCAAGCAACAATCCAATTAAGTACGGTATCGAGTGTGCCACGCTCCTCTCGTATCACGTCGCGGGCAATCTTCTTGACATCATCAGCATTACCAGAACGTAGCTCGCTGACAGCGCTGAGAATGGCATCGACATGGTTCCTGACCATATCCTGGACGAAGGAAACATCGAAATAGTTCGGGTCGCCTTCAGCGAATATCTGGCGAATCTGTTCAGCAAGATCACTCGTGCCAAGCGGTTCACTCTGGTCTTCTGGCTCTTGCAGTGTTGCGATGAAATCGTCGGAAGCAGCAATCTTGAACTCCTCCAACGACTTCATATATGGGCGGTTCGTCAACGTGGCAGCGACGACAATATCCTTGTACTTTTTGCCATCCTCGTCTTCCCATTCTTTCCAAAGTTCAGCCGAGATGTAGCGGTAGTTTCCCGCCTTGACATCCTTCTTGCCGCCGTCTGTGAACTGTACACCAAGCCAAAGGCCGTTAGCTCTGACCTCTGCCTGCTTGATCCAACCGGCCGCGATCTTGCCGCGTGCGGGATCAGTGGCATGCTCATAATCAACAACAGGATCAATTTTGCGCACCTTGTTGTTGATACCATTAGCGAAATGCTGCAAACGCGATTGTGAAAAATCGAGCGTTCCATGTACGGGATGCTTCTTCTTTCCGGCCGGGAGCGCGTGTACCCATGTTAGTTTTGTGCCTTCAGCGAGTTGGATATCACCGAGGTCGATATACGCAGTGAGCTGGCTCAAGACGCCTCCCTTAAACACAGTCTAATCTAAAAGTCAAGCGCTGGTCAACCAGGCTACAGTTTTACGTATCTTGAGGTAGAATTTCTATCCTTACGTATTCTCTACAAAGAGGATGCCGTGTTGAACGGTGAGTGGGTTGCCACCCCGAAGGACGATGGACTTATACCAAAATTGTCCGGGGCTTGCTGTTACCGGCGCAGTAATTTGCACGGTGAATAGGCCATCCGTCAAAGGCGCAACGCCAACCCCGCCAATGTTAGCGATAGGAGAGCCATCAGCCGTATCCGGCGTAGCTTTCGCGATGTAGGTCATCGTGGCGCCAGTGAGATCAATAGCTACCTTGACCCATTTTCCGTTGACAAGTTGCCATTCCCGTGCGTAAAAACGCAGCAGCGGCCGGTCGCCCTCGGGGATTTTCGTATCAACTCTTGCCATTTATCCACCCCCTAGGGATAGTGCGCCACGTTCGCCCAACTGCGGAAGCTCAACTGTCATAATTAACTCCCGCCTATGGGGACCGAGACGCTTGGGCTCGCCGTCGCGTCGTATGCATAATCCACAACCGCTTCAAATGAGGTAATATAGCTCGTAGCTTCGTAGCTGATTGTGATTGGCTCGCCAAGAATGATCTCGGCGATGATAGCGCCAACCACCTCTGCTGACGGAATCCCGACTGGCGAGATCGTAACTACTCCAGCGACGACGGCGTGTGATCCGCTGGATTCTGCCGATGGGATGCCAACGGGTGCAACTGTAAGGCCAAGCGCAGCGTTGCCGAATCGCTCGGTAGAACGTATACCTGCCGGTGAAATAAATGCCGTTGTGGTCGTGAAGCCAAATGCCTGCCCGGACGGTATACCAGCAGGTGAGATTGTTACCGTACCCGGCGTGACAGTTGCATTGCCAAAACGCTCTGTCGACGGGATTGCAGTGACAGCGAGTGCTTGCGCGACTGCTGTGGTGCCAAATGCTTCCGCCGATGTAATACTGGCCGGAGAGATCGTTTGCGGCTGCGCAACGGCGACAAGGCTCGTACCATGCTGCTCTGCTGATGGGATTGCAGCCGGGGCAATGGTAGCGGTACCCGGTGTAACTGTTGCGATGCCTAACCGTTCACTCGATGCGATACCAATGGCAGCAATAGCTTGCCCAATGAGTGCGATACCGACGCGCTGTTCGGACGCAATTCCGGCGGGCGCAATAAAGAGTGTCGTGACGCTTGTGCCGAGTTGTTCACTGGATGCAATACCAGTCGGCGAGATGATCTGCGTTACAGTAATCGCACCAAAGCGCTCACCGGGCGCGATACCGTTCGCTGTAAGCGCCTGTTCAGCCAGTGCGGTACCAACAGCTTCGCTCGATGGAATGCTAGCTGGCGAGATTGTCGCGACAGATGTTACTGCGACCGCACCGAATCGTTCACTGGATGTAATGCCTGCTGGATTGACCGCTGTGATGACGGTGGCTTGAACTGTGCCAACCGCCTCATTGGTGGGAATCCCTGTAGGCGCGACAGTAAACGCTGACGTTGCTGCTATTGCACCGAGCTGTTCGCTGCTCGCAATGCCTACAGGCGAGATTGTGGCAGCACCAGGCGTAACAGTAACCGCGCCGAGTGCTTCACTGGATCGAATACTTGCCGGTGTAACAGATTGTGAGCCAGCACCAGCCACTCCACGGACCAGCACCGACATGCCGCTGGCGTTGACGGTGTTGCTCGCCGTCGCCGTCTGTACCCCGGTCGCGTTCGTATTGGTGACCGCGAGGGAGCAGACCTCCACCGAGGCGTTCGAGGCCCCGGCGACGTTGGTGCCGACATCGACCTCTTCGGTCGTCATCCCGGTCGGCTTGGTGTACGACGCGGTGATGTCGGTGTTGGTGCGGCCGGTGTGCCCGGTGAGCAGCAGCGTCCCCGCGTTCGCCGGCGTCAGCGATGGCGCGTCGACGGAGGTCGTACCGGCTGCTGGGCCGTTGTCGCTGGCACCCGCGACATCCTCGAAGACCGAGGTGTCAACGTCCTGGACGGCGAGGCTGGCGGCGGCGAACCGGCCGGAGCTGAAGCTGATGGTGACGGTGCCGCCACCACCACTGAGGGTCGTGTCCTTACGGAAACACGCGCTCTCGGCGCTGGTCGAGCTTTCGCTGTCGAACTGGGGGACGACCGCGGTGTACCCGGTCGGGGTGGTGATCGCCCCGGCGGACGCGGTCAACTCGCAGAAAATGTAGTGGACATCCCCGGCCTGGGCGCTCGCGGGGATCGGCACCGCGGCGCTGGTCTCCGTCGCCGCCGAGGCGTAGCTGGTCCTGTCGCGGACGGTCGGGGGAGTTAGCCCGCCGGCCGGTGCAGCGAATGGGGCGCGACTGCGCCGAATATTCGCGACAGCACCCCTTGGCATTTACGCAGGCTCTTCCCAAACGATCCACGGCAGGCATGCCACGTCAACAGCGAACAGCGTGCGAATCCGTAAGAATCGCGAGACGGCGATCTTGGGCCGGCGACCCTCGGGGAACCACACCCCATACCCGGTCTGCGGGTGCAATTCCTCGGCGTCGAACACCGCTCCGATCGCAGTGATGGTCCCTTCAGCGCTGGCGTTGTAGCCGGTCGCTGACGCGCCGCCGACACACAGCGATGACGGGGCCATCTGTGACTCCCACTTGCCGGGCGTCAGGGTCGTCACGGTCGCAGCCACGTCGGTGTCAATCATGTGGCACTCCCCAGGCGTGCCAGTCGCCACCACACCCTTGAACGACAACCCCCACCCGTGGATGCGAATATCGGTCGTTGAGGGCGTGGCGACCTGAAGCACTGTTTTCAATGCAGCGCTAGTTTGCACTTCGATGGTATCAAACGGCGCCGTTGTGGCTACTGGCACCGCGATGTAAAGATTTCCCATAATGCCTCCTAACGGCTGTAGCCCGCCCTAGCCAATCGACTTGCAGGGCGCATGCGTGGTGTTCGATATCTGATAGGTCGTGAGTCGGCTGCCGGTTTCAGCGCCAACGTCATCAGCGCCTTGTTCCCGGCGTTGGCAAGCGTTGCGGTGGATGCCCCGGTCGCCCCCGCGGACGCCTTGATCGCCGATACCATCCCGATCCCGCCGCCGTTGCCGGAGATGATCCAGTTGTCCATCTGCTCGGTAATGGACGTGTAGGCGCCGTTGGTGAGTGCACCGAGGTTGGTGGTTGAGGACACATCGGTGTCGGTCGCGATGATCTCCAGGACCAGCGTGTCGGCGACCGTGGTGGTGACCCCAGGCCACGTCGCCGAGGTGTCCGAGGTCGCCTCGACCGCGGCGGCGACCACGTCCCACGGGTTCCCGGAGGTCGGACAGCCGCGGATAGCGATATAGCGGCCGATGTTGTGGTCGCCCGAGTCGCCCCACGAATGGGCGGTCACCACGCCGTCGTAGCGGCGCCACACCACGCTGAGCTGGGTGTTGACGCCCTGCACCACCGGCGATACCGAATCGATGTGGGCGAACCCGTTGGTGGCGATGTTGGGGAAGTTCGCACCGCCGACCGACTCGCCAATCCCGATGAGCACGTCGTCAACGGCCAGCGACCCGGGGAACGCCGGGGTGATCGCGTTGGCGGAGGAGGCGGCGGCACCGGTGCCGACGACGGTGGGCGCCGCCATCTACAGCTCGGGGTCCGGATACAGGGCAATGTAGTTGGTGGTGGGCGCGTCGGGCGCGTCGATTGCTTCGGTAGTGGTGGTATTGGCCGCAACTGGTACGGTGGTGGGGCTACCGCCCTCCTCGTAATACAAGTCGGCGGCCTGGCCGGTCGTGGTGGTATCGACGGTCACCCCGACCACTCCACCCGAAATCGGGTCTAGCGCCTGCGTGGCAAGCGTGCCGAACAGGGCTTGCGTCTGCGCCGGCTGGATGGCAACTTCGGCATAAATTGCATGGATGCCCTCGTCCGGCGTCGCATCGGTGGAGAATCCAACGCGGAACGCTAGCGCGTCCAACTTCGCCTGCGTCCATCCACCGGTCGGACGCGGCACAACAACAACCGCCCACGTTGGCGCGGTCGTGGAGTTGGTGAACCCCAGCGCTCCTGAGATCAGCCCCGACTCGGTGGTGCCGTCCCAGGCGCGAAACTCGATTGTGCCAGAGGCGGTGCTGCCCGCCCACCCACACGCCAGCATCCGCACCGCGCGCGCCGATGCAGTTCCAGTAATCGCAGTAGTTCCCATGGGGATTTCGACATAATCAGAAGCAGCAACAGCGTCTTGGGCAAACCCATCAGCGGACGCTCCAATTGTCGGTGGCACTTCATCAATCGCATCACGGGCGGTGGTGACGTTGAACGTCGAGTTCATTGTGCCGTTGGCGGTGAAGGTTGAGAACGACGCCGCCGACCCCGACACGGTGAGGGTGCCGGCAGGATCAACTTTCAAGAATCGAACTTCGTGGTCGCCAAGTGGATAGTTCCCGCCGCTGATAGCGACAACTGGCTCGTCGTAGTACACGTCTCCCGTCGATGCAGCCGTCCAACCCATTCGCCACGACGCAGTCTGATCGGCCGCACCCGCTGAAAAGCTTGCTTGCGTCTGGACTACAGGCGCGCTCGATGCACCAGCTGTCGCATCGTAAGTAATCTGCCAGTCAGCAACGTGCGTATTGGCGCGCGCGTCCCACCGTAAATCCACGCCGATATATTGGCCGGCAGCAACCGTGGCGTCCGACAGCACTTCCGCACCGGTGCCAATCTTCACACCAAGCTTCTGGCTCGCCGACACATATCGAACGATCAAGTTGTTACTAATGCCGAGCAACGCAAACAGCTCCAGATCGCCGGATGGTAACGATGAGAGCCGGAAGTTGATGCGCTCGACACAAACCGGTGCCGTATTCGGTAATGTTCGCGCTACGCTCTCGGCCGCAGACGTTGCTGATAGCCGCAGATGATGGGTACCACGGCGCGGCGCGGTCGTCACAATTTCCGGGGTGCCGACAACCGTATGGAACAGTGGGGCGCTACCGACCGACAAACCAAGTACGGTGGCCCAATCGAAGCTTGCCATATCGACAATGTTGGCAGCCTGCTTGGCGCCGGCTGCTGAATACACCACACCCCACGCCACTCCCGGCGTCACCGACGCCGACACGGTCGCGGTGCAGGCGAACTCGCCGTTGAACTGCCCCAGCGTCTGCGTGAATTTCCGCGACACCGCGATCCCGGGCGAGTTGGACGCGCCGGACCGTCCCTGGTCGGCGACCTCCGCGTAGCCGTTGGTCTGCGCGGAGAACGTCGGCGGGGTCGTGCCGTTCAGGCTGGCGGCGTGCAGCACCAGCGCCACACCGTCGTAGGTCGACGACGAGAACGACGAGACGTTCAGCGGGAGGCTCGTGCCGCTGGTGGTGAGGTTGATCCCGGTGGAGATGTCCAGCGGGAACGAGGCGTCCAGGACGGCGACCTCCATCGCGATCCACGCCACCGGCGCCGACGCCCCAGGGGTCAGCGTCCAGGAGGTCTCACCCGCGGGGACGTTCGAGCGGCGAAACAGGTGCAGCCGGTTGGTGTCGGCCGGGGCCGGGGTGTCCCGCACGAACCCCGACGGGGTCGCCACCGTCTGGCCGTGGCAGGTCACGGCGATGAGGACGGTGTTGCCGGCGGTGGTCGCGGCCAGGGTCGCGGAGCCGCTGCCGGCGTCGAACCCGCCGGAGTTGACCTGGACGAAGTCGGCGTCGGTTAGCGGCATATACGAAGCTCCTTACAGCTTGAAAATCTTGTTGACGCCGTTATCCCATGCGATGCTGATGTTGCCGCCGTTTGGCGTGACCGGCAGACCCGAGCCCGTCGCGGGTGCGAGCGCGCGAGCGCCTGCGTTAATGGTTGTCGAAGCCACAGTCAGAGAGCGATCACCAGCGTTCGCCAATGCTGTTAACGTCGCCGTCTGACCGCTGGAGAATGCCAGCACTGTCGAGTTCGGGATAGCAGCCACCAGGGGCTCGACCAGCAATGTCGTACCGGCAGACAGCAGTGTGTTCGCCGTGACAATATGCTTGCCGGTGATGAGTGCGATCATCTGTGAGGTCGTTTCGGTACCCGTATCCTCAAAGATTGCGACGGCCTCAACAGTGGCGCCGGTCACCGACGTGAACGTCACATCAGCAGCATCGGCAACGCCGGCAGTTACAGTCTTGCCAGAGAGGTTTTGCTTTGTTCCGACAATTGCCGCGCTGAAGTCATCCCAGTTATCAGCGACCGCAGACGGGCCGAGATTCACAGCGTAGCCAGTTGCGCCGCCAACACCGTTACCCACAGAGTTCGCGCCGCTCACCGGGTTTGTCAGGCTGAACACAGAGCCAGAGGCGGCAGTGATCGCCCAAATACCATTGGCGCAGGTGTTCGTCGTGTGATCGGCGATATACACGAGGTCGCCATTCGTGAACCCGTGTGCCGCCGAGGTGGTCACAACGATTGGTGTAGCGTTCGTGGAGCTGGAAATCTGCTTGATGCCGACATCGGCGGTGTTGAGATCGAGTAGGGCCGCGCTAATTGTTGCGGTATCCCAATCGATCGTGCCATCAAGGAATCCTTGACGGCCCAACTCGAACAGTGCATTCGCCATGCGTCCTCCTAGCCGTCGAAGCTGACTGGCTCGAACTTCTGCGTCATTCCTTGCAGTGCGATCTTCATATCCTCCACAAGTAGTGCGTGATCGATGTCAGCAGGAATCACGACACCCTGCGCGACGAGCCCGCTAAGAATAGATTGCACAAGCGCATCTGGTGCAAGCGCAGTGAGCATATCGGTATGCGCGTCGTGCTCAGCGCTGTGCTCTACAAGCGTCCCCGTGACCGCATCCAACTTGCCAAGAACGTTGGCGAGGTTGTTCACTGTGCGATTAGCCGGTACGTCAGGATCGCCATGCGCGGTCATTCGGACGCCCTGATCGCGCAAGCTAGCAGCATTAGCGCGCAACCACATAAGTGCGTCGTGCTCTTCCGGTGTCACGTCTGGTTCGCCTCCTCCAAAGAGTTCCGCGAATGCGGCATCGGTCATTCGGTTGTAGTCGCAGCGTCCGATGCTAACAACATCTTTTATGCAACCACTCTGCCCATTCGAGCACTGCCATACTGCGGGCGGGTCAGTGAAACCGCGTACTGTGAAGCCGAGGCTGCCGTATGGCGTAGCCGCGTACCGTGCCCACCAGCCGAGCGCTCCACCTGGTATCGTGGTTTCGTTCCCTAAATAGTCCCGCCAAAAGTACGGATATGTGTAGAACAAACCCCTTCCGCCAAGTGCAGCCCGCACGCTACTCACCCAATCGTGCGCCCATTCCCACCAACGGGTCGCCGCAACAGCAGCTTCGACGTCAAGGTGTGAAGCACTCGCAACGGTATCGACCATTTCGACTTCCCACGGTACATCCTGCCGTGGAGACGTGATCGTCGGCTCGGACGATTCATGCAAGCTTATAAGTGCCGCAACAGATGCAGCAGCCGTGCCTTCTAAGTCGAGAATGAACACGTCACCATCGCGCCAACCAGCAGCACGTACCGTGTTGACGAAGTAATCGACCTGCGGTTGGACAGGGCTCGCTGGATGGGCAAAGTGGTATGCACCGCGCGCGAGATTGGCAGCGTGAGCTGCATCCCAACGACCATTGAACGTAGGGTCGCGGTAGTTCGTTGATTCCGATGCCTTGAGGATGATAAAGTCCTCGCCCGACGCTTTGTACTGCGCGGCATTGAACGTCGCCTGCCAGTGAGAGATATCAACGCCAGTTTTCATACTATATCCTCACGGGAAAAGTCCTTGGCAGTCCGGTGGAGCGCCCATGTCCCTGCCCCATTTCTCGTAAGCCTTGACGAACCGCTGGCTGGCTTGCTTCGGGGGGATGTAGCCGGGCTGGCCGGGCTTTGTCTGCTGGCCGGGCTTTGTCTGCTGGCTGCCCTTGATGACCTTGATGACCTCAGTCACGTGGCGTCGTGTCGCCGCC
>Ga0209887_1000029_pt1 | contig 38597 bp, 33 predicted proteins | sample GWRWN1_30_40_FD_187230 | JGI IMG/M metagenome (GOLD analysis project Ga0209887, IMG submission 187230) | Riverbed sediment microbial communities from areas with no vegetation in Columbia River, Washington, USA - GW-RW N1_30_40 (SPAdes)... | ecosystem: Environmental > Aquatic > Freshwater > River...
AGCCCGTACGCGCCGTCCACGTGGAACCACACGCCGCGCTCCTCGCAGATGTCCGCGATCGCCTCGAGCGGATCGATCGCGCCGGTGAGCGTGGTCCCCGCGGTCGCGACCACCGCGATCGGCGTCACGCCGTCCGCGAGATCGCGGTCGATCGCCTCGGCGAGGGCACCGGGTTCGAGCCCGCGCTCGAGACCAAGCGGGATCGCCCGCAGGTTCGCGGAGCCGACCCCGAGGGTCTCCACGGCCCGGGTGACCGAGTAGTGCACCTCCTGCGAGCAGTAGATCGCCACGCGCTTGCCGCCGAGCCCCTCGTACCGCGAGCCGGGCAGGGCGTGCTCGCGCGCCGCGGCGAGCGCGGTCGTGTTCGAGACCGTCCCGCCGCTCGTGAAGGCCCCGGCGGCGTCGGGCGCGTACCCGATGAACTCGGCCGCCCACCGGACCGCCTGCCTCTCGATCAGCGTGGCCGCGCGCGCGTCGACCGCGAGGTTGATGTCGTAGGTGTGTGCGAGCAGGTCGCCGATCGTGCCGATCTCCAGCCCGCTCGAGCCCACCCCGACGAAATACCGGGGGCGCGGTTGCGCGATCGACTCGTCGAGGATCCGTGCCGCGTCGTCGACCGCCTCGTGAGCCGCCCCGGGCGTGGTCGGGAGCTCGGTCTGCAGGAGCCGGCGGACGCGTTCGTCGAGCGGGGGCTCCTCGGGCCGGTACCGGTCGAAGCTCTGCCACGCCTCGGCTACGAGCTTGGCCGCGTGCTCGAGCACCTCCTCGCGCGGGGCGTCGAGCCGCAGCGGGACGTCGGCCTCGGTCACGGTTCGGATGCTACCCGGCCCGGTTCGAGATCCGGCGCACCCGCGGGCCGGCGGAGCGCGCCGACGTAGACGCCGATCAGCACGAGCACCGAACCGGCCGCGAACGCCCAGGTGATCTCCTCGTCCTGGAGCCACGACGCCAACAGGATCGCGACGATCGGGATCAGCACGCCCTCGTACGAGACCGCGCTCGCCGTCCAGCGACGCAGGACGTAGACGTACAGCGAGAACGCGACGACGGAGCCGAGGAAGACCAGGTAGGCCTGCGCGACCCATGTCTTCGCGAGCTCGGGTACGGCCAGGGAGTCGCCGTGGAGCACCGCGAGGACGAGCAGCATCAGGCCCCCCACGCCCAACCCGATCGCGTTCATCGAGACGGGGTGCACGCGCGGGAACGCTTTGACGACGATCCCGGTCTCGGCGAAGCACACCGCGGCCGCAAAGAGCGAGAGCAGCGAGCCCAACGGCATGCCGGCCCCGAGCCCCTCGCGGAAGATCACCGCCATCCCGGCGACGGCGAACACGCCGCCGATCAGGCCGTCCCACCGGAACCGCTCCTGCCGGTGGAGGAGCGCGAACGCGAACGTGAGGAGCGGCACCGTCGCGAGGAACACGGCCCCGAGTCCAGCGGACACGACCTGCAGACCCCAGTACGCGAACGCGAACGCGGCGCCGAAACCCAGCACCCCGTAGAGCGCCGCGCCCAGCAGGGCTCGGCCGCGAGGCATCCCGCCGCCGATCACGAGCGCGATCGCCGCCAGGACCAGCGCCGCAAGCAGGAAGCGCGAGGCGGCCGCCCAGAAGGGGTCGAGCTCGCAGTCTTCGCACGAGACCGATCGGACCGCGATCACGTTGCCGCCCGCGAGCACCACGAACGTTGCGAACGCGGCCAGGGTGGTCCGGTCGGGGCGGATCGTTCGCTCCCCCGCGTCGGCCATGACCGCAGAGCCTAGCCCGATGGACTGGCAGTCATCCCCAGATCCGATCGGCCACCCGGGCGACGAGTTCCAGCTTGCGCCACTGGGTGTCCTCGTCGATCTCGTTGCCGACTACCACACTCGCGAACCCGCACTGCGGGCTGATCGCGAGCCGGTCCACGCCGCCCGCGAGGCTCGCCGCCCGCTCCATCTTCCGGACGAGCTCGTCCTCGTCCTCGAGCTCCGACGTCTTGGTCGAGACGATGCCCATGACCATCGAGGACCCCTTCCGGAGGAAGCGCACGGGCTCGAACCCGCCGTCGCGGCCGAGGTCGTCCCACTCCACGAGGAACGCGTCGTACGGGAGCTCGCCGAACACGCGCTCGGCGACCGGCTCGAGCGAGCCCTCGCACATCCACGAGGAGCGGTAGTTTCCGCGGCAGATGTGGAGCGCCACGGTCACATCGTCGGGGATGCCCTCGAGCACCGCGGCATCGGCGGCGAGCGTGGCGTTGACGAGATCAGCGATCCGATGACCCTTCGCCTCGAAGCGCTCGGCCCATACCGGGTCGACCAGGTACGGGTAGAGCGGGAAGTCGAACTGGATCTGTGAGGCTCCTGCCGAGATGGCCTCGCTCACCAGATGACGCTCGATCCGGATCGCCGTATCGGCGAACTCCTCAACCGACCCGTACGCACCGTCCACGGTCGTGAACGGGTGGAGGAAGATCGACGCGGCGGGGAAGGCAACCTTGAAGGCGTAGCCGTCCGTCGTGTCTGACAAGAACGCCGCCTCGCGGGCGGCCGGCGATTCGACCTGCCGAAGCGGCGCGACGATCTCGTGCACCGCCAACTCGACGTCGTCGCCACGGTCGTTCCGGAACGTCACCGTCTTGCCGGTCCGAACGCCGGACACGGCGTCGTAGAACGAGTTCATGAACATCCATCGACGGAACTCGCCGTCCGTCACGACATCGAGCCCGAGGTCGATCTGCCGCTGAACCGCTTCTCGGATCGCGTCGTCCTCAGCCTCACGGAGCGCAGTTCGATCCTTGTCCCGCTCCTCCTCTAACACCGCCGAATGCCCGCGTTCGTAGAAGTCGTCGATGGCCTTGCGGAGTGCTGGCGGCCGCAGCAGCGAGCCAACTGCCTCGGCGCGGGCGGGGCGGCGTGCGGAGCGCATCGGAACCGAAGACTAGGCCAATAGGACAGGCCGAGCGGCGGGCGACCCATTTCCGTCTTTCGCCTCAAGGAACGCTGGGCACTGGCTGCTCCTGCATCGACGCGAGAACGCCCTGTCACGGCCGTTCCCTCGAGCTGCTCATACTTAATCGTCCGAGGACCGATACTTCCATGGCTCCCGATGCGTCATGGGATGGCATGCGGAGCGGGGACGCATTCGTGACCAGAGCGGGGATGGACAGTCTGCCCGACTCCAACGCGCAGCCGACCGACCGGCTGGGCGATCTGTACGCTCGCCACGTCCCGGCGACGATCGGGTTCGCGTACCTACTGACGGGGAGCCGGGTTGACGCCGAGGACCTCGTTCACGAGGCCTTCGTCCGGGTCGTGGGACGCCTTCGACACCTTCGCACGCCCGACGCCTTCGACGCCTACTTGCTTCGGACGGTGGTCAACCTCCGCACGTCGAGGCTGCGCCGCCTCCGCCTCGAACGCCGCTATCTGATGCGCGAGGGCCGCCGATCGTCCGATGCCGTAGCACCGCACGACGTGGGCGAGCGAGACCGCATCTGGCGCGCGCTCGATCGACTCCCGAAACGGCAGCGAGCGGCCGTCGTACTGCGGTACGCGGAGGACCGGTCCGAGCGCGAGACGGCCGACCTGCTCCGGTGCTCGGTCCCCGCGGTCAAGTCGCTCACCGCGCGGGCCCTCGACACCCTGCGAGCCGAGCTGAGAGGTGATGACGGATGAGCACTAACTTCGACCGGCAGCTCCAGGTAACCCTGGCCGATCGGCGGGCGGAGCTTCGCCCCTCATCGGTCGCGCCCGACGGGCTCTTCCCGCGTGCGCGTCGCCGAGCCGTGAGAACCGTCGTCCTCGGCGTGATCTCGATCACGGCGATCGCGGCGGGCTCCATCGCCGGCATCCAGGCACTGCTCAACCGGGCACCCGACCGAATCCTCGGCGGAGATGGCTCCCGGGTTGTGCTCCCGACGGAGGGTCCCGCCCCCGGTGAGAGGTCGCTGCTCATCGCGAGCGGTGAGCACGATGGCGAACGGTGGACCATGCGCGTGACGAGTAGCCCGGGAATCGGCCTCGGACTCAGCTGGGGGTACGAGGCCCTGGGCGCTGGTGGCGGTGGCATCTCGCCGATGCGGCAGGGCCGGGTCTTCCAGGGGTACGGAGGCAGCTCATCGCCGGACTACCCCGACCACGACCCAACCCGCCCGCCTTTGCCGATCGGAATCTCCGGTCAGGTGGCCGTGCAGGCGGAGCGTGTCGAGCTCCGGCTCGAGCGGGGCCCCGTGGTGAAAGCGGCGCTCTACCGGCTCCCGGACGGGCTGATGATCGGTCCGGCGAAGGTCTTCCTGTTGTTCGTTCCCGGGGACACCCTGCTCCTCGCCGGAGACCTCGTCGCGTACGACGACTCGGGCGCCGAGCTCGGGCGCGAGTACTTCGACCTGTCCCCCGTCTCCTTGTTCCCGAAGGTTCTAGAGGAGTCTCCGCCCGAGGCGGGGGCGGTCATGAAGGACCTCCAGCTCGCGGGGGCGGTGGTGGGCCGCTACTTCAACACACACGGGTCCTACTCGGGTCTCGACCCGGACTCGGCGTCAGCCATTTCATCGGAGGTGGAGTTCAACACCTCACCGGTCGCGATCCCCGGCGAGGTCAGCATCCGGGTGAGCGGCCCGCGGAGCGTGGTTCTGGCATCCGCCACGGCAGACGGCGCGATCTACTCGGCTTGCATGGACAGCCCCGGCGGAGCCGTCTACGGCCGCAACGACACGAGCGACCCGCAGGGATGCACGAACGGGTGGCTCGATCCATCGGCGGTGCCGCCTCCGAGGGCGGACAGGATCGGATCGCAACGGGTTCGGACCCCAACGGCAACCTGTGGAGCCTGACGCTGCTCGACGTGAGCGGGCCGGGTGCGGAGACCCCCTTCGAGCTCGAACTGCTCATCGGACCCATCGGCGCGTCGCTCCCGCTGCAGCGGCTCGGAGATGCCGATCTCGGATCGGTCGGTGCCGTGCCGCCCAGCGCAACGCCGGTCGAGACGCGCCCCGCAGCCGATCTCCCAACATCGGTGTGGGGCATCGCGTCCGATCGCGTGGCTCGAGTGGAGCTACGAGTGAACGACGGTGCGACCTTCGACGGCGAGCTGTACGCGATTCCGCCCGGGTCCATCGACGCGGAGCAGGCGTTCTTGTTCCTCGTGCCGGTCGAGGGACCGATGACCGGGACCGTCGTTGCGTTCGACTCGCAAGGCGAGGAGCTGCAGCGGAAAGGGGTGAAGAGCTTGGGCTAGGAGTTCGGCTTCGACAGGGTCGTTCAGCGATCTCAACAAAGGTTCGACAGCATCCCTCACCTCTGTTCGACCCCCTTGTAGTTGGCAACCGAGCTGAGCTCGACCTCGATCTCCACCAGATCAGCCTGATCCCGCATCACGACGTCCAGCGGCTTGTACGCCTGGGGAGCCTCGTCGAGAAGCGACTTCGCCTCGGACGCCTGCCACGACCTTCCCGTCATCTGCGACTCGAGGTCCGCGACCGACAACGTCTTCCTGGCCTTCGACCTGGAGAGAACCCGGCCGGCCCCGTGCGAACAGGATTCGTACGACAGGGGGTTCCCGAGGCCCCGAACGACGAACGACTTCTGCCCCATCGCGCCGGGGATGAGCCCCCGGTCGCCCACCCCGGCTCTGATGGCTCCCTTCCTCGTCACCCAGAGCCACTTTCCGTGGTGCTCCTCGAGTTCGGTGTAATTGTGGTGGCAGTTGACCTCTTCCAGCGTCCGAACGGTCTTGCCGTTCGCCTCGTTCAGCTGGTGGTGGGCGGCGTCAAGCAGGAGCCGTCTGTTCTCCAGCGCGAAGGCCTGTGCCCACCGCAGGTCATCGATGTAGGCGTCGAATTCAGGCGTGTTGCTCTGCAGCCACGACAACTCCGGGTCCTCGAGAGCGGTCCCGAGCCGCTCGTGCAGGTCTATCGCTACTTTGGTGTGGAGCGTCGCCAGCTGGTTGCCCGGTCCCCTGGATCCGGAATGGAGCAGGATCCAGGTCCCGTCGTGCTCATCGATTGCCAGCTCGATGAAATGGTTGCCTGATCCCAGAGACCCCAACTGGGCCTCCGCCCTCTGCGGGTTCGCCAGCGTCGCCGGCGGAGTGTGCGCCGACATCCACTCCTTCGCGGCGGCAGAGAACTCGGTCCTTCCCTTCCCCATGCCGGCCGGGATCGAGGCTTCGCAGTTGTGCACCCAGCTCTCGGCGAGCTCGAGGGCCGTCGTGCCGGCGAGATCGACCTTCCTGGCCGCCATGCCGCATCCGATATCGACTCCCACGGCTGAAGGGATCACCGCCGACTCGGTCGGGATGACCGAACCGATGGTCGCCCCATACCCGAGATGAGCGTCGGCCATCAGCGCGATCGGCTCCGTGAGTATGGGAAGGAGCGCGGTCTTCTCCGCCTGCTCTCTCGTCTTGTCGTCGAGGATGGATGCCCACGACCTGACCCCGACACCGCCACCGAACTCCTCGATCATCATGAACACTTCCTTCCGTCGCTCGGACACGCCCTCCGTTGGACACTTCGGGAAAATGAAGAACCCCTCCGTGGAGGGGTTAGGCGCACGACGGCAAGAAGCGACGCGCGCCTAAGGGGCGTCGCGTCGTTGCAATGCGTTCGAGGCGAAGATCTTGCTCATGGCGAAAGGGAAGATACAGGAACGCGAACGCGAACGCGAAGCCTCCAAGTCGTCTCGTGACGAATCCGATACTCCCAGCGTGAAGCATTGGCGTTGCGACTAGTCACGCACGCCCTCGAGCGAGGGCTGACTAGATCGCTGGCGGGCGGCGATCGAACAGCTGCCGACCGTCCAGGACTGAGAACCCCCACGGCTCGTCACCAATCTTCTGAGGTATGCCGACGGCTTCATACTTGAGGTCGAACCAGATCTCCTCGTCATCGAGGTGGATGAGTCGGTGGTTCCACTCGAGATCGTGTCGCCAGCGCAGCTCGAGTGAAGGCTCCAGGGCGAGCACGCCAAGCTCCCAGTGAAGCAGGGTCACTCCGGTCCGCGGCATGATCTCTAGTCGGCGCATGCCTCCCACGTCGTTGTTGGCTCGCGGCAGCTCTGCCATGCGAGTCCAGCCCGGACCCTCGAGGTCCAGCTTCAGGAGCTCCGATCCCTCCTCGCCGACGAGCACCGCGATCGTTGGTCGGCTTGGGGCTCGTACGACGAGCGCACGTGGAGGACCATCACCGAACAGCTCATCCTGACCGGCCAGGATCTCGTCCTCGCCAGCCCAATCACGGAGCACGAGCGCCCGGTCTGCGATCCGGAGCTCTTCGTACGCGGCTGAATCGATCACTATCGCTCTTGCCTCGCTGAGCCACGACACTTGCAGGTCAGCTGCCGGATCGACTGGCACCGTCAACCCCATCGAACCCAGGTCGAGTCCGGAGCCCGGAACTCCCAGCCCGACAGCGCTGCGGGTCTCTCGGGGTCGAGCCGAAGTCCAGGGAGGCGCTCGAGCAGTATCTCGAGCGAGACGCGGGCGAGGTGCCGCCCGAACCATGCGCCCAGGCAGAAGTGGTTCCCGACCGCGAATGCCAGATGCGCGCCCTCCTTCCGGTGGACGTCGAACCGGTCCGGGTAGGTGAACCGGCGCGGGTCGCGGTTCGCGCTCGAGAGCACCGCGCCGATCAGCGAGCCCTCCTCCAGCTTCACTCCCGCGAGCTCGGTCGTCTCCGTCGTCTGCCTGGTCGAGGTCCCGACCGGACCCGCCCACCGCAGGGTCTCCTCCACCGCCGCCTTGACCAACCGCGGGTTTGAACGCACCTCCTCGAGCTGCGAGGGGTTCGAGCCGAGCGCGTGGATCAGGAGCGCGATCACGTCGCGGGGCTCCTGCAGCCCGCCCGAGAGCATGAGCTTGGTGTTCGCGACGATCTCTTCTCGGGTCATGCGGTCGCCTACCTGGTCGTGATGGAGCATCGCCGAGAGCACTGAGCCGTCGGGTTCGTCCGCGAGGCGGTCCAGGACCCGTTCGATCACCTCCGACAGCGACGCGCTCGCCTCGTCCGCCGGCGCCTGCTTCGCCGGATCGCCCTCGAAGTTCGCGAGCCCGAGCATCAGGCCGTGGTTCCAGCGCAGGAGGTCCTCCCATGCCACCTCGTCGAGCCCGAGCATGAATCGGAGCGAGCGAACGCTCATCGGGTCGGCGAACTCGGTGAAGAGATCGACCTCTCCCCGACCCTCGAACCCGTCGATCAGCTCGTTCGCGAGCGCCGGGATCATGCCCTTCGTCCGCTCCTCGACGTCGCGTGGGCGGAACGGCGGCTCGACGACCCGGCGGATCCGCTGCTGGTCCGGCCCCTCGGAGCCAAGCATGTTCGCGCCCATCGTGCGGTTCAGCGTCGAGGGGTCGGTGGCGGCCGTGAACACCTCGGGCGACAGGTCGACCGTCCGCACGTCGTCGTAGCGCGCGACGAGCCACTGCTGCACCGCCGGCACCCATGCGACCGGCTCCTCGTCTCGCAGGCGGGCGTAGATCGGGTACGGGTCGCGCTCGAGCTCCTCCAGGGTGATCCGGCCGCCGAACGTCATCCGTGCTTCCCCGGCTCCCACCCGTGCGGGCCGATCGTCCGGCCGGCGAACGCGGTGGGGATCTCCTCGAGATCGGTCGCCATCGAGTCGTTCCAGCGGTTGAGGAACCCGAACAGTCCCACGACGGCCAGGATCTCGACGATCTCGCCGTCGTCCCAGTGCTCGCGTAGGTCCTCGAAGTGCTCCGGCGTCACGGCGTTGGGGACGACGCTCGCGTCGCGCGCGAAGCGCAGGGCGGCGCGCTCGGCCTCCGAGTAGCGCGGTGACCGCTCGAAGTCCCAGATCTCCGCGATCTTGGCCTCGTCGACCCCACGCATCTTCGCGTCCACGGTCTCGTGCGCCTGGCAGTACCGGCAGCCCGCCGCCGCGCTCGCGACGATCGCGACCAGCGGCTTCAGCCCCACCGGGACCGTCCCGGTCCGCCAGACCCGGGTGATCAGCTCGCTGAAGGCTCGGAGGATCTCGGGGCGGCGGGCCATCGTGAACAGGCTGTTCGGGACGAAGGACATCGTGTCGTCGTACAGCCGGAAGAGCTCCTCCAGCTCCGGATGATCCTCACGCCGCAGCGGCTGCATGTTCGCCACGCATCAACCTCCCTGCGCTCGTCGGGGCCGGTAGGGCAGACTATGCCCCATCGCGGGAGGCGAGATGCGGCTCGAGGGCAAGGTGGCGATCGTGAGCGGCGGCGGGACCGGGATCGGGGCGGCCGCCGCTCGGCTGTTCGCACGCGAGGGCGCGAAGGTGGTCGTCACCGGCCGCCGTGCCGAACCGCTCGAGGAGGTCGCCGCCGAGACCGGTTGTCACGTCGTCGCCGGCGACACGGCGGACGACGACCACGTCCGTGAGGCGGTCGCGGCCGCGGTCGAGGGGTTCGACGGGCTCGACATCGTGGTCGCGAACGCGGGACTCGGGTTCGGCGGGGCCGCCGCGGACGTCGACGACGAGCGCTGGGACCGGACGCTCGACGTGAACGTGACCGGCGCGTTCCGGCTCGTGCGGGCCGCGATCCCCGCACTGATCGAGCGCGGCGGCGGCTCGATCGTCCTGGTCTCGAGCGTAAACGCGTTCGTGAGCGGCACCGAGAGCGCGGCGTACGGTACTTCCAAGGCGGCCATGAACGGGCTCGCACGCTCGATCGCCGTCGACTACGGGCCGAAGGGGATCCGAGCCAACGCGCTCTGCCCCGGATGGGTCGTGACGCCGATGGGCGATCGCGCGATGCAGGATCTGATGACGGAACGCGAGATCCCGCTCGAGGAGGCGTACGACCTCGTCACCCGGTACACCCCGCTCCGCCGTCCGGCCACCGCGGAGGAGATCGCTGCGTGCTGCCTCTTCCTCGCGAGCGACGAGTCGTCGATCGTGACCGGGACCACGCTGGTGGCCGACGGCGGCGGCCTCGCGACGGACCTCACCGAGGTCGCGTACAAGCAGGAGGGCCCGTGAGCTTCCACCACTCGGGACGGGTCGCGCTGATCACCGGGGCGGTTCTGGCATCGGTCGCGCGCGACCGCGCTCCGTGTCGAGCCGAGCCCGGCGAGCCGGTGATTGAGCGCCGAGTTCGAACGCCCCTTGACACGCTCCCGGCGACGGTCGGCGAAGCGGTCGAACGCCTCCGCGACGGCGCGTTCGCGAATGAAGCGTTGGGCGAGGACGTCGTAGCCCATATGTGGAGGCCGGCCGATGGGAGGGGAGCAGCTCCTGTCGCCGGGCGCCGTCGGCGGGTGGGAGCGACGGCGCTACCTTGACGGCATCTGAGGAGGTGGTCGCGTGAGCCAGGTACAGGACGCCATGCTCATCGGACCGGACGAACTCGTCGAGATCGAGGGTCCGCCCGAGATCCACCGTCGGCAGGCTTTCGCGAAGCCCGGCCTGTGGGCGGGGCTCACGACGACCGAGCCAGGCCTCGTGAGCGGCTGGCACCACCACGGCGGGCACGACACGATCGTCTACGTGATCTCGGGATCCGTGGCGATCGAGTTCGGTGAGGGTGGCCGGCAGGCCATTCAGGCAGGTGCCGGAGACTTCCTCGTAATCCCCAGCGGCCTCATCCATCGGGAGAGCACGCCGGGCGACGAGCCCTCGCGGAGTGTCGTGATCCGATCCGGCGGCGACGGCCCACCCACGATCGAGGTCGACGGCCCCCCGTCCTAGTCAGCCGGCGAGGGCGTCGACGCGTTCCACCACGTCTCGGCAGAACCGCCCGGTCTGGTTCGGATCGTCGACGAACTGAGAAGGCTTGATGCAGATCGTCGTGAAACCGCGTTCGAGTTGCGGGGGGATCGACGCGATTGCCTCGCCGAGGTCGGCTACGCCTTCTGGACCGGGGAAGCGTCCTCGCGTCCCGCCAACCATCTCCAGCTCGGCGATGTTCCGGCCGGCGGCGGCCATCCGGGAACGCATCAACTCGAGATCCTCGTCGCTCGGCCTCCCGAGCGGGTTGAAGCCGCTCCCGTACTCGACGAGGCGCCGCAGGAGGCCCCCGTGCACCGTCTCGCCCCCGAACCACTGCGCCGGACCCTCGGGCCTGAACGGCTTGGGCTCCAGCGACACGTCGGCGAACCGGTAGAAGGTGCCTTCGAACGACGCGGGCGTGTTCCGCCAGACCGCCCTCCATGCCGCCAGATGCTCGTCGAGGAGCTGCCCACGCCGCTCGAACGGAACTCCGAGCGCCTCGTACTCGGGGCGGTGCCAGCTCACGGTCGGCTGCACGACCAGGCGCCCCTCTGACAGCAGGTCGAGCGTCGCGAGCTGCTTGGCGAGGAGCAGCGGGTGCCGGAGCGGCGCGATGATCGAGCTTGAGACCAGCCGGAGCCGTGACGTCGTCGACGCGACGGCCGCCAGGAGCGTCAGCGCGTCGGGCCACGGCGTCGACGGGTCCTGGGTCCCTGGCAGCGCGTAATCGCGCCGGTTCTCAGGCACACCGTGCGCGTCGGCCCCCGGCCCGAGCACGATGTGCTCGCTCACCATCACGGCGTCGAACCCCGCCGCCTCGGCCTCGACGGCCATCCGGACCAGCGCGCCGAGATCGCGTGCCGGGACCAGCGTCCAGTTCTCGCTCAGGATGAGGACGAGGCGGAGCCGAACGGCCCCGCCTCGTCCCCGAGACATCGTTCAGGCGCGCAGGTCCGGCAGCGTCGCGCTGGCCGGTTCTCGTCCCTTGACGAGCACCATGTAGACAAGCCCGACGATGCCCCACACCAGCGCATAGATCGGTGCAAGGAGCGTAGGGCTCGGAACCTTGTAGAACGAGCCGAAGATGGCCGCCCCCGTGACCACGATCCCCACGAGGGCCGCCACGATGACACCGACACGCCCCTGCGGGTCGGTGAGCCCGAACAGCCCGCCTATCGACATCAAGAAGTAGACGACGAGGAGCGCGAACGCGCCGAACGTCGCCGCCCACGCGAAGACCGAGAAATAGTGCGGGAGCCCCGGGAGCGCCAGCAGCGTGTCGTTGGCCTCCGCAACGAAGATCAGCACGGCCTGAACCACCAACAGGAAGACGATCGCGCCGATCGGCGTGCCGTACTTCGAAACCTTCGCGAAGGCACCGGGCAGACGCCGGTCCCGAGCCAGCGCGAAGACGCCGCGCGTCGAGGCGACCGCCGCCCCGATGAACACGGCGAGCATGTCGAGGAACACCACCAGGAGAGTGATCTTGAGCCAGAACTCGGAGCCGAATGGGCTGCTTGGGTCGGCCAGGGCGAACAACGGCGCCGATGCCACGGCAGGATCGAGGATCAACGAAAGGTCGAAGCCGAACCCCGCAACCTCCACATACGCCGCGATCAGGTAGAAGACCGTAACGATGCCCACGGCCCCGAGCACCGCGCGGGGGATCGACCGCTTGGGATCGGCCGTCTCCTCGGCCAGGTTCGCGGCCGTCTCGAAGCCGACGAACGCCAGGACGCCGTACAGGACTCCGAATAGGATCCCGCTGAACCCGCCGGCCGGCGAAGGATCGAACGCCTTGGCGACGTCGTTGTCGGCACCGAGATCCACAATCACGGTGATGAAGAAGATGAGCACGACCGCGATCGAGATGAGCGCGAACGTCAGCTGGACGCGCGTCGAGATCTGCACGCCGAAGTACAGCACGGCGAACAGACCCAGGGCGAAGATCGCGTCGAAGACCCAGTTCGGGATCCCCGGGTCGATGTCCCAGGCCGGGAGGAGGAAGTCGTTCACGTACCCCCCCAGCAGGACGCCGAGGCCCGTCGTCAGGATGATCGTGCCGCCGTAGTAGAGCCATCCGGATGTCGCCCCGAGGGTCTTGCCGAGCCCTTCCGAGACGTAGTCGTAGACCGATCCAGCCGCGTGGATCCGCTTCGCATAGGTCGCGACGATCCACGCCAGCCCGAAGATCCCGATCGCCGAGAGCAGAACTGCGAGACCGGCCGACGTCCCGGCGCCGCGGCCGGCGGCGTTGAAGCCAAACATCAGCGGGATGATGAACGCCGCCACGAACACCGGCCCGACGAAGCCGACCGACTGCGCGAGCACGTCGATCAGCGAGAGCTTCTTGCCGCCGAGGCGCTCGTACTCCTCGGTCGCCACCAACGGTCGTTCGCCTTCCACGGACCCCTCCCCTCCCACGAACGGATCTGCTGGTGCTTCCTACCCCGGCGGGGCTACGCCGTCCAGCCCCCCTCGGGCCGCTCGAACCACACGTGCACCTGGCCCGTGCCCACCGAGGCCTCGTACTCGCTGAACAGCTCCCCCGTTGCGGTGCAGGACCTCCCGCCCAGTGCTGCCGCCATCATCAGGTAGTGGCCGAAGTGACCCTCCGGGTAGGCCTTCCGGTACTCGGGCATCCCGTCGATCACGCCGGCGTGGTCGCCCTTCTCGAACTTGCCGAGCACACCCATGTCGGCGTCGTAGTAGGCGCGGTCGTAGATGTTGTCCGGCGCCCTCTGGCTTTCCCGCTTGCGCAGATCCTTGAAGTTGAAGAACCGGTGGGTCATGCCGCCGGACGCCAGCAGCACCACACGACGGTCGCTCTGCTCGATCGCCGTCCCGATCAGCTCGCCGAACAGCAGGAAGTCGTTCGTGTCGCAGCACTGGTTCAGCGCGACGCTCAGCCAGGCCGTGTTCGGATCGCCGAGGAACGTCCAGATGTTGACCGTGCCGTAGAACAGCGGGAGGTACGGATCGTGGTTCGCCAGGATCCAGCAGTCGTCGCGCCCCTCGGCCTGCGCCGCGATAAGGTTCGCGAGCTCGGGGTCGCCCGGCATGTCGTACGGGATCTGCTTCATGCCCCGCGGCAGCTCATGGCTCGTGAACTTCCCCTGCCGCCGGTCGTGGCTCGTCACGATGTGCTCGAACGTGGACTCCCAGTGCGTGTCGAACACGATCACGGCATCCGGCTGCAGCCGGTCCAGGCATTCGGCCTTGATGCGGTGCAGCCCGGGGACGAGCGTGATCTCCTTGCCCTCGTTGATCTCGAGCCGGACCTCCTCCGGCAGCATGATCGTGGGGACGTGGGCCACGAGCGCTGCACCGACGATCTCTCCCATCAGTCCTCCCAGTCTCAGATGACCTACCGCTCCGCTCCTTGAGGCCAGGGAGCCGAGCAGACGTTCTTCACGTCCGCGTAGAAGTCGAAGCTGTAGACGCCGCCCTCGCGTCCGACGCCGGACGACTTCGCGCCGCCGAACGGCGCCCGGAGGTCGCGAACGAAGAAGCAGTTCACCCAGACCGTGCCGGCGACCAGCCGCTCGGGGACCCGTCCGGCGCGCTCGCGGTCGCCGGTGTACAGGATCGCGGCCAGCCCGTAGTCGGTCTCGTTCGCGAGCGCGATCGCCTCCTCCTCGTCCTCGAACGTCTGGAGCGTGAGGACCGGCCCGAACACCTCCTTGCGGAGCACCTCGGCCCCCTCGGGCACGTCGCCGAACAGGGTGGGCCGGTAGAACAGGCCGCCGAGCTCCTCGTTCGGGCCGCCGCCCAGCAACGCCTTCGCGCCGTCCGCCTTCGCGCGCTGGACGAACCCGTCGACCCGCTCGAAGTGCTCGCGGGTGATCTGCGGCCCGATGTCGGTCGTCTCCTCGCGCGGGTCGCCCTGGCGGATCGCGCCGGCCGCCTCGAGGAAGCGTTCGAGGAACGCGCCGCGCATCGATCGCTCGACGATCAGCCGAGTCCCGGCCAGGCAGACCTGCCCGGCGTTGTCGAACTGGTTGACCGCCTGCTTCACCGTCGCATCCAGATCGGCGTCGGCGAACGCGACGAACGGGGACTTCCCACCGAGCTCGAGCGAGACGGGTGTGAGGTTCGCCGCCGCCGCCTGCGCGACGAGCTTCCCGGTCTCGATCGACCCGGTGAACGCGATCCGGTCGACCTTCGGGTGCGAGGTGAGCGCGGCGCCGGCCTCCTCCCCGATCCCCTGCACCACGTTGAACGCGCCGTCGGGCAGCCCGGCCTCCCGCGTGATGTCGGCCAACAGGGACGCGGTCAGCGGCGCCCACTCGGGCGGCTTGGCGACGACGCTGTTGCCGGCCGCGAGCGCCGGCGCGATCCGCCACGTCGCGAGCATCATCGGCGCGTTCCAGGGCGTGATCACCACGGTGACGCCGGATGGGTCCCACTCGGTCTTGCTCACGAACTCGTTCATCTCGAACGCCTCGTCGCCGAGCTCGGTGAGCTGGTCGGCGAAGAAACGGAAGTTCCTCGCGACGCGTGGCATCACCGAATTCAGGTGCGAGCGCAGGAGGGAGCCGTTGTCGAGCGTCTCGACCGTCGCGAGCTCGGGGACGCGCTCCTCGACGAGCTCGGCGACCCGGTGCAGGACCTTCGCGCGGTCCTCGGGCGAGGTCCGGCCCCAGGTATCGAACGCGGCCCGCGCCGCCTCGACCGCCCGGTCGGCCTCGGCCTGGCCGCCGCGCGCGACCTGCGCGATGACCTGCTCGTCGATCGGCGAGACGTCGTCGAAGGTCTCCGGCGAGCTCACGCGTTCGCCGCCGATCCAGTGCTCGGTCGAGATACGGACGCCCTCGATCTCGGCGGTCTCGCCCGTGAGAACGCTCCTCTCAGGTCGGAAGGTCGTTCGGTTCCGAACGATAGGAACGCGTTCGGCGAACTGTCAAGGCGACGGCGGTCGTTCCCACGGGGTGACGCGGCGGTGGTCGAGCGGCTCGCGAAACAGCGGCTCTCACGTGTGGGTGGATCATGAAGTGGTTTCATGCCGAGGATGGATCGGCTGACGATCGGACGTGGGGACATCGAGACGGCGGACGACCGCATCCGTCCCTACGTGCGCCGCACGCCGGTGCTCGAGCTGGGACCAGGGGCGTTCGATCTCGCTTGCCGGATCACGCTGAAGCTCGAGCTCATGCAGCACACGGGCTCGTTCAAGCCCCGAGGTGCCTTCAACAAGATCCTCTCGTCCGACGTCCCCGAGTCCGGCGTGATCGCCGCCTCGGGCGGGAACTTCGGGCTGGCGGTGGCGTTCGCCGCGCATACGCTCGGCCACCGCGCCGAGATCTTCGTCCCCTCGAACTCGCCGAGGGTCAAGGCCGACCGGATCCGCGCGATGGGCGCGGTCGTCACCGTCGTCGACGGCTGGTACGACGAGGCGCTCGAGGCGAGCCACGGGCGCGCCGCCCAGACCGGCGCCCTCGTGATGCACGCCTACGACCAGCCCGAGGTCGTCGCGGGGCAGGGCACGCTCGGCCTCGAGCTCGCCGACCAGGACCCCGACGCCGACACCGTGCTGGTCGCGATCGGGGGCGGCGGCCTGATCGCCGGGGTCGCCGGCTGGTACGAGGGCCGGACCCGCGTGATCGGCGTCGAGCCCGAGACCAGCCGATCCATGACCGCCGCGCTCGCGGCGGGAGAGCCCGTCGACGTCGAGTACGGCGGGTACGCGGCCGACTCGCTCGGGACCCGCCGGGCCGGGGAGATCGCGTTCACGATCGTCTCCAAGCACGTCGAGCGGGTGGTCCTCGTCCCCGGCGACGCGATCAGGGACGCGCAGCGACGGCTCTGGCACGAGGTCCGCGTGTTCGCCGAACCCGGAGGCGCGGCGGCGCTCGCGGCCCTGCTCGCAGAGGCGTACGAGCCCGAGCCGGGCGAGCACGTGGTCGCCCTGGTCTGCGGAGCGAACGGTGACCTCGGGGTGCTGTCGGAAGACTAGGAGAGCTCGGGGCCGGCGGAGAACGCGCTCATGAGGTCGGGCGTGGCGCGCGTGCGGAAGGCCTGGTTCACGCGCTGGCGCTCGAGAACCTGCCGGAGCTGGAGCGTCGACTGCGGGATCGGGTGCGCGGCGAAGAACGCGGCGGCGTCCTCGACCTGCCCGGGCTCGGTGAGGTACCGGACGCCGTCGGCCGCGTAGACGAGCGTCGTCGGCGCGAGTCGCGAGACGATCTCGTCCCAGTGCTCCTTCACGAACGCCCACGCCAGGTCCCCGTGATCCCGGTTGGCCACCGCGCGCGCGAGGACGCCGGGAGCGTTCTGCGAGCGGATCTCGCCGGTGAGCGTCTTCTCCACGGTCCGCCGGACGAGCTCCGGGTCCCGGAAGTCCGGGAGCGCATACAGGTAGCGGAGCTCCTCCTGAGGGGTCCGCGGCGATCCGATCGCCTCGACGTACCGCCCGTAGTCCTCGGCCGTGCCGCCGGCCGCGACGATCGCGACCGACGCCGCCGCGAGCGACGCATCGACCTGCCCGTCGCCGCGCGACTCGCGCTCGATCTCCATCGCCAAGCCGAACGCCTGGGGGTCGGCGCCGAGGACACCGAGCGCCGCCATCAAGGCGCCGCGAAGCGGCTTGTCCAGGTCGCGCTCGCCCTCGCGCGGCTCCCATCCGATCCGCTCGATCGCCGGCCACAACAGCCCCCGGATCCACGACCGGAAGTGCTCGCGCGGCCCGTCCGTCAGGAAGCGCTCGCACCAGGCGAGCCCCTGCAGCAGCGACTGCCACACCGGGAGCTCGGTCTCGTCGGCGAACGACGCCGCGAACCGGCAGAAGTCGACGGCCGAACGTCGACCGGCGATCACCGCCGCCCACGTGTCGTCCACGAGCTGCGTGCGCTCGTCGGTCGAGAGCGAACGCAGGTCCGCCGTGAGGCGCCCGAGCAGCTCGTCGTCGTACTCGACGCGGACGAACGCGTGCACGCCGGCGTTCACGACCACCTGACCATCGCCCGGGCTGGGGATCGACACGCCGCCCGGCTCGATCAGCACGGGTACGGTCCCCGCGGACGTCCGCACGAGCAGCGGCACGTCCCACACGGTGTCGTCGTCCTCGCCCGAGATCAGGTACCGCCGCTGGCCGAGCTCGACCGTGCCGTTGCGGAGCCGCGCCGAAACCAGCGGGTAGCCGCCCTGCCAGATCCAGCCGTCCATGATCCTGCGGACCGGCTCGCCGGTGGCCTTCTCGATCGCGTCCCACAGATCGTGCGTCTCGGTGTTGCCGAACCGGTGCTCGTCCAGGTAGCGCCGGATCCCGTCGCGGAAGCGTTCGGCGCCCAGGTACTGCTCGAGCATCCGCAGGACCGCCGCGCCCTTCGTGTACGTCAGGATGTCGAACATCCCGGACGCGTCGTCGGGCGAGCGCACGGGGTACTCGATCGACCGCGTGCTCTCGAGCGCGTCCACCTCGAACGCGATCGCGCGCGAGCGCAGGAATTGGCTCCACCGCTCCCAGTCGGGGCGGTACGCGTCCACCGCGAGCAGCTCCATCAGGGTGGCGAAGGCCTCGTTCAGCCAGATGCCGTTCCACCAGCGCATCGTCACCAGGTCGCCGAACCACATGTGCGCGAGCTCGTGCGCGATGACGTCGGCGACCGTGGCGAGCTCCGGCTGGGTCGCGTTGTCCGGATCGACCAGGAGCAGGCTCTCGCGGTAGGTGACGCACCCGAGGTTCTCCATCGCGCCCTGCGCGAAGTCCGGGAGCCCGACCATGTCCATCTTCGCGTCGGGGTACGGGATCGCGTAGTAGTCGGCGAAGAACCGCAGGCTGAAGGCCCCGACCTCGGCCGCGAAGGCGCTGAGGCCGGCCTTCCCAGGCCGGTACACGATCCGGAGCGGCACGCCGTCGACGTCGACAGGCGGGGTGGCCTCGAGCGGACCGACCACGAACGCCACCAGGTAGGTGGACATCGCCATCGTGTCGGCGAACCGCACCCGGACGCGGCCGTCCCCCGCCGGTTCGCGACCGATCTCGGGGCCGTTCGAGATCGCGAGCACCTCGTCGTCTACCACCAGGGTGACGCCGAACACGGCCTTGAGATCGGGCTCGTCCCAGCACGGGAACGCCCGGCGCGCGTCGGTGGATTCGAACTGCGTGGTCGCGATCGTGCGCGTGACGCCAGCGTCGTCGGTGTACGTCGACCGGTAGAACCCCTGCAGCTGGTCCGAGAGCTTCCCGCGGAACTCCAGATGCAGCGTCCAGACCCCCGGCTCGGCCGTCCCCGACAGGAGCAGGTGCGCTCGTTCGCTCGCCGGGTCCAGGCGGATCGTCGAGATCTCGAGCGTCCCGCCCGGGCCCTCGAGCCGCCCCGGACCGACGTCCAGGTCGATCGCGTTCAGCACGATCTCGTCGACAGGTTCCACGACCTCCAGCGTCACGGTCTCGGAGCCGGCGAACGTCGCGGCCTCCAGATCGGGGTCGAGGACCAGGTCGTAGCGTTGGGGGGCGACGGTGCGGGGCAGGCGGTAGCGAGCCTCGTCGTCGTCCACGCGCTCTCCGATCGCGGGCTGGTCGGTCACAAGCTCAGTCGTTCACGTAGGTGAGCCAGGAGGCGTGTCGCTCGGTCTCGCCCTTGGTCGCGGCGAAGAACGCCCCCTGCAGCTCCTTGGTGATCGGACCGCGGTGCCCCTCGCCCACGGCTCGGTCGTCGACCTCGCGGATCGGCGTGATCTCGGCCGCCGTGCCCGTGAAGAAGCACTCGTCGGCGTTGTACAGATCGGTTCGGACCAGGTTCTCCTCGGTGACCTCGTAGCCGAGATCGCGGGCGAGCGCCATCACGGTCCCGCGCGTGATGCCGTCCAGGCATCCGGCGGAGATCGGCGGCGTGGTGAGCCTGCGTTCGCGCACGATGAACAGGTTTTCCCCCGAACCGTCGGTGATGAATCCTTGTTCGTTCAGCATCACGGCCTCGTCGTACCCGGCCTTGACGCTCTCGATCTTGGCGAGCACGCCGTTGATGTACTGGCCGGTGGCCTTCGCGGAGGACGGGAGCGCGTTCTGTGAGTTCCGGCGCCAGGACGCGATCTTGATCCGGACGCCGTGCTCGAGGGCATCCTCGCCCAGGTACGCGCCCCAGGGCCAGACCGCGATGAACACGTTCACCGGCGCGTTCAGCGAGTTGACGCCCATCTCGCCGTAGCCGCGCAGCACGATCGGCCGGATGTAGCACGCGGCCAGCTTGTTGGCGCGGATCACGTCCTTGATCCCGTCCGTGATCGCCTCGATCGAGAAGGGGATGTCCATGTGGTACAGCTTCGCCGAGCGGAACAGGCGCTTCAGGTGCTCGTCGAGGTGCCAGACCGCCGGCCCCCGGGCGGTCTCGTACGCGCGGATCCCCTCGAACACCCCGCTGCCGTAGTGCACGGCGTGGGAGAGCACGTGGACGTTCGCGTCGGCCCAGTCGACGAGCTCGCCGTCCTTCCAGATCTTCTCGACCTCGGTGATCGGCATCTCGGAGCCTCCTCGAAGCAGTCGTGGTCCGGGGTCGTCTTGGTGGTGTTCCGTGGTCTCGGCCCCGGTGTCGACAGGATAGCGGCTGGTCAGGGGGATCGGTTCAGCCTTGACCGGGCACGTCGTAGGCACGCCACACCATCTCGACCTCGTAGCGTTCGACGCGGTCCAGCGGCCCGAAGCGCTCCTCGGCCCAGGGCCGGAGCTCGCGGACGGCGTCGACGCGCGTGTCCTCGGGGACGTGCCAGGTCCACGACCAGCGACCCTCCTCGATCGCGTCGAGGAACGAGCCGAGCGGCTCCTCTTCTTCCTCGGGGATCGAGGGCAGGACGCGGAGCCGGAGACCCAACCTCTCGAGCTCGGCGTCGAGCGCGTCGTGGTTGGCCCACATCAGGCCGACGGGGTCGGTCGACAGGCCCGTGATCTCGGAGAACCGGGCCCGGACCGCCATGCCGACCTCGTCGAACGCCCCGAGGGACACGATCACGACACCCCCGGGGCGCACCACCCGTGCCATCTCGGCGAGCGCCGCGCGCCAGTCGGGAATCAGGTGCAGCACCCACCGCAGGTAGGCGGCGCCGAACGCCCGATCGCCGAACGGCATGGTCGTCACGTCGGCGCGGACGAGGGGGAACGGCGGCGCGCCGCCCGCCTTCTCGACGAGCTTCGCGAGCATCGGAGCCGACAGGTCCAGGCCCGAGACCGGGATGCCTGCCTCGTGCAGTCGGAGCGCGAGCAGACCGGTCCCGACCCCGACCTCGAGCACCTGCCCCCGGTCCCGGAGCTCGGAGGCTAGCAGCGAGATCGTCCGCCCCATCGCTTCGTCCGAGATCCCGCGCGTCCGATCGTAGTTCTCGGCCGCGCCGTCGAACCGGATGGACCCGCTCATGACCGCCGAGGCTACGACTTCGGGATGTCCTTGCTCGGGTCGACGAAGGGCAGGCTCGCAACGGTCACCGGCACGCGCGCGCGAGGCGTCTCGGCCTCGAACGTCGAGCCCGGCGCCTCCCACCGGATCGGCACCCACGCGTAGCCGATGTTCCGCTCGAGTCGAGGCGACCACGCCCCCGCCGTCACCCTCCCGAGCCTCGCGTCGCCCTTGACCAGCGGCCAGAAGTCGTTCAGCGCGCCCTCGTCCCGCATGGGCTCGCCGCCGATGTCGATGCCGACGAGCTTTCGGTCGAGCAGGTGGCCGTGGCGGATCTCCTCCAGCCGCGCTCGCCCGATGAACTCCGCCCCCTGGTCCCACTCGACGAGCCTCTCGAGCCCGCTCACGTGCAACGGCGTGTCCTCGACCCGGATGTCCGAGCCGTAGTTGAAGATCCCCGCCTCGATCCGTCGCGCCTCGCTCGGGGCGATCACCCGGATCCCGTGCGGCTCGCCGGCCTGGAACACGCGCTCGAACAGCTCGTCGCCGCGGCTCGTGTCCTGAAGGTACAGCTCGAACCCGACCTCGCCGGTCCACCCGGTCCGGCTGATCACGACCGGGATCCCGTCGATCTCCGCCTCGGCGCAGAAGTAGTAGCGGAGGTCGGCCACCGCGTCGCCGAACAGGTCGCGCATCACGGACTTCGAGCGCGGTCCCTGGATCTGCATCGGCGCGACGTCGGCCTCGAAGATGGAGACGTCCATCCCGCGCGCGCCCGCGACGCCGGCCAGGTACAGGAGCGCGTCCGAGTCGGCGAGCGCCAGCCAGAACCGGTTCCGGTCCAGGCGCAGCAGCACGGGATCGTTCACGATGCCGCCCCACGGCGCGATGAGCAGCACGTACCGCGCCTGCATCGGCTCGACCTTCGTGAGGTCGCGGCAGGTGACCAGGTTCACGAGGTCGAACGCGTCGGGGCCGCGGACCTCGACGCACCGCTCGACCGCGACGTCCCACAGCGTGACGCCATGCAGCAACGCCTCGTATTCGGTGACCGGGTCGTCGTACAGGGTCGGCAGCAGCATGTGGTTGTACAGGCCCCAGCTCTTGCACCCGTGGCGCTTGGTCGACTCGAAGTAGGGGGACTTCCGGTACCACGGCTGGATGTAGAACGTGAACGTCTCGGACGCCATCGATCCTCCCGTTCCTACGGCGGATGGGGCGCGAGCCTAGCCGCTAGTTGAGGTCGGGGTCGAACGGCATCGTCGACATCAGCCGGTACTCGGGACCCTTGCGCCGCAGGACGTCCGCCCATAACGCATCGGGATCCTCGGTGAAGACGTCGCTCGCGAGGGCGGGCTCGGTGATCCACGAGCCCTCGTCCAGCTCGGCCTCGAGCTGCCCGGCGCGCCACCCCGCGTACCCGGCGAACACCCGAGCCCGCCGAAGGCCCCCGATCGACGCCGCGTCGGCCTCCTCGGGCAGGAACCCGACCGAGTCGAACGCGACCACATCCGCTTCCTCCGGGTGCTCGAAATCGGCCACGACCACCGCCGACTGCGACGAGACAGGGCCGCCGATGAACAACCGATCGCCCGGCTCAACCAGCCCTGCGAGCGGTGGCACCGCCACGGCGACCTCGACCTCGCTCGCGCGGTTGAGGACGACGCCCACCGCGCCCTCGTCGTCGTGGTGGCCGATCAGCACGACCGCGCGACGGAAGTTCGGGTCCAGCAGGGACGTGCCGGCGATCAGCAGGTGTCCGCCCAGTGGTTCCACGGCCCCATCATCTCGCTCGGTCAACCCTTCGGGATGTCCTTGTTCGGATCCAGGAAGGGCAGCGACGCCGTGACCGCCGGGACCGGGCCGTCCGGCGACAGCACCTCGAGCTCGTTCCCGGGCTCGACGAGCTCGATCGGGACCCACGCGTAGCCGATGTTCTCCTTCAGACGGAAGGAATGCGAGGCGCTCACGAGTCGGCCGACGTCTCGGCCGTCCTTGCGGACGACCCAGAAGTCCTCGAGCCACATCCGGAGGGGCTCGCCGCCGAGTCTCACGCCGACGAGCTTGCGGTCGACGCCCTCGGCCGCCACCCGTCGGAGCGCTTCCTTGCCGACGAAGTCGGCGGCGAACTCGACCAGGCGCTCCATGCCGGTCACGTGGAACGGCGTGTCCCGCACCGTCATGTCGTTGCCGTAGTTGAAGATCCCGGCCTCGAGGCGCCGCTGGTCGCTCGGGGCGATCGCGCGGATCCGAGATCGAGCTCCCGCCTCCATCACGCGGTCCCAGAGCTCTGTGCCGCGCGAGCCGTCGCGCAGGTAGATCTCGTAGCCCACCTCACCCGTCCACCCGGTGCGCGAGACGACCACCGGGATCGAACCCAGGTCGCCCTCCCAAGACCGGTAGTACCGCAGGTCCGCGACTTCGTCCCCGAACAGCGCCCGGATCACGTCCCTGCTCTTCGGCCCCTGGACCTGGAGCGGCGAGACGTCGGGCTCGCGGATCGTGACGTCCATCCCGGCGAACGCCTGCACGCCGAGCGCGTACAGCATCGCGTCGGAGTCGGCGAGCGAGAGCCAGAAGTGGTTCTCGCTCAGACGTAGCAGGATCGGATCGTTCACGATCCCGCCGTCGGGGGCGATGATCGGCGCGTACTTGCACTGCAACACGTCGCAGCGCGAAAGGTCCCGGCACGTGAGGAGCTGCGTGAACCTCGCGGCGTCGGGTCCGATGATCTCGACCTGACGCTCGACGGCCACGTCCCACAGCCCGACGTGCTCGACCAGGTGCCAGTACTCCCGCTCGTCGTCGTCGTACAGGGTCGGGATCAACATGTGGTTGTACAGGTCCCAGCTCGTGCAGCCGGCCTCGACGGTCCGCTGCCAGTACGGCGAACGGCGGTACCACGAGGCGGTGTAGAACGTGAACGAGTACGGCTCCTTCATCGACCCCTCCGGCGCTTCCGATCCCCGCGGATCTCGCGCACGCAGTTGTACGCGGGGATGCCGGACACGCCCCCGCCCCCGTGCGTGGCGCTCGAGCATTGATACAGGCCATCGATCGGCGTCCGGTAATCGGCGTAGCCGGGCGCGGGACGCATGTGGAACAGCTGATCGGCCGAAAGCTCGCCGTGGAAGATGTTGCCGCCGATCAGGTTCCACTCCGTCTCCATGTCGTACGGCCCGAGCACCTGCCGGGCGAGGATCGACTCCCGGAACCCCGGCGCGACGTCCTCGTACGCCTGGACGACGCGGTCCGCGTAGGCCTCGAGCTCCTCTCGATGCGGCTCCTCCGACCACGTGTGCGGGACCCACTGCGTGAACAGGGAGATCACGTGCGCACCCTCTGGCGCGAGCGAGGGATCGAGCGTGGTCGGGATTACGCCGTCGGAGAACGGCAGCGTGGCGGGCCGTCCCGCCCTCGCCTCCTCGAACGACCGCTCCATCTGGTCGACCGAGGGCGCGATCTCGAACCCGCCCGAGAAGTCCCTCCAGTCCGGTTCGCCGGCCAACGTCGGCAACCGGCTGATCGCGCAGTTGACCTTCACGACTCCTGAGCGCGTGGACCAGTGCTCGATGTCCTGGACGAAGTCCGCCGGGAGGTCCGTGCGGTCGAGTTGCCGGAGGAACGTGATCTTGGGGTGGCACGCCGAGACGACGATCGGGGCCAGCACCTCCTCCCCGCCAGCCAGGACCACACCGCGAGCGCGTCCGCCGGCGACCAGGACCCGGTCCACCGCCGCCCCGGTGCGCACCTCGGCCCCGAACGCACGCGCGCTGCGCTCGAGCGCCGCGGCCACGGCGCCCATCCCGCCCTCGGGCACGCCCCACGAGCCGAGCGTCCCGTCGCCGACGTCGCCGATCTCGTGATGCGCCATCACGTAGGCGGTCCCCGGCTCGTGGGGACCCGCCCACGTCCCGATCAGGCCGTCGATCGCCATCACGGCCTTGACCTGTTCGGACTCGAAGAACCGGTCGAGCAGGTCGGCGACGCTCATCGTGAGGAGCCGCGTCACCTCGCCGACCGTGCGGACCGACAGTCCGCGGAGCCGCCAGGCCAGGCGGAGCTGCTCGAGCAGGTCTCCGGGCCGCTTGGAACCGATCTGCGGCGGCGTGCTCATCAGGAGCGGTCCCAGGACGGCGGCGAGGCCTCCGATCCACGCCTCCCAATGCTCAAGGGCGTCGGCGTCATGCTTGGAGAACTTGGCGAACTCGTCGCGGTTCTTGGCCGGGTCGCCGTACTGGATCATCACCCGGCCGTCTTGGAACGGCACGACGTAGGGACCGACCGGGTGCACGCGGTAGCCGTGCCGGGCGAGCTGCAGGTCGCGGACGATGGTGTCCGGCATCAGGCTCATCACGTACGAGAGCGTCGTGACGCGGAACTCCGGGTGATCGGGCCAGGGCTGGTCGGTCGCGGCAGCGCCACCGGTCTTGTGACGCGCCTCGCACACGACCACCCTGGCGCCGGCGCGGGCGAGGTACGCGGCGGCGACCAGGCCGTTGTGGCCGCCGCCGATCACGATCGCGTCGTAGGCGTTCGGACCCGCCAGCGCTGCTCCTCCCCGACCTTGAACGGCGGTTCAACTCCGAACGTTACCCCGAGGAGGGCCGCCGGCGCGAGGCGGCCCGATCCCTCAGGGGAGCTCGGTGGTCGGCCGACCCGCGGTGATGGACGTCTCGCCGAGGAGCGGGAGCAGCACGATCGCCGAGAGCCCCGCGGCCACGCCGGCGATCGCGTACATCCCCCTCGCCCCCACCACGGGCAGGACGAACGCCGCCGCCACGAACGAGACGGTCAGCCCGCCGTGGAACAGACCCTCGACGGCGCCCAGGACCCGGCTGCGCACCGAGTCCGGCGATCTGCGCTGGAATAGGTTCTGCTCGGCGACGCCGGTGATCCCCTCGCCGGCTCCCCACGCGACGTTCAGGACCAGGACGAGCGCGAACCACGGCGAGAGCGCGATCGCGATGCCGAGGCAGGCTGTCAACGCGGTCCCCAGGACCAGCCAGCGCGTCTCGGTGGCGGCCGTGAGCCAGCGCCCCGCGAGGGAACCGAGGATCGACCCGGCACCCCAGAGCCCGATCATCACCCCGAACCCGGCCGACCCCGCGTCGAACACGTCGACCAGGGGCACGTCGGCGACCATCGCCATCCCGATCCCCAGGACCAGCACGATCCATGCCACCGAGATCCGTCGCAGCACCGGCTCGCGGAACAGGAACCGGAAGCCCGCCCACACGCCGCGATGCTCGCCCTCGTCCGATCGGTCGCGGACGAAGGGGGCGCGCACCGAGACGACAAGCGCGGCCGAGACCGCGAACGACGCGGCGTTGATCGCGAACACCCACGGTGCGCCGACGGCGGCGAGCAGGATCCCGCCGACCGCCGGCCCGACCATGATGCCGACGTTGCGCCCGATCGCGACGAGGCTGTTCGCCCAGCTGACCTGGTCCTCCGGGACGAGGTTCGGGATCGCGGCGCTCGAGGCGGGCCAGAACGGCGCCTCGGCCAGCGCCGACAGGAACGCGATCGCCACCAGAGGGCCGGGCGACGAGGCGACCAGCGCCATCCCCGCGAAGCAGGCCGCCGCCGCCAGATCCGACACGATCATGACCGTCCGGCGGTCGAACCGGTCCCCCAGCACGCTCGCGAGCGGACCGACCACCCCGGTCACGCCCTCGGTGACGACCAGCGCCGCAGCGAGCCAGACGGAAGACCCCGTCTGGTCGTAGATCTCGAACATCAGCGCCGTGTAGGCGGCCGCGCTCCCCGTGACCGAGATCACCCGCGCGAGGGCCAGCCGGCGAACCGCGGTTCGCGGTGCGGTCATCGGTGCTCGCCGCCTTCGAGCCGTGCGGCCTCGTCGAGCTCGAGGTAGCGCTTCATCCGCACGAGGACGAATACCGCCAACCCGGCGGTGACCCCGCCCACCACGTAGGTGGGCTTCGGCCCGATCCACGGAACGACGAACGCAGCCACGATGTACGAGAACGCCAGCATCAGGTGCATCACGCCGCTGAACGCCGCCGTCACCCGGCTCCGGACGGCGTCGGGCGCGCGTCGCTGGCGAAGGTTGGTCTCCGCCACGATCGTCGTCCCGTCGGCCAGACCCATCACGAACATCAGCGTCAGCGCCAGCGCGAACCACGGCGAGAGCCCGATGCCGATCCCCGTGGCCGCGATCACCACGCCGGCCGATACCAGCCACGTCCCCTCGCTTCCGGTCCGCATGCGCCTCGCGAACAGCGCGCCCAGCGCCGAACCCCCGCCCCATGCCGTGATCAGAAGCCCGAAGCCGAACGATCCCGCCTCGAAGACCTCCGCGAGCGGAGCGTCTGCGACCATCGACATGCCCATGCCGGAGATGAACACGATCCACGCGAGCAGGAGCGTCCGAAGCACCCGGTCGTGTCGAAGGAAGCGGAACCCCGCGCGCATGCCTCGGAACTCCTCCTCGGAGGGTTCGCCCGAGAAGCGCCCGTGGACCGTCACGATGATCAAGGCCGACAACACGAACGAGACGGCGTTGAGGCCGAACACGATGCTCGGGCTCGTCGTCGCGAGGAGGGCGCCGCCCAGGGCCGGGCCGATCGCGACGCCAGCCAACCGGCTCGCGCCGAGCAGGCTGTTGGCCCACGTGGTGAGCTCGGGGCCGGCGACGTTGGGGATCGCGGAGTCGGAGGCGGACCAGAATGGCGCCTCGGCCACCGCCGACAGGAAGCCCCACGGCAGCAGCCACGCCGGCTCGGAGGACAGCGCCATCATCGCGAAGCACGCCGCGCCGGCCAGGTCGGATGCGATCAGCACCTTGCGTCGGTCGAACCGGTCGCCCAGGATCCCGGCCGGCGGCACCACGAACCCCGTGACGCCGAACGTCAGCAACATTGAGACGGCCACCCACGCCGCCGAGCCCGTCTGCTCGAGGATCGTGAAGTTCAGCGCCGTGTACGCAGCGGCCCCACCGGTGATCGAGATGATCCGGGCCGTGGCGAGCCGCCGGACGGCGGTTCGGGGGGCGGTCACCGAGTGAGTGTCCACCGCCCCCCGACCTCCGTCTAGCCCGCGACCCGAGCGACGACGCGCTCGTCCGCCTCGACGTGTTCCTGCACGCCCTCGTCCTCGGTCTCGGGATCGGTAACGGCCGCAGCCGGGCTCCCCCGCCGAGAGGCCCGCAGCACAGGCACCAGCACCACGGCGCCGAGCAGCCCGCACGCGCCACCGATCGCGTACACGGCACGCGGGCCGAGCGCGGCGACCGCGGGGCCGCCGAGGACGAACCCGATCGACAGCGCGATGTCGATCATCGCCTCCGACGCGCCCACCACGCGGCTCCGAACCACGTCGGGCGTCCGGCGTTGCTGGATGCTCCGGTCCGCGATCATGATCACCGCGTCCGCGGCGCCGCACAGCACCAGCAGCGCGAGGATCGGCGGGAACCACGGCGAAAGCGCTATGCCCGCCGTCGTGGCGCCCATCACGATCGTGCCGATGATCAGCGCACGCGCCTCGTTGCGCTCGTGCAACTTCCGACCCGCGAGCGACCCGAGCACAGACCCGGCGCCGAACGCGCCGATCATCAACCCGTAGCCGGTCGAGCCCGAGCCGAACAGCTCCGCGAGCGGGACGTCCGCCACCATCGCCAGCCCGATCCCGAAGACGAGCGCCACCCACGCGAGGACGATCGTGCGCAGCACGCGGTCACGCGCGATGAACACGAATCCCGCGCGGAACCCGCGGTGCTCGTCGTCGTGATCCGTCCGATCCTCCGCGAACCGTCCGCTGACGGTCGCGATGATCGCTGCCGACAGGACGAACGAGAAGGCGTTCAGGCCGAACACCATTCCGGGCCCGATCGCCGCGAGCAGCACGCCGCCCAGGGCGGGTCCGAGCATGATCCCCGCGTTCCCGCCGACCTGGAGCAGGCCGTTCGCCCATGCCAGATCGTCCTTGCCGACCAGGTTCGGGACGGCCGCGGCGGAGGCCGACCAGAACGGCGCTTCCACGACCGCGGCCACGAACCCCAACGCGAGGAGCAGCGCCGGCTCGGGCACGAAGGCCAGCGCGAGGAAGCACGACGCGCCCGCGATATCGGACGCGATCATCACCCGCTTTCGGTCGAAGCGGTCCCCAAGCATCCCGCCGAGCGGCGCGAACACACCGGACACGCCGAACGTCAGCAACAGCGACGCCGAGAGCCACGCAGCCGAGCCCGTGCGTTCATAGACGGTGAAGTTCAGCGCGGCGAAGGCCGCCGCGCCGCCCGTGATCGAGATCAGGCGCGCGAGCGCGAGCCTTCGAACGGCGCTGCGTGGTTGGGTGTTGGTACGCATCGGACGACTCCTGTTGCTCGGTTGGATCGAGGGACGGTGGTTCGGGCGGTCCCGCCGGAGGGGCGGGGTCGCGACCGCTAGACGGCCGCGATGAACGACGGGATGAGACCCGTCTTCCTGCTCCCGAACGACACCTGGAGTCGCCTCATGACCGACTGAGTGTAGCAGTCGACCCCTTGGGGTGGAAGCTCATGTGACGAACGTCACAGGGGAAAGCAACGTTGGAATGGATCAATCCGGCAGGACGATGGACCGCGCGGCGCGGCCGCCGATCGCCGAGGTGATCTCGTCGATCACGTCCTGGCCAGCGGGGCTGTCGAGCGTGATACCCATCAACGCCGTGCCGCCGCGTGAGGCTCGGCCGACGTCCATCGTCGCAATGTTGATCTCGTTCTGGCCGAGGATCGTGCCGACCTTCCCGATCACGCCGGGTCGATCCTCGTACTCGAAGAACAGCATATTGGTGGCGGGCGCCATCTCGATGTCGTAGCCGTTCACGTGCATCACACGCTGGTCGTTCCGCTTGCCGACCAGCGTGCCGGCGACCGAGACCTCGCCCTGGTCGGTCTCGGCGGTCACCGCGACGAGGTTCACGTAGTCGCTCGAGACCGACGAGCGCGTCTCGCTGATCGCGATCCCGCGTTCGCGCGCGATGATCGGCGCGTTCACGAACGACACGGGCTCGTGGACCACGCCCTGGAGCACGCCCTTCACCACCGCGAGCGTGAGCACGCGGGTGTCCGCCTCCCCGATCCTGCCGAGGTACTGGGCCTGCACCGTCCGGACGGCGCCCACGGCCAGACCGGTGAGGAGCGCACCGAGGCGTTCGGCGAGCGGGAGGAAGGGGCGCACGATCTCGGCGACCTCCGCCGCGGCAGAGACGTTCACGGCGTACGGGACGAACTCGCCGTTCAGCGCGAGGCGCACCATCTCGGCCACCGAGGTGCCGGCCTTGTCCTGCGCCTCGGCGGTCGAGGCCCCCAGGTGCGGGGTCGTCACCACCTGCTCGAACCCGAACAGCGGCGAGTCCTCCGGGGGCTCGTGCTCGAATACGTCCAGCGCGGCCCCGGCCACCCGGCCGTCCTCGAGCGCCTTTGCGAGCGCCTGCTCGTCGACGATGCCGCCGCGGGATGTGTTCACCAGCCGCGCGCCCTCCTTCACCAGCGCGAGCTCGCGCTCCCCGATCAGACTCTCGGTCTCCGGCGAGCGGGGCAGGTGGATCGTGACGAAGTCCGACTGCACGAGCAGCGCCTCCAGGCTCGGCATCAGCTCGATGCCCATCTCCTTCGCGCGCTCGCGCGGCACGTACGGGTCGTAGGCGATCACGCGCATCCCGAACGCGACGATGCGTTGCGCGACGAGCGCGCCGACGCGCCCGAGCCCCACGATCCCGAGCGTCTTGCCCTGGAGTTCGACCCCCTGCCACTTCGAGCGGTCCCAGTGGCCATGCTTCAGGTCGTCGTGCGCCTGCGGGATGTTCCGGGCCTGCGCGAGCAGGAGCGCGATCGTGTGTTCGGCCGCCGAGACGATGTTCGACGACGGCGCGTTCACCACCATCACGCCTCGTCGGGTCGCGGCGTCGACGTCGACGTTGTCGAGCCCGATCCCGGCGCGGGCGACGACCTTGAGGTTGTCGCCCGCCTCGATCACGTCCGAGGTGACCTGGGTCTGCGACCGCACGACGAGCGCGTCGTAGGGGGCGATCGCCTCGGACAGGCCATCGGCCGCGAGCTCGGGTCGCACGTCCACCTCGAAGTCCTTGCGGAGTTGATCGAGGCCCGCGTCCGACAGCTTCTCGGTGACGAGCACCCTCATGGCGGCAATCGTCCCTTCGGTCAGGCGCCGAACGCGTCTTGGAAGACGCCCTCGGCCGCGGCGACCGCCGCGCCGCGCTTGACCGGGTGGCCGAGCCGTTCGAGCGTCATCTCGAGCGCGGCCAGGCCACGAACGATGTCGAGCTCGCTGAAGTAGCCGAAGTGTCCGATCCGGAACACCGTGCCCTTGAGCGGGCCCTGCCCCGGCGCGATCACGCAGCCGAAGTCCGACCGCATCCGATCGCTGATCGTGTCGGCGTCGGCGGCTTCGGGTGCGCGGATCGCGGTGACCGTCCAGTTGTCGTCCAGACCCTCGCCGAACAGATCGAGCCCGAGCGCCTGCGCGCCTTCCTTGACCGCGCGCGAGAGCGTGCGGTGACGTTCGAGCGCGACCTCGACGCCGTCCTGGAAGTACAGCTCGAGCGCGGCGTGCAGGCCCTGCATCACGCTGATCGCGGGCGTCCACGGGTTCTCGGGCTCGGGCTTGTCCGCGTAGTCCTTGTAGATCGACCAGTCGAAGTAGAACCGGTGCATCGTGGCCGCGCGCTGCGACGCCCACGCGCGCTCCGAGATCGCGACGAACGCGATCCCCGGCGAGGCCGAGAGCGCCTTCTGTGACCCGCCGACCGCGACGTCGATCCCCCACTCGTCGAACGCGAACGGCACCGCGCCGAGGCTCGAGACGACGTCGACCACGACGAGCGCCCCTGCCTCGTTCGCGACGCGGGCGAGCTCGCGGATCGGCTGGATCACGCCGGTCGAGGTCTCGGAGTGCGTGAGCAGAACGGCCTTCACCGGGTGCTCGGCCAACGCGGCCGCGACCTCCTCCGGCACGACCCTGCGGCCCCAGTCGTACTCGATCGTCCCCACGACCAAGCCGTGCGCTTCAGCGAGTTTGGTCCAGCGCTCGGAGAAGAACCCGGCGAGCGGCACCAGCACCTCGTCGCCGGGCGAGAACACGTTCTGGATCGCCGACTCGAGCCCGCCGGTGCCCGACGAGGTCATCAGGAGCACGTCGGCGGTCTGGGTTCGGTAGAGCTCCTTCAGGCGGGCGGTCACATCGCGCATCAGCCCGCCGAACCCGGGACCGCGGTGGTAGACGAGCGGGCTGCCCTGCGCAAGCAGTACCTCGGGCGGGATCGGGGTCGGGCCGGGAGCCAGGATGATCTCGGGACGATCCATCTCGACGTGCTCCTGTTGTGCTTTGGTGGGGTGCGCTGACCGCGTGCTGGGGTCCGGAACCGTGCGTGCGCGGCCCATCTCGGGCGCGTCCGCTCAGCGTATCATCGTGTGTCTCGCCGCCAGGTCTCCGGCGGCGTTCGTGCTGTCATGGCGACCCTGCGTTTCCTGCTGAAGCGGTTCTTCGCCCAGCGCCTGCTGGGTCTGGCGATCGTGGTCACGCTGGGTTTCACGATCGGCGTCCTGGTCGCGGGGCCGATCTACGCGGACGCCGCACGCGAGGCGATCCTGTCCTCCGCGGTCTCGACGGCGCCCGTGACCGTGAAGAATGTCCGCTTCCTGACCTACGGCAACCCCGCATACGACTCCGAGACGGCCAACGCGACCCTCGAGGACGAGGTCTCGGGTCTGCCGGTCGGCGAGATCGTGCCGCAGGGCCGCGGGACCGTTCGGTTGGTCGGGGCCGACCCGAACGCCCCGCTCTCGCTCACGGTGCTGTTCCGCGACGGCGCCACCGACCACCTGCCGTTCCGGGGCGAGCCTCCGCAAGGCTCCGGCGAGATCGCGCTCCCCGGCGGGGTCGCCCGGCTTCTCGGCGTGGACCTCGGCGAGACCGTGACCGCGATCGGCCCCACCGGCGGACAGGCCGAGCTCACACTGGTCGGCCGCTTCGACCCGCCGGCACGCGGCGGCCCCTTCTGGTTCGGCGAACAGACACCGTTCCCGCCGCCGGACTCGACCGAGCTCTCCCCCGGGCTGATGGACCGCGCCGGCTATCTCGAGGTGGCGCCGGCGCTCGGGGTGACGACCGAGTACGTGTGGGACGTCTATCTCGACCTCATCGGCATCCCGGTCGTCCAGGCCGAGCGGATCCCGCAGGAGATCGACCGGATCTCCGACGAGCTCCGCGCGACGCCCGAGTTCACGCAGCTGCAGGTGAGCACCGGGCTGGAGACGCTCATCACGCTCGTGCAGCAGCGCGTCGAGGATCTCCGCGTCCCGATCTTCCTGGTCGTGTTCCAGATCGGCGCCGTCACGCTCGCGATCCTCGCGGGTGTCGGCTCGCTGGTGCTGTCGAGACAGTCGTTCGAGCTGGCCGTCCTGCGCAGCCGCGGCTTCTCCGGCGGCAAGCTGCTCGCCGCGCAGGGCGTCCAGGCCCTGTTCACGGCGATCGTCGCGTACCCGCTCGGACTGCTGCTCGGCATGGCCCTGGCCAAGCTCGCCTCGAACGCGAACGGCCCGTCCCTGCCGGGCGTGCTGTTCCCGATCGGCCTGTCGACGTTCGCGCTCGCGCTCGGCGCGATCGGGGCGTTCATCGGTGCGATCACGCTGCTCCTGCTGTCGCTGCCGCACGTCCGGCGAACGATCCTGGAAGAGCGGCGCCTGCTCTCTCGCGAGGAGCGCCCGCTCATCTCGCGCGTGCCGGTCGAGCTGTTCGTGCTGCCGGTCGCGCTGTTCACGTTCGTCGAACTTCGCTGGACGGCGGCGCAATCGACGAGCGCGCGGGACCAGCTCGACCCCCTGGCCCTCCTCACGCCCACGCTCCTGATCTTCGCGCTCTCGTTCCTCGCGCTGCGGCTGCTGCTCTGGGTCCTCAGCCACTTGGATCGTCCGGTCGCTCGGACCAAGAGCCTCCCGACCTACCTCGCAAGCCGCCGGCTCAGCCGCTCTCCCGGAACCAGCTTCGCGACCTCGCTCCTGCTCGTGCTCGCGGTCGGCCTGCTGATCGTCTCGACCTCCTATCGCGCAATCATGGTCCGCAGCCACGAGGACACCGCGCATCAGCAGGTCGGCGCCGACTGGAACGTCCAGATCGCCGTCCCCGACGACCCGCTGGTCGCCGCCACCTTGGTGCCGCCGGACTCCGTCGCGGTGATCCGCAGCCAGCCCGTGTTCGAGCTCCCGGGCTCGTTCAGGCTCTCGCCGTCTGGGATCGCGGTCGACCCCGAACGCTTCGCCACCGGTGGATGGTGGCGTTCGGACTACTCGCAGACGCCGCTCGAGACGTGGCTGCGAGACATCGAGCTCCCGGACCCGTCGGTCCCGATCACGGGCGAGTCGTTTTCGGCGAAGGTCACGGCCGGCGCGCCCGCCGAGGGACTCGAGCTGCAGGTCACGTACGAGACCGGCGATGCCCGCGTGCGGACGGCTACGGCCGGAACGATCGAACAAGGGACGGAGACGTTCGAGGCGACCCTGGACGGTGCCGATCGCCTCCTGTCGATCACGTTCTTCGAAGAAGGGATCGGTGAGGTCCCGGACACCTTCGCGGTCGAGCTCCGCGACGTGACGGCGGGCGACCCGATCGACCTCGTGAGCTGGACGCCCCTGCGGTGGCGCGGGAGCGACGGCACTGTGACCCCCGCGGGGTCGGGCGTCTCGGTCCAGATCGACACGGGTGCCGGACACGTCGTCGGCGGCATCGCGCCGCCGACCCGGCCGCTGCCTGCGCTGGTCTCGCCGGAGGTCTCGCGGTCGCAGGGCTCGACCTTCGTCGCGACGATCGGAGGGCAGCGGCTCGACTTCCAGCAGGTGGCGCTCGCCCGGACGTTCCCCTCGGTGCTCGGCGACTTCGTGGTGGTCTCCACGCCCGCGCTCCTGCACGCGGCCGCGCGGATCCCCGAGCCGGGGCTCGGGCTGAACGAGGTCTGGGCGATGGGCGACGAGGACCCGCGGCCGGCCCTCATGCGGGCGGGGATGATCCCGGGCTCGACGCAGGCGGCCGGTCCGATCATCGGCGCGCTCGCGCAGCTGCCGCGATCGCTCGCCGTCGGGATGAACTTCGCGGCGGCCGTCGCCGGCTTGGGGCTCGTGGTGCTGGGCGTGGCGGTCGGTTTGTACTTCGCGCAGCGGCGCCGCGAGTTCGAGTTCGCCTCGCTCCGCGCGATGGGGACCGAGCCCAAGCAGGTGGGCCGCGTCCTGCTGCTCGAGCAGGGGCTGATGATCACGTTCGCGATCCTCGCGGGCGCGGGGATCGGGTTCGGCGTCCTCAGGCTGCTGATGCCGTACGTCGGCCGGAGCATCGGGTCGGCATTCCCGCCCCCGATCCTCGTGTTCGACTGGCCGGCGCTCGCGGTCTCGCTGAGCGCCATCGTGGCCGCGTCCGCGATCGGGCTGCTCGCGGCGCTCCGCGCGCTCCTCCGCTCCTCGGTGACCTCGGTGCTGAGGGGTGAGGCCGAATGAGCCGGGCGGTGGGCGGGCCGACGGGCCGACGGATCGAGACCGAGCTGCGGAGGGGGGCGGAGCCGATCGGCACGTTCCGTGAGGCGCTCGTGCGGTTCCGGCACGTGTTCAAGTTCTACCGCGTCGCCGACACCGGCGTCGTCGCGCTCGGCGGCGTCGACTTCGACGTCGGCGAGGGCGAGTTCCTAGCCGTCGTGGGCCCGAGCGGCTCGGGCAAGTCGACGATCCTGAACATGATCGGCGGCCTGGACCGCGCGAGCGCCGGCTCGGTCGAGGTCGAGGGTCGCGACCTGGGACGGCTCGACGAGGACGAGCTCACCGCGTACCGACGCGACCGGGTGGGCTTCGTGTGGCAGGGAACCGCGCGCAACCTGGTGCCGTACCTGAGCGTGGTCGAGAACGTCCGGCTCCCCTCGACCGCGAGCGGCGTGAAGATCCCCGCCGCCCGCCGGACGCCGCGCGAGCTGCTCGAGGTCGTCGGGCTCCCCCACCGCGCGAACCACAGGCCGGGCCAGCTGTCAGGCGGCGAACAGCAGCGCGTCGCGGTCGCCGTCGCGCTGTCGAACCTGCCGATGATCCTGCTCGCGGACGAGCCGACGGCGGAGCTCGACAGCGGATCGGCCGGCCTCGTCCTCGATGCCTTCCAGAGCGTGAACCAGGAGTTCGGGGTCACGATCGTGATGGTCACGCACGACCTGCTGGCCGCGAAGCGGGCGCACCGGCAGCTGAGGCTCCGCGACGGCCAGCTGCTCGTCGAGGGAAAGCCGATGGAGCCGCTCGGCACCGACGGCAGGGCGCGGCTGCCCGACGAGGCGATCGACGCGCTCAGCGGCGTGGACCTGGAGGTCGAGGTCCGCGACGGCGAGGTCAGGATCCGGCGCAAGGGCGAGGGGGGACTCATCGGTGAGTGACCGCTGGCGGCCACCCGGTTGGGAGGGCGCCCGGCCCCCCGTCCCACCCCGCGCGCCGGACGGTCGCGAGCCGCTGCTCTCGGCGAGGGACATCGTCCGCACCTACCGGGGAACGAACGGCGTCCAGGCGGTGCGTGGCGCATCGATCTCGCTCTCCGCGAAGGACTTCGTGGCGCTGATGGGGCCGTCGGGTTCGGGCAAGACGACGTTCCTGGGGGTGCTGTCGGGCCTGGACGCGCCGGACGCGGGCGAGGTCCGGTGGAAGGACCGGCCGATCCGCGAGCTCTCGTTCGACGAGCAGATCGCGCTCCGTCGGAGCGGGATGGGCTTCGTGTTCCAGAGCTTCGGGCTGCTGCCGACCCTCTCGGCCATAGAGAACGTGGAGCTCCCGCTTCGCGTCGCGGGGGTCGAGCTCGGGGAGTCCAAGGCCCGGGCGGAGATGTGGCTCGCGCGGCTCGGGCTCGGCGACCGGATGCACAACCGGACGTTCGAGCTGTCCGCCGGGCAGCAGCAGCGGGTCGCCGTCGCGCGAGCGTTGATCGGCGAGCCCGAGGTGGTGCTCGCCGACGAGCCGATCGCTGAGGTCGACACCGAGAACGCCGACCTGATCCTCGAGGCCCTGTGGGAGGTGATCCGGCGCGGCGGCGCGGTGCTCGCCGCGACCCACAACCCCGAGGTGCTCCGCTATTCGGGCCGCGTGATCCTGTTCCGCGACGGCCAGATCGAGGCGGAGGGTATGCCCGAAGAGATCTCGGCGCGCCTCACCGTCGACTGATCGGGTTCCCGGACGAAACATCTCGTCGCGACCTCGGCCAGATGCGCGTTGCGGGGCCCACCCCACCCGTCAACCGATCAATGCGGATTCGGACCTCCCTCAAGGGTAGAGATCGGAGAGGAAGGGCGGGATCCTGTCAGCGAAGGTTGTGAGGTCGTCAAGCAAGACGCCATAGTCATCTCCGCCAAGCATCTCGGTCATGGCGAGAAGCCATGATCCCTGAAGCTCGAAGGACGTCCTGGGCGGCGTTTCGCCCCGACTCAGGAGCCAATCCATCATTCTCTGATGGATGAGCGCATTGGCGAATCGGCGGTCCTCACATCGGACCTCCCACTCGGCATCGAACGCACTCGATTCGGTTCTCATGCGCGGGACGATGAGGTCGGCGACGGAGTCCGAGATGGCACGGTGGGTAATCAGCAAGGCCGGGCAGTTCATCTTGAGCACCGTGATGGTACATGTCGAGACCGCGAACGCATCGCCCGTCGTCCCGCGCATGAGATCGAACGCTTCGAACGGGAGGCCGTTCCAATCTCCGCGCATCACGTTCCAGATACTTCGGTAGAAGGCACTCAGGAAATGGAGAGGGAGCCCCAGGATCTCATCATCAGGGTCGGCGATGGCGAAGGTGAGCCCATTGGCCTCAGCCCATCCGGAGAGATCCTCGATGCGCTTGTCCTCAAACTGGTACACGTCCCACACCCATCGGCGCCCGTTGGTTTCTGTTCACGTCGACTGCGCGGGGCGATCTCTTGAGGGGCCTGCGGAAGGGGATCCCTCGATTGTGTGGGTGACATCGAAGCCCACGTGAGGAACGTGGGGTTATAGCGGATCGGGCGGCGTGACCAGGGCACCCTCCTGATCGAAAGCCGGGATCGCGGAGAGACGCCTAGACCTGGAAGCCGTGGAACGCGTCCTCGGTCTCGCATGGACGCAGGTCCTCGGCCGACAGATCGAGCCCCGGCGTCCCTCGACGCAGGAGCCGGTCGAGCCACGAGCGTTTGCCCATCCGCCAGGACACCGCTCGAGCGATTGAGTCCTTGCGGGCGTCGTGCCGCTTCTGCTGTTGGTTCAGGTCGCAGGGCATGTGCGTGACGTTCGGCTGCATCATGTCGCCGGCTCCTTGGGAGGGTGCAGCTGACGCAGGTCGAACTCGGGATCGGCGAGCTGATCGCGGTCGGGATGCGCCTTCGAGGAGATCAGCGGCATCGAACGCCGGACGTCGAACTTCCGGTTCATGCTGAACGTCGACAGGAGCCGGCCGTCCTTCAGCAGGAACGCCGAGAAGCTCCGTTCCTCGATGCTGCCACGCACGACCATATCGTCCCACTCGGTCGCGAAACCGGCCATCTGGATCTCGGCGTCGTACTGGTCCGACCAGAACCAGTGCGCG
>Ga0209887_1000030_pt1 | contig 38366 bp, 34 predicted proteins | sample GWRWN1_30_40_FD_187230 | JGI IMG/M metagenome (GOLD analysis project Ga0209887, IMG submission 187230) | Riverbed sediment microbial communities from areas with no vegetation in Columbia River, Washington, USA - GW-RW N1_30_40 (SPAdes)... | ecosystem: Environmental > Aquatic > Freshwater > River...
GGCTACGCTCGAAGGCGGGTGGTGGCTCGGGGTGGCCCCGGGGTCACGGCAGCTTGAGCCCCTCCGGAAGCTGCGACTCGTCGATGCGCACGCGCACGTACAGGCCCGCGCCGGTCCGCCCGTACTCCACCCGCATCGCCTCCGCCGGAACTCCCGCCAGCGCCTGCGCATTCGTCGCCTGCCACTCGCGAAACCGCGTCTCCGCGTCCGGGGGATCGAACGACGCAACGAGCTTGGGGCGAAACCCGATATCGAGCAGCTCTCCGGCCACAGGGAAACTCTAGACCGGCCGCTACCATGACCCGCGCGGAACCCCGGGTTCCGTCGTTCGTCATGGACCAGCCTGCACTTCATGTACTCGCCCGCCGCTTCGCCGAGAGCGAGCGCCTGCGCGCCTTCGTTGCCGACCCGAAGGCGGCCCGCGTCTCGGAGCCACTGCTTCCTCTCTTCGTAGCGGCCCTCTGGCTCGAGCGCGCCGGCCCCCTCGTGTGCGTGCTTCCGGAGGACTCCGAGGCTCGGGACGTGGCCGAGGCGGCCGGTTGGTTCCTGGGCGAGGACAAGGTCGGGCTGCTCGCCTCCCGGGGCGTCCGCTGGGGCAGTGGGCTGGAGCCTCCGCCGCACCTCGTCGGCGAACGGGCCCGCGCCCTGGAGGTGCTGGCTGCGGGCGGGCTCGCGTGCGCATCCGCGATCGGCGCCGGTGAGGGGATTCCGCCCGCTGAAGCGCGCCCCGAGACGATTCGCCTCCGGGTGGGTGACGAGCCTGGCATCGACGCTTTGGCTGAACGCCTCGCCCTCGCAGGTTACGAGCGGGTCGAGCAGGCCCAGGAGCGGGGCCAGTTCGCCGTTCGCGGAGGGATCGTGGACATCTTCCCCTCGACGGGGCGAGAGCCCGTCCGTCTCGAGTTTTTCGGGGACGAAGTCGAATCGGTCCGCGCGTTCTCCGCCTTTACGCAGCGCACGCTCCACCCTCTCGACGAGGCGGTCGTCTACCCGGCGGCCGAGCGTCGGCTCGACCTCGTGGAGCCCTGGCTCGAGGAGGGGCCGCGGCCGGCGCCTGGCGATCTCGTCCGGCCGCTCGCACGTGTGGACCTCGTCTGGGACGCCGACGAAGTCGACCGAGTGGCCAGGGAGGAGCTTGGCGAGCCCCCGTCTCTCAAGGGCGCCGTCAAGCTCTCCCAGCTCCCAGCCGGGCAGCCCTATGCCTTCGAGGCCCAGAGGCCCGCGGTCGCCGCCCGCGGACTTTCCGAAGCCGAGCGTGACCTCACCGCGTTCGTCCGCGGCGGCAACCGGGTCGTAGTCACGTTCGCCCACCGCGGAGAGGCGCTGCGGACGCAGGCTCTCCTTCGCCGAATCGAGGCCGTGGTCCTCGAGCCGGGCGATGAGCTTCCGGAGGAGCCCGGACTCCTCTTCGCGGTCGCCGCGGCGCGCCGCGGCTTCGTCCTCCGCGATCTCGGCCTCGTGCTCCTTCCCGACACGCAGGTCTTTCGCAAGCGCCCTCCGCGTGCCGACGCTCGTGTCGGACGGGCGCTCCAGAGCTTCGCCGACCTCCGCACCGGCGACCACGTCGTCCACGAGGACCACGGCGTCGGCCGGTTGCTGGGCTTCGAGACGAAGACGGTCGCCGGGGTCACGCGCGACTACCTCTTCCTCGCCTTTCGCGGCGATGACCGCCTCTACGTCCCCCATGAACAGATCGGGAAGGTCTCGCGCTACGTCGGAGCCGACGGGCACGCTCCGGCGCTCTCGAAGCTGGGGGGCAAGGCGTGGCAGACGATCAAGTCGCGGGCGCGCGCAGGGGCGCGCGAGCTCGCGGGGGAGCTGATCGCGCTCTACGCCCGCCGGCAGCGTGCGGGGGGCGTCGCGTACCAGGTGGACAACGACCTCATGGAGCAACTCGAGGCGAGCTTCCCCTACGAGGAGACGCCCGACCAGCGACGGGCGATCGAGGCGGTGAAGGAAGACCTGGAGACGCCTCGGCCGATGGACCGGCTCGTCTGCGGCGACGTCGGCTTCGGCAAGACAGAGGTGGCGGTGCGCGCCGCCCTCGCCGTCGCCGTGGAGGGAAAGCAGAGCCTTGTCCTTGCGCCGACGACGATTCTCGCGCAGCAGCACTGGAACACCTTCCGCGAGCGCTACCGCGACCTTCCCGTGCGGGTCGAAGTCGTCTCCCGCTTCAGAAAACCGGCCGAGGTGAAGGCGGTGCTCCGCGAGTTCACCGCGGGGAAGGTCGACGTCCTGATCGGGACGCATCGCGTGCTCTCGCGGGACGTCGTGCCGAAGAACCTCGGCCTCGTCGTGGTCGACGAGGAGCACCGCTTCGGGGTGGCGCAGAAGGAGCTCCTGCGCCAACTCCGCCTCGAGGTGGACGTGCTCGCGCTCACAGCGACCCCGATTCCGCGCACTCTGCACATGTCGTTGTCCGGCCTGCGGGACATCAGCGTGATCGAGACGCCGCCCGTCGGCCGCCGGCCGATCCGCACGCACGTCGGAGAGTACGACGAGGAGCTCGTGCAGCTCGCCCTCGTGCGGGAGCATGCGCGTGAAGGCCAGGCGTTCTACCTTCACAACCGGGTGGACACGATCGAGGAGGCGGCGGAGAAGCTGCGCCAGCTCCTCCCCGACCTGCGCTTCCTCGTCGTGCACGGACAGATGCGGGAGCGGGAGCTCGAAGAGCACATGCTCTCCTTCCTCGCCGGCGACGCGGACGTGCTCGTCTCGACGACGATCATCGAGTCGGGCCTCGACATTCCCCAGGCGAACACGCTGGTCGTCGAGAGGGCCGATGCGCTCGGACTCGCTCAGCTCTACCAGATCCGCGGGCGGGTGGGCCGTAGCGACGTCCCCGCGCACGCATACCTGTTCTATCCGGACGGGCAGGAGCTGACCGCGGAGGCTCGGGCCCGGCTGGCGACCCTCGCCGATCACACCGAGCTCGGCGCCGGCTTCGCCATCGCCATGCGCGACCTGGAGATCCGCGGCGCCGGCGACCTGCTCGGTGCCGAGCAGTCCGGCCACGTCGCCGCCGTCGGCTTCGAGCTCTACGTCGAGCTGCTCGGCGAAGCCGTTGCCGAGCTCGAAGGCACCAGACGGGCAGTCGCCCGCCCTGTCCGTGTCGAAGCCCAGATCGATGCTTACATCCCCTCCGACTACGTGCCGGGCGAGGCACAAAAGATCGACCTCCACCGGCGGCTGGCCCTCGCCGAGTCCGAGGACGAGCTGCGGGAGCTGCATGCCGCGGCCGAGGATCGCTTCGGCCCGCCGCCCGAGCCCGTCGAGAACCTCTTCGCGATCCAGGAGGCGAAGCTCAAGCTCGCACGCCTGGGCGCGGACTACCTCGTCTTCCGCGGCGGGCGCACCGTCGTCGGGCCGCTCGTTCTCGGATCGGTCGAGCTCCGCGAGCTCCGTCGTCTGGTCGAAACAGCCGTCTACTCCTCGGCGCAGACCGAGGTGACCCTGCGCGGCGACCGGTTCGCCCGGGCGCTCGAGCTCGTCGATGCTATCCTCGATCTGCGGCTCGCCGCCTAGCCTCGCACAATGGCTTCCTCGCTACGCAAGCTTCTCCCCCTGCTTTTGCTCGCCCTTGCGGCGACGCTCGTCGCTGCGTGCGGCAGCTCCGACAGCTCGAAGACGGTTCCACCCGGAGCCGTCGCGCTGGTCGGGGACAAGCCGATCGAGAAGGCCGACCTCGACCGGCTCCTCGCCCAGACGAAGACGAACTACGAGGCGCAGAAGCAGGAATTTCCGGAAGTCGGGACGCCCGAGTACGAGACTCTCAAGAGCACGCTGCTCAAGGGGCTCGTCCAGCAGGCCCAGTGGGAGCAGGCCGGCGCGGCGATGGGAGTCCGCGTCTCCGAGAAGGAGATCGACACACAGCTGGCTGCTCTCAAGCAGCAGTACTTCCCTGGCGACGAGGAGAAGTTCAAGGCCGAGCTCGACAAGCAGGGACTGACGGTCGAGCAGCTACGCGAGCAGCTCCACGCGCGCCTTCTCTCGGACAAGATCTACAACGCGGTGATCAAGAAGGTCAAGGTCACCGACGCGACGATCAAGGCGTACTACGACAACCACAAGGCCCAGTACTTGCAGCCCGAATCGCGCGAGGTGCGGCACATCCTCGTCAAGAAAAGGGCGCTCGCCGACGAGCTCTACGCGAAGCTCAAGAACGGCGCCGATTTCGCGCAACTCGCCCGCAAGTACACCCAGGACGAGGCGTCGAAGGCCGACGGCGGCAACTTCACGGCCTACAAGGGGAAAACGGTTGAGCCGTTCGACAAGTTCGTCTTCGCCGCTAAGAAAGGCGACCTCTCGAAGCCGATCAAGACCGAGTTCGGCTGGCACTTGATCGAGGTGCTCTCCGAGGTCAAGCCGGCGGCTACCCAGCCGCTCGCGGAAGCGAAGGACACGATCAGCTCCACGCTCCTGCAGCGGCAGCAGAATCAGGCTCTGAAGGCCTGGGTGAAGGACGCCCAGTCCAAGTACGAGGTCACGTACGCGCCCGGTTACACCCCGGCGCCGACCGGCTCGACCGAACCCGGCACGTCCACCGGTTAGCGTGACCGCGCGGGACGGGCTGGCGTCGGCCCTGGTCGACCTTCAGGAGCTCGCCGAGCGGTTGCGTCGGGACTGCCCCTGGGATCGCGAGCAGACTGCGCGCACGATCGTCCCCCACACGGTGGAGGAGGCTTACGAGGTTGCCGACGCAGCCGTCGCCGGCGACGACGCCAAGCTCCTCGACGAGCTGGGCGATCTGCTCTTCCAGGTGCTCTTTCTCTCCTTGTTGCTCGAGGAGCGGGGCGTCGGCGACCTCGCGGGCGTTGCCCGAGGGATCCACGAGAAGCTCGTCCGTCGCCACCCGCACGTGTTCGGCGAGGCGCAGGTCGACTCGGCGGGCGCGGTCAAGAAGCGCTGGGAGGAGCTGAAGACCGAAAAGGAGGGCCGCGAAGGCATCTTCCACCACGTGCCCGAGACCCTGCCCGCTCTTCTTCTTGCCCAGAAAGTCCAGCGGCGCGCGGCGACCACCGGCTTCGACTACCCGGGCCCCGCCGGCGCGTTCGCCGATCTCGACGACGAGGTCGAGGAGCTGCGCGCGGAGCCGAGCGGGGACGAGCTGGGGGACGTCCTCTTCGCCTGCGTGAACGTGGCGCGCCACCTCGGCGTGGATCCGGAGCTCGAGCTGCGCGAGGCCAGTCGCCGCTTCGTCCGTCGGGTCGAGCGGGCGGCCGAGCTCGCCGCCGAGGAGGGCCAGGAGTTCGCACGGCTTCCTCTCGAGGAACAGGACCGCTGGTTCGACTCCGCCAAGGAGGGGGACCGATCAAGCGGATAGCCCACGTCCACGGGCGCGAGATCCGCGACTCGCGCGGCAATCCGACTGTTGAGGTCGACGTTCGGCTCGAGTCCGGCGCCTTCGGCCGGGCGGCGGTTCCCTCTGGCGCCTCGACGGGACGCTTCGAAGCGGTCGAGCTGCGCGATCCCGACGGCAAAGGCGTGTCGCAAGCCGTCGCCAACGTCAACGGCGAGCTCGCGACAAGGCTTCGCGAACTGGATGCGGCCGACCAGGCCGACCTCGACCGCGCCCTCGTCGACCTGGACGGGACGCCCAACAAGGGCCGCCTGGGAGCGAACGCGATCCTGGGCTGCTCCCTGGCCGCGGCCAAGGCCGCGGCGGCGGATGCGGGCAAGCCGCTCTACGAATGGGTCGGGGGGAAGCAGGCGAACGTCCTACCGGTGCCGCTCATGAACGTGGTCAACGGCGGAGCGCACGCGCAAAACTCACTCGACCTCCAGGAGTTCATGGTCGTCCCGGCGGGAGCGGAGACATTCTCGGCCGCGCTTCGCATCGGTGCCGAAGTCTTCCACGCGCTGAAGGCGCTCCTGCATGAGCGCGGCCTGGCGACTGCCGTCGGTGACGAGGGCGGCTTCGCGCCCGACCTCGGGTCGAGCGAGGAGGCGATCGAGGCGGTCCTCGAAGCGGCCGAACGGGCGGGTCATCGCGACCGGGTGGCGATCGCCCTCGATCCGGCGGCGACGGAGATCTTCGCGGACGGCGCCTACACGTTCGAGGGGCGGTCGCTGCCCCCAGCCGACCTCATCGAGTACTGGGGAGCGCTCTCGGAGCGGTTCCCGATCGTGTCGGTCGAGGACCCGCTGGCCGAAGACGAGTGGAGCGACTGGCGCGCTCTGACCGAGCGCCTGGGCGAGCGAGTTCAGCTGATCGGCGACGACTTGTTCGTGACGAACACCGAGCGTTTGCAGCGGGGGATCGAGCAGGGCGTGGCGAACGCGATCCTCATCAAGGTCAACCAGATCGGCACGCTCACGGAGACACTCGAGGCGATCGAGCTGGCCCGCTCCGCCGGGTATGCCGCCGTCATCTCGCACCGGTCGGGCGAGACGGAGGACACGACGATCGCCGACCTCGCCGTCGCCACCGGGGCCGGACAGATCAAGGCCGGCGCCCCTTCCCGCACCGACCGCGTAGCGAAGTACAACCAGCTTCTGCGGATCGAGGAGGAGCTCGGTGAGCGGGCGTCCTATCCGGGCTGGGAAGCCTTTCCTCGCTTTCGGCCCGAGGCGTGATTCTCTCGGCTCGCTCCGCGTAGCCCATGCGAGTCTTTGGGCGTTACGCTCGATAGCGGGTGGAGGCACGGGGTGGCCCCGCGGCCGCTCGCGAGACGGTGTGCTCCTTCGGGCGCGCTAACGTGAACATGTGACTCCGCGCCGCACGAAGATCGTCTGCACGATCGGGCCTGCGTCCTCCACCCCCGAGCGGATCGACAGCCTCGTTGCCGCCGGCATGGATGCCGCGCGCCTCAACTTCTCCCACGGCTCGCACGAAGAGCACGCCGAGCGGGCGACGCTCATCCGGGAAGCGCAGGAGCGCGGCGGCCGGCCGCTCGCGCTTATCGCCGACCTGCAGGGCCCGAAGCTCCGGGTCGGCGAGCTGGCGCACCCGCTCACGCTCGTCGAGGGCGACCAGATCGACGTTACGGGGCAGGAGAACGGCGTCGCAGGCACGTTGCCCATCAGTCCGCCGGTCTTGCAGGAGGTTCTCCTCGTCGGACACGACGTCCTGATCGACGACGGGCGCGTGCGCCTGCGCGTGGACGAGGTCGATGGCGTTCGCGCCCGCGCCACCGTCCTCGTCGGCGGCTCAGTAGAGTCGCACAAAGGCGTCAACCTGCCAGGCATCCCGATCCCCGTTCCTTCCCTGACCGAGAAGGACTTGCGGGATCTCGAGTTCGCCCTCGCGCTTGGGGTCGACTACGTCGCGCTCTCGTTCGTGCGCTCGGCTGAAGACTGTCGAGCCCTGCGCGAGCTGCTCCAGTCCGCCGACTCGACGGCGCTGATCATCGCCAAGATCGAGAAGGCGGAAGCGCTCGATGAGCTCGACCAGATCGTGAGCGCCTCGGATGCCGTCATGGTTGCCCGCGGCGATCTCGGCGTCGAGATCGGCCCCGCGGCGGTCCCGCTGGTCCAGAAGCGAATCATCATCTGCGCGCTCGAGCACGGGAAGCCCGCAATCACGGCGACGCAGATGCTCGAGTCGATGCTTCGCCACCCGGAGCCCACCAGGGCCGAGGCGAGCGACGTGGCCAATGCCGTCCTCGACGGCAGTTCCGCGCTGATGCTCTCCGGAGAGACCGCGGTCGGGAACTACCCCGTCGAGAGCGTCGCGTATATGGACCGGATTGCGCGCGCGGTCGAGCCCAGCCTCAGCCCCCGCCACGAACTCGCCCGGGCGGCGGACTCCGCCTTCCCGACCGTCGGGGAGGCGATGTCGAACGCGGCGTGCGACATCGCGGAAGTCCTCGGCGCGGTGGCGATCCTCGTGCCCACCTACAGCGGGAGGACAGCATCCGCCGTTGCTTGCCATCGACCGCAGCGCCCGATCATCGCCGTCACGCACAAGCGCTATGCCGTCCAGCAGCTGGCGCTCGAATGGGGCGTGATCTCCGCGGAGATCGAGGAGTGCAGGGACGTAGAGGACCTCTGGGCGCGCACGCTCGAGGCCTCGCGCGCGACGGGCCTCGTCCAGCCCGGCGATCGCGTCGTGATCACGGCCGGAACGGCGGTCAACGTCCCCGGTACGACCAACGTCATCAAGGTCGAGACGGCCTGACATAGGCTGGGGCGGGTGCAGGGCTGGCCCAGGCTCTGGCTCGCTCTCTGCGGAGCCGCGCCGCTCGTTCTCCTCGTCGGTCGGCTGCTGCCGCCGGAAGGGCTGGGGCTTGCCCTTCGCCTCGCGGGCGCCGCCGCCTGCGTTCTCGTTCTTCCGGGCGCCCTCGTCGTGCGCGCCCTCGGAGCTCCGCGCTCCGTCGGCGTCGCGCTCGCGGGCGCCCTGGCCTGGAGCCTCGCTCTCCTGTTCGCCGTCTTCGCGCTCGTCTTTTCGGTCTCCGGGACGCTCGGCCTGGCCGTGGGGCTCCTGGGGGGAACGATGCTCGCCGCCTTCGGCCTGTCGCTTCGTGCGGCAGCGCCGGCGCTCGACCGCGGCGAGATCCGGTCCGTGCTCGCGCTCCTCGTCGCCGGTGCCGCCCTGGCGGGCGCTCTCTGGTGGGCGACCGGGACGATCGGCGGGAGCCTGGGGCCGAGCGTCAGCGATGCGCTCTTTCACCTCGCGCGCGTTCGCAAGCTCGACGAAGGCGGCTCGCTTGGCTCGATCGCGGTCGTGAACGAGATCTCCGGGTCGCATGTCCACCCGGGCTACGCTTTCCCTCTCTGGCACGGCGGGCTCGCGCTCGTCGCCCGCCTCGCCGGCGTCGACCCCACGCTCGTCGTCCTCTACCTGCCGGCCATCCTCGCTCCTCTCGCGGTCTTGCTCGCCTATGCGGCCGGCTCCGCGCTGTTTCGCTCCTCGGCGGGCGGAATCGCGGCCGTGCTCGGCCAGCTCGCGCTGTTCGCATTCGCGCGGGAGGGAACCGGGTGGCTCCAGTTCCTCGCCCAACCCGGTGGTGCGGCGCGGCTGCTCCTGATCCCCGGATTGCTGGCGCTCGTCTTCGCGTTCGTCGCCGAGGGAGGGCTGCACCTCCTGGGAGCCGCGGCGGCGGCGGGGTTTGCGCTCGCGGTCGTCCATCCGACCTACGTCGTCTTCGTTGCGTTGCCTCTCTGCGGCTTCCTCCTCGCGCGCGCGATCCTGAGCGACGGTGCCGACACTCGCCTGCTCCTGGCCGGCCTCGGGGCGGTGGTCGTTCCGGCGGGGCTCTTCTTCGCCTGGCTCGTCCAGTTTCTCGGGGACACCGGGAGCCGCCCTCCGGTCCGCTTCACGCAACAGGTCGAGGAGATCGGCGCGGGACTGCAGCTGCGTCCCGAGCAGATGGCGTGGGGCGGAGGCGTCAAGGTCGCTGCGTTCGTGGCGGTCCCGCTGGCGCTCCTCGCGGGCGGGCGGCGCTGGGCCGCCTACGTGCTCGGGGGAACCGCGGCTCTCGCGGTCACGGCCCTCGTCCCGCCGGTCTTCGAGCGCTTCGCCGACGCCGTCTCGCTGTCCCAGGCCGTGCGGCTGGCAAGCTTCCTGCCGCTCCCCTTCGCGCTCGCCGGCGCGGCTGCGCTCGCCGGGAGAGCTCGAGCCCTCGGTGCAGCCTCCGCGCTCGCCGCCGGGATCGGGTTCGAGCTCGCGTACCGACACCCGCTGACAGGAGCCGCGTGGGCGGTCTGGCTGGCCGCCCTCACCGCCACCGGCGGGCTTGCCCTCTTCGTCGCTCTGCGCCCTTTCTTTCTGGACGAATCCGGTCACGGCGGGTGGACAGTCCTCGCCGCCGTCGCGCTCACCCTCCCGGTGGCGGTCAGCGGCTTCGCCGGCTACGGGCGGTGGGACAAGCCCGATCCGTACGGGCTCACGCCCGGCCTCACGCGCGCCCTCGACGAAGACATCCGGCCGCTGGCGACCGTGCTCGCGCCGAGCGCGACGTCCTACCGGATCGCCGGCTACGCCCCCGTCCGGATCGTCGTGGCGCCGCCCGGCCACGTCGCCTTCAACGCCGAGGACGACTACCGCGAACGTCTTCGCGCCGCACGGCTCTTCTTCCTTGAGCCGTCGACAACGCCCGCCCAGCGGGCCGCCATCCTGAGGCGCTACGACGTCGGCTGGGTGGTTGTGGACGAGACTCGCGGTCGTCCGAGCCTGCCGCCGGGGCTGAAACTCGAGTACGGGGACGAGCGCTACTCGCTCTACCGCGTTGGCAGGGAGGAGCAGGCCTGAGGCGGTCGAATGCCGCGGGTCCATGCCACGCCGCAGACGACCTTCGCGCTCCTCCATCGCTCTTCGCTGGCTGGGGGTCGCGGCGCTCGTCGCCATCGCGCTCTCGTACGTCCATCCGCTCCGGAGCTACGAGGCGGCCCGCGCGCGTGTACAGGAGCGGCAGGTCGAGCTGGCCGCGCTCGAGCGCGAGAACGCCCGTCTGACGCACCGGCTCGCGCTTGCGGGCGAGGATTCCTTCGTCGAGCGAGAGGCCCGGCGTCTCGGCCTGGTGCGGCCAGGCGAGCGCCTCTTCATCGTGAAGGGCGTCGAAGACTTGAGGAAGGCCTCGGTACGATGATCTGGTGGACGACGAACGAGTCGTTTCCTGGCAGCTCGGCCGCCCCGCCCGCGCGTTTCGGCGGGTGGCGGTGCGCTGCCCGCACGGCTTTCCAGCGGTTACCGAGCAGGCTCCGTTCGGGGACGACGGGACGCCGTTCCCGACGACCTACTATCTGACCTGCCCCTGGCTCGTGGCGGGAATCGCCCGCGTCGAGGCCTCGGGTGGGGTGGAGCGGTTCTCCCGGGCGGCCGCAGCGGATCCTGGCCTGCGGGAAAGCCTCGAGCATGCGGACGCGGAGCAGCGGCGCATCCGACCCGAGCTCGAGGTCGGCATCGCCGGAACGCGAAAGCCGGACAACCTCAAATGCCTGCACGCGCACGCCGCCTTCGCCCTGGCGCGGCCGGGCTACGAGCTCGGCGACCGGATCATGGCCGAGATCGCCGAGCCCTGGTGCCCTGACGCACGTTGCGGGGATGCTTTGGCGGGTAGGAACCGCGAATGACTCGCCTGCAGGCGGTCCGCCACCAGTGGGACGAGGGCAAGCGGCGCCTCGCCACAGAAGGCGAGAACACCTCTCGCTCGCGCCATCTGGATCTCCTCGTCGGGGCGGTCATCGAGGAGTTGCGGAGGCGCATCGGGCAGACATTCACGCTGGGCGAGCTCGCCGGCGCCTACGAGGGCGCGGACGACTGGGTGCGCGAGGTGATCGTCAGCTCCGCACCGCCCCGATCGCGTGCCGGGATCCGTGATGCGGCCATCGTCCAGGACGCTGCGTTCGCGCGCTACGCCCAGGGCGCAAGCGACTACAGCCCCTGAGTGGCGAGCTCCGGCCGCCACACGTCCTCCCTGGCTCGCGAGCGTGCCCGCGGGCGCCGCGCCCGTAGCAGCCGGCGAATGCTGCGCTGGAGCGGCGGCTTGCTCCTCCTCGCGCTTGTCTTCTTTGTCGGCCTGGCGGTCGGAATGGCCCTCGAGGACAACGGGAAAACGGGCGACCAAACGCTCGTCCGCACGTTACTTCCAACCACGCTGACGCCACGCGAAACGGTAACCGTTACGGTTTCAAAACCGTGAGTTGGGAAGAAAGTAGAGGTTTGGTAGATTTTGGCCCTGCCACCATGGCCGCAGGACAACGCCGCATTGCGACACGGGAGCGACAGGCGGGGGGCGGCCCCGAATGGCTGACGCTCGGCCAGGCGGCCACGTATCTGGGGGTCGCGCAGAGCACCGTGCGCAAGTGGTCGGACGGCGGTCGGCTGGCCGCCTTCTATACGCCGGGCCACCATAGGCGCTTCCGCCGCGGCGACCTCGACGACTTCCTGGCCGGATCGCGCAGCACTCCTCTGCGCGGCACGCCGGTCGTGCTCGTCGTCGACGACGACGAGCGCCTGCGCGAGTTCGTGCGCGTGAACCTCGAGATGGACGGCTACTCGGTGCGCGAAGCCGCTAACGCCGAGGAAGGCCTCGCTGCGCTCGAGGAGGAGCTTCCCGATCTCATCCTCCTCGACGTGATGATGCCCGGCATGAGCGGCTACGAGATGCTCCAGGCGGTCCAGGACCGGCACGGGGTCGGGACGATCCCCGTGATCATGTTCAGCGGCCAGGCCGACGAGTCTCCCGAGCGGGCGGCCGAGCGCGGGGCGCAGGCCTTTCTCGGGAAGCCGGTCGATCCCCAAACGCTGATCGAGTCGACCAAGCAGCTCATCCGGGCCTCGCGGGCGTAGACAGCAGTAGCCAGCCTAGACCGCAGCCTCTTTCTCTGGGTCGTCGAGCACCGGGCGGGCTGGCTCGATCCCATCTTCGTCGCCCTGTCGGTGGTGGGCTTCGCGGGCCTCGTCTGGATCGCGCTGGCGCCTTTCGTCGCCTACCTCGCGAAGCGGAACGCCCTCTTCGCGACGGCCTTCACGGCCACATGCGTCTGGTCGGCGGATCTGATCGCGTTCGGGCTCAAGGCGGCGACGGACCGAGCGCGGCCGTTCGAGACCATTCCGCAGGCCGACCCGCTCCTCGGGGCGACAGTCGGCCAGTCGATGCCCTCCGGCCACGCCGCCACCAGCTTCGCGGGGGCCGTCATCCTGAGCTACTTCCTGCCGCGCTCGGTGCCGTATGTGTTTCTGCTTGCCACCGCGATCGCGTTCTCGCGCATCTACGTGGGGGTGCACTACCCGTCTGACGTCGTGGCCGGTGCGGCCCTCGGCGCGGCAGTCGGCTTCGCCGGCCTCGGGCTGCTCAGACTTCTTCGGCGGACTTCAGGAGGCCGGCGGCGATCAGAAGGAGGGCCGCGAGCAGGCTGATCCAGATGCCGATGCTCCTCCCCGCGGGAGCAAAGTCGTCCGGGATGGAGATGAGCCTGACGAGCACGAAGACCGTTCCGACGGAGCCGAGCCCGGCGATGACCATTCCGAGGGGCACCGTCGGAGGCAGCTCGAATCCGGTGGCGCGGAGGACGAGGAAGCCCAGGACGGCGAGACCGATGAAGAAGACGAGCTTGCCGAGCGTGCCGGTGTGCCAGCCCGTGATCGAGACCGTGAACCCCTCGCTCGAAACCGTGTACCAGCTCATGAAGGAGCTGAGGGCCAGCACGAGGCCGCCGAGCCAGGCGAGCAATTCCCCGGGCGCGCGCAACGTCCCTGGCGGAAGGCCAGGTCTCGGGCGTTCCAACCTAGATCCCGAAGGCCGTCTGGATCTTCTCCCAGATCGAGAGGGCGAGGAAGATCGAGACGAAGAGGAGGACGCCGAGAAGGACGAGGAAACGGACGCGCGCGCGGCGAAGCTCCCGCCCGTGCTCGATCCGCGCGCGCCGGCGAGCCCGGGCGTGCGCGAACGCGCGCGGAATCGCCGTTGGGTCGATCGGCGGGTCTTCGACTGGAGGACGCTTGGGGGCGGGGGAGCCGATGAAAGCCGATTGTTGCCGCTCCGGCGGATGACCGCAAGCGGGTCCGGGAGCGCCTGTGGCTGACGGCCGAGCCATAATTCGGTCATGACGGGGGTCGCGCACGAGCTTGAGCCGGAGGCAGTCGAAGCTCTGGCCGCCGCGGCGGAGAGGCTCCTCGAGGAGGGAGCGACCGACCAGGCGCTGGTCGCCTTGGTCGAAGCGGTCGCGGTGGCGACCGGAGCCGATGTTGCAATTGTCCGCACGACCTCATCCCCAGGGGGCGAGCTCGTGGCGAGAGCCGTCGAGGCCGCGTCGCCCGCGCTGGCGGCCGAGGTCGAAGGCACCCGCCTTCGCGCGACCGACGTCCCCGGCGCGGAGAGCGCCATCGCCGCGAACCAGCTTCCGGACGCCTTGCGCCGAGCGGCGGAGCGCGCGGGCGCCGCCGTTGCGCGGATCTACCCGGTTTTCCTCAACGGCCGTCCGGCGGCAACCGTCGAGCTCTACCGCGTGGAGGGGGAACTGTCCGGCAGGGAAGAGTTGCTGGGTCGCCTCGCCGCCGCTCATGTCGGCGTCGCGGTTCGGCTCGAGCGCGAGGCCGTAGTCGGCAACGGCGCTCGCGACGCCGGCGTTTCCTCTCTCGAGCTCTTCGGCGAGGCTCTGGCGGCCGGGGCGGACGAGACGGCGACGGCCGAGCATGTCGTTCGGCTGGCGGCGGAGGCGACCGGCGCCGGGGCGGCCGTTCTCTGGCGAATCGAGAGCGACGCGCCGCCGACCTTCCTGGCCTCGTACGGCTCCGGCGAGCGACCGGCGTCCGGCGAGGCGGTGGAGCAAGCCTTGGCCGCCCTCCTGGAGCGCCCACGCAGCGGTGTCGGCGCCACGGCAGGCGGGAGCAACGGCCTCCGGACCGCAACGCTTCCCCTCGGCGAGCCTCCCGTCGGCGTGCTCCAGCTCTATTTCGAGGACGGCGGGCCCGCTGCAGAGGAGCTCGAGCTGCTCTTGCCCTTCGCGGCCCGCGCGGCGCTCGCCTTGCGACGCAGTCGGCGGGTGGGGCTGATCACCCGCGCGCTCCAGCGGTCGCAGACCGTGATCGGCGTCGTCAGCCAGGCGATCGCCCAGCTCTCCCTGACCCACACGCTCGAGACCGCGGTCGAGCGAATCGCCGAGCTGACCGGCAGCGGGCACGTCGCCATCTACCTTCGGGAGGGAGAGGGGCTGACCACCGCGGCCTCGCGCGGGCTGCAGGGTGCCGACGCAGACCTCGCGGAGCGACTGCTTGAGCTCGCGCTCGGGCCGTTTCGCGGACGCGGCTACGTCTTCATCGAGGACATGCGCCGCGACTCCCGCCTGCGCGGACTCGAGAGTACGTGGGAGCAGACGGGCATCCGCCGTGCCCTCTTCATTCCGCTGATCGTCCACGACGAGGTGATCGGCGCGCTCGGCGTGTTCAAGACGCGTGCGCGGCCCTACCGCGAGGGCGAGGAGGGTCTCCTCGTCGCGCTCTCGAGCCAGCTCGCGGTCGCGGTCCAGAACGCGCGCCTGCACGAGCGGGCGAAGGAGCTTGGTGAGCGGCTCGAGCGCACGCTCGAGTCCGAGCGCCGCGCAGCGCGCCAGCTGCGCGGCCTCTACGAGATCTCGCACTCGTTCGCGGAGAGCCTCTCGCTCCAGGCGACGCTGGACGCGGTCGCCCGGAGCATGGTCGAGCTTTTCGCCGTGGATGCAGCCGCCATCCGTATGCCGGACGAGCGGGGTGAGTCGCTCGAGCTCCGAGCGGTGCACGTTGCTGACGCCAAGCTCGCGGACACGGCTCCCAAGCTCCTCGGCCAGCCGCAGCCCATGAGCGCGCCCACCGCGCGCCGCCTGCTGCGTTCCGGGCAGCCGATCCTGCTCGCGCCGGGCATGGCCACCGGCGAGGATGCGCACCGGTTCCTCGAGCCTTTCCTCGCCCAGGGCTCGACGGCCGCCGTGCTTCCACTAACGACGCCCGGGGAGATCCTGGGAACGCTGACGCTCCTCTCCCTCGACCCCGCCAAGCCCATCGACCGCGACACGCTGGACACGGCGATGACCGTGAGCGGGCAGGCCGCCCTGGCAATCGACAACGCCCGTCTGTACCAGCAGCAGAAGGACTTTTCGGAGATGATGCAGCACTCCCTGCTGCCTCGTGAGCTCCCGGCCGTGCCAGGTCTCGACGTGGGCCACGTGTACGAATCCTCGGCTCGCGTGGACGTCGGCGGCGACGTCTACGACTTCCTCACGCTCGACGACGGCCGCCTCGCGATCATTCTCGGGGACGTCACCGGCAAGGGCATCCAGGCCGCCGCCGACATGGCCATGGCCAAGTTCAGCTTCCGCGCCCTCGCGCGCATGCACCCGGAGCCTGCTGACTTCCTCGCCCGCGCGAACGAGGTCATCGTCGACGAGATCGGGGTGGGGAAGTTCATCACCATGCTCTACGCGCTCGTCGACCCGAAGGCCCGCACGATCTCCTGCGCGAGCGCCGGCCATCCCGCCGCGAAGCTCGTCGATCCCGAAGGGAAGGTCACTCCCCTCGCTGGCCACGGCCTCGCGCTGGGGATCGAGCCCGACCAGGAGTACGAGACCGAGCAGGCCGACCTTCAGCCCGGCGTCTCGGTCGTCCTCTACACGGACGGCGTTCCCGAGGCCCGTCGAGACGGCGAGATGTACGGCGAGGAGCGCCTGGACGAGCTCCTGGGCCGTCGCGCAGGCCTTGGCCCGCAGGAGCTGGCGGAGGCGATCCTGGCGGACTGCCAGAGCTTCGCCGGGGGCGAGCTCGGAGACGACTGCGCGCTCGTTTGTCTACGTCTTTCCAACTCTGGCTGAGGGAGCGACATCCGCCCCCGCGCCCGCTGCGCTCGTGGTGAGCCGGGCCCGTCTCGGGGTGCTCGTCTTCACCGCCGGCGGCGGGACGCTGGCGACCGAGATCGCGGCCTCGCGCCTCCTCGCGCCCTACTTCGGAAGCTCGACGATCGTCTGGGCGAACATCATAGGCCTCATCCTCGTCTATCTCTCGATCGGCTACTGGTTCGGGGGCAAGCTGGCCGATCGCCGTCCCGAGCCGCGCCTGCTCGGCTCGATCGTCCTCGTCGCGGCTCTCTTCGTCGCCGTCCTCCCTTTCGTCTCGAGGCCGATCCTCGACGTGGCCGTGCGCGGCCTGGACGCGGTTTCCGTCGGCGCGGTCGTCGGGTCGTTCTTCGCCGCCCTCGCCCTCTTCGCCGTCCCCGTCACGCTGCTGGGCGCGGTCTCTCCGTTCGCCATCCGCCTGGCACTCGACGACGTCGGCGAGGCCGGAACCGTTGCGGGGCGCCTCTATGCCCTCTCGACGGTCGGCAGCATCGTCGGGACGTTCGCCTCCGCGCTGCTGACGATCCCGCTCGTGGGAACGCAGCGGACGATGCTGGGCTCGGCGGCGCTCCTCGTGCTCGCGGGCGCGCTCGTACTCGGAACGCGCTGGCAGCTCGCGACCCTCGCGGTGGCAGGCCTGCTCTTCATCCCTGCCGGGACGATCAAGGCTTCGTCCGGGCTCGTGTACGAGACGGAGTCGCCCTACCAGTACGTCCAGGTGCTGCAAAGGGCCGACGGTTCCCGCGTGCTCAAGCTGAACGAGGGGGTCGCGGTGCATTCGGTCTGGCATCCGCGCTCCGTGCTCACCGGTGGGGAGTGGGACATGTTCCTCGTCGTGCCGCCGCTACTCGACAGGCCGGTGGAGCGGATGCTCGTGGTCGGCAACGCGGGCGGAACGATTGCCCGCGCGTACGGGAAGCTCTATCCGGACGTCCGGATCGACGGCGTCGAAATCGACCCAAAGGTCACCGAGGCCGGCCGTCGGTTTCTGGGGCTCAGCGACAACCCGAACCTCCGCGTGATCACGGACGACGGACGTCCGTTTCTCCAGCTCACGGACGAGCGCTACGACGTCATCGTCGTGGACGCTTACCGCCAGCCCTACATTCCCTTCTACCTCGCGACGGAGGAGTTCTTCCGCCTCGCGCGCCACCACCTGGCTCCCGGCGGCGTGCTGGCGCTCAACGTCGCTGCCGTTCCGGGCGATCTCCGGCTGGGGCAGGCGATCGGCACGACCGTCCTCTCCGCCTTTCCCGAGGCTTGGCGCTGGAAACCGCTGCGCTTCAACGAGCTCGTTCTGGCCTTCGACCGCCCGCTTCCGCGTTCCCGGCTCCTGCAGCGCGCCGGGAAGGTCCCTCCGGCGGTCGCCTCCCTCGTCCCACTCTTCCGCGCCGGGCTCGAGCCCGTACGTGCGGAGGGCGACCCGCTCACCGACGACCGCGCGCCGGTCGAGTGGCTGACCGACCGGATGATCGTCGACTTCATCGCCGCCGGCGGCGATCTCGACGAGAGACCGCTCCCGACCGCGCCGTGAACCTTCGGCAGGAAGGGCGCGTGCTCCGGATCGGCCACCGGGGCGCAGCGGCGCTTGCATCCGAGAACACCCTCGCCTCGATCGAAGCCGCGATCGAATACGAGGTCGATCTGGTCGAAATTGACGTGGTTGCACACGCAGACGCTCTCCGGCTGGCCCATTCGCCCGCGGAGATGAGAGACGACAGCCCGGCGCTGGACGAGGCTCTGGCGCTCGTCGCGCGGGCGGATGCCGGCGTGATGCTCGACTTGAAGTCCCGCGGGATCGAGCGCTCCGCCGTCGAGACCCTCCGCGAGCACGACCTGCTGGATCGTGCTGTAGTCGCCTCGTTCCATCCCGCGAGCCTCCGCGCCGTCAAGGAGGTCGAGCCCGCATTGACGACCGGGTTCTCTTATCCCTTCGACCGCACCGGAATCTCCAAGCGCTGGGCCTTCGAGCCGCTCGTCCGCGTGGGCCTTGCAGGCCTCCGCCGGGCGCTTCCGGCACGCATCGCGGGAATGCTGGTCCGCGCCCAGGCCGACGCTCTCGTAGTTCACCACGCGCTCGTCTCCCGGAAACTCGTCGACCGCTGCCACGGCCGGGACGCGGCTGTTCTGACCTGGACGATCGAGGACGATGCGGCCTTGGCACACGTGCTCGCGGCAGGAGTGGACGGGGTGATCGCGAATGACCCCCGCCTCCTTGGAGATTAGGATCAGCGCACCATGAGGCGTGCTCTCGCGTTGGCCGCCCTGCTCGCCGCCTTCGGCGTCCCGCTTGCGTACGCACAGGAAGCGACGACGACCGAGGGCACCTCGACCGGCGGCACGACGACGGATGGGACACCGCCGCCTCCGCTGATTCCGGACGGCGTCACGATCGCGGGTGTCTCCGTGGGCGGTCTCACGGCCGCCGAGACCCGCGCTGCGGTACGCGCGTTCTTCGCCCGGCCGGTGACGTTCACGTTCAGGGGCCGCATAAAGGCTACGACGCCGTGGTGGGTCGGGGCCTCGGCCGGCGTCGAGAGCGCGATCGCGACTGCGCTCGCGGCCGACGCGGGACAAGCGGTCGCCCTCTCCGTGCGCTTCGACAGGACGAGGTTGCGCGCGTTCGTCGCTCGTCTCGCCAGGGCCTGGTACCGGCCCCCGGTCAACTCGAGGGCGCGCCTGCGCTACCTCCGGCCCACGATCACGCGCGCCCGGGTTGGTTACCGGCTCAGGCAATACCCCACGAGAACACTCATCCGCGCCGCCTTGGCCGCGCACGAGCGCGGGCCGATCGCAACTCCCTACCGCGTGGTCCAGCCGCGGATCACTCGCTCGAACTTCGGGCCCGTGATCGTGATCCGGCGAGCCTCGCACCGTCTCTACCTCTACAAGGGCTCGCGCTACTGGACGACCTTCGGCGTCGCTGTAGGGATGTCGGTGTACCCGACGCCGCTCGGTAGCTTCTACATCGCCAACAAGCAGCGAAACCCCTGGTGGTATCCGCCGAACACGGCCTGGGCGGCCGGCGCGAGCCCGATCCCGCCCGGTCCGGGGAACCCGCTCGGCACGCGCTGGATGGGTCTCTCTCGGGGAGGCGTCGGCATTCACGGGACGCCCGATTCGGCTTCGATCGGGTACTCGGCCTCGCACGGGTGCATCCGCATGCGGATCCCGGAAGCAGAATGGCTCTTCGAGCGCGTCTACGTCGGCACGCCCGTTTTCATCGTTTCGGCCTAGCTTCGGCTAGTGCCTGCCCCGAGGGTGTTGCCCCGCTTCTGGCGCGCGAAAAGCCAGCCAGGCAAGGACTCAGGGAGCCCTCGTATTGGCTAATACGGGGGCGACCGAGGACGAAGCCTGGCGGTGCTTTGCAGCCGCCAGGAGTGTGGTGGACATTCCCGGGGCAGGCACCGGCTAGACTCGAAAGAGGCTATGGCGCGCCGCGGCAAGATCGCGCTTCAGACGGCTGCCGTCCTGGTGGTCGGGCTTCTCGTGGCCCTGCTGGCGTGGCAAGTCGTCCGCACCGACCAGGGCCGCCTGCTCAGCTCGAAGGTCGCCTCCGGCCAGAAGCCGCAGGCACCGGTTTTCAGCCTCGACCGCCTGGACGGCCAGGGCACGCTCTCACTGGCAGACCTGCGCGGAAAAGCGGTCGTCGTCAACTTCTGGGCCTCCTGGTGCGCTCCCTGCAAGGACGAGGCGCCCACGCTCGAGGCCGCGTGGCAGAAATGGCGCGACCAGGACGTGGTCGTCGTCGGAGTCGACCTCCAGGATTTGAGCAGCGACGCCCGGCGCTTTGTCGAGCGGTACGAGCTCACCTACCCGGCCCTGCGTGACAAGCACAACTGGACCTGGGGACGCTATGGCCTGAGCGGGCTTCCGGAGACGTGGTTCGTCGATCGGGAGGGGCGTCTCGTCGGTGAGCACGTCGAGGGCCCCGTGACGGCCGAAGAGCTCGACCGGAACATCCGAATCGCTCTCGGGACAGCCTGATGAGAGCTGCGCTCACGGCCGCGCTCCTGCTGGCGCTCGGAGCTGCAGCGACGGCTGCGGCGAGCGAGCAACAGCCGACTCTTCCCGAGCTCGAACGTGAGCTGATCTGTCCGACGTGCCATGAGTCCCTCGCCGTGTCGAGCTCGCCGATCGCGGATCGCATGCGCTCATTCATCCGCGCTCGGATCGCCGCCGGGGATACGAAGAGCGAGATCAAGTCCAAGCTCGTCGACCAGTTCGGGGAGAGCGTGCTCGCCGCCCCGCCGAAGCGCGGTTTCAACCTCCTTGCCTGGCTGTTGCCCTTCGCCGGTCTGGGCCTCGGAGGCGCCGCGCTGGCCGTGCTCGCGCGGCGTTGGAGCCGCGCGCGCGAGGACGCAGTCCCAACAGGTCCGTCGGGCAACGGGCGCGGCCCGCTCGACCCGGAGCTCGAGCGGAGGGTCGACGAGGAGCTCGCCCGCTTCGACGCCTGAGGTGAAGCGAATCTGATGGAGGCGAAGATCCCGCTCGCTTTCGCCGCCGGTCTTCTCTCCTTCATCACCCCGTGCGTCCTGCCGCTCGTCCCCGGTTACCTGTCTGCAGTCTCGGGCGCCCAGGTGGGGGTGGGCGGGAGGCGGGTCGTGGTGGCGAGTCTCCCCTTCATCGCCGGCTTCACCGCCGTCTTCGTCGCCCTCGGGGCAGCGGCGGGAGTCGCGGGAGGGTTCCTGGACGACCGGCGCCTCCTCGGCATGGTTGCCGGCCTGATCGTCGTCGTCTTCGGCTTCGCCTTCATGGGGCTGCTGCCGTTCCCCTGGCTCGACCGCATGGTCGTGCCGGAGCTGGTCGAGGGGGCTCGGCGCCGCGGCTCGCGAGCCCTCCTCGGCGGAGCCTTCGGCGTCTGCGCAGCGCCGTGCATCGGACCCGTCCTCGCCTCCATCCTCGCTCTCGCGAGCGAGGGGAGCACCGCGGCCGACGGATCCCTGCTGCTGCTCGTCTACTCGGCGGGCCTGGCCGTTCCCTTCCTCCTCGTCGGGGTGGGATTCGATCGCGCGATGGGCGCCTCACGCTGGTTGCGCGACCACTACGGAGTCGTCCGCATGGTGAGCGGCGCCCTGCTCGTGGGCCTCGGCCTGCTCCTCTTCTTCGACCGTTTCTGGTGGTTGAACATCGCGTTCAACCGAGCGTTCGAGTTCTTCGGAATCGGTGTCTGAAGACATCGGCGTCACCGCGTGCTTCTCCCAGCGGGTGGGCGCCTGGTTCGCTGGGGAAGGCCGCGCGAGCGTCTCCGATCCCGTCCACCTGCGGCAGATGAACATGGCGATCGCGCTGGCCGCCTCACGCTGGAACGAGTTTGCGGGCGATCCGGACGCGGTCCCGCGCATGCGCGCCTGGTTGGTCGAAGTCAGACGCCGTGCCGTCGAACGCAAGGCTCACGCGCGAGTGGAGGCGATCGACCGGGCCCGGGCCTGGTTCGACTCCTGTGCAGGGACCGGCTAGCCGCCCTGTTTTGCGCGGGTTGGCGGTGTTAGGCTCCCGCGCGTGGCGACGATCCTGCTGGTTGGGGTCGATCTGTTCTTTCGAGGCAAGCTCGACGTGCTCCTCGACGGTCACAAGCTCATCACGACCGACAGCGTCGATCCTCCGGAACTGGTGATCGTCGATCTGGCGCGCGTGGACGCAGACGAAGTCGCCGAGACCTACCCGGACGTGCCCATCATGGGCTTCACGAACCACACCGATACCGCGGGCCTCCGGGCGGCCCACGCGGCCGGTCTCGACCGCGTCGTCGTGCGCTCCGCTCTAGCCGAAAGGGCACCGGAACTGGTCAAGGAGCTCGTCACGTAGACTCGACGCCGTGACGTACATCATCGCCGAGCCCTGTATCGACATCAAAGATCTGTCCTGCGTCGACGTCTGCCCGGTCGATTGCATCCACGAGTATGACCGCTTGCTCATCATCGACCCCGAGGAGTGCATCGACTGCGGCGCCTGCGAGCCCGAGTGCCCGGTCGAGGCGATCTTCCCCGAGGATGCCCTCCCGGAGAAGTGGGAGCCCTTCGTCAAGATCAACTACGCCTACGGCGAGGGCCCCGAGGTGGTCAACAAGCTCGTGAACGAGTACGCGGATGAGCACGACGTTCAGAATCCTCCGCTAGACCAGCGCTGACGGGTCTCCTCTGGACCGAGCCGCAGTGGCTCGCAGACGCCGAGGAATGGATCCGCACCGAGCTCGGCCGGGTCGGCCTCGCGGTCTCCGGGCCGATCGAGCAGCCCCACGTCCGCCCCTGGTCGACCGTTCTGCGCGTGCCGACCAGGGCCGGGGACGTCTGGTTCAAGGCGAACATGCCGACCCAAGCCTTCGAAGTCGCTGTCGTCGAGACGCTGGCCGCGCGGCGTCCCGACCTCGTGCCGACGCTCCTCGCGGCCGACCTGGAGCGCGGCTGGATGCTGCAGGGGGACGGCGGGACTCGCCTGCGGGAAGTCCTCGAGGGGACCGGCGATTTCGACGTCTGGATGGAGATCCTGCCGCTGTACGCGCATCTGCAGATGGACGTGGCGGCCGACCGGGACCGGCTTCTGGCCGCCGGCGTCCCCGACCGGCTACTCGCCTCGCTTCCGGGCCAGTTCGAAGAGGTGCTCACGGACGCCGAGTCCCTCGAGACGCTCACGCAGGAAGAGGGACGCCGCCTGGCCGCGCTCGCCCCCCGCATCGAGGCGGAGTGCCGCGAGCTGGCGGAGTACGCCTTGCCCGAGACGATCCAGCACGACGACCTCCACGACGGCCAGGTCTTCGTGCGGGACGGACGTTTCCTCTTCTTCGACTGGGGCGACGCGTGCGTCTCGCATCCCTTCTACACCCTCGTGGTCACGCTGGCGGTTCTCGCCTACAGGCTGGAGCTCGACCACGACGCCCCCGAGCTCGACCGTTTCCGCGACGCGTACCTCGAGCCCTGGACGCGCTTCCGGCCGCGCAGCGAGCTCGAGCAGGCATATCCGCTCGCCTACCGCCTCGGCGTTCTCTGCCGCGGCCTCACGTGGCGGAGCGTCGTCGCCGTCCTGCCGCGGCCCTTGCGGGACGACGAAGCGGACGCCGTCCCCGAGCGCATGCGCATGCTCCTGGAGGTGTACGACGCGGCCTAGGCCGGCGTCAGACGCAGGCGTGGTGGGATTCCCCGCTCGAGCGCGAGCGCGCCCACGCCGGCGAGCAGGCACGCACCTGCGGCCAGCGGCCAAAGGGCGAGCGGCTCCCGGTCGAGGACGAACCCGCCGATCGCCGGCCCGATGACGAAGCCGATCTCCCACGAGATGGTCGAGAGCGCCATGTAGCGGCCGCGGAGCCGGGGTGGAGCCAGATCCGCGACGAGCGCGCCCTGCGTCGGGCCTTGAAAACACTCCCCGAGCCCGAACACGAGTCCCGCGAGGGCGAATACGGACGCCGCCGCGATCGCCTCGAGCGTCGCTCCGCCCACGAGCACGATCATCCAGGCCGTGGCCCAGAGCACGGTCATGAGCGCGAGCGCGGGCATTCTCCGGCGGCCTTCCAGGGCTCGGGCAATCGGGAGCTGGGCGAACACGATCACGAGCGTGTTGACGAGGAAGATGACACCGATCCCCCGCTCGCCGACGTGCGCTTCGTTCTTGGCGAAGGCCGGGAGGAGCTCGATCTGCGCGTAGCCCGCCGACACGAACACGACGTTCAGGCCGACGATTCCGAGGAGGAGCCGGTCCCGGAGCACGTCGCGGTAGCGGCCGGGCCGCGCGCCCTCCTCGACGGGCGGCAACTCGGGGTCGGGAACGAACGGCAGAACGGCGATGAAGCCGAGGAAGGTGGCGGCGTCGATCAAGAACAGGATCGTGAAACTCGTCGGGTCGCTCGTCGTCGCGATCAGGCCCCCGGTCAGGCCTCCCAGCCCGATCCCGAGGTTTCGCGAGACGCGCTGGAGCGCGTAGGCGGCGTGGCGACGCGCCTCCGGAGCGAGGCCCGCCAGCAGGGTCGACTGGCTCGGCCAGAAGCTTCCGTTCCCGGCTCCGACGACGGCCATCGCGACGAACGCATGCCACTGCTCGCGAACGAGCGGGAAGGCCGCGATTCCGGCTGCCATCAGGAAGAGCGCGCCGGCGAGCGTGAGCCGGCCGCCGATCCGGTCCGAGAGCCATCCCGCGATCGGGCTGGCGACGAGGCTCATGGCCCCGTTCGTCGCCAGCACGAGCCCGGCCGTCCCGAGCGAGAACCCGCGGATGTTGTGGAGATAGATGACGACGAACGGGTAAGTGATCCCGTTCCCGAAGGCGTTGACGAGCCCGCCCGCCTCCATCGTCCAGACGGAACGCGGAAGGCGCGGGTCGATTGACCGTAGGTAGGCGCCGACTCGCGCTCGGATGCTCAGTGTTCCACGTCGACTCTCGCGCCCGACGGGCGCGAGAGTCGATTAAGGACGCGGCCGATGACCTCGTCCGTGAACTCGGTGGTCGAGGCGTGCCCACCGAGGTCGGCGGTGCGGACGCCCGCGGAGACGGCCTCGAGCGAGGCCTCACGGATCGCCCTGCCCGCGGCCCGCGCCTCCTCGTCCTCCATGTGGCTGAGAAGCGCCGCCGCGGCCAGGATCATCGCCAGCGGATTGGCGACGTTCTTCCCCTTGAGCGCAGGCGCGGTGCCGTGCGCCGCCTCGGCCATGAGCGCCCGCGGCGTGTAGTCGTCGTTGAACGCGACCAGAAGCGATTCGGAGCCCGCGATCGAGCCGAAGAGCGGCAGGACGAGGTCGGAGAGGATGTCTCCGTCGCGGTTCAGCGCCGGGATGACCAGTGGATCGCCCGCGGCCCCGATCAGAAGCGCGAACGTCGCGTCGATCAACTGGGGCTCGTAGGGAACCTCGGGATGACGCTCCGCCGCAGCGTCCATCTCCTCCTTGAGCATCCCCTCGTAGACGGGGCTGACCGTGTACTTGGGCCCGCCGAAGACCTTGGCACGGGTGCGTTCGGCATGGCGGAAGGAAAACTCCGCCACCGCGCGGCAGACGCGCCGCTCGATCTTGGTCGTCCGAAACGCCGCCTCCTCCTCGCCCTCACCCTCGCGCCATTCCTTCGCCCCGTACGCGTCTCCTACGGCCATGCGCACGACGGAGATCGGGTGATAGGCGCCTCCGATTGGGACGACGCCGGGGATTCGCCGGCCGGTGCGGACGATGACGTGGCCGCCGATCTCCTCGCGGAGAATCCGGTTGGGGCTGCCGACGTCGTCCTTTCCCTCAGGCGTGATCGTCGCTGCCTTGAGCCCCAGCCCGTTCTCGCGCACCGCGCGTGCCGCCTCGTGGACGACCTCGTTCTCGGTCGCGCGGCGATTCTCCAGGGAAAGGTCGTAGCGGGGGAGCTCGAGCTCGAGCCCGACGACGTCGGGGGCGAGGACGCGCAGCGCCTCCTCCAGCAGCTCCTGCCCGGTCTCGTCCCCCTCGAGAACCACGATCGCATGCATCCGAGCCGGAGTGTAGTCGGCGCGTCTTTGCCGGAAATGTGGCTGCTTGGTAGAGTCGCGGCCACGCGGGAGGGAGGGTTTGGCCGAAGTCACCTTCGACGGGGTGGGCAAGGTCTACCCGGACGGCACTCGTGCTGTCGGGGGCATGGATCTTGAGATCGAGGACGGCGAGTTCATGGTGCTCGTCGGACCGTCGGGCTGCGGGAAGACGACCGCGCTACGCATGGTCGCCGGGCTCGAAGAGATCTCCGAGGGAGTCGTCAGGATCGGCGAACACGTCGTCAACCACATGCCGCCGCGCGATCGCGACATCGCGATGGTCTTCCAGAGCTACGCGCTCTACCCGCACCTGACGGTGTACGACAACATCGCCTTCGGTCTCAAGCTGCGCAAGGAGAAGAAGTCGGAGATCGAGAAGCGAGTGCACGAGGCGGCAGGCATCCTCGGACTCGAGCCGTTCTTGAAGCGGAAGCCCCGCGCCCTCTCGGGCGGCCAGCGCCAGCGCGTCGCCATGGGCCGGGCGATCGTGCGGCGGCCGCAGGCCTTCCTCATGGACGAGCCGCTCTCGAACCTCGACGCGAAGCTCCGTGTCCAGACGCGCGCGGAGATCGCCCGTCTCCAGAACGACCTCGGTACGACGACGATCTACGTCACACACGACCAGGTCGAGGCGATGACGATGGGCGACCGCGTCGCCGTCATGCGCAAGGGGGAGCTGCAGCAGGTCGCCACGCCGCAGGACCTCTACGACCGGCCCGTCAACCTCTTTGTCGGCGGTTTCATCGGCAGTCCCGCGATGAACATGCTCGAGGCGACGCTCGTCAAGTCGAACGGCGGTCTCGCAGTCGAGGCGGGAGGCCAGCGGCTTTCAATCGATCAGGAGCTCATCTCGGCGCATCCCGCGCTGAAGTCTTACCAGGGCAAGAAGGTCGTGCTCGGCATCCGCCCGGAAGATCTCGAGGACGCAGCGATCGCCAAGGACGTGCCGGCCGATCGTCGCCTGAAGGGGAAGGTGGAGCTGATCGAGGCTCTCGGCTCGGAGATCATGGCGCACTTCACCATCGACGCTCCGCCCGCGCTGACGGAGGACGTCAGGGAGCTCGCGCAGGACGTCGGCGACGAGCGGGCCGTCAAGGAGGCGGCCGAAGGCTCCAAGCAGCACACGACCATGGTCGGGCGTTTCGACTCCCGCGCGGAGGTTAAGGAAGGCGAGATCGCGGAAGTGGCGGTGGACACGCGCGGCCTGCACTTTTTCGACCCCGAAACGGGGCTCGGCATCTACGACGAAGCGAAGAAGGGAGCGTGATGAGGCGTCGGTTTTCGCTACTCGGGTTGTTTGCAGTGCTTGTGCTCGTTGCCGCCGCATGTGGCGGCGGCGGAGGTGGGACGACCGGAGCAGGAGGCACGACGGGCGGAGGCGCCGAGTGCGGCTCCGGCTCGATCTCGCTGATGGGAATCTGGGTTGCGACCGAGCAGCAGTCGATCCAGGCCGTCATCGACGGGTTCAACGAGCAGTGCCCGGACGTGACCGTGAAGTACAACCCGGCCGGCGACAACCTTGTCACCGTCCTCGCAACCGCTGTCCAGGGCGGGAACCCGCCCGACCTAGCCACGATCGCCCAGCCGGCGACCGTCGGGGAGTACGTCTCCAAGGGCGCGCTGAAGCCGATCGACTTCGCGGCAGCTGTCGTCAAGGAGAACTATTCGGCCGATCTCGTCAAACAGGGCACCTTCGACGGGAAGCTCTACGGCTTCTTCTTCAAGGGCGCCAACAAGTCGACCGTCTGGTACAACGTGCCGGTCTTCCAGGACGCCGGCGTCGAGCCGCCGAAGACGTGGGACGAGTTCCTCGCGGCGGCCAAGACGATCAAGGCCTCGGGCGTGCCGGCGTACTCGATCGGCGGCGCGGACGGTTGGACGCTCACCGACCTGTTCGAGAACATCTACATCCGGCAAGCCGGGCCTGAGAAGTACGACCAGCTCGCCACGCACGAGATTCCGTGGACCGATCAGTCCGTCAAGGACGCGCTCACGACGATGGGCCAGGTCCTCGGCGACACCGACAACATCGCCGGCGGCACGCAGGGAGCGCTCCAGACCGACTTCGCCACCTCGGTGACGAACGCGTTCGCCGATCCGCCCAAGGCGGCGATGGTGATCGAGGCCGACTTCGTCGCGGGCGAGATCGTCAACTCGACGAAGGCGAAGCCGGAAACCGGCTTCAACGTCTTCGACTTCCCGTCCATCAACGACTCGCCGCCCGCCGTCGTGGGCGCCGGCGACATGGTGGTCATGTTCAAGGACAGTCCGGCCGCGCAGGCGTTCGTCAATTACCTCGCGACGCCCGAGGCCGCGGAGATCTGGGTCAAGCGCGGCGGTTTCTCCTCGCCGAACAAGAACGTCCCGGCGGACGCGTATCCCGACGCGATCCTCCGCAGCACCGCGACGGCGCTCGCCAGCGCGGAGACGTTCCGCTTCGACCTCTCCGACCTGCAGCCGTCGGCCTTCGGCGGCACTGTGGGTCAGGGCGAGTTCAAGCTCTTCCAGGACTTCCTGGCGAATCCGAGCGACGTCGACGGCATCGCCCAGAAGCTGGAGGACGCGGCCGCAAAGGCCTACAAGGGCTAACGCGGCCCGATGAGCGGCGCGAGCATCACGGCGGAGCCCCCGGTCCGGGGGGCTCCGCCTGCCTCTGCGGGGGGCCGCTGGCGGCGCTACGCCGTCGCGGCGGCATTCCTCGGGCCGGCTGCGCTCTTCCTGATCGTCTGGATCATCTATCCGGCGATCTACACGTTCGTCCAGAGCCTCTACCGCGGGACGGGCTTCAGCGAGTTCGCGGGAATCGACAACTACAAGACGCTCTTCACGAGCCCGAATCTCGTTCAGGCGATCAAGAACAACGCCATCTGGGTGGCCGTCGTTCCGGCCGCGGTGACCGCCCTGGGGCTCATCTTCGCCGTCCTGACAGAACGCGTCCGCTGGTCGGTCGCGTTCAAGACGGTCGTGTTCATGCCGATGGCCGTGTCCGCCTTCGCGGCCGGCGTGACCTGGCGGATCATGTATCAGCAAGACCCGGACCAGGGCGCGATAAACGCCGCGATTGCGTCCGCCAAAGGTGTCTTCAGCCCGGAGGGCGTCCTCTCGCAGGCGGCGCCTTCGACGGATGCTTTGAAGCCGACGCCTGGCGGGGGCCTCGATCTCGCCAAGCCGCTCAGTCCGGGCGGCGTGGCCACGCTCGGCCTCACGCGCGTCCCATCGGCGGAGGTGCCGCCGACTGCCAAGCAGGCGGTCCTGCCAGAGCCTTTGCAGGGAGGTATCGACGGCGTCGTCTGGCGGGACTTCAAGCCGGGTGGCGGGACGCCCGGCAAGGTCGAGGAAGGCGAACTGGGGATTCCGGGGGTCACGGTCGAGCTCCGTGACGCCGGCGGGAAGACCCTGAGCTCGACCAAGACGGCCGACGACGGCACGTTCAAGTTCCCTGGCCTGAGCCAGGGCCAGTACCAGGTCGACATCGGCGCATCGACGTTCGCCAAGCCGTTCGGGGGCGTCTCCTGGCTGAGCGCGCAGCTGATCACGCCTTCCATCATCATCGCCTACATCTGGATCTGGGCCGGCTTCGCGATGGTCGTCATCGCCGCCGGGCTCGCAGCCATCCCTCGCGACGTCCTCGAGGCTGCCCGCACCGACGGGGCGACCGAGTGGCAGGTCTTCCGTCGCGTGACCGTGCCCTTGCTCGCGCCCGTGCTCTCCGTGGTCTTCATCACGCTCCTCATCCAGGTCCTCAAGGTGTTCGACATCGTGATAGCCGTGGCGCCGCAATCCGTGCAGGACGACGCCAACGTGATCGCGCTCGCCATGTGGCGTACCTCGTTCGGCGGCGTGAGCGACTTCGGGCTCGGCTCGGCCATCGCCGTCTTCCTCTTCATCCTCGTGATCCCGGTCCTACTCCTCAACATCAGCCGCTTCCGGAGGGAGGTGTAATGACGGCGGCCGCTGCCGAAGTCGAGAGCCGCCCGGTGGCGGGCGAGAGCGTCGCGACCAAGATCCTGCGCGTCCTCGGCAAGGCACCGGTCCACTTCGTCCTCGTCCTCGTCGGGCTCCTCTGGCTCGTGCCCACCCTCGGGCTCTTCCTGACGTCGCTCTTCTCCGCAACCGATGTCAACAGCCTCGGCTGGTGGGAGATCTTCTCCAAGCCGAGCCTGGCGACGTTCCAGAACTACCAGGAGATCTGGCACAACCAGTCGATCCGCTCGGCCTTCTGGACGACCGTCTGGATCTCCCTGGGCGGAACCTTCCTGCCCATCATCATCGCGGCGCTCGCGGGCTACGCGTTCGCGTGGCTCGAGTTCCCCGGCCGCGACTGGCTCTTCGTGCTCGTGATCGCGCTGCTCGTCGTGCCGCTCCAGATGGCGCTGATCCCGATGTTCAGGCTCTACAGCGACCTCGGGATCTTCGACACCGTCTTGAGCCTCGTCCTGTTCCACACGGCCTTCGGGCTGCCGTTCGCCATCTTCCTGCTCCGGAACTTTTTCATCGGCATACCCAAAGAACTGCTCGAAGCTGCGCGGATCGACGGCGCCTCGGAGATCAGGATCTTCCTGCGCCTGATCCTGCCCTTGGGTCTCCCGGCGATCGCCTCGCTGGCCATCTTCCAGTTCCTCTGGACATGGAACGACTTGCTCGTCGCGCTCTCGCTTGCCCGTGACACTCAACCGCTGACGGTCGCCATCTTCTCGCAGCTGCGTCAGTTCGGGAACAACCTCGAGCTGATCGCGCCGGCGTCGTTCGTCTCCCTGATCGTGCCGCTGGCCGTCTTCTTCGCGTTCCAGCGGTACTTCGTCCAGGGGCTCCTCGCCGGCTCCGTCAAATAGCGGTGGCGGAACAGTGCGCAATCGTAGGCGGCGGGCTCGCCGGCTTCACCGCGTATGCAACCCTCCGCCATGGGGGCCTGGCGGCGGCCGAAATCGCCGTGTTCGGAACGGACCCCGATCCGGCGGCGGACTGGCGCCGGCGGGCAGACGCGATCCGCCAACGCCGCATGCGCTCCGAGAGCGACGGCCACGTTGCTGCCACGTCTTTCCCTGGGCTCGCGGTGCGCTCGGCGATCCGCCGGCGAGACGCAATGCCGCTCGTCGAGTCCCTCTTCGACCGCTACCACCCGACCGTCCCCGAGTTCCTGGAGCACGTCGCCGAGGTGCGCGAGCGTTCGGGCTGGAAGGACAGCTTTCACCACCGCCGCATCGCGGCCATCCGACCGGTGGACGGCGGCTTCGAGCTCGACGAAGCCGGCGTCTTCGCGCACGTGCTCCTGGCGCCCGGCCATCCGGGCCTGGCCTTCCCCGAAGGCCTAGAGGGCGACGAGCGGGTCGTCCACGCCTACGAGCCCCACGACTACGGTCCCGAGGTCGAGGTCGTCGGCGCCGGCATGGCCGCAGCGACGGAATGGCTGAACGCGCTCGCAGCGGGCGCAGCGGTCGTCTCCGTGCGCCGCCGCGAGCCCGAGCGCCGGCCACTGAATCTTCCCCGTGAGCTCTTCACGCGGCGCGGGCTCAAGGGCTTCCAGGCCACCTCCAAGGAGCAGCGCCTGGGGTTGCTGCGCAGCTGGTCGACGCCTTCCTACCCCAGCGGGCGCGACTGGGACGAGCCGGTGGAGCGCGCACGCCGCGAGGGCCGCTTCAGGGTTCTGCCGGAGCTCAACGGAGGCGAGCAGATCATCTGCGCGACCGGCTTCAAGAGGGGCTTCCGGAACGATTCTCTCCTCGCCGCGCTCGTCGATGCGCACGCCCTCGAGACCGCCGACGGCTGGATCGCGCTCGCGCCTGACTCCACGATCCCGGGGCTCACGGACGAGACTCGGACGCTTTCGATCGCAGGCGTACCGGGCCAGTGGGCGTTCCCCGCCGCAGATACGCTCGCCGGCCATAAGTACGCGGCTAGACGCTTCCTCCGGCGCATCAGGGCATGTCGTACACGCTGAGAGGGCGACTGGAGACGCGTCTGGCGGCCTCGCTCGTGCCGCTGGCTGCCGCCTGCGTTGTTGCGCTCGTGCTCAAGTCGTGGTGGCCCGTGGAGCTCGCGGCGATCATGATCGTCACCGGCGTAGCGCTCGACGCGACGATCTATCACCGTCTCCTTTCCTACCAGTCCGGCTGGTTTGCATTTCCACTCGCGCTGCTCGAGCTCGGAGTCCTGATGGCGATCGTCTTTGCCTTCGGAATCCCCGCGCCGCTCGACTTCGCCGTGCTCTTCTTCGCCGGCTCGTGGCTCCTCGGGCAGATCCTCGTGCACGGCGGCTTCCCGGTCGCGCGGCTCTCATACGGGGAGGACGGCGGCGAGCTCGGGAGCGCGGGTCCGGCCGTGGCCGCTGCCGCGGTGACCATTTTTGCTGCCGCCGGGGGAGTCGCATGGGCGACGCAGCCGCCTACGGTGCACCTCTCCGCCGGCATTCATCAGGGACCCCTTCTGATCGACCATTCGCAGAAGCTGATCGGGGACCGCGGTGCGGTCGTCCGCGGAGGAATCGTGATCACGTCCGACGACGTCACCGTCCGCAACATCGCGTTTACCGGCGGCGAGATCGGGATCGAGATCGACGGCGCGGAGAACGTCAAGATCGAGCACGTCCGCATCTCGGGAACCACTCTCGACGCGATTCAAGCGAGACGAGCGAGCGTTACGATTCGCGACTGCCTCATCCATTCACCCGTCGGCGAATTCACGCAGGGCATAGACATCTCCTTCGGATTCGACCTGCCGCCGAGCCTGATCGAGGGGTGCACGATTCTGGGCGGTCGCGAGGGAATCGTCACGCATTTTGCGAACGTTCACATTCAGGGCAACCACGTCAGCGGAACGACGCTTCGCGCACTCGGTCTCACCGAGATGTCCATGGTCATGGTCGAAGGTAATGACGTTCAAAACGCGCTCGGCGTCGGGATCTACTGCGGCGATTATTCGGAGTGCATGATCGAGGACAATGTCGTCGGAGGAACCCGGCCCGATATGGCCTCCGGAGATCGGACGCGGATGGGTTACGCCATCGTCGCCCATTCGGGAGCAAAGGCGGAAATCGCGGACAACGAGCTTTCGCGAAACGCGAGCGTCGCGAAAGCATTCCTGGGAGCACAAATTACCGCCGAATAACCCTTTCGCTGTTCGTTAGTATCACTCGCTCACATCTCTTTACAAGGGAGGAACGTTGGCTCGCAAGACCGTGCTCGTTTGTGACAATTGTGGTAAGGAAGTCGAGGAAGGGAAGGGCGCCGGCCTGCGGGTCACCTATACGGATGCACGACGAGGCGCCAAGGCTGCGGATCTCTGCGACAGCTGCGCCGGGAAGATGCCAGGGCGTGCGGCGGCCCGGCGAGGCCGCCGGCCGAAGGCCGCCGCCTAGCCTTCTTTCCCGTATCAGGCGGGCCTCGCGCCCCATCCGGCCCGGTGGGAGAGCCCGCCGGGCCGACCCATAGAATGGGCTGAATGCCGCTGGCTCTGCTCGTGGGCCCGGCGAACGCGGGCAAGGTGGCGCGTCTTCTCGATCGCTACCTGGAAAGCCTCGATAGGGAGCCCGTTCTCGTCGTCCCCAACCGCTTCGACCGCGACCGCGTCGAGCGGGACCTGCTCGCGCGCTCGTCCGCCCTGCTGGGCGGGACGATCGGCACGTTCGACGACCTCTTCGCCGACATCGCGCGCGGAAACGGCGGCCAGCGGCCGGTGGCGACCGAGACGCAGCGCGGTCTCGTCCTGCGGCGCGCGCTCGCGTCGACGCCGCTGAACGGGCTCTCCTCCTCGGCGCGCTACGGCGGTTTCGCCAGCGGTCTTCTCGCCGTCATCTCCGAGCTGGAAGCGGGTCTCCTTCACCCGGAGGACGTGAGCGGCGATCTCGCCCGTCTTTACGGCGCCTACGCGCTTGAACTCGACCGCCTGGAGCTCTGGGACCGCGATCTCGAGCGTCGCTACGCGGTCGAGCGGATCGAGACCGAGCTGGATGCTTGGGACGGGCGCCCGGTGTACGCCTATGGGTTCGAAGACCTGACCGGCGCGCAGTGGGGGCTGCTGCGGGCTCTCGCGGGCCGGAGCGACGTGACGGTGTCCCTTCCGTACGAGCCGGGGCGGCCGGCGTTCGCGTCCCTCTCGCGCACGATGGACGACCTGTCTCGTCTGGCCGGCGGGGCGATCGAGGAGCTACCGCCCGCGGCCAGCGGACACCACCCAGCCCTCGAGCATCTGGAGCGTCACCTTTTCGGTGCGGCGACGGCTGCCGAGCCGCCGGCCCTGGAGGGCGCCCTTCGTTTCCTCGAAGGCGCGGGAGCGCGCGGAGCGCTCGAGCTGGTCGCCGACGAGATTCTCGAGCTCCTGCGCAGCGGAACGAAGTCGGAGCGGATCGCGGTGGTCGTACCGACGCTCGACCAATGGCGCGCTCCGCTCGAGACTGCCTTCGGGACGCTCGAGATCCCGTTCTCGTTCGAGGGTCGGCTTCGTCTCGGTCAGACGGCCTTCGGACATGCGCTCCTCTCGGCGTTGCGCTTCGTGTGGCGAGAGCCCGAGCGGCGGCACCTCTTCTCCTTCCTGCGCTCGCCTTACTCCGGTCTCGCCCGCGCCCACGCCGACTACCTGGAGGGGCGTCTGCGCGGGCTCGGCGTGCGCACGAACGTCGAGGAGCGGACGGTCGAGCTCCGAGGCAATCCGCTGCCCGCGCTCGCCGACATCCGTGCGGCCGCCTCTTCCCTGGAAGCGGTTCGGGGCCTGGGCGCGTTCATGCTCCGATCCGCCCACGGGCTCGAGTCGCCGCCGGTGGGCGAGGCCTCGCGGGTCGACCTGCGCGCCTTCGAAGAGACGTTGAAGCTCGTCGCGGACCTGGAGGGCTGGGTCCGGCTGGCAGGGGAGCTGTCCGTCGACGACGTTCTCGCCGCGCTTGAGGACGTCACGGTTCGGCTCGGGTCGGCCGGCGACGCCGGCCGGGTGGCCGTTGTCGACCTCCTGCGGGCGAGGACGAGGCGCTACGACGTGGTGTTCATCCTCGGCCTCGAGGAGGGCCGCTTCCCGCGCCGCTCCTCGGACTCGCCCTTCCTCGACGAGGACGAGCGGCGCGCCCTCGATGAGGCGAATGACGCCCGGCTGGGCAGACCCGAGCCGGTCAGCCGCGCCCGCTACCTCTTCTACACCGCCTGCACCCGGGCCACGCGCCGCCTCTACCTCGTTCGCGAGGCGGCGACCGACGACGGCAGCCCCCGCCAGGCGAGCCCGTTCTGGGACGAGGCAAGAGGCCTCTTCCCGGTGGAAGACGTCGCCCGCTGGACCCGGAAGCGTCCGCTCTCCGCGCTCACTTGGCCGCTCGAGCGGGCGCCCAACGAGCGGGAGCGCCTGCGCGCCCTCGCGTCGCTGACGGTGTCGGACCGTGCGGTGGCCGACGCGCTCGCGAGCGCAAACGGGTGGACTCGGCGGCTCGAGCGCGCCAGGACGGCCTTCCAGCGGTTGACGCGCCTGACGAATCCCGCTGTGCTCGAGGAGCTGCGCGGCCGCACTGCATTCGGAGCGACCGAGCTCGAGGCCTTCGCTACCTGCTCGTCGATCTGGTTCGTCGAGCGGGTCGTGTCGCCGCGATCGATCGACGCCCAGGTCGATGCAAAGCTTCGCGGCTCGATCGCGCATACCGCGCTGCACAAGTTCTTCGCCGGACTGCCGAAGGAGGTCGGGACGGAGCGTGTCGAGCCGCAGCGCCTCGACGACTCGCTCCGCTTCATTCACAAGTGCCTGGACGAGGCACTGGCCGGGATCCGTCAGGAGCTTTCCGACCTGGAGCGCCGCGAGCTTGCCGGAGGCCTTCGGCGCGACCTGGAGAATTTCGTCCGCGCCGAGGCCGAAGCCGATCTCCAGCTCGTCCCTCGCAGGTTCGAGGTCTCGTTCGGCTCCGAGCGATCGGCCCCGGAGCTGCAGCGAGGGCTGGATCTCGGCGGCTTCACGATCTCCGGGAAGATCGACCGGGTCGACGTCGACCCCTTCTCGGCGCGCGGCATCGTCCAGGACTACAAGTCGGGGAAGACCGCGTACTCGGCCGCCAAGATCGAGTCCGAGCTCAAGCTTCAGATCCCGCTCTACATGCTCGTCCTGCGCGACCTGATCGGGATCGAGCCGCTGGGCGGTCTCTACCGCGCGCTCAAGGGCGACAGGCAGGCTCGCGGCTTGCTGCGCGCCTCCGCGAGGGAGGATGTGCTCCCCGGGTTCACGCGCACGGACTACCGGGACGAAGAGGAGTTCTGGGGCCAGATCGACGGCGCCGTCGAGCACGCGCGCGGTTTCGTCGACCGGATCCGCGGCGGTGACGTCCAGCACGATCCCCTCGGGGACGCCGGCTGCCCCTCCTGGTGCGATCTGTATCCGATGTGCCGGGTGAGGCGAGCATGAGCGTCGACGTGCGCGCGCCCAGCGAAGAGCAGGTCGCTGCAATCGACGCCCCCGGCGTCGTCTTCGTCTCGGCGGGAGCGGGCACCGGGAAGACGACGGTGCTGGTCGAGCGGTTCGTCAAGGCCGTGTGCGAGCGCGGGCTGGACGTGGACTCTCTCCTCGTCATCACGTACACCGAGCGAGCGGCCGGCGAGCTTCGCAGCCGCATCCGCGCCCGTCTCGGCGAGCTCGGCCGCGACGACCTCGCTCGCGCGCTCGACGGCGCGTGGATCTCGACCATCCACGGGTTCTGCCTGCGCCTGCTGAAATCGCATCCGTTCGCGGCGGGGATCGATCCCAGGTTCCGCGTCCTTGACGAAAGCCAGTCGCGAGTGCTCCAGAGCGAGGCGTTCGAGGCCGCGCTCGAGGAATTCCTCAACGGCGAGGAGGACGAACGCTCGGTCCTGCTCTCGACTTATGGCGCCCGTGCCCTGCGGCGCATGCTGACCGGCGTCTACGAGACCCTGCGCGCGGCTGGTCGCCCGCTCGTCCTCGAGCTCGGAACGCGGCCGGGCCTGGCCGAGCGGATCGAAGAGCTGCGCGAGGCGGCTCGCTGCCTCGTGGACGAGGCGGAAGCAGGCGAGACGGCGCGCGCGACCGCGGCCCGCGCGCTCGAACTTCTCGAGGAGCGGACGCTGCCCGAGCGCCTGCTCGACCTCACCGAGCTCAAGGCTCGAGGCGAGCGAGCCGCCACGTACGAGGAAGCTCGCCGGGGCGTCGAGCAAGCGGCGCTGGATGAGCTGGCCGCGCGCGACCGCGACCTCCTCCAGGAGCTGTTGGGGGCATTCGAGCGCGCCTATCGGGCCGCGAAGGAGCGCGAGTCGGCACTCGACTTCGAGGATCTCCAGCTTCTCGCCCGCGACCTGCTGCGGGAGAACGCCGAGGTGCGCGAGCGGGAGAGTTGGCGCTTCAGGTCGATCATGGTGGACGAGTTCCAGGACACGAACCGGCTTCAGTGCGAGCTCGTCGACCTCCTCGCGGAAAGCACGGACGACAAGGAGATCTTCTTCGTCGGCGACGAGTTCCAGTCCATCTACGGGTTCCGGCACGCCGACGTGCACGTCTTCCGGGAGCGGCGCGAACACGCCTCCGGGGTTCTCGCGCTGACTCAGAACTACCGCTCCCGCCCCGAGGTCCTTGGAGCGATCAACCACCTGTTCTCGGCCGAGTTCGGGGACGACTTCCAGCGGCTCGAGGCCGCGGGTCGCTTCGCAGACCCGGCTTTCGAGACCCCGGTCGAGCTGCTCGTCACCGACAAGTCGAGCTACGCGGGGACGAATGTCCACTGGCGCCGGGCCGAAGCGCGACACATCGCGAGGCGTGTCCACGAACTGATCCAGGAGGGTGTCGCGCCGGCCGGCCAGATCGTCCTCCTGTTCGCCGCCGGGACCGACGCCGAGTGGTACGAGGAAGAGCTTCGCCACCTCGGGATCCCGACGTACCGCGCGACCGGCCGCGGGTACTTCGGCCAGCAGCAGGTCGTCGACCTCCTCTCGTATCTACGGCTCCTGCACAACCGCTACGACGACGAGGCGCTCGTGACCGTGCTCGCCTCGCCCCTCGTCGGAGTCTCGAACGACGCGCTCGTCCTGCTGCGGCGGGCAGCGCCGAAGCGCCCTCTCTTCCTGCCGTTCGAGAAGGGACTGCCGTCAGAGCTGGCGGCACGGGACGTGCAGCTCTTCCGCGCCTTCCACCAGCGCTTCGAGCGCCTCGCGCGGGCTGCGGCCACGCTGTCCCTCGAGCGCCTGCTGGAGGCGATCATCTCCGAGCACGACTACGACCTCGCCGCGCTGGCCCAGTGGGACGGCCGCCGCCGCTACGCCAATATGCGCAAGCTGGCCCGGCTCGCACGTTCCTACGAAGAGCTGCGCGGGCCGGACATCGAGGGGTTCGTCCGCTTCGTCCGCGAGCAGGAAGCGGTTGGTGCACGCGAGCTGGAAGCCGTTGCCGAGGAGGAGGACGGCGACGCCGTTCGTCTCCTGACGATTCACTCCGCCAAGGGCCTCGAGTTCAAGGTCGTGGTCGTCGCGGACGCGGGTCGGGACCGGGCGGCGCCGTCGCCTGACGAGATTCTCTGCCTGCCCGACGGCCGCTTTGGCTTCCGCGTGGCCGATCCAGCGACCGGTGAGCGCCGCGGCGCCTTTGAATACGACGCCGTACGGGAAGCCGAGCGCCAGGAGGAGAAAGCGGAACGCCTCCGCCTCTACTACGTCGCCATGACTCGGGCGATCGACCGCCTCATCGTCTC
>Ga0209887_1000031_pt1 | contig 37242 bp, 35 predicted proteins | sample GWRWN1_30_40_FD_187230 | JGI IMG/M metagenome (GOLD analysis project Ga0209887, IMG submission 187230) | Riverbed sediment microbial communities from areas with no vegetation in Columbia River, Washington, USA - GW-RW N1_30_40 (SPAdes)... | ecosystem: Environmental > Aquatic > Freshwater > River...
AAGTGGACTAAGCCGAGGTCTGGCTTATCAGGCGTTGGATTCTAATGGGAACGTAGTACGAACGCAGTTTGTGCTTAATCCAGACTTTACGGCGGACCATAGTTGCATGGGGACCAATCTCAACGGGACAGGGGGGGATGAAGTGATCGTCGGGGGACGAGAAGTAACGGGCTTAGCTCGAGGGCTGGCGATCCAGGGATTTGGGTCGACTGGCAGCTTACTATTTACTCGCTTTGTATTGAATCCGAACTTTAGTGACAGCAAGTTTACGGTACTGGATGTGGGTGGGGGTAAGAATCTTGTGGTTTATGGCCGAGAGACTTCAGGAGCGGGCAGAGGGGCGGCGTTTCAGATGTTTGATTCGAATGGAAACTTTGTACTCACCCGGTTTGTATTGAACCCCGACTTCACTGAATTTCATGTCTTTGGAGCTAATGTGACCAATGGCGTTACAGGGGAAGAGATCGTAGCTGCGGGATTGGAAACCGGAGGATTAGCCCGGGGACCTCTGTTTCAGGCGTGGGACAAGAACGGGAATCTGCTCTTGACTCGCTTTGTGTTGAATCCTGATTTTACCGAGGTAAAGTTTACCAAGATCGACATCAACAATGACGGGGTGGATGAGATTTTGGTAGTGGGGAGGGAGACAAAAGGACTAGCCCGAGGACCGGCGATTCAAGTTTGGAATGGTAATGGGAATCTGTTACTGACTCAGTTTGTGCTCAATTCTGATTTCACCAATCTGAAGGTCTTCGCGGTGGACCAGAATGGGGATGGGGACAAAGAGATAGGGGTAGGGGGAATAGAGACCTCGGGGCTGATGCGTGGTCCTGCGTATCAGATCTTTGAGTCAAATGGCAGCCTGATTCAGACCAAATTTGTGCTGAACCCGAGTTTTTGAGGTGGTCCCTTTTTGATGGTGGGTAATTTATGGGCGCCAGTGAAAATTTGGTTTTCATTTAGTTAGAGTTGACGAGAGGGCAGTGCAACTAGTAGATTTGGGAAGCTAATGGTACTCTGGTGGTAGAAGCCCATTTTGCGTTGCAGAAGGATCTCTAACTTGGAGCGAATTTTATGCAGTCCGACGGACTTCCATTTGTAGTAAAGTTCTTCCTTCTTCTCGTCATATTTGCGCTCGGATTTCTATTAGCGCGTGATCTTTTCTCCATAATTAGCAGGCCATCGGATCAAAAGAATAGCTCATATGCAGCCGCTGATTATTCACCTGCACCGACCAAAACAACGGCAGAAACGTCTTCTTCTAATGCTTCTCCATCTGCGATTCCAATGGAGTCGAAAGAGCAGGTGCGTGAGAAAACAGGAGAAGCGTCGACTTCATTGAGACAGGACCCGGTTAAGAACCTGCCCATAGATAACCCAAGCTCTGGTCGACCCTTGGAGCTGGGAAATGGACCAGCCAAAAATACCGGCCTTAACGCAAAGTCGCTACGTGGTGAGGAAGGGGTTCCTCCGGTGGCCGATCTTCGCACAGGTACAGATGCGAAACCCATGGGAAGTTTACGGGGCCCGGCGGAATCTGGTGTAGTCGGAAGCCTAAGACCAGACGAACGCGCTTTGCCTACAGGAAGCCTGCGGCCGGACGAAGGTTCCTTGCCCACGGGCAGCCTGCGGTAACCTTTTTCTAGCTCGGCTAGCGCCCGAAGATGGGCTACCGAGCTTTAACAAACAGTTTCCCCGCTACCAGCCCCGATCGTGACAGGCTCGCTTGCCGCGTGCCTGGTCAAATAGAATAGCGACTGTGAGAACCGAGTCTTTCCCGACTTCGAAGTCAAATTCCACTTATTAGCTATGGTTGAATAGACTCACGACATCGCTCCTTTTCGCCTGCATCGGATAGCACTGGCACCCACTTCGGCAACTGCGCGGCACCCGTCCGTGATGTGGGATTGGATCAATAGTTTTTCACAGACAGTAGTTGATCCTTTCCCTCTTATCTAGTCAATTCATCTAGTCACGCTTGGCGTTGACTTTTTCATATTAAGCAAGCTAAGGCAGATTTCAAACACGCAATGGCCGATGCCTCACGTTAATCCTTGCTTTCGGTCATGAGGCAAGGCTGTGGCGAAGCCAAAACAAAACTGATACAAAATCAGGGAACTACCTACAACCTACTTGTCACTCTCCGGGTTAAATCTGAGTTTCACTTTGAGGAGGGATACCGCGTCACACTGGGTCGATTAGCATCAAGGCGATGAAGATGAACGACAACCGGGAACATGAGAATGGATATTGTGTCGTCTGTGGGAGGCACTCGTCATTTCGTTTCGATTCAACCATAATCACTCCCCAACTTCAGAAGGCATGGGGCATATCAAATAACGTTGTTAATGCCTTTAACCGCAAAGAAAGCATGTTTTGCAGCTCCTGCGGCGCAAGTCTGAGGATAAGACGTCTCGCTGCAGTGTTGATGCAGACTTTTGAAGAAATAAGCGGCATATCCTGCAAGTCGGTTGTGGAATTACGCTGGAATGCGGAATTTCGGCAGCTAAAGATCGCTGAAATTAATGCTTGTGGAGCCTTACACTCATATCTTAAAGACCACCCGAATCTCTCCTACTCCGAGTGGTTGTCTGATGTTACGCCAGGCGAGATGCATGACGGAGTCCGATGTGAGGATTTGCAATGCCTTACGTACCCTGACAACTACTTCGATATCATCCTGACCTCTGAGACACTTGAGCATGTCCCGGACCCCGATAGAGCCTGGCGGGAGATCAACCGCACTTTAAAATGCGGGGGCTATCATGTCTTCACGATACCGGTGATTCCATCACAAAGACAGACGATACAGCGGGCCCAGCTTGTTGAAGGAGTTCGCAAAGATCTATTGGAGCCTGCTTACCATGGGCCTCCGGAACGACAAAACATAATCGTCTATACAGACTTTGGCATGGATGTGACCGACAAGCTAAATAATTTCGGACTACGCACGGAGATTTTTTGCCTGAATCCGGAGACTGATTTGGACGTTGCCGTGGTTTTTCGGTCTCAAAAGACTGAGAAGCCCATAACGGATGTCGCAAAAAAAGTGTTTCCTCGCTTGGAATGGACAGGTGAACGATATGTTCCCTGGTTGGAAGAAGCGGCGATCGGTTATGAACATCTCCACCGTTATGCCTACACTACCCAATTTGTGCGCGACAAGAGAGTATTGGACCTTGCTTGCGGTGAAGGCTATGGAAGCTACTTGTTGGCCAGGACCGCAGAATCGGTAGTAGGGATCGATATTGATGAGACTGCAATCAAACATGCGCGAAACAAATACATCAAACAAAATCTTGATTTCAAAGTTGGATCCATCACAGAAGTTCCTATCGCCGGTAAACATCTTTTTGACGTGGCTGTCTGCTTTGAGGCCTTAGAGCACATTGAGGAGCATCAGAAACTTCTAAGTGAGGCGAAAAGACTTCTTACTCCCGATGGGATTTTTATTGTTTCAACACCGAACAAAAGGGTGTACAGCGATGAGCCTCAATTCAATAACCCTTTTCATGTTCATGAGCTCTATTTCGATGAGTTCAGAGAACTGTTTGAGAATAATTTTAAGAACGTTAAATTTCTTGGCCAGCGTATCTATTGTAATTCGAATATCTGGCCGGTTTTTTCCTGTGCGGACAGTAAAGTTGTCGAGTACGTGATTGATAGAAATCCGAGAGAGTTCGTTTTTGTCGAGAATGAAAAACGTATTCCACTTTACTTCATAGCTATCGTCTCCGACGCGGACTGTGACATTGAAGAGACAGGGAGTACTTTAATAGATGTTTCTGATGCCTTGCTCAAACAGAAAGATGGGCAAATCGCCGCCCACACGAGAGAACAAGAACGACTCACCAGAGAAATAGGCCAGCTTTCCGCCACAGTGCAGGCTCAACAGCAGGGGCTGGTGGAGAAAGACGAACACGTCAGCCGTATAGCGGAAGACCGAAACCGGCTGGCGCAGGAGGTAACCGAGCTTCAAGCTATTGTGCAGACTCAGCAGTCCCACATGCAAGCGATAGCGCAGAAGGAGGAGGAGGCGGCACGGCTCAGCGCGGAGCGCGTAGCTCAGTTAGTGACTGAGCAAGCGCTTCTAGTGGAGCAGGTAGCGAGTTGTCTGGCAACTTTGCGCCAGAGAGAGATAGATGAAAAGGGTGTGAGAGAGGCGTGCGATCAGGCCCTCCGCGAGGTGGACCACCTTCGATTAGCTCTGTCCAATGAAAAGGCCGGGATTCAAGAATTGCAGCGGCAAACCAAGGCATTCCAGCGGACTTTGGAAATAGAGCAGATGGCAAGGAATGGGTTGGAATTTGAGTTATCCGAAGTTAGGACAAGTCTTGCCTGGCGGCTAGTCTCAGGGTATCGGCGGGTGAAGGATCGGTGGTTTCCAAGCGGCACAGGGCGGCGGAAACTATATGATGGGGTTCTAAAGCGGTTAAAGAAGGCCTCTCGAATAACAGATCTCATCGGTAGAAAGTTTGGCCCCGTCGAACGCTGTTATCTTTCTTGGCGCTTATGGTTCAATGTGCCCAAGCTGCTGGCGGTTGCAAAAGAGAAGCGCCTGCTGATTCGAAAATCCTTCTTCTATTTGAGGTCATTCGGACTGCGTAGAACCTCCGAAAAAATCGCTGACTGGGCTGATAGCCAAATCAATCTTCCGTTCCATGATGCGGCACAGCCTTCGTCTACGGAGTTCGAGGATATCAACTTGCCCATGCCTCGGCTTGCGCAAGGTTCTGCCGTGCGTCCGGTGGATATTATAATTCCAGTCTATAATCAATTTGCCTTTGTCAGGCGATGCATTGACAGCGTCTTCAAGCACCGCTGTCCGAGCTATAATCAGATTTTCGTTGTGGACGATGCCAGCGGCGAGCCGGAGCTTATTGAATACCTGAAGAGCCTGGAGAAAATTCCCAATCTTCGACTAATGCGCAACCTCGATAACCTTGGCTTCGCTAAAACCACCAACCTTGCCATGAAGTACAGTTCGAATGATGTACTGCTGCTTAACAGTGATACGCTTGTTACTAAAGGCTGGCTAACGAAAATCCAGCAAGCGGCGTACATCCGAGATGACGTCGCTACGGTGAGCCCTCTTTCCAATAACGCGACGATATGTTCCATACCGAAGTGTTGTGAGGCCAATCCCATTCCTGCCGGGTTTTCCGTGGATAGTTTCGCCGAGCTGCTAGAGGGAATCTCGCTCCGCATTTATCCAGAGGTGCCGACTACCGTAGGGTTCTGCATGTATATTAAAAGGGGAGCCTTGGCTAACGTGGGTTACTTTAACGAGGAGGTTTTCAAGGAAGGGTACGGGGAGGAAAATGATCTATGCATGCGCCTTACCGGGCAAGGTTACAAGCACATTATTGATGATTCAACTTACGTATATCATTCCGGATCCGCATCGTTCCCGAAAGAAATGCAGAATGCTCTGCTCTCAGCAGGCGTTGATCGTGTATCCCGACTCCACCCAACTTATTTGGAGATAGTGGAGAACTACTTGAGGGAAAATCCGTTGCGTTCGTACTATAGCTTCCTCAGATCCTGTTTGCACATCCGCTCAACCCCGAAGCCTGTGGTCTTGATTGTATTACACGCGCCATTGGAAAGTCTCGGAGGGGTAGAGTTGCAAACAGGCGATCTCACCCGGGATCTGGGAGACTACTTCCTGGCCGTGATGGAAGGCGTCGGCCAAAAGATAAAAGTCCAAGTATTCTGTGAGGGGGCGCGGTTCCTGCAACTGGCGTTTAACCTAGAATGCCGAAATGGCGAGCGGGACCAGGAGGAGATCTTCAGTTTTTTGTTGAGAGCTTTTAACATTCAGGTGGTCCATTTTCAGCACCTTTACGGTAGGCCTTGCAGCTTGCCGAGAATTGCCAAGCTATCAGGCGCAAAGACGATACTGAGTCTCCACGATTTCTACTTGTTTTGTGAGAGCTACAACCTCCTGAATCATAGAGACGAGTTCTGTAATTACGAGCGCGACTATTTGGCTTGCTCGGATTGTTTGCACAAAAAAGGCCTGCTTGATAAGTGGGACCCAGACTACCAAAGGAATCGTCGTGCTTATATGGAAAAAATGATGAGAGAGGATGTGGACGTAATTGTCACTCCCAGTGAGTTTGTGAAGTATCAGTTTTCCAGCCTCTTTCCTCACGTTCCCGCAGAAAAATATCGGATATTGGAAAATGGGGCTTAACGTAGCTTTTTTAGGCAATTTTACTATTGCGAAGGGCTCCAGGATCTTCAAGGAACTGGTGTTAAGGTTCAATAGGAGGAGCGAAATTCAATGGATCATTTTGGGGGGCATCGGGGATTATGAGTCTTTTTTTCAGATTAAGGATTATGTTATCTCTATTGGCCATTATGCCAGGGATGACCTTGGGAACTTGGTTCAAAAGCACCAGGTGCAGCTCTTTCTCCTATTGTCGGTATGGCCTGAGACCTATTCGTACACGATGAGTGAGGCCATAACGTTGGGCGTCCCATATATTGCGACGGATATGGGAGCGCTTGGCGACAGGGCTCATGCCTATGGATGCGGACTGACAGTTCCGCTCCAGAGTGCCGTTAAGTCAACGGCCGGCCTGCTGATAGAGATTCTAGATAAGCCATGGATGCTTCACGAGGAGAGGGAGAAAATTCTTAAGCGGAGAGACAGGATTAAAAGTCGAGCGAAGTTTAGCGCGGATATTAAAGAATTGTACGCATCTTTCCTACCTAGCAAAGGAACTTAACAATCTATTTGCGGGCTTGAGTTTGGGCGGTTGGCGGGATCTGTATTGTGGCGAAGAGAAGTCGGTTCCGGTTAGGCCGTAACCCAGTGTGCAAGTGCAACGTCAAAGTAACATCTTTCGTCTCTCCAGTCTAAAAATCATGAATGCTGATTTGGCCGATCTCTTTCTTTGGGATACGAATTCGTGGCCCTTGCCACAAATCGATCAAGTTCGGTTGAATCTGGGTTGCGGTGAACAAATTATCGACGGGTTTGTCAATATAGATTTTTTGCCGAAGACGAAAGAAATACTCAGGTGGGGTCTACTCAATCCATGGCCAAGCTGTTTAGAAAGCAACGTTGAAATGGCATTCAGCGAAGACCTCCTAGAGCATTTTTTTTACGGTGAACAGCTCTACATTCTATGCTCGATGAACGTGGCTCTGAAGGAAAGAGGAGTTTTCCGAGTACTGACACCGGACCTCGATAAGCTAATGAGTTATTCGAGTGGATTCTCGTTATCCCGTAACGCAAATGATTGGCTCGTTAGAACCATGGGGGCTAGAACCGGGGGCGACGCTCTCAATCTCGGGATGCGTTTTTCCGGCCATAGGTGGTTACACAACGCTAAAAGTCTCGAGTATATGGCAGAACTCTGTGGGTATCGAAAGGTAGGAACCACGTGTGCCGAATCCATTCTTCCTGAAATGAGTAGGCTCAATCTACGCGATGAGACGAATTCCATGTCTTTTGCGAACGATTTGGTGAAAGAGCGGCGTATACGAAAGTGGCAAGTCAAACCCACCAGGACAACCAATGCTGAACTCATAGAGGAAGTTGCCCCTAGCATACAATTGTATCACGCGACCAATGAAGACCCACAGATTATGTACATACTGCCGAAAGAACTGGCGGTCAAAGATATCGTTTTAATGAATTTCAGGGGGACGAATTTGTCCCAGTTTAAGGAGCATAGTTTTGCCAAGGTTTACTTAAGATTACAGGAGGAAAAGTCGATTTATCTTGATAGTACGATACGTTCGTCCTACACGGCGAACATCCTGTCCGTCGATCAAGTACGTCTAAAGCTCGGCGCAGAGGAAGCGTTGAACATGGTTCGCTTCGATCCAGGAGAAAAGGCGGGTGATTATTTCACCGTGGGTCCGCTGGAGATTTTTTGGCGAGAGAACTAACCCACTATCTGCAGTGATTCAATTTCGGCAAATCAATCTTCTTATGTGGGAATATCCCTATCCGGATGGTGTCGAGATGGAGACTCTCAAAGTTTGTTGATGACCGGGACCGTTTGTGGACGATTTTTTCCGTCGCTCCGTGGTGATCAAAGGGAAGCCGGTAAGGGCTATCGTGCCTGAGGAGCGCGGTGATAATTGGATACCAGCGCGCTAGTAAAAATCTATGTTGAGAAAACGAGGAGCGCTGACATCCGCGGATGATTCTCAGAGACGAAAACAACAAGGTCAACATTGTCGTTGTTATAATAACTGGAATGGTGCGAGATCAAGGATTGCTTAGGCGCTCTTTCCAGTCAAAGCTATGCTCATTGCGAGATCGTTCTTGTTGACAACGGCTCTTTCGATAACTCCGTCCGCTTTGCCAGAGAAAACTTTCCCGGGGTAAAGATCGTTGCACTCAGCGAGGGAGCTCTGTAAGCACCCCCGCAACGAATGGCCGATCAGCAATCCGGTTCTTTCACCTTAGGGTGCGAACCTGCCTAGGTTTCGAGGATTTCAACTCCTGACACCGGCATTTATTTCGGAGTTGCCCTCGAGCCAGTCGCCTACAGGTCTTGACGGTGGCTACCTGCTCCATATAGTGTAGCCACAATGGAGGGAGGGCAATTTCATTGGAAACGGTAGCGGGTGTCCGAGATCTCAAGAACAAATTGAGCCATTATCTGAGAGAGGTCAAGAAAGGCCGGTCCATCATGATCACCGAAAGAGGGAAAATCGTTGCGACGATCGTTCCTGCGCAAGAGCATCCAGATGTCGAGAAGCTCAAAAAACTGGCGAGAAGCGGTCTAGGAACCTGGAGGGGAGGAAAGCCCAAAGGCGCTTCTCGGCCCGTCGTGGTTAAAGGGAAACCGGTGGGAGATATCGTGCTTGAGGAGCGACGGTGATCCTTTACTTGGATACTAGCGCTCTTGTAAAAATCTACGTTGAGGAAGCCAGAAGCGCTGATGTCCGGGAAAATGCCAAACAAGCTGAAGGTCTTGCGACATCGAGAATTGCCTATGCTGAAGCGCGGGCCGCGTTCGCGCGAAAGCGTAGGGAGCGGGGTCTGTCGCGCGCTGATTACCGTTCTGTGGTTATCGATCTTGACCAAGATTGGGACGATTATTTCATTGTTGATGTCTCTGAAAGTGTGGTTCGGGCCGCGGGTATTTTGGCCGAGAATCATGCTTTGAGAGGCGCCGACGCCATTCATCTTGCCTCAGCGGTGACTTTGAGCAAACAGGTGGGCGAAAGTATTATGTTTCTTTGTTTTGATAGTCGCCTCGCCACTGCGGCGCGGAAAGAAGATCTGCGGTTGTAAAATAAGAAAACGGATAGGCGGAGCTGGATGTCTCATCGTGGCCTAGGATGAGTGTTGGAGAAGAGAACAACAAGGTTAGCATTATCGTTGTTAACTGGAATGGTGAAAGATTTCTGAGAGATTGCCTGGGCGCTCTGTCAGGCCAAAGCTATGCTCATTGCGAAATCGTCCTTGTTGATAACGGCTCTTTCGACAACTCCGTTTGCTTTACTCGGGAGAATTTTCCCGAGGTAAAGATTGTTGCGCTCAGGGAGAACAGAGGGTTCACCGGAGGTAATGCGGCAGGGCTGGAGATTGCTCAAGGAGCCTACATAGCGCTCGTCAATAACGACGCCCGTGCCGAGAAGACATGGCTCGAAAATCTTATTCAGCCGATGTTGCGGGACCGCACCGTTGGCCTATGCGCTTCGAAGCTCATTTTCGACAATACCCAGACGTTGAATAGTGCCGGCGATGGGCTCACTACCGCAGGAGTCGGATTTAATCGCGGACTGGGTGGAAGTGCTCTGGACTTCAACCTGCCCGAGCCCGTCTTTGGCGCCTGTGCAGCCGCGGTGTTATATCGGCGGCGCATGCTCGATGAGATCGGCTTCTTGGATGAGGATTTCTTTCTTTATGATGAGGACACGGATCTCAATTTCCGTGCTCAACTTGCCGGTTGGAAGTGTATTTATGTTCCCACTGCGGTTGCATATCATGTGGCCAATGCAACCGCTCGACGGCTCAGCGACCTGCACGTCTACTATCATACGCGGAATCTGGAATTTGTTTGGATCAAGAATATGCCGTTCGGGGTCATGCTGCGGTTCGCGCACCACAAACTTATCCAAGAACTTGGCTCCTTTTGTTACCTTTGTCTAAGACATGGCAAATGGGTTCCGTTTTTCCGGGCAAAGCGAGATGCACTGAGGACGTTGTCTGTTATGTTGAAAAAGCGCGCGAAGATCCAAGCCAGAAAGAGAGTCCCAAACCGGTACGTGCGCTCAGTCCTTACGTCGATGTTCACTTTCAGTTTCTTTAGGCAGAAAATGAAACAACTGATTCAAGGGTAGCCCCCGCACGAGTTTCAAACATTCCTGCAGCCATCGACTAGGCGGGAGATTATTGCCATATCTATTTGAGGAGCAAGTAAGCGCACAATATGAAACCCTTGTCATTGTTTCGAGCCGTGCTTTTATTGCTAGTTCCGCTTGCGTTTTTCGAGTGTGGCGGTGATGGCTCGTCGAAGCTTCCCCTGGTGGGATTCAAGGTCGAGTTTGGGAAACATGACATTCCGACTGAAATGATGGTGGGGCAGACCGTCTCGGCCGATGTCGCTATCAAGAATGCGAGCTCTAAGACATGGCCAAGTAAACCGGACCCGAGGGGAAGGAACGCTGTTAATCTTTCCTACCATTGGCTAGATCGTAAGCGACAAGTGGTGGTTTTTGACGGATTGAGAACCCCGCTGCCGCGCGATCTCAATCCTGGCGAATCGGTTACCTTGAGGGCAGCGATTCGCGCGCCGGAAAAGCCGGGAGTGTATCTGCTCCATCTGACCTTGGTTCAAGAAGGGGTCGCGTGGTTTTCAGAAAAAGATGGCGGCCAAATCTTGGTACCGGTCTCGGTGGGACAAAGGCGACCTTGATTTTTTAAGAACAAAGGCTGTCTTCTGACACCTGCCGTCCATTGTTTTCCTCTGGTTGTCAACTAGGGTGAAGTCTTCGTGGGCTAAACTAAGGAATTTAGAAGAGCCAAATCAGGGAAATCCCGATGGCGGGGAGTCATCGATTTCAGGCAACGTCATCGTTTGCGGATACCAACAACCAGTCAACTTTCCTGGGTTTGCGCTGAGTATTGCGTGGGCCTCGGCATGGGCCAGACGTAACTAAAACAGTCGAAAAGATTGGCAATTTACAATAGATAGGGGCATCGCTTTGGTACCCGAACGGTGTCAATTTGCCATTCATGAAAAGCTAAGATGCGCGTCGCCATTATTCACGACTGGCTTATTACGACACGCGGTGGGGAAAAGTGCTTGGAGGCCTTTTGTGAGCTGTTTCCCAGCGCCGACGTGTACACACTGATATATGCGCCGGATCGAGTTTCGGGTTTGGTCAAATCGATGAACATTCGCGCCTCGCGTTTGAATGTTATCCCACGCATCGAACGCGTCTATCGTTATTGCCTCCCACTATTCCCACGACTCATCGAATCGTTTGACTTGAGAAGCTACGATCTCATCGTTTCAAGCAGCCATTGCGTAGCCAAAGGAATCTTTCCACACCGCGCGCTCCACATTTCGTACGTCCATACCCCCATGCGCTATGTCTGGGACATGCATGACGCTTACTTCGGTGGCGATGCATCCCTTCTGGCTCGGATCGGTATGGCCGTGTGGCGCCGCTATCTCCAACGGTGGGACGTTGCGGCTTCGGAGCGGGTGGATTACTTCTTGGCTAACTCGCGAAATGTTGCCGTTAAGATCCAAAAGCTTTACGGGCGCCAAGCCACGGTTATCCACCCTCCGGTTGATTTAGAAAAATTCCCCATTGGAGGCTTGCAGGAGCCCTACTATCTCATCGTCTCGGCTTTGGTACCTTACAAGAGAATCGACATCGCTATTCGGGCATTTAACGAAATGCGACTTCCGCTGAAGATTGTGGGAGAGGGGCCGTCCCGAAGCGGCCTGGAGCGCAGGGCTGGATCAAACGTAGAATTTCTCGGTTGGGTTGACGACGCGGTCTTAGCTGCGCTATACGGGTCGTGCCAAGCGCTCATTTTCCCAGGAGAAGAAGATTTTGGGATTGTCCCGCTTGAGGCTCAAGCCTGTGGCAGGCCGGTCATCGCATACGAGAAAGGCGGAGTGCTGGAAACAGTGATTCCGGTGAAGGCAAGCGTCGAAAACGGCGGGTCGCCCAACGGGATCTTTTTCTCAGACCAAACCCCGGCGGGCTTAATTAGCGCGGTGGAGCTCTATCAGAAGATGCAAAGCCGATTTGACCCGAAAAAGATACGTGAACACGCCGCGCAATTTTCGGCTCAACGTTTCAGAAATCAAATTCACGAATACGTCCAGGCCCGACTGGACGAATGGGGAGCGGCAAACTCGTGTTAAAGCAACGCAGCGAGTTCTTTCAGAGTTTGATGATGCTAAACGACCTCTTCTTTCTGAGCGTTGCGTGGTCCCTCGCCTATCTGATCCGCTTTGAAACAGATTTTTTTCCAGAGCCCGAACCGCATCTCTTCGCACACTATATCATCGCCTGGCTCATCATCTTGATCGTCTGGACGGCGGTTTTTCACTGGCTGGATTTCTATCGTCCCCGGCGACTGTCTGGTCAAAAGCGTGAAATCGTCGAGGTGCTCAAGGGCTGCAGTCTGGCCCTGCTCATTTTTCTAGGAATCCTGTTCTTGCTCCGCGGCGTCGTTCTTTCCCGGATCGTCGTGATCTTCTTTGCGGGGTTGAGCTTTGTTTTTCTCAATATCAGCCATGTCGTTTTTCGAGAAGGCTTAAGGTTTTTGCGTCGGCGCGGTTACAACCTGCGACACGTGCTGATTATTGGCACTCCCCGGCAGGTGGACCAGTTAGTGCAAAAGTTACAAGCCTACCGCCAATTCGGTCTTCGCATTGCCGGCGTGTATCTGACCCAGCAAGCGCCCCCCGGGATGACGCCGGTTCAGGGAGGATGGCTCAAGGACACCGCGGAAGTTAATCGATGGGTCAAGTCCGGAACCATCGATCAAATCTTTGTCACTCTACCCTTGGAGCAGGCAGGCCAATTGGTTGAAATCCAGCAATGGCTGGATGATGAGCCTACTACGCTCCACTTTATTCCAGACGTGGGAGAGCTTGCCAAGCTTCGCGGACGAATGGAAGAATTTGATGGATTGCCCATCATCAGTCTACAAAGCTCACCGCTGCACGGATGGAACTCTTGTCTCAAACGAATCATGGATCTGTCAATCGGCGGACTGGCGCTGGTGTTTTTTTCACCTTTAATGTTCCTAATCGCGATGGTGATCAAGCTGACTTCCTCCGGACCTATTCTTTATCGACAAGAGCGAATGGGTTTGGACGGAAAGAGATTCCGGATTCTCAAGTTCAGGACGATGGTCAAAAACGCAGAACAGACCACCGGACCCGTTTGGGCCGCAGCCGATGATCCCCGGGTGACCCCGCTCGGGCGAATATTGCGGGCGACTAGTCTGGACGAATTGCCCCAGTTGATTAATGTGCTCAGAGGTGAAATGAGCTTGGTGGGTCCTCGGCCGGAAAGGCCGGTATTGATTAATTACTTTCGGAAATCGATTCCGGGATATATGCTGCGGCACAAAGTGAAAGCTGGAATGACTGGTTGGGCGCAGGTTAACGGATGGCGTGGAAATACTTCATTGGAGTCCCGGATCCAGCACGATTTGGATTATATCGGGAATTGGTCAATCTGGCGTGATCTAAAGATTCTTGCTCTTACCGTTTTTGGCGGGTTTCGCAATCGCGGAACGGGAGGCTTGCGAAATTGACTCTATTCATCTCGCCGTGCCCCTGACCGTATCCCATTGCACTCCATGGAGTGCCCCTCCATATCCGACAATCCATGGATAAAGTCATCGCCTGGTGGGGTAAGGGCATTTTTGTTTCGCTCTGTGTCTCCATGGTCCTGTTGGGCACTGGACCGTTAGATTCGTCTTTGCCCAGCGCAAGGATCAGCGCGTGGAGCGCTTCCCGGACGACGTTTTTCATCTGGCTGATCTGGAAACTGTTGATTTGGGTGCGTTACGGCCGCTCGGAGCTCGGTTTTCGCAAGCGCGTCATACCGATTCCTCTCCTTCTTTTCTTCACGTTTGTCACGCTATCCTTGCTTCCGGACTTTCATCAGGCCGGTGACTATCGCTATTTTTTCTTGGGCGCGATGCATTATCTGATGATTTTCGATCTCTGCTCAGACCCAAAGAGATGGAAGATGATATTTTTTCTCCTGGCCCTGTTGCCTGGTCTTCTTGCGGTTCGAGGTATTCTGTACGACCCCTTGGTCCTTGAACTTGATCAGATGCGGCGATTTGGCTATCCCTTGCCCCATCCCAATATTGCCGGTTACCTTTTCGCCATGACCCTCCCGCTTTGCTTGGCGATAGCAGTCGGTGAAAGAGGAAGAATGCGCGTGCTTTCGCTTCTTTCAGGTGGCGGCCAGTTGTTGGCGCTGATCCTTACATATTCAAGGGGCTCCTGGTTGGGGTGGTGCGCCTCGATGGTTTCCTTTGGTGTTATGCTGAAGCGATGGAGAGAAATCTGGGTTATTCTGACCATGGTCGGGCTGCTTCTAGCTTTTGCGACACCGCTACAGCAGCGCTTGTTTACGCTGGTTAGACCACAGAGTGATTTTTCGATCAACGATAGGATGGCATCGATGGAGGCCGGTCTGCGAGTAGGGCTAGACCATCCGCTTTTAGGAGTGGGGTATGGGCGTGGCCGCCTCAGAGAGGGTCTGAGGGAACTTCAGCAGGGCGGGGTGCTTGATATTGGCCACATAGCGCACACCCACAACATGTATGTCGAACTGTTCGCTCAAACCGGATTGCTGGGACTAGGCACATTCCTATGGTTGCTCTTTCAGGCGCTCTCTCAGACTCTAAACAACGCGAGTCGCTTCGAGAGTGTAAACCGAGTATTAGCGCTCGGGATTGCAGCGGCCTGGATCGCGTTTGCCGTAACCGGCCTGGGTGATGTCCCTTTTTATCATCACGAAATTCGCATCCTGTTTTTTACTTTGTTGGCTTTGACTGATAGTCACCCTGCGGTCCCAAACACCCCACGTATTTAGTTTTCCACCTTTGAGAAAATTTGGTATCATAAATCTGGTTTCGGAATGGCTCACCAGACTTATCAGGGAAAAGTAGTTGAAAAACCATGGGGCTATGAGCTCATCTGGGCTCATACACCACGCTATGTAGGAAAGATTCTCCACATCAATAAAGGGGAATCCCTGAGTTATCAATATCATAGGGTCAAGGACGAAACGGTTCGCGTGCTAAGTGGAAGCTTGGAGTTGGAGGTAGAACTGGCAGGCGAGAGAACGAAGCTCATGTTGAAGCCAGGTGATTGCCTTCATATTGTTCCCGGGATGAAACACAGAATGACGGGCCTTGAGGAATGCGACGTCTTAGAAGTATCGACCCCTGAGCTCGATGACGTGGTGCGGCTGGAAGATCGCTACGGCAGAGCGGATACAAAAGATTCATATATCCCACGTAAGTAGAAATTCATATGGATTCCCATTTGAGTCTCGCAGAGCAGTTGATTGAGCGGCGGCTCCTCTCGAACGAGGAAATGGAGCGGGTAGCCAAACTCCAGCAGGAACAGCAGGCTCCGCTCACCCGGCTGATTGTCGAGCTGGGATTCCTTTCAGAGGATGATCTGCTGCCTGTCCTGCGGGATCATTTCGAGATTCCCATGGTCGCGCTCAAGGATTTTCCCGCCACCCCGCTTCCCGTAGAATTCTCTCCTACGGTGGGGGACTTTTTCAAGCAGGCTCGCATGGTACCGATAAAAATCGAAGGCCCGAATTTGCTCGTTGCCATTACCGACCCGATGGATATCTCTCGCCTCCATGCCCTGGAGCTCGCCGCTGGATTGCATGTTAAACCCGTGCTGGCCAAGGAAAAAGACATCACCGCGAGGATCGAGGCTTTGTTCGGCAATTCCTATTCAACCGAAACCAACACGGGTTCGGCTGCCCGTGAGATCGAAGGTGCGGTGGATGAGGAAGATGTCGCCCATTTGCGCGATATGGCGTCCGAAGTTCCCGTCATCCGTCTGGTGAATCAGATGCTCGTCCGGGCGCTTGAGAGCCGCGCCTCGGATGTTCATATCGAGCCCTTTGAGAATCAATTGAAGGTCCGGTATCGCATCGATGGCATTCTCCACGAAGTCGAACCGCCGCCGCGCCAGTTGAAAGCAGCTGTGATCTCGCGCTTAAAGATTTTGGCCCAACTGAATATCGCAGAGCGCCGACTACCGCAGGACGGACGTATTAAGATCCGGCTTGCGGGCAAGGATGTGGACCTCCGTATTGCCACTGTTCCAACCCTGTACGGTGAAAGCGTCGTCATTCGTCTGTTGGAGCGAGCGCAAATCTTTACTCAGATGGACACTCTGGGCTTCCCTGCGACAATTCTCCAACACTTTAATGAGATGATCTCCAAGCCTCATGGCATGATGCTCGTCACCGGGCCGACGGGGAGTGGCAAGACCACAACCCTTTACGGAGCCCTGCAAAAGATCAACGACCCCGGGAAAAAGATCATCACCATCGAAGATCCGGTCGAATATCAACTTAGCGGGGTAAATCAGATCCAGGTTAAGCCGCAAATCGGCCTTTCTTTCGCCAACGGCCTGCGCTCTATCGTGCGCCAGGATCCCGATGTGATCATGGTCGGCGAAATCCGCGACGCGGAAACTGCCGAGATTGCGGTCCAAGCCGCACTGACGGGTCACTTGGTTTTCTCCACATTGCATACGAATGATGCTGCCGGTGCGATTTCGCGCCTGTTGGAGATGGGGGTTCAGGATTATTTGCTTTCCTCTTCGCTCCTGGGTGTGCTAGCGCAGAGACTCGTGCGCCGGCTCTGTGCAAATTGTCGAAAAGAGGTTCCATTCGCAGGTTTTGACGGGAACGAGCCCGAGTTGACGCTTCAGAGCACAGAGAGACTGGAAACCGTCTGGGACGCGGTGGGTTGTGATCGGTGCAGCGGTACTGGGTACCTCGGCCGCGTGGGGATCTTTGAGCTTTTGCCCGTGACTTCCGAGGTCTGCAAAGTTATCGTTCAGAGAGCGGACGCGGGAATGATCCGCAGTCTGGCTGTTCAGCAGGGCCTGCGTCTGTTGAGAGAGGATGGCTGGGACAAGGTGCGGCAGGGCGTCACAACCGTTGCCGAAGTGCTGCGAGTTACCAGAGAGGAAACTTAAGTCTGGTTTGAAACCGATAAAGTCCGTAGCTTCCGGGTCTAACCGTTTCTGACGTCGACTATTCTTGCTTGCAATCCCAATGGCCTTTTTTCAATATCGTGCCGCCGACCACGCTGGTAAAATCGTCGAAGGTGTAATGGAAGCCGACGCGGAGCAGGGTGTCGTGGCTCGCCTCCACGAGATGGGCTGCATTCCGTTACGGATCGCGGTGCCTGGGGACCGATTAATTGCCGGCTCGCAGACACGCTTGCCACTGTTTCCCAAGCGAAAGGTCAATCCACAGCAGCTACTCCAATTCACCCAGGAGCTAAGTACGCTTCTGGCGGCCGGGCTGCCGCTGGACCGCAGCCTCTCGCTGCTCGCCAATTTGATCGAAGGGCAGGATTTTATCAAGGTAATGCGGACTCTTCTGGAGGCGGTGCGCGCCGGTAAATCGCTGGCCGCATCGATGGGGGAACATCCCGAGGTGTTTCCCAAGCTCTATGTAAACATGATTCGGGCGGGAGAGGCCGGGGGTATTTTGGAAAGCGTTCTCCGCCACCTCGCCGAGTATTTGGAGCGCTCGGTGGCTCTTAAAGAGGACATAAAATCAGCTTTGGTCTACCCGACGATCTTGGCGGCGGCTGCGGGACTTTCCTTGATCGTCCTTTTCATCTATGTCATTCCGCGCTTCGCCTTAATCTTCAAAGACGTCGGCCAAGCCTTACCGTGGATTACCAAGGTTGTTCTCGATTTTAGCCTAATATTGACCCAATACGGTTGGTTCATTTTGCTTTTGCTCGTTGTGGTATCAGTGAGCGGAGTTTACTATTTCCGCAGCCCGGAAGGGCGGGCGGAGTGGGACCGGCAATCTCTTCGGATATGGCTTTTAGGGGACCTGCTCAGAAAGTTCGAAACCGCCCGCTTTGCTAGGACACTAGCAGCACTATTGAAAGGAGGAGTGCCCCTACTGGACGCCCTCGGTACAGTTCAAGGCATCGTCGGGAACCGTTTGCTATCACGGGCCATTGGGCAGGTCCAAGTTCGCGTGCGAGAAGGAAAGGGGATGGCACAACCACTCGGGGAAAGCGGAATGTTTCCACCGCTCGCATTGAATATGATTGCTGTCGGGGAGGAGACCGGAAAGTTGGAAGGCATGCTTGGCGAGGTAGCCGAGCATTACGATCAAGAAGTCAAACGGACGACCAAGAGACTAACTGCATTATTAGAGCCGGCGCTTATTTTGGGAATGGGACTCATCATTGGGTTGGTTGTGGTCTCGATGCTGCTGGCCATATTTAGCATCAATGATTTACCATTCTGATAAAATGCGAAATAATTACGGTTTCACGCTCATCGAGTTGCTCGTAGTCATGGTCATCATCGGGCTGCTCGCGGCGCTGGTAGGGCCGCGCTTCATCCGTCAAGAAGAAAAGGCGAAAATCAAAGCGGCCAAGGCCCAGATTGAGCTCCTGGGTACCGCTCTGGATACTTTTCGACTCGACGTCGGGCGTTACCCGAGCACCGAGGAAGGGCTTGAGGCCTTGAGGACCAAGCCGGGCGGCCTCGAACGGTGGGATGGCCCCTACCTCAAGAAGGATTTGCCTCTAGATCCCTGGGGCAAAGCTTATGCTTACAAGAGCCCGGGCGAGCATGGCGCCTTTGATATTGTTTCCTACGGTGCCGATGGAGCCTCCGGCGGTGAAGGGGATAACCGTGATATTACGAGCTGGGAGCGATAACCAAGGGTTTTCTCTTTTAGAGCTGCTCCTAGTCTTGCTTCTCCTAGGTTTGAGTAGCTTGATCGTTCTCCCAACTATCGATAATGGACTGCGCGAGCGGGAAGTCAGACGCTCTGCCCTGGGTCTCGCGGCGGTAGCGCGGGAGCTGCGTAGCCGCGCCGTATACGAAGGAATCCCGCAACGCCTTGTCCTGAACGTTGTTGATCATAGTTACCGTGTGGCCCGAGATCGTGAAGTTCATTTGCCGTCGGATGTGAAATTCTCTCAGGTCGAGGGCGGCGAGACCCTCGAGAGGAGCGTGCGGCAGTTTATTTTTTTCCCGAATGGGAGCAGCCTAGGAGGGGAGATCGGTTTGTCGGGCGGACGGAATGCAACTTCGTATTCGGTGCGCCTCGAACCGCTGAGCGGCAAAGTTAACGTAATCAGGGGCGACAAATCGTGAATCTGAGGGGCAAAGATTCTTCGCTATCAGCTGGATTCACGCTGTTGGAAGTTGTCGTGGCAATGACTATCGTGGGCATCGGCGTCGTGACGCTGTTAGAAATTTTTTCCATGGGGCTTCGTTTGGGCTCTCGGAGTTCTGCCGCGACAGAAGCCATGACCTACGGTCGTCAAGCGATGGACGAGATTTTGTTGCGACGAAAGATCGAGGAGGGTGCGCAGCAAGGTTCGCTCAATGAAAGAACTCGCTGGAAACTGGGGATCGGGCCGGTGCAGGAGCCCTCCGACAGGTTGTCCCTGTCATCTGCTTGGGAGTTGCAGGAAATCACCTTGGATATGCGTGTGACGGATGCAGGACGGGATCGAACGGTGGAGTTGCGAACCTATCGTCTCGTAAGAAAGAAGAACCCGTGACTAAGAAAGCTTCTTTCGGTGCCCAGGGCAATCGGCCGCAAAAAGGTTTCACTTTGATCGAGGTGATGCTCGCGATGACGATCTTTGCCCTCATGAGCACCGTGCTCTATGGAGCGTTTTCTCTGGGTCATAGTGCCGTAGAAAAATCCCAGAGGAGTTTTGAAAAGAATCAGAAATTGCGCGCGGTGGATGAGCTCTTGGGAAGCTATATCCGGTCCGCGTATCCCTATCGCGCTTCGCCTCAGGGGGCCACGATTCTCTTTGCCGGCGAACAATCTGATCTCACCTTCGTTTCGTCTTTTTCGCTCGCCATGGGTGGCCGGGGTATGGCAAAAGTGCGTCTTTCTTGGGAAGGAGACGAAAAGCGCGCCGGCGTGCTGCGCTTGGAAGAAGAAACGCCGGTGCGGATTCCAAGCGAAGAAGGCAATGAAGCACATGAAGGCCTTAGTAACGGCCTAGTTGTTCGTGAAGGGGTCAAAGAGTTTCGCATAACCTATTTGGACCCTCAGGGCGATCAAGAGAAATGGGAGGAACGCTGGGACGCTAGGGAAAGAAATACGCTGCCGCGGGCCGTACGGCTCCATTATCTGACGGAGGAAGGCCGGGAGGTTCAATGGGTTTTCCCAGTGATGATGAACTTACTGGCCCAGCGACAATGAGTCTGGGCGGCAAAGTTAAAGCGTCAGGTTGTCTTAATGAGCGGGGTGTCGCCCTGTTGGTTGTGCTATGGATTTTTATTTTTCTTCTCGTGGTCGCCTTTGATTTTAGCGCCTCCGTGCGGGAGGAGGCGACGGCTGCGCATCGTTATAGTGACGAGACTCAGGGGTATTATATCGCGCTGGCTGGCTTCGAGCGTGGAGTCTATGAATTTCTCCAGCAGTCGACGGCTCGTGATGCGCTTGGAACGCAGAAAAAAGCCGATATTTTCGATGGCGACTGGCATGAAGAAGCACTTGGCGGCGGGACTCTCCGAGTCCGCTGGGTAGATGAGGGAGGCAAGATTAATATCAACCGCGCAGACGAAGAGACCCTCCGGCGCGTCTTTACCAACTTGGGCGTTGAAGAGCCCAGTAAGGCGATCCTGGTCGATTCTATTATGGATTGGCGCGACCCTGATGATCTCCATCGAACCAGCGGCGCGGAGGATGAATATTATCGCTCCCTGACCCCGCCTTATACAGCCAAGAACGGCCCGTTTGATACGGTGGAGGATCTTCTTTGGGTGAGGGGCATGACCGCGGAGCTTTTTTACGGTTATGGCGATGCCGGTGGGAATCGAGGCGAGAACGCACAAAGGATAGGTCTGCGCGAGATTTTTACCGTGGATAGCCCCATTGATCGCGTCAATCTTCGAACCGCGTCAGCGGATGTGATTCACGCGCTTACCGGAATACCCTTGGAGAAAACTCGCCGCTTTGTCGAAGAAAGAAAAAAACTTTCCGACAAAACGTTAGCCGATCTGCTGCCGCTGCTGGGCATTGGCGCAAACGATGCCGCCCTGCAGCAGTTTGTTTTTGCCAATCCGGCTGTTGTTACCGTGGAAGGCGAAGGACGTCCCACCCAGTCGCAGCTGTCACGACGGGTCAAAGGTGTTGTGCGAGCAGCCGGTGGGGGTCGAGAGTTTGAACTGGTGCGCTGGGTCGACCGCGATGTCGCGCTGGCGGCGCGCTAATTTATGGCATACCATAGGGCGACCGATTGGTTGCGTAAGCTCAGGTCCCACGGCGGAGTTTCCGGTGATACGATGAGGATCATAAAATTATGAATTTGCCTCCATGGTTGCAGAATCTCTACCGCGCTGATTTTCTTCGCAGTGTCGGTCTTTATATCATGCGCGACCACCTTGTGCTGGTTCGTATGCGTAAGAACTTCCTCCGCCTGTCTCTGGCCGAACAAGAGGCTAGAGAGTTGCCATTGGGAGAGACTCAGCAGGCCATATCAGAGTTGACCGGATGGATCGCGGAAGACATTAGAGAGATCGCGTTACGAGCGGGGACCGATTCCCGTGAAAGGGCGCTGAGGCAAGCCATTGTGAGCCTGTTGCCGCATTTTAGTGCCGGCAAGGACTCTTTGTATATCTGCGTCCCCCAGGAACAGGCGGTCGTCCAGAAGCTTTTCTTGCCGCAGGCTGCAGAGAATAATCTGCGGCAAGTGCTGGAATACGAGATCGAACGCCAACTCCCGTTTCGTCGGGAGGATATCTATTTTGATTTTATGCCGATTGGGAAGCAGGGCGACAAAATTGGCGTATACCTTTTCGCGATTCCGAAGAAAAGTTTGGTCCATATTCTCGATGTGCTGGGTTCCTTCGGCATAAGACCCAACGGAGTTGAAACCACAGTCACGGCGATGGCTAACTATTTCCTGTTCTGTCAAGGGGATTTAAACAATCCGGCGATCGTCGTCGGCAGACAAAATGAAGCTTGGGAAATGTTTGGGATTCGAAACGGCGCCAACGGATGGTCGCGCCACGCGGAGTTGCTTTTCTCCCACTCTTTGCCACCGGCGGAGTGGGCTCAGGGTCCGGGCAAAGAGATTCTCAAGGAGTGTCTTGCGAAATCCCCAATGCTCTTTGGTTGGGGCGAGGTCGAGGATTTTTTCCGTTCCGGATCCCAGGACGGAGCATCACTCAAATACCAAGACCTTGTAGCTGCCGGCAATCAGCGACTTGCGGGTAGCGGGAATGTCGCTCATCCCCAGGTTCTTCCGGCCTTTGGGGCTGCGCTCCGAGGGCTCCGTGAGGCCTCCTTCACCGTAAACTTCCTACGGCAGGAGGGCGCTGTCGATGGGGGCGGAAAAGCGTTCTCTGGAATCAATGCCGTGCTCCTGGGCTTGTTGCTGATTAGCGCCGTTGCCTGGGGGGTCAGTTATCCCGTCAAAGACGAAATTCGCCTACGTCAACTACAAAAGGAAAATCAAAAGCTCACCCCTTCTGTGGAAGCGCTTCGTCGTGAGGAGACGGAACTCCAAAGGGCGCGCAAGGAGGTGAGTTTTTTCGCGGATTTCGACCAAAGAAAAGGCGAAGTTCTTCGCGTCTTGGACGAACTTTCTAAAACGGTTCCGACCAATGCCTATCTTTCCAACCTGCGTTATCGCGGTGGAAACTTGGAGATCCAGGGCAGCGCCGAAAACGCGTCCGCGTTGATTCCTATCATGGAGCGTTCTCCGCTCTTTGAAAACGTGGGATTCAACGCTCCTTCTAACCGGGGACGAGACAACCGCGAAACATTCTCATTGAAGGCCGATGTCGAGAAGCCGAAGCAAAAGGCGACCAAACCATGAATCAATTTTGGCAGCGACTTTCCAAGAGAGAACGGAGCCTCGTCGTCTTCACCCTGGTGATTATTTTTGTCGTGTTGGCCCGTTATGTGTTGATTGGTCCGTTTGTCGAGCGATGGGAATGGGTCAGAAGTCAACTCGAGATTCAGCCGCAGCTTCTGGAGAAGAACCTCCGTTTCCTCGGTCAAAAGGAGGAATTGGTCGCGATGCTCGAAGCCACACAAAGCGAGCTGAAGGCCCGGGAGCCGAAGCTTCTGACCGGAGACACGTCATCGGTGAGCGCGTCGGATCTGCAAGATGTCATCCAAGGTCTGGCGACAAAGGAAGGCACCCAGGTGATAACCACTCGGGTCTTGAATCCTGAAGCTGCCGGAAGCTTTGCCAAGATTTCCATCCAGATGGAAATTGGCGGCCAAATCGACCAGCTCGCGAGTCTAATTCGCGGCATCGAAAATTCCCCAAAGCTCCTGATGGTTGACGAAATCAATGTGCGCTCCCTTTTTCGGCCAGTGGGGTTTCCTCAGCCACAAGGGGTTCCCCAATTAGCTGCACAAAACCTGCGTGTAAGCCTGACGGTTTCAGGACTTGCACGGTCCCAGGCACCCACAGCTACTAAGTCGGAGCCTGCACCAAGTCAATCGAAAGGGAACTCGACCAAGACCAACCAGCCTTGAGGGTGAGTGTCACTATCTGGCGGCCAAGGAATATGTAGAAAAAATGGATGAAAATGGCCGTGGTTCTAATTTAGGTAACAGAAAACCGCTTTGAATCTAAGAGCAAATTGCTGATAATGACCGCCGGTTTGACGCGCAAGTTATGTAAAAGTAAAATAAGGGTCTTTTTGGATCGGAATTGGTAGGAATTAAGTTATTCTGACACGTTCTTCACTGCTTAGCGTTCTTCTAATTGTCGCCGTAGGATTGGTGCTGACGAAGACCTATTGGCTGTGGACGAGCGGCCCCTGGGACCTGCCGAATCCGGCAAAGCCCAAATCCTCGATTCTCGTCGAAGGGTCCAAGGGAGTTACGAATCCTCCGGCGATCATCGGGACGGAAACTATTATCAGCAGGAATATTTTTGACCCGGAGCGAGGAGCGGGTTTTACCCGGGAAGCGGAGGCGAATTCCCAGGCCTTTCAACGCATACGAAGCATGGTCCTGCTGGGTACTGCCATCCTTGGGAATAACCGATTTGCCATCTTGCAGGACGGGGCGACCTCTGCCGGAACACCGGGAGTCCCTGGCCAATCGGCCACGCCGATGCGCATCAAACTCGGGGATACGGTGGAAGGGTTCAGGCTGTCAGAAGTTTCGGAAAAAAGAGTTGTTTTTGCCAAAGGAGCCTCGACGGTAGAGGTCCCGCTGGATTATTTTCGTAAGACTGACATCGCTCAGCCGCGCAGGCCGGCGGCACCACCAACAGGCGCCGTAGGACAGGCGCCCGCGCCGCGAACTGTTACGCCAGGACAGACAAACGTGCCGGGGTCAAGAGTGCCCAGAGCGATCCCCGCGTTGCCGCGGCGAGATCGCGAGCCCGCCGCAGGAGAATGACAGGGCCATTAGTCGACCGCAGGAGGAATAATGCGAGGAAAATGCTTTACATGGTTCGTCGTCTTCTCATATGTCTCAAGTGTTGCGTTGCCTCTGAATGTGCAAATCTTTCGGGAGGCCCAGGCTGCAGAACCAACAACTCCCCCTCAAGCCCAACCGGCGCCCGGGGCGGTGCCGCCGGCTCAGCCTCCGGTCGCTCCAGGCCCCCAAGGGACAGCACCGGCGCAACCCGGCGCCACTCCCAGCCGACCCGAGCGCACACTACTACCGCCTCCCGCAGTTTCTTCTGGGGGAATGGTTTCGCTCAATTTCAATCGCGCGGATTTGATCGAGATTATCCATATCCTCGCTCAGCATCTAAGACTCACTTACACCATCGATCCTGAGGTCAAGGGTACGGTTACGATCAACAGCTCCGAGCCCCTAAGAACAGAAGATCTGCTGCCGATTTTTCACCAAGTGCTGCGCATGAACGGCGCGGTAGCAGTCAGGGCGGGCAATATTTATCGGATCATGCCCATCAAGGACGGCAAGGGTCTGGCGCGGCCGGTGGGCTCGGGCAGGGAAGATAGTTTTGCCCTACAGATTGTGCCGGTGCGGTTCTTCGCCGTGGCCGAGATGAAAAAAGTGCTCACCCCTTTTGTTATGCCGGGTGGCGAGATCGTCGAAAATCCCAGGGGAAATTTTCTTATCATCGTTGATTTGCCCTCCAATATTCAGCGGCTAATGGAGATCGCTGACCTTATCGATGTCCAGGTTTTTGCCGGCACGCGCATGGAGATCTATCAGCCCAAGGTGGCGAGCGCGGAAGAACTTGCCACCGAGATGACAAAAGTCATGCAGGCCTATGCCGCGTCCGTACCCCAAACGGAGAACTTTACCGCGCAGTTCCTTGCTCTGCCACGAATCAACCAGCTCCTGGTGATCAGTCACAGCGAGGCGGCTTGGACTTATGCCAGAAGGTGGCTGGACCGCATCGACGTGATCGCTGAAGGCCCGGGGCGAAGAATTTTCGTCTATCCCGTAGAAAATGGGAAGGCCGACGAACTGGCGAACGTGTTGAGCGCGGCTCTTGGTCTACCCGCCCCAGCCGGTGGCGGCCCGAGGAGAACTTTGGAGGACTTGCATCGCTCGACCCCGGGGGGTGCAAGCCAGTTAGGCGGCGGTCGCTCGACGACTGGGATGCCTGGAACTTCGAGTTCCGGCTTTGGCGGGCAACAAGCGCAACCTTTCGGTGCCTACGCCGCGGCGCAAATTCCAGCCCCGGCTGGCCAACCTGCCGCGCCTGCGCCACAGGCGGTTCCCGGAGCTCCTGGAGTTCCCGGGCTTGCTCCTCTGCCGGGTGCTCCCAGACCTCCTGCCCCTGGGGCTCCCGCTGCCACGCCAAGACCTGAAGAGCAATTGCGGATCGTCGCCGACCCGGCGACCAATTCGCTGATCATTTATGGAACGGCGCAGGAGTTTCAAAATATAAAGAATATTTTGAAAGAGTTGGACGCGGTGCCCAGGCAGGTGTTGTTGGACGTTCTCGTGGCTGAGGTATCGCTAACTGACACGGAATCTTTGGGTATCGACTATGAAATCAAGAGCGGTAATACCACATTTTTTGATCGCACGTTCCCGTCGCGGGCTAGTGTCTTGGGTGGGCTCTTGAATAGCTTGGGCGCCGCAAGTGCTGCCGGCATTACTCCATTTCCCCTAGGTGTGACCGGGATTATTGGGTCGGGAAATAACGTGCGGGTTCTCGTGAACGCCCTGATGACGGATTCCCGCGTCAAGATCTTATCCTCCCCCAGTGTGCTGGCGACCGACAATCGGCCGGCGCGCATTCAAGTCGGCAGTGAAGAGCCGGTAGCGACGGGGCAGGTCACCGGCGCAACTGGCGCTGCAACCCTTTCTTCAAGCACCACCATCCAATATCGCAATACGGGGCGAATCGTAACGATTATTCCACAAGTCAATTCTAAGGGGTTGGTGAATCTTCAAACATTGGTAGAAGTGAGCCAGCGGGGACCGCTCGTCCAGGTGGGCACTAGTAACGATTTGTTTCCATCCTTTGACTTGCGGCAAGCCGAAACCACGGCGGTAGTGCAGGATGGCGATACGCTCGCGATCGGTGGGATGATCGCCGAAAATAAGCGTAGCGATAAGACAGGGATCCCCTATCTTATGGATATTCCGGTGTTGGGCCGCTTCTTCCGCAACACATCAGATGACACCAGACGGACCGAGCTCATCATGCTGATCACTCCGCATGTCATTCGCAACCGTAGTGAAGGCACTGCGTTTACAGAAGAATTCAAAAGCAAACTCTCAACCCTACGCAACGACCTTGAAAGGATGAGGTTGGACCGAGAGCGCGATTTGGAAAAAATGAAGCGCGACTGGCAAGAGCAACAAAAGCCCGCAGCTCCGGCCCCCGCAGACGAACCGCCAAGCCCGTCACCGAGTAGCAGCCCAGCCCGCCCGGAGCCAGCGGTTACGCCGTTACGAAACATCAATGTGGTTCCCGGTGGATTGCCTTTGACGCAGCCGAGCCCGGACTTAGGGGGCTCGACTGGCGGAAGCCCAGCGTCAGTGTTGGTAAGCCGTGTCTTACCGCCGCAAGCGGCGCCGGTTCAAGTTAAAGCAGCTGAACCGGCACAGCGAAAGGAAATCCCCGCGGCGCTTTCGGTGGTCGTGTCCAAAGAGCCGCCCCGCGTGACTCCTGTTACGAACCCAGCGCGCGAACCCTCTCGGCGAGGTCCAGTTTGGACGGTTCAGGTCGCCTCACTGAATCAAACCCGAGATGCCGACGGTATTGCCGATAAGCTAAAGGTCAAAGGCTACGATGCCTATGTGGTTGCTGCTGAGGTGAAATCTAAGATTTGGCATCGCGTCCGCGTGGGCCAGGGAGTCGATCTTAGTGAAGCCTTTGAGCTTCGGATGAGACTCAAAGGCAAGGAAAATTTTGACCAAGCGTTTATCGCGCTCCGATAGCTGAACTGCTCCTGGGTCTCGGTTTCGGAGCGTCGTCTTTCCCACGCGCTTCTCTCGGAGGTGCATTCCGGACGGTCTCCGGACTGTACTTGTTTCCTGCCGTTCAGCGCCATTCATTTAAGACCGGCTAACCATTGCAGAACGCCTCCAGCGCGCTGCCCCTGCTGGCTCCGTCAGGGATTTTCATAAGCGTCGCCGCTTTGTTATGATGGAATTGGTGATCGGCATCGGCCGGCATTTATGGCGAGGTGGATGCGGTTCCCGACCGTGCTCAGATCTAGCTGATTCGCTGGAGGAGCAAGACTGTTTTGAACGATCTTTCGAATGATATTCGGGAGGGGTATGAAGGCTGGCGACATTGATCCTCGTGCCGAAAGGGGCTATGTTTACTCGATTTCCAAAGGCGAGAGTTGTGGTGGGGTGCGTCAAGCTGATTCTCCTTGCACTTGAGGGGCTCCCGGTTGCATACAAGGTCTCTGGATCTCAATTATTAATATAACGGGTGAGGCGATTGTGAATCCAAACGAGCTGACTATTGAGCAAGTACAGGATATTCTTCGGGCGGAGCGTTACATTTGTGATCGCTCATTAGCTACGGTTGTCTATCTTTCATTGATTATGGGCAAGCCGTTGCTTCTGGAGGGTGAGGCCGGAGTCGGCAAGACGGAGATCGCCAAGGTGCTTTCCAAGGTTCTGGACGCCAAACTGATTCGCCTGCAGTGCTACGAAGGATTGGATGCCAACACGGCGCTGTACGAATGGAACTATCCCAAGCAGATGTTGCGCATCAAATTGGAAGAGGTGGAGCATGGGGATAAGGAAACCGTTGAGACCGAAATCTTCACCCAGGACTATTTGATCAAGCGGCCGTTGTTGGAAGCGATCCAAACCGACGGTGCAGGCCCCCCAGTGCTGCTGATAGACGAAATCGATCGCGCGGATATGGAATTCGAGGCGTTCTTGCTGGAGGTGCTTTCGGATTTTCAGATTACCATCCCCGAAATCGGCACCATCGCGGCGAAGCATCGGCCGTATGTCTTTTTGACCTCGAATCGAACTCGCGAGATTCATGACGCGCTCAAGCGCCGCTGCCTTTATCACTGGATCGAATACCCGAGCTTCGAAAAGGAATACGAGATCATTACCACCAAGTTCCCTGAGGTGGAGGGGAACATGGCAAAACAGATCTGCGCTTTCATGCAGAAGGTTCGCCAGATGAATTTCTACAAGCGGCCGGGCGTGGCAGAAACGCTGGATTGGGCTTCGGCTTTGATCGCTCTCAACCGCAGGGAATTGGACGACAAGACGGTGGTGGAGACCATGGGCTGCGTTTTTAAATATCGCGAGGATCTGCACCATCTGAGGGAACAGGTCGAAGGAAAGCAGCTTAATCTGGAGGCCCTGCTCAGGATGTCGCCTGAGTTGCTAAGTTAATTAAAGATGGAAATTACCCCGGAAGCCGTCGCCGCCGCCGTTGGCAACTTTTCCTCGGTGCGTGGCCAAGGAACCCTGCCTAATCTTTTGGCCTTCGGGCGGGCTCTAAAAGAGCTTGGTGTTAAAGTCAGCTTGAGCCAGGTGATCGATGTTTCGCGAGCGGTTGAGTTTGTCGATCTCGCCGACAAAGGAGACTTTCGCTCCCTGCTGCGCTCCAATTTGATTTCCCAAAAAGAAGACTTTCCGGTCTTCGATATGCTATTCGACTGTTTTTGGCGGGAACAGAGTTACGAACGGGTGCCCATGGAGACACTGGAAATTCAGGGAACACCGACTGAATCCGGAGCCCAAGAGGGAGGCGATGAAGAAGGATTAGAAGAGGCCGTCGCGGAGACCGTCGCCACGGAAAACGCGCCGCTGGAAAACCTCGATGAGTTTTCTGTTCCTACCTACAGTCCGCAGGAGCTGCTTAATCGCAAAGACTTCAGCGAAATGGGCGTTGAGGAAAGCCGCGCCATCGCGCGCGCCATCTTGCTCATTGCCACCAAGATTGCGACGCAAATCAGCCGGCGCAAAAAGCTTGGGCGAAAGGGCAACGTCGTGGATCCGCGCTGGACCATGCGCAGGAACATGAAGTACGGCGGTGAGATCATTGATTTGGTCAATCGCAAACGCCGCATCAAGAAGACCCGGGTGGTACTGCTTTGCGACGTGAGCGGTTCGATGGATTGCTACAGCCGGTTCTTGATTCAGTTCATGTACGGGCTCCAGAACGAGCTCTGGGGAGTAGAGACCTTTGTCTTCAGCACTTCTCTCAGCCGCATCACCCATCTGATCCGTACTAAAGACATCGCCAATGCCCTGGAAAAAATTTCCGGCAGCATACTCGGCTGGTCCGGCGGAACCAACATCGGGCGCTCCCTGCACACGTTCAACCGCAACTTTGCGCCCAGCATGGTCACTCATCGAACCGTGGTCGTTATTATCAGCGACGGCTGGGACCGTGGCGATGTGAGTTTGCTCGAGCGGGAGATGCAGGACTTGAAGCGCAGATGCAAGAAGATCATCTGGCTCAATCCCTTGCTGGCGAGTGATAACTACGAACCCCTTTGTAAGGGCATGCAGGCGGCGCTCCCCTATCTGGACCTATTTTTGTCGGTGCATAACGTCAATAGCTTGATTGCGCTAGGGCGTTCGTTGCAGAAGATGGTAGCATAACGAATCTGGAAAATGTCCGCAGCAGGAGGTGAAAACCATGCCAGGTCAAGGAACATGTTTTGATGAGACGAATCCGGAAGCGAGAAAGAAGGAGTCCGTCTACCACCAGGTGAAAGAGTTTCTCGATAAAGGAGAAACCCTGGCGGTGGCGACCATCGTGTCGGCAAAAGGCTCGACGCCGCGAGAAGTCGGCGCCAAGATGGTGGTGACCGCATGGGGAGAAATCCTCGGCACCATTGGCGGCGGTTGCGGCGAAGCCGACGTGAAGCGGGAGGCGATTGAAGTGATTCGCACACGCAAACCCAGAACGGTTCGGATCGATCTCTTGGATGAGATTTCGTCGGATAGTCCGGCGGTGTGCGGCGGGATTATGAACGTGTTCATCGATCCCTGGTGGAAAGAGCGCGACCAGGAGGGCTCCGTTCGCAAATGAGCTCGCTGTCTGAAGCGCTCGTCCAGGTCGTCGAGCAGGGAGCCGCGGCGGTGCTGGCCACGGTGATCGAGGTCGAAGGTAATGATCGGCTGGAGGCCGGTGCCAAATGCCTGATTCGCGATGGCCAGGTCCGAGCCGAGACGATCGGCGACGCTGGCGTGGTAGAGGCAATTCTCCGGGAAAGCGCAGTCCATCTTCAAGCAGAAAAGTCAAAGCTCGTTTCCCTGAATATGCCGGCGGGCGGAGGCAAGCTGGAAGTATTCTTCGAGGTCTTGCCGGCGCCACCGAAACTGGTGGTCGTCGGTGCCGGCCATATTGCTGTGCCTCTGGTGAAGATGGCGAAGGTTTTGGACTTTCATGTGATCGTAACCGATGATCGACTGGCCTATGCCAATCGCGAGCGCTTCCCGGACGCAGACGAAGTGTTGGTCGGGGATATGGCGCAGATGCTCAAGGAGATGTCGATCACGCCTTCCACCTACATCGTCCTGATCACCCGGGGGCATAAATACGACGAGCCTTGCTTGCGCGAGATCATTCACAGCCAGGCGAAATACATCGGCATGATCGGCAGCCGGCGGCGGATCAAAGCTTGTTTCCAACGATTTCGCGACGAAGAGAAAATCGCCGAGGAGGTCATCGACCGGGTTTACGCGCCCATCGGCCTCGATATCGCGACCGAAACACCGGCAGAGATCGCGCTTTCCATTCTCGGCGAGATCATCAAAGTGCGAAGGGGCGGTAAGGCGGCGTCGCTTTCCGGCCATCAAAACTAGTCCGAATTATTCATGGTCAGAGGAAAAACTACGACACTCTGTCGATCGAGGAGTGAGCCTGGAAGAGAGAAGGCACAGAAACGAACAGCTTCAACGTCGTCTTTGGTGCTCGGCTCGGCACTCGCATTTTTCCCGGGCGTTCGCTCCAGAAACTTGGTTTGCAGGCCGCTCCAAGGCACAGGCCCATTGCCTTCGCTCTGGAGGGCTCGCTCCTCGATCGATGTCACGAGTGAATAGTCTGGGCTAGGTTCTTGCCCTCGGTTGGCAGCGTGAGACCAAAACGTGGGACCTTCTCGAAGACTTAACGGGGTCATCTTTTCGGATCTGGGCCAAGCATCGTCTTTTATGGCGTTGGATTGGGTCCAAGAAGCGCTACAGAAGAGCCTGGGTTTTTCACCTTTTCCGGCGACCCTCAATCTGCGCCCTAAGGCGCGGGAGGATGCGCAGGTTTGGGAAGCTGTTCAAAATGAATCTGGAGGCGTTCCGCTCCCGCCGGTGAATGGCGGGTTCTGTAGCGCGCGGCTCTATCGAGTTCACATCCATCGGCCGGCGGACTCCAGTGACAAGGTGAATGGCGCGGTATTGCTACCTGACGTTAGGGATTATCCAAAGGATAAAATCGAAATCATTGCGCCGATGCGGTTAAAAGAGACGTTCGGCGTAGAAGACGGAGACCAACTGACATTGGAGTTTGGTAATTGAATAACAAAAGAAAGTTGATCGTTGGTATTTCCGGGGCCACGGGAGCGGTTTATGGAGTTCGCATTCTCGAGATTCTCTCGAGGATCGAAGATATTGAAACCCATCTGGTCTTGACCAAAGCGGGCAAAATGACCATTCAGGTTGAGACTCCGTACTCGGTCAAAGACGTCGAAGCGATGGCTGGGGTGGTTCATGATATTAATAACATCGGCGCGAGTATCTCCAGTGGTTCATTTCGCACCGAGGGCATGGTGATTGCCCCTTGTTCGATGAAGTCCATGGGCAGTATTGCCCACTCCATCGGCGGTGATTTGTTGATACGTGCGGCCGACGTCGTACTGAAAGAGCGCAAGAAGCTCGTTCTCGTCGTCCGCGAAACACCGCTTCACTTGGGACATCTTGAAGCCATGGTGACACTAACGCGCATGGGCGCGGTGATTTTTCCGCCGGTGCCCGCTTTCTATCATCGACCGAAAACCCTCGATGAGGTTATCAACCAAACTGTTACGCGCATTTTGGATCAGTTCGATATCGATGTGAAATTATTTCACCGCTGGGACGACGAAGGGATGAGCCGCCACCCGGATGCGGGAAAAACCACCCCACTCGCCGCCGCCAAAGAGCGCCAGCAAATTAAAAAGCAACGTTGAAAGCCGTCTCGCTGCCAGCTCATGCCACGCCGCAGGGTCAAAAAAGCGCTTACCAAGACCCAGCAACGCAAAAAAGAACATCTCGAACTCTGCCTTGACGCGACAAGCGTTACCGGCCGTTTCGGCACCGGGCTAGACCGCTATAGCTTCGTCCACAATGCCCTCCCGGAGCTCGATATTGACGAGATCGACGTCAGCACGAACTTCCTCGGCAAACAACTCCAAGCGCCGATCCTTATCTCCTCAATGACCGGTGGGTTTGATCTCGCGCGGCGGGTGAATCGTAACTTGGCTGTGGCGGCTCAACGTCTGGGTCTAGCCATGGGCGTCGGCTCCCAGCGGGTTGCCATCGAAGAACCATCGGTTGCCGATTCTTTCGAGGTTCGGGATTTGGCCCCGGACATTCTGTTGCTCTCTAATCTTGGCGCTGTGCAGCTCAACTACGGCTATACCGTCGATCATTGCCGCAGGGCCGTCGGGATGATCGGCGCCGATGGACTAATTCTCCATCTCAACGTGTTGCAGGAAGCCGTTCAGCCTGAGGGTAATCGTAACTTTAAAAGTCTGGGTGAAAAGATCGCGGCTGTGTGCCGGCAACTGGAAGTTCCCGTTGTAGTCAAGGAAGTCGGCAGCGGTATCTCCGCCGAAGTTGCGGTGCGACTAAAGGAGGCCGGCGTTAAAGCCATTGACGTGGCCGGCAGGGGTGGAACCTCGTGGTATGCGGTGGAAGTCCAGCGAGCGGCAAAACAAGGAAAACCGGCCGAAACGACCTTCGCAGATTGGGGTATCCCGACGGAAGAAGCGCTGATCGCCGTACGGCAAGCGGTCCCCGATCTGCAAATCATCGCTTCAGGCGGTATCCGCACCGGTTTAGACATCGCTAAATCGATTGCATTGGGGGCGGATATGGGCGCCTTCGGTCAGCCGCTATTGGCCGCGGCTTTGGAGTCGCCGGAGAAGGTGGTAGAATTCATCGCCGGTATTATTCATGAGATCAAAATCACCATGCTTTGCGTCGGAGCCAAGAACCTGGATGCCCTCAAAAAGATTCCTCTGGTGCGCCGCTCTACCTGACTTTTTCGAGTCCCGGGTCTTGGGTCTCGGGTCTGATAGTCAAAACGCGAGACTCGGAACTCGAGACACGAGACTAGAGTTCGGCCATGGCAGATGAATTAAAACAGCAGGTGCTCAGTTATCTGGAAACGCATAACACCATGACCTTGGGAACCTGTTCGGGCGATGTTCCGTGGGCGGCTACGGTCTTTTATGCCAGTGATGACTTGCGCCTGTATTTCTTTTCGGTGCCTGATTCACGCCATTGTCAAAATTTAGCCGCCAACCCGCGCGTCGCCGTGACCATTCAAGAAGACTACCACGACTGGAGGACGATCAAAGGCATCCAACTGGAGGGGACTGTAACCTTGGTGGATTCCATCACTGAAAAGGCCAAGGCCATGGCGGTTTACGCGCGCAAGTATCCGGAGGTCATTAAACTTTTCACGAATCCGGCTAGTGGCCTATTTTATAAGGCTTTTCTCAAGGTCAAATTCTATTGCGTGGTGCCGCAGAAGCTATTTTTTATCGACAATGAACAGGGTTTCGGCAAACGGCAGGAGCTTGTCATTGATGCGTAGATCGAGTAAGCAGGCAAAACGTCTAATAATGTAGGGACTTACTATGTCACAACTGCTCGGAAAAGAACTGACGGAAGCACTTTTAAACCGGCTCAATGGACAAAACGTGGAGACCTATGAGGGTAAGATCATTCCGATCTTTACGCTGGATGAATCAGGCTGGCCGCATCCTGCACTATTGTCTTACTATGAAGTCGTAGCCAAGAACTCGACCACCCTCGACATCGCGCTATGGAAAAACAGTTCCACCGCACGAAACCTCCGGCAGACGAATAAGGTCACATTTCTGATCACCGACAAAGGCGTCAATTATTATCTCAAAGGTAGTGTTAAGGAGTTGCAGACCGAGATACCGGGTATCCCGCTGCAATCCCGGTTTCGCGTTACCGCTGAGCAGCTCCTGGAAGACCAAGAGCCCAACGCCGAGATCACCAGCGGCTTGACCTATAGCCGCCGGAGTTCGCGGGCAACCACCGATCACGCCGTAGAAGTCTTTAATCGATTGCGCGGGGAGCCATGAAAGGCAAACGGATCTTCTCGCTGGTGATTGCAATCCTGGTGCTGGCCGGCACCGGGTATGGCTTCTGGCGCTGGGGCAGCAGCCCTAAGGAGTCTCCCTATGTGACGATGCCGGTACAACGAGGGAATGTCACGCAAGTGGTGTCCTCAACCGGGACACTGCAGGCGGTGGTGACCGTCTTGGTTGGCAGCCAAATCTCGGGCACGATTGATAAGTTGTTCGCCGATTTCAACACTAAAGTGAAGGCCGGGCAGGTGGTGGCCCAACTGAATCAAGACAAGTTCAAAGCCGCCGTCGATCAAGCCCGCGCCAATCTCCTCGCCGCAGAATCCAATCTAGCCAAGGCCAAGGTTAGTGTCGTCGACGCGCAACGAACCCTCCAGCGAAATCGCGAGCTGCGCAAGCGCGACTTGATGGCTCAAAGCGAGCTCGACGCGGCTCAGACCGCTTATGATGCCGCGTTAGCGCAGTTGGAGGTCAACAAAGCACAGACGGCGCAGGCCCAAGCCGCGTTGAATCAAGCGATGGTCGATCTCAACAACACGGTCATTCGCTCCCCTGTCGATGGTATTGTCATTTCGCGCAACGTGGACGTGGGCCAAACCGTCGCCGCCTCCCTCCAGGCGCCAACCCTGTTTACCATTGCTAACGACCTCGCCAAAATGGAGGTGCATACCAATGTCGATGAAGCCGATGTCGGCAACGTGAGCGAGGGCCAGGAAGTGACTTTTACCGTCGATGCTTTTCCGGCGCGCCGTTTCAGGGGTCGAGTGCACCAAGTGCGCAATGCGCCCACGGTGGTCCAGAACGTGGTGACGTACGATGCCGTCGTGCGGATCGATAACAAAGAACTGTTGCTCAAACCCGGCATGACGGCAAACGTGCAGTTTCTGGTCAATCGCAAAGAAGATGTCCTGACCATCCCCAATATGGCCATGCGCTTCAAGCCACCGGATCAGAAGAACGAAGCCCAGGAGCTGTTGCGTCAGGAACAAAGCCGGGCTGCGCCAACCGTCGGTGCCAGACGAACGAGCCGCTCCCCTGGCGGTGGCGGTGGAGGCCGCGGTGGGCGACGCATTACCATCTATGTTCTCAGCGCCGGTAAAGCCGAGCCTGTGGAGGTCCAGCTTGGAATCACCGACGGGTCCAAAACCGAAGTGAGAGACGGTGAACTCAGGGAGAAGGATGCCGTGATCATCGGCATGGCCAGCAGCGCCGGCGCGCAGAGTCAGACAGGGGTCGTGAATCCCTTCCAACCAAGTCAACCGCGTGGGTTTGGTTTTCGATGAGCGAAGTCATTCGCGTTGAGGATCTCTATAAGACCTACCGCATGGGCGACATAGAGGTGCCGGCGTTGCGCGGTATTAACCTCAAGATTGATCGTGGTGAGTTCGTTGCGGTTATGGGCTCCTCCGGTTCCGGCAAATCCACTTTTATGAATATCGTCGGTTGCCTTGATCGGCCTAGCCGAGGAAAATATTTTCTCGAAGGGGAGGAAGTGGGTTCTCTGTCTCGAGATCAATGGGCTCACATCCGTAACAAGCGGATTGGTTTCGTGTTTCAGGGGTTTAATCTTTTATCCCGAACCAGCGCTCTGGAAAATGTCGAGCTGCCGATGATGTATAACGGCTTTGCGGGCAAGCAGCGGCACAATCGGGCGGTGGAAGTCCTTTCGTTGGTCGGACTCGGCGAGCGGCTTGACCACGCGCCCAATCAGCTTTCCGGCGGGCAACAACAACGGGTGGCCATCGCGCGGGCTTTGGTCAACGGTCCTTCATTGGTTCTTGCGGATGAGCCCACCGGAAATCTGGACTCCGCGACCAGTGCCGATATTATGACCTTGTTTCAGCGACTGAACTCGGCTCAGGGCATCACGATGGTTGTCGTTACGCACGAATCCGATATCGCCAACTATGCTCAACGGCGAGTCATGTTTCGTGATGGCGTGATCGTCTCCGACGAACGAAAGGATGCGAGCTTGAAGCAGTCGGAGATTTGGAGTGGACCAAAGGCATCTGGATAACTGCTTCGGAACCGTATCCAAATTAAAAATCTAGCCAAAGATATTCGAAATTTTGCATGAAACACAGATCCGAAAACCATGTCTCGCGCAAAGGCGCAAAGGGCGCCAAGTTCGAAGAAGAAAGAATTTTCTTTGCGTTCTTGGCGTCCCTTCGACTTTGCTCAGGACATGCTTGGCGCGTTAACATGTTTTGTCATTTCAGTCGGAGCACAAAGTGTTAAAGATCAATTCTCACACCTCGGAGAGTAAGAATCT
>Ga0209887_1000033_pt1 | contig 37035 bp, 34 predicted proteins | sample GWRWN1_30_40_FD_187230 | JGI IMG/M metagenome (GOLD analysis project Ga0209887, IMG submission 187230) | Riverbed sediment microbial communities from areas with no vegetation in Columbia River, Washington, USA - GW-RW N1_30_40 (SPAdes)... | ecosystem: Environmental > Aquatic > Freshwater > River...
CCTTGGCATACGCCGGCATCCCGTACCAGGTTCTCGGCGAGAGGTCTGACGCGCTGGCTTTGACGATCGCGTGGAGCCGCTCGGCCATAACGCGATCCGCTTCCGGCATCTCGGCGATCTTCGCGAGTACGTCGCTTTCCGCGTCCGCCTTGCCCGCGCGCGGGCCGCGGCGCGCGGCCGCCTTCAGCTCTTGAGCGCGCTCCTTCATCGCAGCGCGTTCCTCGGCCGTGAATCCCTTGGACTTCTTGCCGATCGCGGTCGTGGTCTTGGCGGACTTCTGCGTTACCTTCTTTGCGGGTTTCCTCTCAGCCATTGCGAAGCACCTCCTCGGGTCGGCTCGGCGCTCTTCGTCGGTGACCCCAGGGTCGGCGGCCGGCGGCGCCAAGAGGATGGACGTGCCGGGCTGATTGGCGGGGCCGACTTGGTGATGTCCATGGCGGTCAGGCTAGTCGCGGCCCGGTGACCGGCGCTTCTCGATTCCTGATCGGTCTGGTCACCTGTTTCGCCACGCAGGGCGGCATCCCCGCCGTCGCGCGCGCCGCCTGGCGCCGATAGACGCTGGGCGGCACACCGACCAGCTCGGTGAAGCGAGTGCTGACGGTGCCAAGCGACGCGCAGCCGACCGCGAAGCAAACCTCGGTGACGCTCAGGTCGCCACGACGCAGCAGCGCCATCGCGCGCTCGATGCGCCGCGTCATCAGATAGGCGTACGGCGACTCGCCGTAGGCGAGCCGGAACTCACGGCTGAGGTGCCCGGCAGACATGTGCGCGCCCCGGGCGAGCGCCTCGACGTCGAGCGGGTGCGCGTACTCCCGGTCGATTCGATCGCGGACGCGGCGCAGCCGCGCGAGGTCGCGCAGGTGCTGCGCTGCGGCGGGCCTGCTGGTCACCTGCGACATCGTGACACGTCGCGCCGGAGTTGCCGTCGGCGCGGTCGCCTACCGGCGCCGACACATCGCAAGGACCAGCGGTCGAGATCTTCAGCGGCACGCCCGGCGTCGCCTGAAGCCGGACGCGACCTACCCCTGGCGCGCATACTCACGCGACCCGACGTAACTGTCGGGGTCTCCGCAGTCACGAGTGGGCTGCAAGCCGAAGGTATGGAGCCTCGCGCGGGCCGTTGGCCATGAACGCGAGGCTCCGACCGGTCGACCCTCTCACCCCACAGGTCGAACGGCACGACGCCGGATCGGCAACCAGCCGAGAAATGATTTCAGGATGCCCACGCGCGCCCACGGCGTAGCGTCTGCGCACTGTCCGTCATCATGAATCGCGCATGAACAAGCCGCGCATCTTCCTCGGGTCGTCGGGCAAGCAGGCGAAACTGCTCCAGGCGATCAGGCGCGGGCTCGAGGAAGTCGCCGACGTCGAGCCCTGGACGACCACGTTCAACCCGGGGCGGTCCACCCTCGACCGGCTCGTCGAGCTCTCCCAGGAGGTCGATTTCGCCGCGTTCGTGTTCGCCCAGGACGACTGGACCTCGACGGATGCGTCCCAGTCCGGCCAGGCGTCGCCACGCGACAACGTGGTTTTCGAGGCGGGGCTGTTCGGCGGCGCGCTCGGCATCCGGCGTACGTTCATCCTCCACGCGCACGGTTCGAAGCTGCCGAGCGACCTGCTCGGGCTGACCTCCGTCCGCTACGACCCGGCCACCAGCCCGGCGGAGGTTCGCGCGATCAACCAGAAGCTCCGCAAGGCGATCGAGACCGAGGGTCGCCGCGGCCCGGTCGAGGGGTTGTGGTGGCAGCTCTCGCTTACCATGCGGACCGAGGGCGAACCGTCGGCGGTGAGCCTCCTGCGCATCTCGCGCGACCGCGACGGTGGCCTGAACGTGACCGGCCGGGCCTGGCAGGAGGACGGCACCCTGTCGGCCCGCTACTGGAGCGAGGCTGCGAAGGAGCGCAGGGATCCGGCCGGCATCTTCTATTTCTGGAAGGGCGAGCGCCCTCGGCACCCGAATGCCCCGCAGCTCGAGGGCACCGGCGAGATCAGGGTGGAGACCGCCGACCGCGCCACCGGGTACTGGACGACACGCTCGGATCTCGACCTCGGGCTGAATGCCCGAACCGCCGGCATCTACCTTCGAGCCGACCCCTCAGACCTCCAGGTGCTGGACGGCGGGAGCGAGGAGGAGCGGGCCCAGCTCATCGCGCAGCGCCTCCGGGAGTGGAAGTCGGCCGCGAACGCATTCTGAGCACCGACCGCGTAGCGTGAACGCCATGATGCGGGGCTCGCGGTCGGAGCCATCAGCGGCTTTCTCGGCGCGTTCACGACCTTCTCGGCGTTCGCGCACGAGACGCAGGAGTTGATCCGAGAAGGGCAGATCACGCTCGCTGCCGGCAACGCGGTCGGAAGCGTCCTCGCCGGCGTCGCGGGCAACCTACCTCGGCCGGGTGCTCGTCGGCTGGTCCCTGTCGGCCTAGCCGCCCAGGCGAGCTCCAGGCAATCCGCGCAAACGCGAAGTCGTTGCCGGCGCGCAGCAATACGCGCGGCACCGCCATTGTAGGACGCACCCCACAGGCTTAGACTCACTGCGAGGGCGCATGTCGGATCTTCCTGCGGGCCGCGTCACCCTTCTCTTCACCGACATCGAGGGATCGACTCGGCTTCTGCATGCGCTCGGCGACCAGTACGCAGGGGTTCTAGCGCATCACCGACGGCTGCTGCGAGAGAGCTTTGCGCAGCACGGCGGCGTCGAGGTCGACACACAGGGCGACAGCTTTTTCGTTGCCTTCTCCGACCCGAGCGAGGCGGTCGCAGCCGCCGAGGAGGGCCAGCGCGCGCTTGCCACGTACGTGTGGCCAGACGACACCGCGGTGCGGGTCCGCATGGGCGTCCATACCGGCGAGCCGCTCGTCGCCGATGGCCACTACGTCGGGATCGACGTGCACCGGGGAGCGCGGATCGCAGCGGCCGCGCACGGGGGCCAGGTGATCGTCTCGGAGCGGACGAGCGAGCTCATCTCGGGCCGCAGAGCGCCGCCCAGCAAGTTGCGGGACCTCGGTCTCCACCGCCTGAAGGACTTGCCCGAGCCGGAGCGACTCTTCCAACTCGTCGCCGGCGGCCTCCCCAGCAGCTTCCCGCCTCTGCGAGTCGAGCAGGAGGCAATCGAGGCGGCGGGACTGCCCGACTACTCGCTTCCGCCGGCCGACGTCCCCTGTCCCTACAAGGGTCTTCTTCCCTTCGAGCCGGAGGACAGCGAGCTCTTCTTCGGGCGCGAGCAACTCGCCGAGGATCTCGCTGCCCGGCTGACCGAGTCGAGCGTTCTCGCGGTCGTCGGTCCGTCCGGAAGCGGGAAGTCGTCGCTCGTACGAGCCGGTGTTGTGCCCGCGCTTCAGCGCGCCGCGGGCAACGGCCTACGCACCGCGATCTTCTCGCCGGGCTCGCACCCGCTGGCGCAGCTCGCCGGCGCGCGCGACGCATCGCTCCTCGTCGTCGACCAGTTCGAGGAAGTGTTCACGCTGTGCCGCGAGGAGGAGGAGCGGCGCGAGTTCATCGACGCGCTTCTGGAAGCCGCGGCGCACGGCGCTCGCGTCGCCATTGTCCTTCGCGCCGACTTCTACGGCCATTGCGCGACGTACCCGCGTCTTGCCTCCGTGCTCGAGCAGCGGCAGGCACTGGTCGGCCCGATGAGCGAGGAGGAGCTCCGCCGCGCCATCGAGCGGCCCGCAGAGCATGCCGGGCTCCTGCTCGAGCCCGGTGTCGTCGAGGGCATCCTGCGAGACGTCGTTGGGCGGCCGGGCGCCCTGCCGCTCCTCTCCCACAGCCTGCTCGAGACATGGAAACGCAGGAGCGGGCGCATGCTGACCCTGATCGGCTACCTGCAATCGGGCGGTGTGCAGGGAGCGATTGCGCGGACAGCCGAGACGGTGTACGACGCGCTGGCCCCGGAGCAGCAGGCGCTTGCGCGCAACGTCTTCCTGCGGCTGACCGAGCTCGGTGAGGGGACCGAGGACACCCGCCGCCGCGCCTCCATCCCGGAGCTCGTCCCGCGGCCGGAGCAGGAGGCGCAAGTTCACGAGGTTCTCCGAACGCTCGCCGACGCCCGGCTCGTGACGATCGGCGAGCGAACCGTGGAGGTCGCGCACGAGGCGCTCATCCGCCACTGGCCGACGCTCCGCGCATGGCTCGACGAGGACCGGGAGGGCAGGCTCCTGCACCGCCGACTGACCGAAAGCGCTCAGGAGTGGGAGACGCTCGGCCGCGACCCCGGAGCGCTGGTTCGTGGCTCGCGGCTTGCCACGACTGGCGATTGGGCGACCGCGCACGACCCAGAGCTGAACGAGCTCGAGCGCGAGTTCCTGACCGCGAGCCGTCAGGCGAGCGAGCGCGAGGCCGAGCGTCAGCGACGCACCAACCGGCGTCTGCGCGTTCTGCTCGCCGGCGTTGCGGCGGCGCTCGTGGCGGCGTTGATCGCGGGCTCCTTCGCGCTGGTGCAGCGTGGACGGGCGCGGCACTCGGCTACCGTCGCAAATGCGGGACGCCTCGCCGCTCAGTCGCGGGAGGTCGCAGGGAAGCACCCAGACCTGGGGCTCCTTCTCGCGCTCGAGGCGGGCCGCCTCGACGATTCGATCGATACGCGCGGAACGCTCTTGGGGGCGCTCGAGCACGGCTCGCGGATCCGGGCGTGGCTCCAGGGGTTCGACACGCCGGTTGAGGCGACGGCGTTCAGTCCCGATGGCAAGCTCCTGGCGAGCGTGACGCTGGATGGAACCACGCTCTGGGATACGGCGACATGGCGTCCCCTCGGGCCGCCGTTGCGATCGTCTCAGGGCGGCTGGCAGGGGGTCGACTTCAGCCCCGACGGCCGGACGCTGGCGATCGCGGGCGGAAAGGGCCGCGTCGAGCTTTGGGACGTATCGACCAGGAAAGAGCTTCGGGAGCTGACGGACCCGGCGGCGGCGACATCACGTGAGCCCCAGCTCTCCGTCGTTCGATACAGCCCCGATGGCCGCGTCATCGCCGCGGGCCCGCAAGAGACGAACCACGTCACGCTGTGGGCCACCGCGAGTGGTCGGGTGATTGGACGGCCGATCACCACCAATCCGCCGGGCTCGGGCGCGCAATCGATCTCGTTCAGCCCGGATTCGAAGCGGATCGCCGTCCCGGGCGCTCCCGGGACTGTGGGAATTTGGGAGGTGGCAACGGGGCACCGGGTCGGAGAGCCACTCGCGATCGGGAGCGCGGACGTGGAGGCGGCGATCTTCACCGCGGACGGCCGGACGTTGATCGCGAGCGACGACTCCGGCTCGGTGTCCGTCGTCGACATCGGAACGGGCCGACCGATTCGCCCGCCGCTGTCGGTCGGCAGCGAGTCTGCCGCCTCACTGGATCTCAGTGCCGATGGACGGCTGCTGGCCGCCGCTTCGTTCGGTGGGTCGGTCTTCGTGTGGGACGTGAAGACCGGCGCGCCGTACGGCCCTACGCTCACGGCCGACACGAGTCCGGTCAGCGACGTCGTGTTCAGCCCCGACGGCCGGACCTTGGTGAGCTCGCACCTGCGTTCGGCGGTCGTCTGGAACATGAATGGAGACCAAGTGATCGGAGAGCCACTCGGCGGGCCGACGAACCTGATTACCGACGTGTCTTTCAGCCACGACGGCAAGCGGCTCGCCGTGGGGCAGCTCGACGGCGGCACGATCGTGTACGACACGGAGACTCGACGACAGGCTCTCCGGATCGACATCGGTTCGGTGGTCACCGCAGTCGCCTTCCATCCCGATGGGAACCTCATCGCGGTCGGAACGGTCGACGGGAAGGTGCGATTCTTCGATCCGAAGAGCGGGGCGGCCGTCGGCTCGCCGCTCGACCAGGCGAACTCGGCGGTCTGGCAGATCGGCTTCAGCCCCGACGGTCGGCTGCTCTCGGTGGCCGTGGACCCGAACGGCGTGGACGGGTTCTACGGCCAGAAGCGGCAAGGTGAGGTGCAGCTCTGGGACGTGGAGTCCCACAGTCGCGTGGGGCGGGAGATTGCGCCGGGCGGCGGATCGGTGCTCTCCGTGGCCTTCAACCGGGACAGCACGCTGCTCGCGACCGGCAGTTACGGTGGGCGGCTGGACCTGTGGGATGTGCCCACCCATGCTGGCCACGGCAAGCCGATGAGGGTGGCGGACGATGGCTTCCCGAGCGTCGCGTTCGATCCGAGCGGCCGGCTCGTCGCCGCTGGCGGAGGGATCGGGCCGGTGCGGGTATGGCGCGTGGCCGATCAGCGGCCGGCCTTTCCGCCCCTCTCCGGCCACACCGGCCCTGTCACCGGGGTGGCTTTCGACCCGTCTGGCTCGTTTCTCGCAACCACGAGCCTCTTCGGCGGGACCAGGCTGTGGGACCCGGCCACAGGTCTCGGCTACGGCGACGAGCTGGTCGCAAGCGCGAGACCGGGCTCGCTCGTGTCGTCCATCGACCTTCCGCCGTTCTTGGGGCTGCGGAACGCCTTTAGTCCGGATGGCAAGCTGCTGGCCGTCGCGGGAGTCGAGACGCTCGCGATGCTGTGGGACGTCGACCCGGTGGTCTGGCGCCAGCGTGCCTGCGCGATCGCGGGCCGAAACCTGAGCCGCGAGGAGTGGAAGCTCTACCTGCCAGCGGAGACGCCCTATCGCGCGACGTGCTCGGAGTGGCCCACCGGCTGAATCGGTCGTTCGGCAACCGCGAGGATCAGCTCCCATGAGCGCATGATCCGGCGTCCATGAAGCATACGCAGAGCGATGCGCGCCCAGTTGGGCATCCACGAGTTGGCGTTGCCGAGCACCAACCCCGTCGTTCAGAGGGCGCCGTCCCGGCGTCCCGGTTGCGCCATCTTCTCCGAAATCAGTTCTCACCTGGATGGAACCTTTATGGAGCCCCGGGGTTCGCAACCGGTGGCAATCAGGGACAAGTCGCGCGGCCGCTAAACCCGAGAAACCGTGGAAATCCGTTGCCGTGGGTTGCACGCGGCTGCAGCTTGGAGCCCATGGTAAGGAGGGGGTCGACGGTTCGAGTCCGGAAGAGGGCTTCATTGATTAGCAGGGATTCGGAGTTCACCGCCCACGGCTGCGTCCCCTTTCCATGCCCGTTAAATGCCCAGACGTCTAGCTTTCGCCTAGCCCATGGATCTGACTGAAAGCGGTCTTGACTTAGATGTGGAGGGTGGACAGTCGCGGCGGGGGCGAGTCCTGCCCAGACCCCCGCGCCCGTAGCAGGGGAGCCAAGCTGCCAGGGGCTAATCCGTTCGAGAACCCGAATTCTCTTCTGGCCCTGGGCCCTTCTTTCACCAGGGGACGCATCAGGCGATAGAAGACCTGGCGCGCGGCCCGAATTGCTAGATCGCTGCGGCGGCACTAGAGCTTTGGTCGATCAGCTCGATTCGAAGGCGGTTTCCGTCTGCGCGCTGACGACGCCGTACGACAGCACGAGGAAGTCCATCTGAAGACTGAGATGCCGGACCCTCCCAGACACGCGCTCTCCAACGGCGGGTCCAGCTAGACGAGCTTTATCCAGCCCTCGTCGTCGATCTGCAGATCGATGCCTTCGTAGTCCTTGTCCTCCACAACCTTGAGGAGGAGTTGGAGGTCCTCCAGATTCAGCTTTGGGCCGGGGATTGCGATGACGAAGTCGTCGACGGGTGGTATCCCCCCGAGGTCGCTGACAGGGGCGAGGCTGGTTGGCAAACCTCTACTGGTGAGCCTGCTGAAAACAGCTTGGGCGGTCGCTAGCTCCACGGGGGCCATACGATAATCGTCGACGTGGACGAGTCGGCTGACGAGGCCGAGTAGGCGAGATCTGCCGCTGCCCATTCAGCGCCCAAACGCGGGAAAACCGAAGTCCGCAAAGAGCGCGAGTGACCTCTGGGTGACCGGACCGAACGCTAGGAACGAAGCCACGTCCCGCCACGCCGGACCACCCCACGCCTGAGTGCTAGACCCACATGGTAAGGAGGGCGTCTCCGGTTCGGTCCGGAAGTGAGCGACGAGCGGGGCACCCCAGCCGGTGTAGCAACGATGCGCGCCGCTCTCGGCCTGTGACTGCGACTCGGATCCGGCTCGAAGGGCTCCTAGGAACCTGCATCAGAACCCAGAGCCCGCGCAGCAGCCTCGGTTGAGCCGATCAGAGGGACGATCTCGAAGCTGACGAGGTCGCTCCACTCTTCCATCCACTCGTCGAGCACGTTCGGATCGTCGGTCTCCATCAGCTGAAAGCATCTCTGGAGACGCTCGTCGATCCAGCTATCCAGGTAGAGGAGGCCTGGCGGTAGCATCCGGCCCTTCGCGGCGGCACGCTCGTAGACGGGGCGCGCCCCCTGGACGAATGTCTCGATCACCATGTACAGCACGGCGACATGCTAGGTCGTTCGCCAAGCGCCGCAGGGACGGCCCTTACCTCTTGCGCTTCGGTTTGACGGCCCAGATCTCCCTGGCGCCGTGGAGGAGCAGGTGGTTCGCGTTCCCCGAGACCGCGACGTAGCGGCCGTGCGGAAAGGACCAGACCGTCCGTCCCGTGCGCCAGTCCCAGGCCGTGATGCGGTTGCCGAAGCTCCCCGCGTAGACGACGCCCGCGACGACCTCGATGGCGCCGGACACGTTCCCTCCCGCAGGGCGGGCCCAGAGAATGCGGCCGGAAGTGGCCGAGACGGAGTAGACCAAGCCGGTATACGCGCCGAAGTAGACACGCGAGCGGTAGACCGCGGGCGACGAATACAGGTACGCGCCGACCGGGATCCGCCAGAGGAGCCTTCCGCTGCGAGCCGACAGTGCTGAGAGTCCGGAGAAGACCGAGGGCGCGAACACCCGGCCGCCCGAGACCGCCACGGTTCCGTACACTCTGCTCCCCGCGCTCCCTCCCCAGATCACGCGCCCGTTGCGCGCGTCGAGCGCAAAAACACGGCCCGAGTAGTCGCCGACGAAGAGGCGGTTTCCGACCAACGCCGGGCTGCCGGTGATCTTCGCCCCGCCGTGAAAGACCCAGCGCGGGCGCCGGAGATCGAGATCGAGGGCGTAGACGTTCCCGTTGGTGGCGCCGAAGTAGGCGACGCCATTCCGGATGAGCGGGGAAGGCTCCGTGAGACCGGTGGAGAAGCGCCATTTCACGCGGCCCGTCTTCATGGAGATGACCTTGACGTCGCCGGGGCTCATCGAGGTGGTCACGAGGATGCCCCGCCTGGGGTCGATCCCCGGCGACGAGGCCATCCTCCTCCCCACACGCTGCCGCCAGAGCAGTTTTCCGGTCTTCACCGAGAGGGCACGAAGCCGGCCGTAGATGTCGTTCACATAGGCGACGCCGTTCCAGACCATCGCTGGAAACTCGAGCAGGCCGCCGAGGTTCCGCTTCCAGACCACGCGGAACGGGGGCCGCAACTTGATCCCGGAGTGCGCCTGTGTGCGAGCCGCGTTCACGCCGTACATGGGCCACTGAAGCCGGGGGCTCCAGAGTTCGACTCTTTGCATGAGGCCGCCGCGGAAGTTGACCCGGACGACCCGCGTGGTGTACCCGGGTGCGGAAACGCGGAGACTGGCGCTCTTTCGCGGTACCAGGATCGCGCCGGCGTCACCTTCCACCCCGATGCGCTCTCCCCCGACCACCAGAGCGGCTCGCCGAAGGGGTTCCAGCGTGTCGCCGTCCACGACGCGGACCGCCGCCTGCGGTGGTTCCGGCGGGGCCTCCGAGACGGCCGACGTCGGGGTGGGTGACACCACCTTCGGCTTCCCGGGTTCCGCCCCGCCCTCGGCGCACGCCGCGACGCCGACCACGAGCACGGCAGAGCAGAGGTAGAGGCGAAGCAGGAGGTGAGTCACGACCCGGGAGCCAGGGTAGCGATGGCTGCGGAGCAAGCCCCCTATGATCGGCGCAATGTCGACCGGAGAAGGCGCCCAGAGCCGCGTGCCGATCGTCGGGCTCGGTGCGGGGACGCACGCGAAGTCAGTCGTCGAGGCGATCCGCTCCTCAGGGCACTTCGAGGTGGCGGCGATCGTCGACGACGACCCTGCGAAAGCGGGCGCCGAGCTCTTCGGCGTACGGGTCGTCTCGCCCGAAGGGCTCGAGCAGCTTCGGGCCAACGGAGTTACCCACGCCTTCGTCGGCGTCGGCGGGATCGGCGACAGCTCCGGGCGACGAGGGATCTTCGAGCGCCTGGTCACGGCGGGATTCGAGCTTCCGGCGATCATCCACGCCTCGGCCATCGTCTCGCCCTGGGCGACGCTCCGCCGCGGCGTTCAGGTCTTCGCGGCCGCAGTCGTGAACGCAGACGCGGAGATTGGAGCTGGCGCGATCGTCAACACCGGCGCGATCGTCGAGCACGATTGCCGAGTTGGGGCGCACGCACACGTGGCGCCGGGGGCGTGTCTGGCCGGGCTCGCGAGCGTCGGAGAAAGCGCCCACGTCGGCATCGGCGCGGTCGTGATCGAGGGCGTACGGATCGGCCCGGGCGCACTCGTCGGCGCGGGCGCCGTCGTGATCCGGGACGTGCCTGAAGGCGCACGAGTTGCCGGCGTGCCTGCCCGCCCGCTCGGCTAGGCGCTCTCCTTCTCCCCCCAGTCGCCCTGCGCGTCGCCGTAGATCGAGCGCGGCTGGAGAAGGATCCGCGGCGTCTGCAGGAGGATCCTCACGTCAAGCCTGAGCGAGCGGTTTTCGACGTACCACACGTCGTGCTCGATCCGCTGCGGCCAGCTCAGGCCGTTCCGGCCGTGGATCTGCGCCCAGCCCGTGACGCCCGGCAGGACCTCCAGCCGCCGGCGCTGGAAGTCCGTGTACTGCTCGACCTGGTAACCGAGTGTCGGCCGCGGGCCGACGAAGCTCATGTCGCCGCGGACGATGTTCCAGAGCTGGGGAAGCTCGTCCAGCGACCAGCGGCGGAGGAACGCGCCGACTCGCGTGATCCGCTGGTCGTCGGGAGTAATCAGATAGTCGGCGGGACGCGCCGGCGGTGTGTCGTAGAGCGTCCGCAACTTGAGGATCTCGAACGGACGGCCGCCGCGTCCGACGCGCTCCTGGCGGAAGAAGACAGGGCCCCTGCTCTCGAGCTTGACCGCCGCCGCGAGCGCGGCGAAGAGCGGCGCGAGCATCACGGCCGCGGGCGCGGCGAGCGCGAGGTCGAGCGCTCGTTTCCCTCGCTCGTAGCTTTTCGCGGGCTGTTGTCCGCTCATGTCGCGCTCTCCGAGCGCGTTCCCTCGGTTTTGTCCCAGACGACGGGGACGCCGAAGCGCAGGTAACGCACGAGGCCGACGACTGTCGCGAGCGTGATGAGGAAGTAGTAGTAGGCGAGCGCCGCTCCGGGGATCGGAAGCCGCAGCCTTCCGGCGAGAGCGAGCGCGAGACCGGCCAGCTGTACCGAGAGCGCGAGCTCGTACACGAGGCCGCTTCTCGCGAGCGCGATGCTGGAGGCGAAGAGGACCAGGTGCAGGAGCCCGCTTCCGTAGCGAAGAGCGCGATGGGAAAGCAGCTGAAGCTGGTAGAGCGGCGAGCCACCGCGAAACATCCAGCCACGCAGGACGTGGCGCCAGCTCCGCGCGAACATGCGCACCTTCCGGTGAAACTCGTCCTCGTTGTGGCGCGAAGGCTTCTCCACGGCAAGCGCCTCCGGCTCATACACCGCACGCCGGCCTCGCTGCACCATGACGTAGGGGAAGCCGAGGTCGTGGGCGAACTCGGGGTCGCCGCCGACGTAGTCCGACGCCCGCACCGCGTAGATGGCGCCATTTCCTGCGGTCACGGAGCCGAGCAGCGACTCCCGCTCGCGCAGCCAGAGCTCGTAGCGCCAATAGAGACCCTCGCGGTTCGTACCGTCGGACTCTTCCAGGCCGACCCGGCCACACACGTATCCCACGTCGGGGTCGGCGAAGTTCCGCACGAGGACGCGCAGGGCGTCCGGGGCCCAGAGCGAGTTCGCGTCCGAGAAGGCGACGACCTCCGCGTCCACGGTGGCGACGGCCGCGTCCTGGGCCGCCACCTTCCCCTCGCGGGGACGACGGAGAAGACGGACGCGGGAGTCGCGGCGCGCGAATTCCTCCACGATCTCGTCCGTCCGGTCCGCCGAGGCATCGGAGGCGACGACGATCTCGAGAAGCTCACGCGGATAGTCGAGCGCAAGGAGGTTCTCGAGACGCCTGGAAAGGACGACTTCTTCGTCGTGCGCGACCACGATCACGGCGGCGCTCGGGGTGATGTCCGTCTTGCGGACGTGCCGTTTGCGAACGGAGGACAGCAGCGCCACCGCGACCGAATAGCCGGCGTGCGTCCAGACGAGCGCGGCGAGGCTGCTCCAGAAGAGGATCTTCAGCACCATCGCCGCGCAGAATCGTACCGAGGACGGGCGCGACCCCTGCGGACGAGTGGGCTACCGTAGGCGCCGCACATGAATGAGGAGCGGCTTTCGACCTTCGCAGGGCAGCCCGACCGTCCGCTGATCATCGGGGGCTGTCCGCGCTCCGGCACGACGTTGCTCCGGACGATGCTCCAGGCGGGCCCCGAGGTGGCCCTTCCTCGCGAGACGCGGTTCGTGTTGGAGGCGTGGCGGGAGCGCCGGCGATTCGGCGACCTGCGTGACGCGGACAATCGACGCCGACTCGCGCGCTGGATCTTCATGCGTGAGGAGACGGAGGCCCATCGCCTCGGACTGGAAGCGGACGATGCGGTGGAGCGGCTCGTGGCGGCGCCCCCTGCGCTCGGCTCCATGCTCTCGACCTGCTTCGTCATGTTCGCCGAGAAACACAAGAAGCCGCGCTGGGGCGACAAGCGGCCACTGTACGCCGCCCGGATATCGGCGATCTGGGACCTGTTCCCGAACGCGCACTTCGTCCACGTCGTCAGGGATCCGCGCGCCTGCGTCGCTTCTCTGCGCACCCTCGGCTGGTTCGAGGGAGAAATCGCTCCCATGGCCGCGTTGTGGGAGCATTCGGTCAAGTCGGTGGACGACTGGCGGAGCAAGCTGGCGCCGGACCAGCTGCTCGACGTGAAGTACGAGGAGCTCGTCCTCGATGCGCAACGGACGTTGAGGCGGGTCGCCGAATTCGCCGGGCTCCGCGCGGACGACGATGCGGTCGAGCAGATGCTCCGCTACCGGGAGGTCGACGAGAAGCGCAGCCGCCGACACCACTCCAACCTGACTCAGCCGCTGGACGCTTCGCGTGTCTCGGGCTGGAAGGAGACGCTCGAGCCACGGGAGATCGCCTTCATCGAGCAGGCAACGCGCCCGCTGATGCAACGGTGGAGCTACGAACCGATCTCGGACGGCGTCGCCGCCCCCGCAGAGCTCCTGCGGGGGTTCACGAGACAGCAACGCCGATACGCGGCCGCGCAGCTGAAGCTGGCCTCGAAGGAACGCATTCAGAAGCTTCTCGGCCACCGCTATCCCCTCAACGAGATCCGCAACTAGGTGGGACCTTCGTCGCTGCCCTCGATCGCTGAGCTGCGAGCCGTCACCCAGCCCGATTCACTCCTCGCGCGACCCGGCGCCGAGCACTGGGCGGGCCGCCTGTACATGCGGAGGCTCTCCCCGTACGTGACCCGCTTGTTCGCCGCGACGCCTCTGTCCGCGGACGCTGTGACTGCACTCATGATCCCGGCGGGTCTGCTCGCTGCCTTATCCCTGACGCTCTCAGGCCTGCCGGGCGCGGCCGGTGCGGTGGTGCTCGCGCAGATCTGGCTCCTGCTCGACTGCTGCGACGGCGAGCTCGCACGTTGGCGGCGCACCGTCTCGCCGCTCGGGATCTACCTCGACGGCGTGAGCCACGCGGTCGTGCAGGCCGCCCTTCCGGCGGCACTCGGCATTCGCGCTGCCGGTGGCTGGCACTCGCTGGACGGGTGGACGATGCTCGGGCTCGCCGTCTCCGTCCTCGTGCTGTTCGTAAGCGTCGAGTCCTATCTCGTGCACTTCGTGCGTGCGCAGACCGGCAAGCCCGTCCTCGAGGCGGGCGGCGAGGGCCTCTCCCCCCGGCCGCGGGCTGTGCGCACGCTGCGGCAGGCGATCGGTTTCGTGCCCTTCTACCGGGCATTCAATCCGATCGAGGCGACCTTCATCGCGTTCGCCGCGGCTGTCGCCGACGTCTTCCGAGACGACTTACTCGCTACTCACGTGCTTCTGCTGGCGCTACTGGCGGCCGCTGTTCTGACCGCCGTCGGTCACCTGATCGTGATCGTGGCCTCGGACCGTCTCAGGTGACGCAATCGTACGGCTGCGTAGTTCTCACCGAGGGGCGGCGGCCCGACGATCTCGCGCGGGCGCTCGGCTCGCTCCTCCGCCAGCGCGACGTCGAACTCGACGTCGTCGTCGTCGGCAACGGCTGGGAACCGAGCGGACTGCCCGCGGAAGTACGAGCTGTCGCGTTGCCGGAAAACGTCGGCGTTCCGGCAGGCCGCAACGCCGGTGTCCCCGAGGTTCGCGGCGACCTCCTGCTCTTCCTGGACGACGACGCCAGCTTTGCCGCCGACGACGCCCTGGCGCGGACCGCGGGGATGTTCGCCGCGGACGAGCGGCTCGGCGCGGTGTCGCCCCGCCTCGACGACCCGACCGGCCTCCCGGCGCCGCGCCACTGGGTGCCCCGCGTGCGCATCGGCGACCGGGCTCGGAGCAGCGACGTGACCGTGCTCAGCGAGGGAGCCTCCGTGATTCGGCGCCGAGCCTTCGAGCAGGTCGGCGGCTGGCCCGGGACGTTCTTCTTCTTCCACGAGGGCATCGACCTGGCCTGGCGCATCTTCGACGCCGGCTACCGCATCTGGTATGCGGGCGACGTCGTCGCCTTCCATCCGGCCCCGCTTGCGCGCCGGGGCGGGCGTTTCCGCTACATGGCCGCCCGCAACCGCGTCTGGCTCGCACGCCGGAATCTCCCGCTGCCCGTTGCGACAGCGCACATGGCAGTCTGGTTCGTGCGCACGGCCGCCGGACTACGGTCCGTCGACGATGTCGAGCAGACCCTCCGGGGCTACCGGGACGGATTTCGCGAGCCGCCCGGGCGCCGACGGCCTCTGCGCTGGCGCACCATCTGGCGCATGACCCTCGCCGGCCGCCCACCCGTCATCTAAGAGCTCGTTTCAGAATGGGGCCTCGTCGCCGGGGCGCGATGGGCGGTGCGAGGCGCGGACGCAGGGAGCGTTCGTATCGAATGAGATACGGGCGCGACCGAGGACACAGCATCGCGCCGATCCAGCGCGGCCCGGCGGCTCAGGTCCTCATTTTGAGACGGGCTCTAAGGCAGCGCTCTACCTCTTCTTGGCGGCCGGGTCGATCAGACCCCGGCCGCGAGCCTGCTCCCACGCGCCGACGCCCAGGCCCGCCACCCGCCCGAGATCCCGGGTCGGAATCGCCTTCACCGAATGGAGAAGGACCAGCCCGAGCAGCGCCCACCACAGCGCGGCCCTGTACTTCGGTGTCTGAGGCATGTTCTTCCTGTGGAGGTAGAACTGGTTCGCGACGTGCATGCGCCCGAACTCGAATGACGAGAGCCGGTCCGATTGGGCCTTCAGGTGGTCGATCGGCGCCCTGGGCGTCTGGACGAGTACGTAGCCTCGCTTCACGAGCCGGTAGGAGAAGTCGATGTCCTCGTTGTGTGCGTAACCCGCGAGGCTCTCGTCGAAGCGCTCGTGCTCGAAGACCTCGCGCCTGTAGGACATGAACCAGCCGTTGAGGTACTCGATCCTGCGCACGTCGGCGGAGGCCGACACGCCCTCGACATAGAAGCTGGCCCGCATCTTGCCACTCGCCTCGGGCCACCAGCCGCCCATCCCGAAGAGTCGCCGCCACAGAATCGTCAGCTTGCCGGGCCGCTGTGGCCGCGTCGGGGCGCCCCGCACACCGCCTAGCTCGGGCCCCCAGCGCTCATACTCGGCGAGGATCTCCTCGTGCACCTCGGGAGCCATCCAGATGTCGTCGTCGATCAGGAACACGGGATCGCCGTGGGTGCGGTCGATGCCCACGTTTCGCTGCACAGGAAGGCCACGGGCTGCCGAATGGACGTAGTCGAGCTCGAGGCCGGCGTCGGCACAGAGCTTCTCGATCTCGACCCGCGTGGGAGTTTCCTCGCTCGAGTCCACGATGCAGAGCTCCGCGGGCAGGACCGTCTGCTCGACCAGGCTGCGCACGGTGTTCGCCAGAGACTCGGGCCGGTTACGGGTGGCGATGATGAAAGACGAGCCGGCTCGGGGTTCCCGCTTCGTCATGTCAGTTGGTCTCGGCTGGAGCGCGTTCCGTTTTGGGAGCGGCAGCAGAGCCTCCCCGAACGCTCCGCCAGGCAAGGATCAAGCCGCCGGGGAGGCCGGCGACAAGGGTGACTGCGAAGAAGAGGAAGCCCACGGCGAAGGCGGCGTCCGGCTCGACCCCGAACCGCCCGAGGAAGAAGACGAAGAACGACTCTCGGACGCCGAGCCCATTGACGGTGATCGGAACCATCATGATCAGGAAGAGCAGCGGCCCCAGGATGATGTAGACGAGCGGCGAGAGATTGACGCCGACGGCTTCGCCGCATGCCCAGATGGCGAATGTGCGGACGAACTGCAACGCAGCTGAGATCGCCAGCACGAGGGCGAGCGCGCGGCGCTGCGAACGATACCCGTGGAGCGCCGTCCAGAGTGCGGTCAGAGGCCTTTGCAGGCGGACCGCCTGCCCGCGGGGGAAAACCCGCTCCTGGAGGAAGGCATTCGCCCGGCGCGAGAAGACGAGGATGCCAAAGAGCAGAACCAGCGCGACGGAAGCGAACTCGATCCGAACGAGAACCTCGATGTTGTCGTAGCGGCCGGCCGCGAGGACGAGACCCACTGCCACGAGAACGAGTGTTCCTGCCGAGCCCACCGCACGCTCCATCAGGACGGCTCCCGCGACTTCGCCCTTGGCCTCCGGTCGCCTGCGGGCGTGCTCGACGATGCGCACGGCGTCGCCGCCCACGGTGGTCGGAAGCACCTGGCTCACGGCATAGCCGACGAAGTAGAGCTTCGTCAGCCAGCCGAGCGGCTCATGGATGCCCTTCGAGGCGAGCAGGATCTGCCAGCGCCAGGCCAGCGGCCAGATGCTGGCGACGAAGATGGCGAGCGCAGCGAGCAGGTAGAGCGGGTTGCTCGAGCCGATCTGCTCAGCTGTCGTCCCGATGTCGATCTGCCAGACGAGGTAGGCGATCAGCGCGCCGCTCAAGGCGAGCTGGATGCCGATGCGAAGGCTTCGCCTCATCGCTCCACAGAGGCCGAATGGGGGAATCGCCGCCTTTCCGGAGCGACGGCGGCGTCGGTCTGCGTCACGGACGGGAGCCTAGCTTTGCGCGGTTTCGCCTATCCGGGCGCGACTGGCTGCTGTCCCCGGCGGAATGTCGAGCTGACGATCCGGGAGGCTGTCGGGGGAGACACCTAGCTGGAGCTCGATCTTCCGAAGGCGGTGCAGCGAACGCTCAGCCAGGATTCGGTTCGCGCGCACGAGGTCGGCCAGGACGCCGAGGACCGCGAGTTGGACGGCGAAGACGAGGAGAACGCCGCCGATGATCAGAGACTGCAGGTGTCCCGTGGGCCCTGGCTGAGTGAAGTAGACCCAGACGACGCGGCCGACCAGAACCAGGCCGCCCAACGCGACGACGGCTGCCAAGGAGAGGAACACCCGCAGCGGCTCATGCATGGCGTAGATGCGAAGGATGGTGGCGACGGAGCGGCGTAGATACTGCGCAGTCGAGCGAAAAAGGTGCGACTCCCGCGTCCTCGGATTCGTCGCGATCGGGACGTGGGCGACGGCCAGGTCGGTCTTGCCTGCCTGGATGAGTGTCTCGAGCGTGTAGCTGAAGCTCGACACGACGTTGAGCCGAAGGGCCGCCTCGCGGCTGTACGCGCGAAAGCCGGAGGCCGCGTCGGGCACATCGGTTCCGGATGCTTGGCGGACGACCCAGGATCCCCACAGCTGGAGGAACTTCTTCATGGGCGAGAACTCACGCTGTTCGCGGATCCGGCGGTCGCCCACAACTACATCGGCCGTGTGAGCAAGTATCGGCTTCACAAGTCTCGGGATTTCTTCCCCGCGGTACTGGTTGTCGGCATCGGTATTCACGATCACGTCGGCGCCCAGCTTGAGTGCGGTGTCGAGCCCTGCCTGAAAGGCCACCGCCAAACCCTTGTTCGCGTTGAACCGAACCACGTGGTCGACTCCGCATTCGCGGGCGACGTCGGTGGTCGCGTCCGTCGATCCGTCGTCGATCACGAGCCACTCGACCGCGTCAAACCCGTCCACCTCGCGCGGGAGATCGGCAAGCGTCTCGGGAAGAGTCGCTTCCTCGTTGAGGCACGGGATCTGGATGATCAGCTTCACGGGGCTATTGTGAAAGAGCCTAGCGGGGCAGGAGGCGCGACGTTCCGCCGAAGATGCAGGACACGTCCGGCTCGGCCCGCCTCAGTCCAGCCTGCGCCTTTCAGCTCTTCGGCCAGACGGTGGGGGCCCAGCGTCACATCGTCCGCGTCGTCCAGAACAACGCCGCAGTCAGCGAGGAGATGGGGTTCCCACGCCTCGAAATCGCGCTTCACGCCTTCGTACGAGTGATCGCCGTCGAGCCAGAGGAGTGCTATGGGTTCTCTCCAGCCCGGGGCCAAGAGCTCGCTGCTCACGTTGAGCAGCCGAACTTGGCGGTACGCACCCGTCCGCACCATATTGCGGAAGAAGGCGGCGCGGTCTTCGGGGCCGAATTTCCCGCCGAGAGCGCCCACGAAGGGCTCATGCGGCTCGACCGCATAGACGCGTGGGTTGCTCCCGGCCTCGGCCCCGCGGGCCAGGGCAACCGTCGAGCGGCCGCGATAGCTGCCTACCTCCACGATGCAGCCGTCAGTGACCTCGCGCGCCAGCTCATAGAGGAGCACGGCGGCGTCACGAGAGAGCCAGCCCTTGATCGCGGCGACCTCGCGCAGATCGCTGGGCCAGTCCGCGGCTGCCGGACGACTTATCCCCAGACGGCGGAAGAAGGTGCGGGCGAGACTAGCCAGAGCCACCCCGGAACCCTAAGAGCTTCTCCCTGCCCCCGTGATACAACCGTCGCATGGCGGCAGGCCTCGCGAGCGACGTTCACGCAGCTTGAGGGGCGTCGTCCTTGCGGCAGGCCCCGGGCGCCGGCTGCGGCCGTTGACCGCCACTCTCCCGAAGACGCTCCTACCGCTCGCGGACGGGCGCACGATTCTCGAACTGGCACTCGCAAACCTCCGCTCGGTCGGCCTCGATGAGGCCGTCATCGTGACGGGATTCGCGGCGGAGCGGGTCGCGGAGCGCATCCCCGATCTGGAACGGCGCTATGGCCTACGGTTGGAGCTTGTGTTCAACGACCGTGCCGAGGACTGGAACAACGCGTACTCGCTCTGGCTTGCGCGCGAGGCTTTCGCGGACGGCGCCCTGGTCGTGAACGGCGACACGGTCCACCCGGTCAGCGTGGAGGAAGATCTCTTCCGCGCACGCGGCCCTGACGTCGTCCTGGCCGTCGACGGGGAGAAGTCGCTCGGCGAGGAAGAGATGAAGGTGATCGTCTCGGACGACGGAGCCGTGGAGCGAATCGGCAAGGACGTCGACCCAACGGCTGCGTACGGCGAATACATCGGGGTCTCGTTGCTCGAGCCTGCCGCGTCAGCCCCTCTGGCCGAAGCGCTGGAAGCCGCCTGGCGACGCGATCCGTCGGTCTACTACGAGGACGGCTACCAGGAGTTCGTCGACCGCGGCGGTGAGGTGCGCGTCGCTCCGATCGGCCACGTGGAGTGGGTCGAAGTCGACGACCACGGCGACCTCGAGCGTGCCAGGGAGATCCAGTGCCGCTCCTAGCCCGCATGGTCCCCTCCCCACTCTCCGTCGACATCCGCAGGGGAGCCGTCGAGGGGCTCGCCGCCCTGCTGCGCGACCAGCGGATCTCCTCTCGAGGCCAGGTCGCGGTCGTCGTCGGCCCCGGCCAGGGGGAGCAGATCATCGCGGTAGTGCGCCCCGCTTTCCAGAACGCCGCTGTCTATCCAGTCGAAGGCGGCACGGTCGAGGCCGCCATCGAGCTCGCCGACTCACTGCGAGCGGGTTCCTACGACGCTGTGGTCGGCATCGGCGGCGGACGAACGCTCGACGTCGCCAAGTACGCCGCGAGCCTGACCGGGTTGCCGATGGTGGCCGTGGCCACGAGTCTCGCCCACGACGGCATCGCTTCTCCCGTCGCTTCGCTCGACCACGACGGCCACAAGGGATCCCACGGCGTCAACGTTCCGATCGCCGTCGTGGTCGACCTCGACTACGTGCGCGCCTGCCCGCCCGAGCAGCTCCGCGGAGGTGTGGGGGACGTCCTCAGCAACCTGAGCGCGGTCGCCGACTGGGAGCTCGCCAACACCGAGCGCGGCGAGCCCCTCGACGGCCTCGCGGTCGCCCTCGCCCGCTCCGGCGCGGAGGCGTTGCTGCACAGGGACGACGAGCTCGTATCGGACGCGTTCCTCACGACGCTCGCGGAAGGTCTCGTCCTCAGCGGCCTTGCCATGGCCGCCGCCGGTTCGAGCCGGCCGTGCAGCGGCGCCTGCCACGAGATCTCGCATGCGATCGACGCCCTCTATCCCGACCAGGCCGCTCATGGCGAGCAAGTCGCCGTCGGGGCTCTCTTCGCGTCATATCTGCGGGAGTACGAGCACCTACCGGCTCTGGACGCCTCGCTCCGCCGGCACGGCGTGGCGAGAGTCCCTCGAGATCTTGGCCTGAGTGCCGACCAGTTCGCCGCTGCCGTCAAGCACGCGCCCTCGACGCGCCCGGACCGGTACACGATCCTCGAGCACCTCGGTCTGGACGAGCCCGAGATCAGCCGGCGAGTCCAGAGCTTTGTCGCCGGCTTCGAAAGCTAATCTGCGCCGGATGACAGCAGGGGCCAGCGCCACGGACGAGTTTGCCAGCGAGTGGCACGTCTACGAGCCGCATCGCGTCGGGCTGCCGCCACTCCGCGCCTACCTGGCGCAGCTCTGGCGCCGGCGCGAGTTCGCAACCGAGCTCGCGCGCGCCAACCTGCGTGCACAGCACTTCAACACGACCCTCGGACAGCTTTGGCTGATCCTCAATCCCCTGCTCCTGGCTGCCGTCTACTTCGCGCTGGTGCAGATCGTGGGAGGAGGCAACCGGGGCTCTGAGTTCTTCGCCCATCTCATGCTGGGCCTATTCGCCTTTCGGCTGGTGAGCACGTCCGTGGGTGAGGGCGCTCGTTCTGTAGTCAGCGGGGGCAGGCTGATCCTGAACGTCGCGTTTCCGCGCACGCTCTTGCCGCTGGCCTCGGTCCTGACGGCGTTCATGCGCTTCCTACCCACCCTGGCGGTCTACGCGGTCATGCACGGCATCGCTGGACTCCCCGTCGGTGCGCACCTCCTCTGGGCGCTGCCCATCCTCGCCTTTCTGGTCGTGTTCGGCACCGGGGCGGCCATGTTCGCCGCTGCGGCGCAGGTCTACTTTCGTGACCTGACCAACTTCTTGCCGTATTTCACCCGCGTCTGGCTGTACATGTCGCCCGTCCTCTATTACGCCGAGGAGGTACCCGACCGGTTCAGGCCGATCCTCGCGGCGAATCCCCTCTACCCGCTCCTCGGCGGGCTGAGCGACGTGGTCAATAGAGGCGAGAGCCTCAGCCCCCAGTACCTGGCCGCAGGCGCTGCCTGGGCGATCGGAGTGTTCGTGGCCGGTACCCTGTTCTTCATCTCGAGGGAGCGGGAGTTTGCTGTCCGCCTCTGACGATCGAGCCGTTGTCGCAGAGGCCGCGGTTCCCGTCGGCGACCAGTCGGCCGTCAGGGTCGAGAACCTCTCCGTGACGTACCGCACAACGATCGACAAGAGGCCGACCCTCAAGCGGACGCTCATCCGGCTCGGGCGGCGGGAGCGAGTCGTGCGCGAGATTCGCGCCGTCAGAGACATGTCGTTCCAGGTTCCGCACGGAACCGTGCTCGGCGTCGTCGGCGTGAACGGAGCGGGGAAGTCCACGCTCATGCGCACCGTGGCCGGCATCCTCCCGCCAACCCAGGGGCGGATCGTGGTCCACGGCCGCGTCAGCACGCTTCTTGCCCTCGGCGTCGGCTTCAAGAATGACCTCAGCGGGCGTGACAACGTCGTGCTGGGCGGGCTCGCCGCCGGACTCACGCGCGAGCAGCTCGCTGCCAAGTACCGCGAGATCGCCGAATTCGCGGAGCTCGGCGACTTCATGGATGCGCCGATGAGAACTTACTCCGCGGGCATGTACGGACGGCTCGCGTTCTCGGTGGCCGTCAACATGGAACCGGACATCCTGCTCATCGACGAGGCACTCTCGGTAGGCGACGCTCGCTTCAAGCGCAAGTCCTTCGAGAAGATGCGGGAGCTCTGCAGCCAGGCGAGGACGATCCTGATCGTGAGCCACGCGCTGCAGAGCATTCGCGAGCTCTGCAGCGAAGTCATCTGGATGCACAACGGCAAGCTCGCCTTACGCGGCGAGCCCTCGGAGGTGGTCGAGGCGTACAGGCAGTTCCTGGAGGTCGGGGAGAGCGATATCGCCCTCGACGAGGATTGAGCTCACGAAGGCGCCTTCCTGAAGCAGTGGTATCCGGGCGATTCGGACGGTCTCGGCAAGACGCCGCCCGGGCTACGGACCTCCACCCTGTACAACCCTAGGCCGGCGACGGCGGCCACTCGCTGAAGGCCTGGCGCGGCGTCGAGCGCGGGACTGATGCCCGCGACGACGAAGTCGATCTCCTCATCGGCCAGGATGCCCGAGTATGTCTTTGGATCGAGGAAGAAACGCTCGGTTGAGGCCCGCAGCTCGAGCACGTCGTTCACGATCGTCGGTCGCAGGAACGGCACAAGGCCCTCCGTGACACTGATTCGCCCGCTCAGCGCCTGGAACGTACCTCGAGTGATTCTGTCGACGAGCAGCCGCGAGTCGCAGGGCGTCTGCACAGCCGCCTGCACGTAACCGAACGACCTCGCCGATGCCTTCGGCGCAGGACCCAGCGCGCCAACGGCCCCGACGGCCAGCGCCAGCACCGCCGCCACGACGATCGCCCGCACCGCGTTCACCCACCTGGCCACGAGCCGCGTTGCCGCGACCTCGAGTACGGCGAGCCCGATCAGCATCGGGGGAATGGAGGCGTACTCGAACATCCGCCGCTTTCCGAAGGTCGCAGGGATGTAGAGCGTGTAGCGGAAGGAGAAGAGGAGGGCGATTCCCAGGATCGTCACCGCCACGGCCGCCGCTCCGGCCAGGAGGAATCGCAGCTCACGGGTCCCGAACGCGAAGGCCGCCCCCGCTGCCGCCAGCCCCAGGACGGCCAGCAAGGCGACGCCCGTCCGCGAGAACCCTCTCCCCACGGCGGCCTCGGCCGCCAGGCGCGTGGTGACGAAGGGCGGTTCGTACCAGCGGTGTTCCGATTTGAGCCGCGGCGCCCGCGTGAGTCCTTTCGCTTTCGCGGTCGGGTCGTACTTGCCCTGGAAGAGTGTGTAGCGCGTGGGGCTTCCGGCGCCCTGGAGCCCGAGGTCGCCCCCAGCCACCGACAGGGGGACGACGGTTACGACTCCTGCCAGTGCCAGCGCCCCCACCGCCCACAGGATCCGCCGGCGCTCCGGACCGAGGGCCAGCTGAGCGACCAGCACGCCGCCAATCAACGCGACGAACGCGATGGTGGGGATCAGGTGCGTCAACGCGGCCGCCCCGAGTACGGCCCCTCCCGCCACCATGCGTTCGAGGCGCCACCGTTCTCGACCAGGAGCGACGATGAGCACGGCGGCGACCAGAGCGAGCGTGCGACCCAGGTCCTCGTTCTGAAAGAAAGCGAGCTTCGAGGTGATCTCCTCGTTGAGGGCGATCCCGGGAAGCGCCGAGCCTGCGATCCCGAGGAGTGGCAAGGCCGGAGCTGTCCGCCGCAGGCCCAGCTCCCGACCCAGCGCCAGCAGTCCGGCCGCGTACCCGACCACCGAGAGCCACAGGGCCACTGCCATGCCGGCGTACGGCTGGTCTCGGAACAGGAACGAGAGGCCGCCGAGGAAGGCGCTCCCGCCCAGCTTGCTGATGTCAGGCGGCAGAGCGGCACCCCACTGCGCGGTAAACGGCGGTACGGCTCCGCGGTCCGCGAGCTCGAGCCCGTCGGACCAGTACCGCCAGGCGCCGTGCATCGGCACGAGGGGGACGGCGACCCAGAACGCCGCGACGAAGACCACCACGGCCAGCCCGAGCCCGAGGAAGACCCGGTCGCCGTCGAACTCCTCGCGCACCGCGGCGACGTGCTCGGCGACGCTCGAGCGGCGCACTGCCACCACGTATGAGGCCGCCGTCACCAGAGCAAGCAGGACGAGCAATGGGACGACCTTGAACTGACGGATGAGGACGAGCAGCGTGCCGACCAAGATCACGGCGGCACATCCGAGCGCGATCACCGAGGCGAGCCGGGTCGCGGCAGAAACGGCTCCGGCCGGGAAAGCGGCGAGGGAGACACCCAGACCGATGACGACCACTACGCCCGCGGTCAGGACGAGAGCGAGGGCGGTCATGCGGCGAGCACCCTATCGGGGCGTGCAGGAGAGCGCGGATGGAGCGAGCGCCGTCGGTACACTCCTTCGCCGGTGCGGAGGGTGCTTGTGACCGGGGGCGCCGGCTTCGTCGGATCGGCGCTGGTGCGGCTGCTCAATGAGCGCGGCTTCGCGATCCGCGTCTTCGACAACCTCTCGACTGGAAGCTCCGCGAACCTGGACGGCACCGACGCGGAGCTCGTGGAGGGCGATGTTCGCGACCTCGAGACCCTGGAGCGGGCCGCCTCGGGTTGCGAGATCGTCGTCCATCTGGCCGCCGGGACGGGCGTAATCCCCTCGATCGAAGATCCCTTCGCCGACTTCGACCTCAACGCCGGGGGGACCCTCGCCGCCCTCTGGGCGGCGCACCGCGCGGGCGCCCCACGATTCGTCTTCTCGTCCTCGAACGCACCCCTCGGTGCCGGCGCCTACCCGGCCAGCGAGGACAAGCCGATCGCGCCACTGTCTCCTTACGGGGCGAGTAAAGCCACCGGGGAGGCCTACTGCTCGGCCTTCTACGGGGCGTACGGGCTCGAGGCGGTGGCCGTGCGGTTCTCCAACGCTTACGGACCCCGTTCTGCGCACAAGTCGAACGTCATTCCCGTCTTCATCCGCCGGCTGCTCGACGCTGAGGATCTGATCATCTACGGCGACGGCTCGCAGACCCGAGACTTCGTCTTCGTCACCGACCTGGCGGACGGGCTGCTTCGCGCGGCGGAGGCGGACGGGATCGGCGGCGAGATCTTCCAGCTTGCGAGCGGCGTCGAAACCAGCCTCAACACACTCGTCGACCTCCTGGGGCAGGTCTGTGGCCGCGAGCCGACCGTGAGGAGGGAACCGCCCCGCCACGGCGAGATCCTGCGGAACTACTCGCTCGTCGAGAAGGCCCGCGAGCGTCTCGGCTATGAGCCTTCGATTCAGCTCGAGGAGGGCCTACGGCGCACGTACGAGTGGTTCTCCAACGAGCGCACCGAGGCGCTTCGCTAGCGCAGCCAGGCGCGAAGCAGTGCGTTCGCGAAACCGAGGCCGTAGCGGAAGTGCGTCGGCTTCTTCGACGTCCCGGAGATGCGGCTCGCAACGGTGACGGGCACTTCGCACATCTTCAGATTGCGCTTCGAAGCCTCGAGGATGAACTCGGAGTTGTGAAACTGGTCCTGGTGGAAATCAAGCCCTCGTAAGGCTTCCGTGCGAACCGCTCGGTAGCCGCAAGCCGGATCCGTGACGCGGCTCGTCGTGAGGACGGATAGCAGGCCGGCGAAGACCTTGATTCCGAGCTTGCGGGCGGCGTGGGCCGGATCCGCGGCGCCCAGGACCCGTGAGCCGTTGACCACGTCTGCCTGCCCGTCGAGGATCGGCTGAACGAGGCGCGGCAGCTCGAAGGCCTGGTGTTGCCCGTCGGCGTCCATCGTCACCACGAGGCGCGCGCCCGTGGCGAGCGCGAGCCGGTAGCCGGTTCGAAGCGCGGCGCCCTGTCCCCGGTTCATCGGCAGTCGAACGGCGGCCGCTCCTCCTCTCCGAGCCCGCTCGGTGGTGTCGTCCGCTGAACCGTCGTCGATCACGATCGGCCGCACCGGGAGCCCGCAGACCTCTGGGGGGAGGGCGCCGAGCACTTGACCGATGTGCGCTGCCTCGTTGTAGGCAGGGATGACGAGCGCGATGGCCCCGGAGAACTCGTCGACGTTCGCGGTGGCGCGAAACTCCTGTAACGCGAGGTTCTCGACCAGACGGGTCAGATCCCGTCGGGTGCGCTCCTGCCGCGCTCCCAACACATACGCGAACCCGTAGAGCACGGCCACGGCCACCACCGTGGCTCCGAGAATCCGACCCCCGCCACCCCGCTGGAACGAGAGCTGGTCGAGTGCCCAGTTGAACACCCCGGGCTCGAGCGAAACGAGGAGCAGGGGGAAGACGAAGACGACGAAGCGGAGCAGCAGATCGCCGTTTCCGATGCGCCCTCGCCGGTAGGCCAGCACCGAGAACATCGCGAACGCGAGGGCGGCGAGAAGGCCGGCGGTGCGAAGCGGCGTGAGGTCCATCGGACTACTTTGCAGGCTCGGCCAGCGCGGCGGGCCGCCACTGGGTCACCGGCGCGATCACGTCCACCAGGACCCGGTCCTGGTAGCGGCGGATGACCTCGAGCATCGACTCGATGAGTGTCTCCGAGAGCAGCATCGGCCGCAGCCCCAAAGACAGCAGTTTCGTATGCGTAGGGTTGTAGTAGTGCTCCTCGAGCTCCAGGCGCGGATTGGCCACATGATCGACCTGGACCTCGATCCCTAGCTCGCCCGCGGCATGACGCACCTTCTCCGCGAGATCGGCGACATTGAAGACCTCGGTGAACTGGTTGAACACCCGGTACTCGCCCTCGGCCGGCGGATTGTCGGCTGTGAGCTCGACGCACTGGAGGGTGTCGACGATGTTGAGGAAGCCGCGTGTCTGGCCACCCTTGCCGTACACGGTCAGCGGGTGCCCGATTACGGCCTGAACGGCGAAGCGGTTGAGCGCGGTCCCGAACAACTCGTCGTAATCGAAACGCGTCATGAGGCGATCGTCGAGCCGAGTCTCCGGCGTCTCGATCCCGTACACGACGCCCTGGTTGAGATCGGTGGCTTTCAGCCCCCAAACCCGGCAGGCGAAATGGATGTTGTGACTGTCGTGGACCTTGGAGAGGTGGTAGAGCGAGCCGGGGAGCTTGGGAAAGGGAAGCGTGTCTTTTCGCCCCTTGTGCTCGATCTCGATGAACCCCTCCTCGATGTCGATGTTCGGCGTGCCGTACTCGCCCATGGTGCCAAGCTTGATCAGGTGCGCATCCGGGGCATGCTCACGCATCGCCCAGAGCAGCTTGAGCGAGCCGATGACGTTGTTCGCCTGCGTGACAACGGCGTGCTCGACGCTTTTCATCGACCACGGAGCGCTCGGCTGCTCGCCGTAGTGCACGATCGCATCCGGCTCGAAATCGCGCACGACGTCCGCGACGAAGTTTCCCTCGGAGATGTCGCCGACGTACGAATCCAGGGTCTTGCCGGCCACGTCCTTCCAGGCGGCGATCCGCTTGTCGAGAGAGGCGATCGGCGTTAGCGAATGAGATCCGGCTTCCTCGACCCAGCGCCGCCGCGCGTAGTTGTCCACCACGGCCACGTGATGACCTTTGCCGGAGAAACGCATGGCTGTGGGCCAGCCAAGGTAGCCGTCGCCACCGAGGATCAGTACTCGCAAAGGTGAGACCCTTTGGGGCGATAAAGAACCTCCGAGCGTCATGCAGTGCGCGACGATATCAGGGCAATTCTCGGCCGCGAGCGTAGGAACACGACGGGGCTAGCCCGCGGGCTCGTACGGGCTCAGCCCGCAACCCTCTGCCGCCGGAACCGGCGGCCGGGAAACCTGCCACCACTCGAGGTCAGAACGGACGACCTCATCCGGGCTCGGCCGGTAGGCCAGAACGACGATTTTCGCGTCACGGCCGATGAAGATCGGCGCCCAGCCTTGGCGAAGTGCCTGTAGCTCGCGCTCGGCATCAGGGATCGTCCGCAAACGGTCTCGGTGAAGGAGGATCAGCGAGGCTCGGAGGTCGGTCGTCGGGACCATGGGCCGGAGCCCGGTCTCGAACCTCCTTTCCCGTCCGTCCCAAACCCGGTCTCCGAAGATCGTCCTGAGGTAGACCGGGAGGACGCGTACCGTGTCCTTGTCCGTGAGAACGAACCGGTACGGCTGTGCTTCGGGCGTCGAGAACCAGGCACGAACCTCGTCCCAACGGGCCGCCGGCTCGTTCCTCCACACGTCCTTCGCCGCGCAGCGGTCGAATTGGACGAGACCGGGTACCAGCGCGACCCCGGCCAGAAGCACCGTGACCGACCTGGTGACGAGCATGCCGCGCGCGGTCGGGAGAAACCTCCTCGCCGCAATGCTCAGGCCTCCGAACGCCCCCAGGATGAGAGCCGGGAAGATCGGATACCAGTAGCGGATGTTCGTCACGTTGATGAGCGGACGTCCTGAGGGAGTCGAGCCGAGGCCGAGGACCGCCATAGCCGCCCAGAAGCTGAAACACCAGATGGCGAGCATCCAGAGCCGTCGATCGCGACGAGCCAGACCCAGGGCGCCGAGGAACATGGCTACAAGCACGAGAAAGACCCACCCCGCCGGCCATGTGAGCAAGAGGCGCGGGAAGACGAGCAGCGTGTCGAGCGGGTTTTGAAGCTGACTCTGAATGTGCTCGAACCTCAGCGCCTGGGGAGCCGGAACCGAGGTCTTCCCGAGCCCTCGCAGCAGCTTGTAGTGGACGAGCGGCTGTCCGTACATCAGCTGGCCGTACAGAAGCTCGAGACTGACCGCGGCCAGCGTGGCTCCGACGAGCAGCGCCACGCGGCGCAGCGGGTATCGCAGGAGCAGGACCACAGCCACGACCGTCGGCAGGAGCACGGGGCTGAACTCCCGGATGAGGTAGGTCCAGCCGAAGAGCAGCCCGGCGCACAGGCATGCGGCGCTCTGTGGCCAACCCCGCCGTTCTGCCCAGAGCGTCCGTCCGAGTACGAGGCAGAGCATCCCGGCGGTGAAGGTCGCGGTGGCGGTCGTGTCGGGGAAGATGAAGCTCGAATTGAGGAGGTAGTTCGCGTTCAGGACCGTGAGCAGAGCCGCGGCCGCCGCGACCACGCGGTCCGAGAAGAGCGCGAGGCCCGTGCCGTAGACCGCCGCCGCAATCGCCAGCCCGGTCGCCAGCGGGACGGCGTACAGAGCCGCCTCCGAGGGCCCGAAGAGGAGGATGGCCACGCGAACCGGCGCGATCAGGCCGATGCGGAGGGTCCAGAGGTCGGCGCGGACATCGGGGAAGTCCATCGCCGTCCTGAAGTACCTCGCGGGGTCGAACGGGTGAGGCCCCTGCAGGAGCAGGATCTGGACGATCGCGTACACGACCAGCACGATCCCGCCCGTGATCCAGTCGAGCCGGGCGGGCGTCAGGAGCGAGCCGAGACGCGTGGTCGCGTCGCTAGCCTTCGAGGCCAACTCTTCAGCGAGGGGCGCGACGCCCTCCTCGCCTCCCGCCTTCAAGGGCGGGTCGCGCCGCTCTGATGGAGCACCCGACCGATCTTGGCTCGCCAGCGGGGCGGAACCTTGCTCTTGTAGCGGTCGGGAAACATCCGCGCGGCGAAGCGGATCGTCCTGGAGGACACCGGCCGCGCTGAAGTCCGGCTCCCGCGCGCTGCGAGAACCGAAGACTGAGCGATCGCCTCAGCCTCGCTGTAGAGGTCTACGTAGCGGGCGCGGGCCACATCGAGCTTGTCGCTGAGCTGGCCGTCGTCCTCGTCGGCGAGCTGCGACAGCAGCTCCCACACCTCCTGGGCCTGATCGCGGAGAGCCGCGGGAATCTCGACGTCTTCTCCCCACTGCGTACGCGAACGGCTCAGGCCCCGGTCGACGAAGTCATGGGCGCGGCGCATGGAGGAGACGGGCGCGTCGCGAACGACGGAGAGGTCGAGAACCTCCCCGACGCGACCCACGGCACGGGGCCAGTCCTCGAGGAGATCCTCGTAGCGGACGAACACCCGCGGTCCTTCGCGGCTTGCGCGCTCGGTGAACAGCATCTGGTTGAGCCAGCCGGCGGCACGACCGACCTCCCCCTGCCAGGCGCCGTAGGATCGCTGCTTGCTGTCGATCACCGAGGCAGGGTGGCGCAGAACGCTCGCAATCCGTGCCTGGGTGCCCGCTTCCTCCGCACACCGGCGCCACAGCGGCAGGAACCACGAGAGGCGCGGATCCTTGATGATTACGTGGTCGGCCTCCGAAAATTGTTTGCGCAGCCACGTGCGCAGCTGGCGAACTACATGCTCGTCGAGCGCCAGGTCCGCGAGCTGGGCCCAGGCTCCCGGGCGAGCGTCGGACACCTGCACGCCGGCTCCGCGAAGCGCCCGGGCGTGGAACTCGACCACCCATTGAGATTCGGCGAACCCGCGCGGGTTCGTCTCGTCTGCGGGCACTTCCGGTTGGGGGACGTGGAAGCCCAGACGTTGGAGAAGACCCGAAAAGAGGCTTGTCCCGCTACGCCCGGATCCTGCCACGAGCACGAGCGTCCGCCCCGGAGATGCAGACGGGACAGCGCTCGCAGCGGTCACCGTTGTTTGTCTCTCTTGGGCGTCCATCGACCGAATGTAAGTGAGAAGAGCGCTCCGTGGGCCCCGCGCGGCACCTCAGCGCGAAGGCGCTAGCTTAGCTCGCGCCCCTGGCCGCGCGTACGGGGAGCGGGGCCCGGCGCGAGCCCAGACGGCGCGTACACTCCTTTCAATGGACCCCCTGAGCGATAGCGTCGAGGCGCCGGACGCACCCAAGCCCGCAGCCCCTTCGAGCCCAAACGGCTCCTGGGAGGACGCGACCCGTCGGGAGCCGGAGCCCTCGATGGGCGTTCCTTTCTCCCGTCATGTCGACCAGCGTACGGTGGTCCTACCCGAGCTGCGGGTTCTGTTCCTGCCGGTCCCGAAAGCCGGATGCACGACGCTCCTTTGGCTGCTGGCTGACCTAGCCGGCTTGCCGCTCGAGCGCTTCGCCAAGTCGACGCTGCCGGAAGTGTCGCCGGCGCTGACCGTCCACGACATGAGCCTTTGGGACGACGAGCAGCGGCTTGCCCACTACGAGGACGAAGGAAGGGCGCGCGTGCTCGGCGAGGACGGCTGGTTCCGGTTCTCGGTGGTCCGGCATCCCGGGACGCGGTTGTGGTCGGCCTGGTATTCGAAGCTCCTCCTCCGGGAGCCTCGCTTCCTCGAGGAATTCGGCGGCGAACCGTGGTTTCCCCGCGTGCCCGTGCGCCCAACCGATCTCGTGGAGGACTTTCGCCGGTTCGTCGCCGCCCTTCCGAGCGGGCAGGTCGAGGACGTGCACTGGGCCGTCCAGCAGGACCTGATCGGGCAGCTCCCGTTGGCCCACGTCGGGAAGGTGGAGCAGCTGGACGACACTCTCGACCTACTTCGCGCGCACGTCGGCGAGGACCGTTGGCCGGGCGAGCTTCGCCACGAGAACCGCAGCGCCTTGCCCCTGCCCACGGACCTCGCCTATGACGACGCGGCCGCTGCGGTCCTTCATCAGCGCTACGCGGACGACTTCGAGCAGTTCGGTTACGACCTCGTTTCGGTCTCTCCCGACAGCGCCGCTCTGTCCGACTGGGAGCAACGCATCACGCCGATGCTCCCGCTACTGCGGGATGCGATCGAACGGAACGCGCGTGTCGGACAATTGCACCAAGCCGCCTGGGTCGGCACGGTCGGGCAACGACGGGCCGCTGCCACCGCTCGACAGCTCGGGCGCTCGACCTCGCCGGTGTTGGCGAACCTCGAGGGCTACAGCGAGTACAAGGTGCGGTGGGCGTGGGCCGACAGCAAGCTCGAGCCGGGCTTCACGGCGGTCGTTCGCGTCAAGAACGAAGCTCGGTCGCTCCCCTGGGTGCTGCCGCCGCTATTCGAAGCTGTGCGGCGCGTGGTCCTCATCGACAACGGCTCGGCCGACGGCACCCCCGAGGTCGCGAGCAAAGTCGCCGAGGCGATGGATGCGAGCGACCGCCTCGAGCTGCTCTCCTATCCCTTCCCCGTCTCCCGTTGCGGAGATGACCATCTCAACACCCCGCCCGAGTCGGTGCACAGCCTGGCCTATTTCTACAACTGGTCGTTCTCCCACGTCCGTACCGCGTATGCCCTCAAGTGGGACGGCGACATGGTGCTCACCGATCTCGCCGTCAAGGCGCTCCGCGATCTGGCCTGGCAGCTGGAAGCCGCTCGGGTCGTGGTCAAGATCCCGCGCTTCCCGCTCTACGTGGCGGACGAGAAGCACGCCTTCTTGGACACGGGGATGACGAACTGCGAGCCGTGGGGCTGGCCGAACCGCCCCGGTTACAAGTTCGTCAAGGCGATGGAATGGGAGCTGCCCCTCTGGCCGGAGGAAGTCGGAACGATCACGTTGCCGACCTGGTCCTCGCTGGAGCTGAAGCACCTGGACCTGGACGAATTCGGGCACTGGTCGCACACCGACTTCGAGGCCTCGGACCGGACGCAGCGGAAGCGGCGGGAGCTGGAGGTCTTTCGCCGCCTGGCCGACGGAGGCGAGCCACCGGCCGGCGTCGCAGCGCTGGCCTCGCCCGACGACAGGCATGTGATCGACTACGTCCGTTCGACGTGGGTGCCCGAAAACGGGTCGGGCCCGCTCTCCCGTGCGGCGAGCGCGGCGAGCGCGACGAAGCCCCAGGCGAACGGGTCTTCGAAGAACGCGTTGTAGAAGAGGCTGTGCGCGAAGATGGCTGTCAGGCCCAACCCAGCCGCGAGCCTGGCAACCGCGATGGTCGGCGTGCTAGCCCGCGCGCCGCGGAAAGCGACTCCGAGGGCGACGACGACCAGCCACACAAAGAGACCAAGCCCGACGATCCCCGTCTCCGCGGCAACCGTCACGGGGGTGTTGTGCGAGGCGGGAGACTTCACCCGCCGGGGCACATCGACTCGCTCGCGGTAAGCCTTCTCGAAGCCCGCGATCCCGACTCCGGCGACAGGATGCTCGACCGCGATGAGGATGCCGTACTTGACGAGGTCGAAGCGCCCCCTCGTCGCCCGGTTCAGTCCTTGCTCTGACTGGGCCATGAGACTCGCGCCGGCGTCCTCGGACTTGGTCGGCGGAATTCCGAGCATGATCAGGACCGCGGCAGCGGCGCTGACTAGCACGCCGGCGCGGCGGCGCCACGCGAACACAGCCGCAACGACAACGCCCGCGATGAGCGCCGCGAAGCTCGATTGCGAAAAGGAGAAGAGGAGCCCAACCCACAGGACGACGATCACGAGGACGAGCGGAACGTCAAGCCGTCTCCAGGGGCCAAAGAGGAGGAGCGTCAACGCGACCAGGATCGCCACGACGAGGAAGCGCCCGTAGATCGAGGGGTCCCAGAAGAGAGAGTTCACGCGGTAGAAGGAGGCGAACGTGTTGTCCGCAATCACCTTCGGATTCCAGAAGACGTTCTTCGTCGTCCACTGCCAGATGCCGACGGCGGCGAACAACAGAGCCATGGCCAGGAGTAGCCGGCAGAGCCAGGCGAGCACTCGCTCGCTCCACGGAAGGCGGGCCAGTGCGACGGCCAGGAGCCCGAAGGGAACGATGAAGGCGGCAAGCTGCACGGCGGCCCGCTCCGGGTCGTTGGTCCAGAGCGCCGACAGGCCGAGCCACGCCACGAACCCGGCCAGCGGCCAGGAGACCGCCCCGAGCTCCCGTCGACGGCGAGGGTCCCGCCAGAGGCTCCAGCAGAGCCACACGGCCGCGCCCCCGACGACGACGTAGAGCGGCACGAGCAGGTTGGCTTTCTCGCCCCCGACGGGGACCGGGATCCGAGCCGGCGCGGCCAGGAGCGCTAGTACTCCGAGAGCCCAGGGCCTGCGATCGAACAGAACACCGAGGCAGACGGCGAGAACGACTGCGACGACGGCTGCACCGGCAAGCCGCGCGCCCTCGCCGGACGGGGCCAGGATCGGGACGAAGAGGGCCATTCCTGCGGCCATGACAACCAAGCCGGCGATCCGGACCTGGCGCGGCGAAGCCAGAATGAGAAGGGCGAGCCCTCCGGTGGCGATGGGCCCGCCGAGCCGGGCAAGAAGCTCCACGCTCATCGCCCCGGGCGAACGATGCGGACGATGACGGCCTCGGTCGGCAACGAGACGTTGCCTGCCCGGTCCTGGGCTTCGAGCGTGAGCGCATAGCGTCCCCGCGAGAGCGCGTTTCCTTCGACGGTGCCGTCCCATGTGAGCCGGGCGACCCCGGGGTTACCTACAGGCCCCCGGAGGACGAGTTCGCCGTTCGCGAGCAGGAGCGGGCGGGCACGCTCGGCCAGGCGAACCACGATCGTCGCGCCTTCTCCACCGAACTCGAGCCGGCGGGGCTCGAGGCTTACGAGCTCGATCGTCGGCGGCCGCGTGTCGACCCGTACGGTGTCGGGGATGAGGATCGTCCGGTCTGCCTCGGCGAAATGGAGGCGCAGGCGGTACGTCCCGTCGGGAACGATTTCTCCCCGGTCGTCTCGTCCGTCCCAGCGGAAGACCGTGCGCCCGGGCGCATGACGTTCGCGGGATGCGAGCGTGCGCACCGGGTTGCCGTCCTCGTCGACGATGACGGCGTCGATCGTGTCCGCATCCCGCAGCCTCACCACGAGACGCGCAGTCTCCTGTGGGCAGGCGCAGGTCGGCGAGAACACCGACTTGAAACGGGGCCTCAAGACCGGCGACTGCTCGAGCTTGAGCGCCTCGGTCAGGGCGAATGCCGTAGTCGTCCCCGCAAGGAGCGCAAGCAGCAGCACCGTAACGGCGAGGCGAGGCAAGCCTCGGCGATTCTATGTTTGCCCTGGCGCCGGAAGTGGTTCAATACCGCTGAGGAGGCCGGATGACGAGCTGTAGGGAGTGCGGAGGCGATGTCGAGGCGGCGTTTCGCTTTTGTCCCTGGTGCGGCCACGCCCAGCGCCTCAAGCTGACCGAGTTCTTCTTCGGCCACGGCACCATCGAAGGCGAGGCGCGGCGAGCTCTGCGCATCTCCCGCTACCTCGGCGACGGCGCCCACGAGCGCCATGTGCGTTTCAGCGTCTGGAGCGAAGCCGTTCCCGGCAAGACAATGGTCGAAGCTGCGGTTTCGCTCGACGAGGACGAAGCGAATCGCGTCGCGCGCTTCCTCTCCTACACCTCGGAGCTCGCGCCGCCCGCGGAGACCCTTTAAGCCGCAGCCCTCTAAGCCGCGTCGGGCGGCTCGCCTTCGTCGTCGCGCAGCCTGAGACGCGACACCACCTCTCGCAGGCCGTCCTGAGCCCAGTGGATTCGCTCTTCGAGCAGCCGCATCTCTTCTTGCAGCCGCTCCTTGCGGATGCGGGCGTCGTCCTCGATCTTGCGACCGGCCGCCCTCGCTTCCTCCAGCATCGACTCCGCCTGCGCGCCCGCGTCCATGAGGATGCGCTCGGCCTCGCGCTCGGCCTCGACGCGGAACTGCTGGGTCAGGGCATCCGCCTCCGCGCGAGCCTGCCGGCGGATGTCGTCACCCTCTTCACGGGCCATCGTGAGAATGTGTTGCGCAGCCTTCTCCGCAGCGGTGAAGACGGCGCTCACGCGCTCGCCGATGCCACTGTCGTCGACCCCGGGGTCCTCCCCCGGTCCCGACGCTTCTTCAGCATTCATCGCCCGTCAGCCTACCGCGACGGACGGATGATCTATTCGGGCGTTTCCTTCGGAAGAATCGGATCCGGTTCGGCGCGCCGAGAAACGGCATGGCCACGGAGGCCGAGACGCTCGAGCTCCCGCGCTGCCAATTCGTCGAAGCGACCTTCCTCGAGGTCGCGGAACGGATCAGGGCTGACCGCTCGCAGCTCCTGATAGGGGAGATTGAGAACGGCGCGCCGGGCGAGAAACTCCTCCAGGACCGGGTCGGGGGAGCCCGCAGCGAGCGCACGGCGCACCGCGCGCGCCTCGCGCGTCCAGGTCACGCGCAGCGGCGCGTAGAGTCCCAGAAGCGGGAGCGTCGGAATCAGTCCGATCGAAAGCGCGAGCAGGATGCTGAGGTTCTCGGTGCTGTCCTGGCTGTCGCGCCCGCTCGCCTGGGCGCTCCGACCCGCCGTGCGCACGCGATCGGCCACTTCCCCGACACGGCTTCCAACGAACGGCACGCTTCCGAGGGAGTCCACGAGGTCGCCCGTCTCCTCGACCGCAACGCCGGCGACAACCACCGTGTCACTCAGCTGGCGAAGGTCTCGCACCTCGCGACCGACCAGGAGAGCGAGCACGAGCCAGGCGACAACCCACACGGCGACGACCACATCGAGCGCGCGAATAAGCCGCACACCCGGGACGGGGAAGGCGATTCCCATGCCTCCTTGTACCCGTACAGCGGTGGAAAAGACCCAAGTTTCCATGTTTGTAAGTCGGGAACATGATCTTCATGAACAAACGATCCGAGGAGGCGACGACGATGAGCCGGCCGGAGGACAGCGGGTCCGAGACTGAGCCGGCGGAGGAAGAAGGCGAGGGCGCCGACGCCCCGGAGCCTGTGACGCCCCCGATCGACGAGGACGTGGCGGGGTCCGTGAACGCGGCGGTACACGACGCCGACGAGTAAGAGAGAGGGAGAAGCCGGCGAACGTCCAGCCCTACTCGCCCGGCTCCTGAGATAGCAAGAGCCCGAGCACCGCACCGAAAAGCGCGTGCGCGGCGGCCTCGTAGGCAAAGACCCTTCCGTTGCGAAAGAGCGGCGGCCACGCTCCGGAGCGACGATCCGGGTGGACGCGGTCGACGAACGCCATCGCCGGCCAGAGCACCACGTTCTCGACCTGGGCGGCCATCACGCCCTGCAGCGGCCCGCGCCCGCCCAGGCGCTCGAAGGAGGCCCCGAACACCGCTCCGTTCCCGAGGTGGAGCGCAAGCGCCGCGGCCGGGCTTCGTCCGGTGAGCCCGGCGAGAAGCCGGCGGTCGGAGTACGGGGTTCGGAAGAGCCGCCCGAGCAGGGGCTCGGCGGACGCCCACACGGCCGCGGCGACGATCCCGGCAAGGGCTCCTCTCAGCACGTTCGGAGGCTTATCCTCATGCCGTGCTCACCCTAAGCGCCGAGCGGCGCCGAACGCTGAC
>Ga0209887_1000034_pt1 | contig 36060 bp, 42 predicted proteins | sample GWRWN1_30_40_FD_187230 | JGI IMG/M metagenome (GOLD analysis project Ga0209887, IMG submission 187230) | Riverbed sediment microbial communities from areas with no vegetation in Columbia River, Washington, USA - GW-RW N1_30_40 (SPAdes)... | ecosystem: Environmental > Aquatic > Freshwater > River...
TCTCGCAGCTCCGCTGTACCCTAGCGCATCCACCAAAGCCTTGATCCCGCTATCCACCAGATCACGCTCACTCTTAACCTTAGCCACGCGACTCACCTTCCCTCCTAATAAACTCCACAGGATTAGTAGCCACCACTCTCAACTTGGGAGTGCGCCTCCGCGTTTGTACGGCTCGAACAAGATCGTCATCACAAGTAACGAAATAATCACATCCCCCAGTTTCTGCACAGGCCACATGCAAAGCATCTCTGGGCTTGATCTTAGCACTTTTGATGAGCCTTCTAGCCAACGCAAGAATTCGCGGCGACGGGACTATTCTATGGATACAAAGTCGTGATAACAACTCCGCCCATTCCTTTCTGTCTTCCTGCGGGTTCAAACTATTTTCGTAATCCAGCATAAAGGACCAGGCCAACTCCAATGCTCGCCCTTCCGCTAACTCAAAGATGCCTTCAATAGCGGCAGTTTCCAGCCTGATTCGCAGCTGGCGTTGATCGTCGAAACATCGATTGTAGATGTTCATGTCGCAGTAGATTCTCAATGTTTCCCCACCGACGTGCCAATCGTTTCGTGAATGTTACATACAGAGCTGAATGGGGGCGCGCTAAGACAAGGATGAAAGATCAAAGCTGAAGCGAAAAAGAAAGCAAAGAGCCGTGCCCGGTCTCGTGCTCGGCAAAACCACCGTCATCGTGCTCGTGATCCGTGGTCGTTTTTCTAAATAACTACCACCTCTAAAGTAGCGGCATTCTAGGCGATTTCCCGGCGACTATTCAAGCATGAAATCACCGGAGCACGAAGGGATAAATACCGAGGCCCGTTCAAGACGTTCCAAACGTTCAACCGTTTCACTCCGTTCAAATCGTTTAACTCGGCCACGGTGGCGCCAATGCGCCGGTTCACATGTTCAAGGCCTTGCGAAAACGGGTTCAATGGTTCAACGACAACCACCGATTCGCCCTCGACCTCAAAAGAATTGACAGTAAAAGCTGAGAGACCCTGTTTGTCACGATTTGTGATCCGGGAGCCAAAATAAACTGACAGAAGGGCCGCAGATCACTGCTGCGGACAGCGGTTGATATCCTGTGCCCGATTCGTGCATTGGAAAAGCACGTCTTAAGATAAAAACATCAAACCAGGCTTGATTTTTAATATCCAAAATGCAAAATGTGCATTATCAATGCACGTAATGCTGGAAAACCATAAAGAACGACTTAAGACTCTTGGGCCCTTGGCTGCTTCGCTTGTCACTACCCTCCACGAGCGTAACAAAAACTTATTCGACATCGGGGAGGTTAAAGCAATCACCGGTTTGAGTGACGCTTCAGCCAGGAGCTTCGCGCGCTCGCTCGTGGACAGAGGTGTGGTGGCGCGCCTCAAGCCTGGGCTCTTCATTCTTGTTCCGTTCGAGCTGGGAAAAGAGACCCAGTACATGGGGCATCCCTGGCTTGTGGCGAAAGCCCTGGTCGGCGGAGACGTCTACTACCTTTCCCACGGGACAGCGATGGAAGCGCACCAAATGATCACACAGCCACAGCTCGTGGTCTATGTGAGCACCCCCAATCCTAAACGAACGCGGTCAATCATGGGGACGGAGTTTCGTTTCGTTCGCTGTGCGAAAAAACGGATCTTCGGAATTGAAGAGCATTGGGCAACAAAGCAGGACAAGGTCAGCGTTAGCGATATCGACCGCACGATTATCGACGGCCTCAAGCAACCTGAGTACTGCGGCGGCATAACAGAAGTCGCCAAGGGGCTGTGGATGCAGCGGGAGAAAATCAGTCCAGATCGGCTTGTCGAATACGCGCTCCGCCTCAACATCGGCGCTGTCATTAGGAGGCTGGGGTACTTGCTCGATCTCTACGAGATTGGAACGGACAAAACAGCAAAGGCTCTTTCTGATCAGCTTACAAATACCTATGTCCCGCTGGACCCCATTTTGCCCAATCAGGGAAAGCACCTCCACCGCTGGCGCCTCCGCCTGAACGTCGAGCCCGAAGAACTTCTATCGGTAGTCAGGACCTGAATCCTTGATACGTCAGAGCAACCTTTCACGACTCGCTAATCGCCTGGCAAGGGCAGGCGGCCGGAGAATCCCTGAGAGTGTTCTTGAGCGCGACTATTGTCTCTCGTGGTTTCTGGCAGGCCTCTCGCAAAGTCCCTTGCGAGACCGGCTGTTCTTCAAGGGGGGAACTGCGCTCAAAAAATGTTACTTCCCGGACTATCGCTTCTCCGAAGATCTGGACTTTACGCTCGGGGAGGAGGTGCCTTTCGAAATCATTCGCAAGGAGCTCGATGTGGCGTTTGAGAAAGCATACCAAGACTCCGGCGTATTACTCCGCTACGCTCGTTCCGATCGGCAGCCCCACGCGAACAGCCACACGTTCTACCTTAACTACGAAGGTCCCCTGGGAAATCTCCCCTCCGGCAAAGAAGTCAAGACCGACATCACCTTAAAGGAGAAGGTGGTCTTCCCAATCGAAGAGCGCCTCGTGCTGCGAGCGTATACGGAGTATGAGGACGTCCCCGGCAACGCCATCATCAAGGTTTACTCACTTAAGAAAATCGCAGCAGAAAAGGTTATTGCTGTCTGCGACAGAGCAAGGAACGAGCCCCGCGATCTTTACGACCTCTGGTACCTATGCGAGAACACCCATGTTGACCTGGTGGAAGTTACCGACGCTATCGCCAGCAAGCTTGAGTCTCGCGGACAAAGCCTCGAAACAATCGGCACGCAGTTGGATGCAAAACAGAACCGGCTCAGAAGATTGTGGAACCAGCGACTGGCTGGCCAGATGGTAACGTTGCCTGAGTTTGACGGTGTTTTCCGTGCTGTCCGAAGAGCTTTCCGTCAGGCTGGCATCAGCACAGGCTAAGTCGTTAATTTTTTGATCGTGGGTTTGGAAAAGATGCCGTCGGGTTACTCCAATTATTTTCTAATGATCAGATTATGGCTTTGATCAAAGCGGCAAGACTATGGTTAAAGTCACAAATGTGAGACTGGGTTACTTGTCTGTCGAGCGGAAATAAACAAGTGAAAAACTCTTGCCTGGGCCAATAACTAAATTAATAACCTTAGTCGCTTTACGATTTAAGCAAAGCCGGCTCACGACGCGGTGACGTCGTGCGGGTAGTTTCTCTTGCTATGGCGATGCGCCCGGTTCGAATCAGTTCCCGTATGCCGAGGGGTCTCAGCAAGTTGATAAGCGCTTCCACTTTATCGACGTCGCCGGTGATTTCGATCGTGTAGGTGGTTGGGGACGAGTCCACGATTTTAGCGCGAAAGATATCGGCAATTCGAATAGCTTCATCGCGGTGTTGCGGCTTAGTGTGGACTTTGATCAGAGCGGTTTCCCGGTCCAGGAAGTCAGTTTCGGTTAGATCTACGACTTTAAGCACTTCCACGACCTTATTTAACTGTTTCATGATCTGTTCGATGATTCGGTCATCCCCGGCCGTAACGATGGTGATCATCGAAGTCGTCGGATCAAGCGTGGGGGCGACGGAAAGGCTCTCGATATTATAGCCCCTTGCACTGAACAGACCCGCCACTCTAGCCAAAACACCGAATTTGTTTTCAACCAGGACCGATATGATGTGTTCCATTCGCTGACGAAATCAGGCAGGAAGAACGCCCTCCCCCTCGTCCACCTTTCTCTTGTGAGATCCCCCCTTCTTCGCTTGCGTCAGTTCCGGCGGATCCTCCAGCATCATTTCGTGATGCGCTCCACCAGCAGGAATCATGGGGTAACAGTTCTCGTAGGGGTCGGTATAAATATCCATGAGTACCGGTCCCTTGTGCTTCAAACCTTCCCTGAGAACGGACTCGACTTCGCCGGGCTTCTCCGCTCGCAGTCCCAAGATGTTATACGCCTCCGCCAGTTTGACGAAGTCAGGAAGCTTGCCCAAGTAGCTCGCCGAATATCGGCCTTCATAGAAGAGGTCTTGCCACTGCCGAACCATACCGTGGAAGCCGTTATTGAGCAGAACGATCTTGACCGGCAGCTTGTGCTCTACCGCGGTTGCCATCTCCTGGAGATTCATTTGGAAGCTCCCCTCACTGGTGATGCACAACACAAGCTTCTCCGGAAAAGCCTTTTGCGCCCCGAGGGCGGCTGGGAAACCAAAGCCCATCGTCCCGAGTCCGCCCGAAGTCAACCAGGTCCGGGGCTTCGTCCCTTTAAAGTATTGAGCAGCAAACATTTGATGCTGACCCACGTCGGTAGCGACAATCGCATTGTGCTTGGTCAACTCAAAAAGCCGTTCGATGACGAATTGAGGCTTGGTGATCTTGCTGTCTTGCTTGTACGTCAGCGGATGGGCTTTCTTCCACTCATCGATCTGCTTCAGCCACGGGGCACGCAGCGCCTTGACCTCCGACACATTCCCATCCCTAGCGCGCAACATCACGTTCATCTGGCGCAGCACCGCTTTGACATCACCGACGATAGGAATGTGCGCGTGGAAAGTTTTTTTGATCGATGTCGGGTCGATGTCTATATGAATGACCTGGGCCTCCGGACAAAACTCGGAGAGTTTGCCTGTTACACGGTCGTCGAAGCGGGCGCCAACCGCGATCAGCAAGTCCGAATAATGCATCGCCATGTTGGTCCAATAACCGCCGTGCATGCCGAGCATTCCCAGCGCAAGCGGGTGAGTTCCTGGAAAGCTACCCAGACCCATCAAGGTCATGGTCACCGGGATTTGCGTCATCTCGGCCAGCTCCCGGATTTCATCGGCGGCATCGGAGAATACCGCGCCCCCGCCCACATAGATCATCGGCTTCTTCGCCTTCATGATCTCTTCCGCCGCTTGCCTAATTTGATGTTTATTGCCGCTAATCGTCGGATTATAGCCGCGCAAGTTGACTTTATCGGGATACTTAAATTCCGCCTTCTCGGTGCTCACATCCTTGGGAATATCGACCAGAACCGGCCCCGGCCGGCCGCTCATAGCAATGTAAAATGCTTCTTTGATGGTTTGAGCCAGCTCATTGACATCTTTCACGAGCACGTTATGTTTCGTGCACGGACGGCTGATGCCGACATTATCCGCTTCTTGAAAAGCATCGTTGCCAATCAGGTTGGTCGACACTTGACCCGTGAAAGCAACCAACGGAACCGAATCCATGTAAGCATCGGCCAAACCGGTCACAATGTTGGTCATTCCAGGCCCCGATGTGACCAATACCACCCCCGGCTTGCCAGTTGCCTTGGCATATCCTTCAGCCATGTGCGCGGCGCCTTGCTCATGGCGCGTCAGAACCAGCTCGATATCCTTCTGCTGACACAGCACGTCGAATATCTTGAGTACGACACCGCCCGGCAGTCCAAAGACGGTTTTGACCCCCTCGTGTCGCAGTGATTCGACAAAAATATCGGCTCCGGTCTTTTTCATTCAAGCTCCCTACTGAATTGCACCGGCCTGGCGGTGCCTTCCAAGAATTTCCATGATTTTGTCTTTGCCGAGAAGTTTCAGTTTTTGCAACCTTTTCTTTTCTACTTCTTCATCGGGCGATAAGTGATGTTTGTGTTGAAATTCCGCTAATTTTCTCTCTAGCTCCTGGTGCTCTTCATAATATTTTTTTAACTCGGGATCTTTATCCAAAAGAGAGGCAATGACCTGTTCTTCTCTCACTTCCATGGGGCCTCCTTTTCATGCATGAATTTTTTTCGCGGGCTCAATCTATCTTAGGGTGGTCATTTTGTCAACGTAGGTTTAGCCGCGTATTATCGGCAAGTTGGAGCGAACTCCCTCGCTTGAACTCGGCTTCGGACGGACGAATATAAACCGGCGTCAACGTGGCCAAATCGTCGACTCTGTTGGCGCGAAAACGATCCTCTGCGAGGCGTGCAACGCAGGCCGCGACGGTTGGATAGTCTATCGTCTCAAGCAGACGAACCCCGGGCGAGTCCAGCAGCAAGTCTTTGTAGACGGCAGCACCGTCGCCGACGAACAGGCAAGGCGCGCCCCTCTGAAACTCTCGAACCGTTGCAATTACATTTGCAGCCGAAGCAACCGTATCCTCCGTGACACGGTTGATGACATCCCCGGTCTTTCGGAATACCGCGGCATAGACCTCGTTTTTGCGCGCATCTAAAAGCGCACAGATCAAGCCATCATCATCAGTCACCCGAGCCGCATGAGCGAATAATGTTGACATTCCAACGACAGGGATTTGCGAACCGTAGACAAGACCTTTGACTGTGCTCAACCCGATTCTAAGACCCGTGAAAGAACCCGGGCCGATGGAGAGCGCAAATCCGGTAATGTCCTGAAGCGAGAGTCCGGTGCTTTCGAAGAGCAACTCTATTAACGGAAGAATAGTCTCCGCGTGATTGTTTTTGCTACTGCGTCTAATTGCGTTGCTAGTGGACTCGCAGCGTAAATCGATCCTCTCGGACAGTAACAATCCATTTTCAACCAAGGCCACACTTGCCGTAGCGCTTGCCGTGTCGATACCGATAACTCTCATCCCCCAACCTGTTTTTCAAAAAACCTGGCGATGTCATTGTAAAACGCATAAATCATCAGCAGCATTAAAAGAAAAATCCCCACCTGTTGAGCTACCTCTCGATGTTTAACCGCAACGGGTCTACCGATTAGGGCTTCAACTATGAAAAACAGCAGATGTCCGCCGTCAAGAACAGGGATCGGCAAAAGGTTCAGGACCCCGAGGTTTATGCTCAAAATCGCCACAAACCCGAGAAAACTTCCTAACCCCTCCTGCGCCTGTTGACCGGCCATCTGCGCAATCAGAATCGGCCCCCCCAGATTGCGCGGCGAAACCTCACCGCTGATCATTTTGTATAGGGCCACGAGGGTTAGCTTCGCATAGTCGTAGGTTTGCTGTACGGCCTTCACTATCGCTAATCCCGGGTTGCCCTTTTCAATGGAGACATGACTGCCGATCCCGATCATCCATTCGTCTTTTTTCTCGCCAAAGATCGTTCGGCTCTCTCTTTTCGTCGGTTGGACCGTAACGGCAACGTCTTGAGAGTCTCTCCGAATCTGAAGACTCAAAGGGCTACCCTGGCTTTCCTTAATCCGTTTAGACAACTCTTCCCACTCGGTAACCGGTTGGCCGCTAACTGCTACAATACGATCGCCTTTTCTTATTCCTGCCCGATCCGCCGGCGAGCCCGCTTCAATACCGCCTACCTGAGTCGATAAAACCGGCACACCGTAGAAAACAAATACAATCATTAACAGAAACACCGCCAGCAATAGGTTAAATCCCGGACCGGCTGCCACAATCGCCATTCGCTGCAAGAGTCCTTTGTGGGCGAATGACTTCTCGACATCGGCCTGCTGCACTTCTTCATCGGGATCCTCGCCCACCATCTTGACATATCCTCCCAGCGGAAAAGCACTGAGCGCGTACTCGGTCTCGCCTTTTTTCTTCACCCATAGTTTCGGGCCGAAACCGACGGAAAAAGTCAGAACTCCAACACCAAATAATTTAGCGAACAAAAAGTGACCAAACTCATGGATGACAATCAACACGCCCAGGCCGATAACAGCCGCAACAATAGAATAAATTATGTTCTCCATCCGTTCTCCCCTTCTACTGCCCTTACTAATGGATAAGCGACGAAGCTCTTTCCCTGGCCCACCGATCTACTTCCAGGATTTCATCGACTTGCTTGGGACGCCTAGGCACGTGACCTTGCATCGTCTTGTCAATAATACGGTGTATATCGCGGAACCCGATTTTGCGCTCCAAGAACGCGTCCACCGCTACCTCATTCGCCGCGTTCAAGACCGCAGACATCGTTCCACCTTCTTTCAACGCGGCGTATGCCAATCGCAATGCGGGGAAACGTTTGGAGTCCACTGGTAAAAAGTTTAACTCGCCATGCTGGGTCAAATCCAGAGGCTTCCAGCCGCCCTTCAACCGATGCGGATAAGTCAATGCGTACGCGATGGGAATGCGCATATCAGGGATGCCAAGCTGCGCGATGATCGATCCGTCCTGATATCGAACCATGGAATGAACCACACTCTGAGGATGGATAACGACATCGATCCGACCCGGATCCATATCGAATTCCCAGCGCGCCTCAACAACCTCTAACCCCTTATTCATCATCGTCGCCGAATCGATGGTAATCTTCCGGCCCATCTTCCAGTTCGGATGTTTTAACGCCTGCGCAACGGTTGCCCGATTCAGGAGCTTCAGCGGAGTACGCAAAAACGGACCTCCCGACGCCGTCAGAATGAGTTTGTCAACTTCGTCCCGTCGGTTGCCCTGCAGACACTGGAAGATGGCGCTGTGTTCGCTGTCCACGGGCAAGAGTCTGACTCCTTTTTGCTTCGCCGCGCTGACGAAGATCTCGCCCGCCATCACCAGCGCCTCTTTATTGGCAAGGGCGACCTCCTTGCCCGCTCGTACCGCCGCAAGAGTCGGCAGCAGTCCGGCTCCACCGACGATGGCGGCCACGACGATATCGACTTCATGGGCCGTGGAAACTGCGGCCGCCCCCGGTTCTCCGCAAAGCACCTCCACTCGATTGTCGCCGAGCAGCTTGCGTAGACGGGGCACGTCTTCCTCATTCTTAATGGCGACACACTTGGGCGCAAATTCCCTAATCTGAGACACGAGCCGCTTGAGATTTTCTCCCGCAACTAATCCGTAAACTTTGAAACGCTCGGGAAATCGGCGGACGAGATCGAGGGTACTCAACCCGACAGAGCCCGTGGAACCAAGAAGAGCGATCGTTCTCATGGATGAAACACTTTCAAGTAAGTCGTCGCAAAAACCGCAGGGAAGATCAAGCTATCCAGCCGATCCAATAACCCGCCGTGACCCGGCAGTACAGTGCCCGAATCTTTCACGGCAAAAACGCGTTTAATCAACGACTCAAAAAGATCGCCAATTTGTCCCAGGATGCTCAATATTCCGGAAAGCGCGACGACTTCGATCGCACCCAATTCCGTAACCAAGAAACTCGCCCCGAGGCAGCCACCCACCACGCTCCCTGCCACGTACCCCAGGGTTCCTTCGATGGTTTTCCCCGGACTGATCTCCGGCGCGAGCTTTCGCTTGCCAAAATAAGTGCCGGTCACATAAGCCGCCGTGTCGCCCATCATTATCACCAAGAGAACGAAAAACACCCACGCGCGACCATGGGGCATGCGAAACAGCAAGATCCAATGGGGCAGCAGATAACCGAGATAGACGGCGCCGAGAAGCGTCCAAGCCAGCCGCTTCAATCGCTCCTGTAATTTTCCTGCCATGAAGAGATAGATCGAGAAAAAGAGCACAAACAGAAGACTCAACCCCAGCTCTCCTTTTGACACTCGAGAAAAAAGCAGCACCAGGGATAGACTGAGGCCGAAAATTATTCCCCACAGTTGTTCTCTCACACTACCGGGGAACGCCATCGCAAAATACTCTCGCAATGCCTCCACGTTAAGGACTACGAAGAAGCCGACAAAAACCCAAGGAGGCCCCCAGCCGACCAGCAGAATGAGCAGCGGAATACCGACACCCGCCGTAAGCACCCTTGACCTAAGACTTGATTCCACTGGCCTCCAACGATGACGGTGCCGGATCCATGACTTGTTCGTCGGTTCTACCAAAGCGCCGGCGCCGCCGCTGAAACTCGATGAGGGCCTGCAAATAGTCCTTTTCCCGAAAATCGGGCCAAAGGGTAGGAGTCACATAGAGTTCGCTATAGGCAATCTGCCAAAGATAAAAATTGCTGATCCGCAACTCGCCACTGGTTCGGATTAAGAGGTCAGGGTCTGGAACATCAGGTGTATCCATGTGCGCCGCAATAATCTTTTCGTCGATTTCCTCCGGTTCATACTTTCCCTCCCGTACCTCGCTCGCAAGTCGCTTCACCATTCTCACAACCTCGTTACGACCGCTGTAGCTGAGTGCGAGGATCACCGTCATCCGCTTGTTGTCGCGCGTTAAATCTATCACACGCTCTAGTGTACGCCGAACGCTGATCGGCAAGCGGCTTCGGTCACCAATCGCGAGAAGTCGAATGCTGTAGCGCATCATTTTCGCTTGTTCCGCCGCAAGATAATGTTCCAAAAGTCCCATGAGCGCATGGATTTCATCTTGAGGTCGGAGCCAGTTCTCCGTAGAGAAAGCGTACAACGATAGGTAGGGAATGCCGATCTTTCGGCTCATTTCGACGATCACGCGAACCGAAGTTTTTCCACGTCGATGGCCCTCGATACGGCTCTTTCCTCGCTCCTTGGCCCACCTCCCGTTGCCGTCCATAATAATGGCAACATGCTGGGGTAAACGACTCTTGTCCAGGCCGCTTAGATCCATCGTTTGCCGAGCAACGTCAGTTTCATGAATGGAACTTGTGGCGAACGCCTTCAAAGGTTCTGCAAAAAAACTCAACCTGAAGGCGTCGTGACAGGCGGAGATCGGCGGTTATTCAAACCTCCATGATCTCTTCTTCTTTGGTCTTGATTATTTTGTCGATACGACCGATGAAGTCATCGGTGATTTTTTGCACTCGGTCATGACCATGCTTGGAATCATCGGCGGTAATTTCCTTCTTTTTTTCAGCCTCTTTGAGGTGCTCTACGGCGACGCGTCGATGATTACGAACCGACACGCGAAACTCCTCGCCAATTTTCTTGACGTGCTTCACCAGTTCCTTGCGCCGCTCCTCGGTCAGCTGAGGAATCGGCACTCGGATAATCTTACCATCGTTGTTCGGGGTGAGTCCCAGGTCCGACTTGAGAATCGCTTTTTCGATATTTCCCATCGCACTGCGGTCGTAGGGCTGCACCACCAGCAGACGCGGCTCAGGCGCACTCAGCGTAGCCAACTGGTTCAGGGGTGTCGTCGCGCCGTAATAGTCGACCACGATATGCTCTAGCAGTGCTGTCGAGGCGCGGCCCGTACGGATTTTTGCGAGATCTTTGCGCAGCGCGCCGACGGATTGATCCATCTCTTTTTGCAGCTGAGTGAAAATGGCTTCATTCATCGCTTCCCTCCGCTGACTAGAGTGCCAATGGGCTCGCCTGAAACAACTCTCTTGATATTGCCCTTCTCCATAATATTGAAGACGATAATCGGCAAGTGATTGTCCATGCAAAGTGATATCGCCGTCGAGTCCATGACTTTGAGCTCACGATTCAAAACCTCGATGTAGGTCAGTTCCTCGAACTTATGAGCGCCTTCGTGCTTGAGCGGGTCCGCGTCATAGACGCCTTCGACCTTGGTCGCCTTGAGAATGACCTCAGCGCCGACTTCCATCGCCCGCAGGCTTGCCGTAGTATCTGTCGTAAAATAAGGGTTACCGGTGCCGCCGGCGAAGATCACCACACGACCTTTCTCCAGGTGCCGCGTGGCTCGGCGCCGTATGTAGGGCTCTGCCACCTGTCGCATTTCAATGGCAGACAATACCCGAGTGGAAACCCCCAGTTTCTCGAGTGCGTCTTGCAGCGCCAGACTATTGATAACGGTGGCTAACATACCCATGGTGTCTGCGCTGGCCCGGTCCATGCCGATTTCGCTCGCCACGGCTCCACGAAAAATATTGCCACCGCCGATGACCAATGCCAACTCACAGCCCATCTCTTTCACTTCTTTGATTTCTTGGGCGAAGGCCTTGACGGTCTTGCCGTCGATACCAAATTTATGCGGTCCGGCAAAAACTTCGCCCGTGACCTTCAGGATGATCCGTCTATATTTTGGCGCACCGTTGTTCATCAGTTTCTATTCTAGTCCTTCTGAACTCCTTCGCCGAGATGGTAGCGAGTGAATCGTCTCACTTCAATTTTTTCACCCATACGGGTAATCGCATCATTAATGATGTCACTCACTTTACGATCGGGATCTTTGATGAACGCTTGTTCCAATAAGCAAACTTCGGAATAGAATCGCTCCATTTTTCCTTCGACGATCTTCTCGATCACCTTTTCCGGTTTGCCAGACTCCAGCGCCTGGCGGTGGTAGATCTCCCTTTCCTTGGCAATCTCGTCTCCGAGTACCTCTTCCCGCTTCACATAACGCGGACTGGCCGCGGCGATCTGCATGGCCATATCCTTGAGCAAAGTCTGAAACTCGGTTGTTCGGGCAACAAAGTCTGTTTGGCAGTTGATCTCCACGAGAACCCCGATCTTACCTCCCGGATGCACATACGCGCCCACGGCCCCGTCGGCCGCAACGCGGTCGGCTTTCTTCGCGGCTGCTGCTAAACCCTTTTGCCGCAAATAGTCGACGGCCTTTTCCAGGTTTCCGCCGGTTTCGGCGAGAGCCTTCTTACAGTCCATAAAGCCCGCGCCGGTCTTCTCGCGCAATTCTTTCACTATAATTGCATTGAGTTCCATGGAACCCTAGACTCCTCCCATCGCCGGACTTGCCGCCGTACGACTCGGTTCCTCGGTGGGAACGGCACTGGCGGCCTTTTCATCCTCTTTATCTTTGACTAGCGACTGTTCGTAAAGCATTTTCCCTTCGTTGATTGCATCCGCAATCGCGGAGCAAAACAGCCGGATGGCTCGAATGGCATCATCGTTGCCAGGCACCTTGTAATCGACCAAATCGGGATCGCAGTTCGTATCTATAACGGCGACGACAGGGATCCCCAGCTTGCGCGCCTCTTTAACAGCAATCTCTTCTTGTTTCGGATCAACGACGAAGATGGCGTCCGGAAGCTTGCGCATGCTTTTAATTCCACCCAGAGACTGTTCCAGTTTTTCTTTTTCTCGCTTAAGGCCCAACATTTCCTTCTTGGTCAAGGCGTCGACGATTTTTGGATCGTTTTCCATCTCCTCGAGTTTTCTTAAACGTTCAATGCTCTGACGGATGGTTGAGAAATTGGTTAGCGTTCCGCCCAACCAACGATTGTGAACATGGAACATCCCACACCGCTCGGCCTCTTCCCTCACCGCTTCTTGAGCCTGTTTCTTAGTGCCAACGAACAGGACGTGTCCGCCCGAGGCCGCGATGTTGCGCACGACAGCCTCCAAATCTTTGAACATTGCCACCGTCTGCTGTAGGTCGATAATGTGAATGCCATTGCGAGCGCCGAATATGTAGGGCTTCATCTTGGGGTTCCAACGGCTGGTTTGGTGTCCGAAATGGACACCGGCCTCCAGCAGTTGCTTCATAGAAATATCACTCATTATTCTTTTCTCCTTTGGTTTCGTCCTCCCCTTTTCCTCTTTTCCGTTACGCACCCGATTGGGCACCGCGCAAGGGATCAGAAAGGGTGTGAAATAAGTATCCAGGCCGGCGGGTTTCTACGACCCATACACAACCACCGGCGCTGAGTAAAAAGCTTTAATAGACTTAGATATCTTTGCGTTTTTAACAAAGATAAGCGTTGCACGCAAGGTAGCGGGAAAACCGGGGAAAGTTACTGGTTCATGGACTCAAAAAATTCTTTGTTGTCCTTGGTTCCATGCATCTTATCCTGCAAGAACTCCATCGCTTCGACTACGCTCAGCTGCGATAGTACTTTCCGCAAGATCCAGATCCGATTCAACTCCTCTTTGGCGATCAGCAATTCCTCCTTCCTGGTTCCCGACTTGTTGATGTCGATTGCGGGGAAAACTCGCTTATCCATGAGCCGTCGATCTAAGTGCACCTCCATGTTCCCAGTGCCTTTGAATTCTTCAAAAATGACTTCATCCATCCGGCTACCGGTATCGATCAGGGCCGTGGCAATAATAGTCAAGCTGCCACCATCCTCGATGTTTCTCGCCGCGCCGAAGAACTTCTTCGGCTTATGAAGCGCATTGGAGTCGACACCGCCGGATAGAATCTTGCCGCTTGGCGGTACCACCGTATTATACGCCCGCGCGAGTCGGGTGATACTATCGAGGAGAATCACAACGTCTTTGCCATGTTCGACAAGCCGTTTGGCCTTTTCAATCACCATTTCGGCAACCTGGACGTGTCGTGTCGCAGGCTCATCGAAGGTGGAACTGATGACCTCACCATCCACCGATCGTTGCATATCCGTGACCTCTTCGGGACGTTCGTCAATCAGCAGGACGATGAGGATGACTTCCTTGTGATTATGGGCAATGGCCTTGGCGATATGCTGCAGCATCATCGTTTTGCCTGTCCGCGGCGCGGCGACGATCAAGCCGCGCTGGCCCTTGCCAACCGGTGTCAACAAATCCACGATACGCGTCGTATAATCTTCGGGCTGATATTCGAGACGGAGACGTTCATTGGGGTAGAGGGGGGTAAGATTATCGAAAAGGATTTTTTCCCGAGCTCTTTCCGGATCTTCGTAGTTGATCGATTCAACCTTGAGGAGCGCGAAGTAACGTTCCCCTTCTTTGGGGGGACGAATATGGCCTGAGATAATATCCCCCGTCCGCAAGTTGAATCTACGAATCTGGCTCGGGGAAACGTAGATATCGTCAGGCCCGGGAAGATAATTGTAATCGGGAGCTCGCAGAAACCCAAAACCATCCGGTAGGGTTTCCAACACGCCTTCCCCGTAGATGTGGCCGTTCTGTTCCGTTTGCGCTTGCAAAATCGCAAAAATCAGCTCTTGCTTGCGCATATTGGCGGCGCCCTCAATATTAAAATTCTTGCCGATCAGTGCCAGGTCACTGATCTTCTTTTCTTTGAGGGCCTTGAGGTTTAACCCATTATCTTCCAGGGTTTCCGGTTCGGCGCTTCGAGTTCTGCCACGGACCATAAACTATGCTTCTCCTTTCACGCTCTTAAAAAAGACTCTCGTGATCACTTCGCCCACACCGCATCTTCTCCGTAACTTACCTGCAGAATTGTATTGACGAGTAAAAATCGCCCGACCTCTCGATGAGACGAGGTTACATATAAGTAGCGGCACGTTTGCAGACGCGACATGTCAATGCGACAGGTTTCTACGCTCGGATGCGAATCTTTTCCTCAAGATCCAAAACAAATCCAGGCCGGATGCTTAACGATTTTGTCAGTGTGGGGGTTAATTCAAAGAGATCGCTGAAATGAACAATTTCTTTAAATCCATACTAAGTAAAAGGCCTCTCCTTGTCAACCCCTCTGTTGATTTTCCGCGCTTCTGCCGATCCAGAAGTTAATCTTCGAGAGTTTTCAGAAGGCTTTCGATGTCCTCGGCTAACGGCGCGTAGAATTCCATGGGAGCTCCAGTCCGAGGATGCAATAGGCTCAACCGCTCCGCATGGAGCGCTTGGCGCGAGAATGAGCCCAAACTGGAAACATCGGCATTTTTGATCGTCGGATTCGGCCGCTTACGGCCGTAGACTTTATCACCGACTAAGGGATAGCCCAGATCGGCGAGATGGACCCGGATTTGATGAGTTCGCCCGGTCCGTGGCCTCAGCCTCAACAAGCTAACCCAATAAGAATCACGTGCTGCGTTCTTTGGCCGAAAGCATCTCTCGACACTCCATTCTGTAATGGCCTCCCGTTTTCGAGCCAGAGCGTGAATACTGGACATTCGTTTCCGATCCGAACGGTGCCGCCCTATGGGCCGATCGATGATACCGCGCGCGTCTTTTGGCCTCCCCAAAACAAGCGCCAGGTATTCCTTTTTCACCCGTCGCTCTTTGAACTGCCGCGCGAGCTGTTGAAAAGCGGCCATGCTTTTAGCGATAATCATGACGCCAGAGGTATCTTTGTCCAATCGATGGACGATGCCTGGACGGGATTCTCCGCCAATCCCCTGCAGGTCTGGACAGTGATGCAAAATTGCATTGACCAAAGTTCCCGTGGTTCTGCCGGCCGCCGGGTGAACCACGATTCCAGGAGCTTTGTTGATAACGATGCAGTCATCGTCCTCGTAGAGGACGTTCAAGGCAATTGGCTCAGCCACTAATCTAGACTTTTTCGGCGGCAGGCTCCTGATGGCGACGAGATCGTTGGTTTTGAGTCGCGCACTCGCTTTTGCGGGTTTACCGTTTAGAGTGATCTGTCCTGCGGCGATTAGTTTTTGAATCCCGGAACGGCTAAGCCCCTCGCGATTCATGATATCCGGCAAACAACGGGTCAAAAAAAGATCCAATCTTATGCCCGCCGATTGAGGGTGCACGACCGCTCTTTGAAGATTCATAGAGATCAATTGCTTTGGGGATCTTGTTTGTCTGCCAACCCAAGTTCTTTGAATACGCCCTTTACATGCTTCACGTCTTCGTGCATCTGCGCAATTAAATCCTTGACCAGCACAAATTTTTTTTCGTCTCGGATTCTCTTCAGGAAGGAAAGCTTGACCCACTCGCCGTATATGTCACCGTCAAAATCCAAGATAAAACTTTCAACTGTTCGCGGGCCGGCGCCAAAGGTCGGGTTGACGCCGACGCTGGAAGCACTCAGCCATTGTTTGTTCCTAAGTTGGATTAATGTTGCATAGATCCCGTTCAGAGGAACGACTTCCGTCTGGCTTGCAATATTCGCGGTCGGAAATCCTAGTTCCTGCCCTCGGCGGTGTCCCGTGACTATGCGACCCGATACAAAGTGGTAGCGCCCGAGCATGGGTCGAACTTCATCCACGCGACCTTCTTCAACCAGCTGCCGGATTCTCGAGCTACTGATCCGAATGCCATCGAGCAAAATGGGATCTAAGATGCCCACCTCGAATCCGGCGCCAGGTGCCGACCGCAGCAGATTATCCGTTCCCCCTTTCCGGCCCTGACCAAATCGCAAGTCCCGCCCCACCCATAATTTCTTAATCTTCAGGCGGTCCACAAGAAACCGACGGACGAATTCATCTGCGGCAATGCTTGCGAACTGGCGGTCAAACCGTTGGGCTACAACGATATCGACACCCAAGGATTCAAGAAGGGCCATTTTGTCTTCGTAAGAGAGGATGAGCAAAGGAGCACGTTCGGGAGCAAGAATTTTTAGCGGATGGGGTTCAAACGTCAAGACGGTCGAAGGGTAACCCAACCGCGTCGATTCCTCGACCGTATTACGTACCAGAGCTTGATGCCCAAGATGTATACCGTCGAAATTACCCATAGTAGCGACGGTTCCTGACATTGAAAGCCCTTGATCCTCTATATGACGAAAGATTTTCATTGTTCCCTCCCTCATCCCAGGAGGCCCGACTATGGGGGATCGACTGGGAAACGAGGGGGCGGACCGGCAGCGAAGTTGTAACGGGGTCTATGGAATCAGGCTGGTTGCCTAATTACGATTCTAGCGATTTTAGTCGCTGTTTGGCTCTTACCGCTTCGGGAGACTGTGGATACTTTTCGACTACCTCCTGGAGAATTAGCCGAGCATTAACTTTCTCTCCAAGATCTGCGAAGGCGAAGCCTTGCTTCAAAAGCGCAGCTGGAACTTTTTCTCCCTGCGGATATTTTCTTCGGACCGCATCAAATTCGATAATCGCTTGATCGAATTCTTTCAGAGCGTAATGACTTTCACCAATCCAGTATTGTGCATTGCCCGCAAGCGTACTCTTCGGATACTTCTTGATGAATTCCCGGAATCGCGCAATGGCCGCCTTGTAATCTTTCTTGTCCAGTGTGCGCCAGGCGGTTTCGTAATCTCTCCTGATCGCATCAGACTCCGCGGCCGCTCCCTCAACGAGACCATCGCTTGGCACGGTTTTCTGCTGGGCCTCCAGGGTCTCGCGGAGTTGCTTGATCGCCTCCTCACGCGCCTTCAGCACCTCTTCTTGCGCTTTCAGGTCCTCTTCGAGTTTCGCCAACCGAGTTTCTAAATTCTTTACTCTTTGATCCCCTTCACGACTGGTTTGTCCGATTTGTCTACCGACTTGGACTCGGGTTTCGTCGACCCTTTCCTTGAGGGCACTCACCTCTCTCTGCATCTGCTGCACGTTAGCGCGGGTGTCGGCAAGAGTCCCCCGCATCGAATCCAAATCTGACTGCATAGCGTTTGTGTCCGTGCGCATCCGCCGCTGTTCGCGCTCGATGAGATCGATCTGTTGGGGATTCACGCAGCCAAAAATCCAACCCGCTGCAACGGCCAAGAAAAAAACGTGATTCGTTTTCATAGAAAGGCAAACAAGGGGATCGGTCGCAAGGAATCAACCGATTTACGAAGCAGGTCGGGCTTGGATAACCACAAAGCGTGCGCGTCGGTTTTGACGCCAGCAACTCTCGTTTGGCTCCTTACAGACCGAAATCTCTTCGCCATAACTGATGGTCGATAGCCGCTCTGTAGAGATTCCAATTGTGATCAAATAATCCTTCGCTGCCTGGGCTCTCTTTGCACCGAGGGCCAAGTTATACTCGTTTGTTCCGCGCTCGTCACAGTGGCCTTCGATTTCGACTCTCGCCGCCGGGTTTCGCTTCAGCCAATCGGCATTCGCTTTGAGGGTTTCGCGCGCCTCGCCTTCCAAATCGTAACGATCGAAACTAAAATAAATATCCTTGAGCGGGCCCGACGTGGGCGGTTTTCCCTTCTGCAGCTCATCCAAACTCGATTGCCCAGTAGTGGATTCGCCACTGGCGCCGCGTTGCCCCTCACCGGCACGTTGCTCGGCCGGCTTGGCCGGAGCCGACGCCGCGCCAGGCTCCGGTTTGGTCGCAGACGGAGCACAACCCGCCGCCGCCAAAATGATAGTCATGAAGCCGCAGCACACCAATTGATTCACAGCCACCATCACATACTCCTTATTTCTAGGATCCGATCACGCATGAGCTGAGGGCAAACTACTCTAACCGAGGGGACCAGCTAGGTTTTGTATCATCTCCCCCAGAACCTGTCAATCTACGTTGGTTTTCTCCATTCCCCTGCATGACATACAGATGATACTTTCCAGCTCGATTGGAAGAAAACGCGATGAATCTGCCGTCAGGTGACCACGTCGGATCTTCGCTGTCCGCCGACTCAGCCGTAAGCTTCCGCGGTTCTCCGCCGTCTACTCCAATCGTAAAAATTGCAAAACGGTTTCCTACTCTCCCGGTATAGGCAATTCGGTCGCCTCGCGGCGACCATTCGGGCGATGTATTATAATTACCACTATAGGTGAGACGACGCGATTTACTACTCGCCACATCGAGGATGAATACCTGAGGCGAGCCGCTGCGATCGGACACAAAAACCAACTGTCGACTGTCCGGCGACCATGCGGGTGAGACTTCAATACCGGGACTTTCCGTGAGGCTACGAATCAAGTTACCATTTCGGTCCAGCAAGATAATATTACTGTTCCCTCCCGTTTCCACTGTGGCGGCTATGAATTGGCCATCGGGTGAAGCTTTACCTCCTAAATACCGTCCGTTTCGAGGGGCAATCTTGGCTTCCTTGCCGCTATAGAGCTCAAAGAGATAAAGGCTGCTATTTCGATCCTTATATGAGGTGTACAGCACCGATTTACCGTCGGCCGTCCATGAGGGCGAAAGGTTGATCGTATGGTTATTGGTGAGCTGAAATTTTTCGCTCCCGTCGAGATGAGCGATGTGAATCTCCTTAAACCGACCCCCACTCGTGGAGACATAGGCAATCCGTGTATTGAAGATTCCGGGAACACCCGTGAACTGGTTGATAATCTCATCGGCAAACTTGTGGGCGATGCGCCGATAGTCCTTGACTCGACCGACATAGCGTTTACCGACCCGTTCTTTGTTTTGGAAAACGTCAAAGAGCCGCAATTCCACGGTGACTTCATCGCCTTGAACCGTGAAGCCTCCCTTGACTAGGCCCTCCGCCCCGATGGTCGACCAATCTTTGAAGTCAAAACTCCCCAACGCCACCCCGCTCTTCTGCGGGTTCTCTATGTAGGCTGCGCGGTCTAACACCTTGAACCATCCCGACAGATCGAGATCATAAACAATCGTGTCGGCAATCCCTTCCGACAGTTTTCCAATGTCGGCTGTCGTTCCCAAGTTTTTCAGTGGAGACACCGCGATGGGAAATTTCAGGCCGCCCTGTCCAACAATCTCTCCTCTCACTCCCGTTTCTCCCTTGAGTTGCGCGTTAGCAGGCCAAGGGTTGAGAATCAGCAATAGAAAGGCAATAACAATTTTGACCATCATTACGCTACGCTCCCAAGTCTTTCGGTCGAAACGTTAATTCAACATCGGCAAAATCTTTCCGGGAACTCTCCGGTGGAGGCGGTAGAGGGCTAGACTTCTTCACGGCTCTTAGGACTGATTCATCGTAGGATGGATCTCCTGAAGGCTGAACAATTTTCAATCCAGTGATTTCCCCATTGTCCTTGATGCTAAAATGCACGACAACCTTGAGGTTACTTTTCTGTCCCACCCAGGCCCAATTGTCCTTAATGCTGCTGAGCATCCGATTCTGGTAGATGATAAACTCCATCCCTTTGACAACCCCCCCACCACGTCCCCCCGGACCCAAAGCGGCGGCTCCCTCTCCCTCACCCTCACCCGAACTAATGACATCTCCCTTGGATGGCTTTTGCGTCCCTTCCGTGCGGCTTTTTGCGCGATCCACAGCAGATTGGATCAATCTTTCCCGCACCCGATCCAGCGCCGATTCCTCGGTCTTGGACTCACTCTTGGTGTCTTTGGTCGGCTCTTTCTTCGGCTCCTTTTTTGTAGCTTCTTTCAACACCACTTTTTCCTCTGGCGGCGCTTCCTTCTCGACCGGTTTAGGCTTTTCCTTTTTTGTCTCCTGCTTAGTTTCCTGCACCGGGGGAGGAGGAGGAACTTCCTCCGCCGTCTTTTTGGGGGCTGCCTTGGGGACCGAAGGAGGCACCAGTTCCGTACCCAGATTGTTCCGCCCGATCTTTTCTCCTCCCACTAAATCCACGGTATAAACCGGATAGCTCGGCCGACTCCGCGCCGGCAGAAATGGCACTACGAAAAGAGCCAAAATCAAGGCACCGTGAAACAAGAAGGAGAAAAAAAGCCACTTCGAAAGCTTATCTTCGCGATCAACGAGGGGAAGCGATCGTTCCCGTGAACTTATGGTTTGAGTGGATTGACGTCCCGCCATCGGTAGCTATTTCTCATCGGAAGATGGCCGTGTAACCATACCCAACCGCTCGATACCGGCCTGTTTAATTTCCGCAATGGTCTTCATCACCAACCCGTATCGCACATCTTGATCGGCCCGCAGGTAAACCTGTTTGTCCGCTTGCAGCTTACGGATGGCTCGCAGCTTATCTCCCAACTCTCCCAGAGTCATCGGGTTATCATTCAGGTAGACCTTCCCATTTTTGGCAATCGTTACTACTAATAATTCTTCCGTTCCTGGAATCGCGCCGGCTTTTGCCTGTGGTAAATTGACCTGCACACCCTGCTGAATAATTGGGGCGGTCACCATAAAAATGACCAGCAGCACCAACATCACGTCAACCAGCGGTGTAACATTAATCTGTGAGATTGTTGTCGCGTCACGCTGCGAGGACCCATCCATCGCCATAATGGCCTCCCGTAAAGTTATTTAAAAAAATGTCGCTCAGCGATATTAAGAAACTCATGAGAGAAATTATCCATCTCGGCGGCAAGCACTTTAATCTGCTGGACAAAGTAGTTGTAGGCCATGAGAGCGGGAATCGCGGCCGCCAAACCGACCGCAGTGGCAATGAGGGCCTCTGCAATGCCGGGTGCGACAGCTTGGATACTTGAAGAATGCGTCACGCTCAGTCCTCTAAACGCGTTCATGATGCCCCACACCGTACCGAACAATCCGATAAACGGCGCGGCGCTTGCCGTGGTAGCTAGGAAAGTTAAGTATTTTTCCAGCTTGGTAATCTCTACACTTGTGGCGCGTTTCATAGCGCGAGAAACGTTCTCGACCCCACCCAGTTCTGTTGTTAAGGCCTCGCCGGAAGGGTTTTCCTTTTTTGTCCGCGACACGCGGACCAGTTCCTCATATCCGGATCGAAATACTTGCCCCACGGGACACGCCTTAAGGTCCCGGCTGGCCTCGTGAATCGATGAAAGATTTCGTCGTTCCCAAAAGACATCGATGAACTTCTCGGACTCTCGCTTCGCTCTCCTGATCTGGCGAAATTTGTGTACAATGATACCCCAACTGGCGACAGAGAACAAAATCAGCAGATAAAGAATAAATTGAACGACGGGTCCGGATCCCCGAACCAAATCAAGAATGCCGTGCTGGGGGGATGCAGCCAACCCATCTTGGGCTAACAAGCGGAGCAACCAGAGGGAAGCCATCACAAGTTTCAGAGACTATTTGAAAAAGTATTACAAGCGCTATAATTAGTCAATTGGGAAATAACATTTTGTCATAGGCAAAGCGTCGGAAAACTTTTGTCCAGCGGTGGAAGCCGTCATGATTCGGAGAGTCGAAGACCTCGATTTGCGAGATAAGACAGTTTTTTTGCGTGTCGATTTCAACGTCCCCATCGAACAAGGCAGGATTACCGAGACCCATCGTATCGAAAGCGCGCTGCCCACAATCCGATTAATATTGGATCGCGCGAAAAAGCTGGTGGTCGCGTCGCACTTAGGCAGACCGGACGGCAAGGTTGTGCCAAAGTACAGTTTGAGACCGGTATGCGATCACCTGGAACAATCCCTGAAGCGACCGGTATTGTTAGCACCCGATTGTATCGGCCCTGAAGTTGAGCGGATGGTCCAAGACCCAAATCAGCGCGTTGTTTTGCTCGAGAATCTTCGCTTTCACAAAGAAGAAGAAAAGAACGACGCAGCCTTCTCGAAGGCGCTCGCGTCTTTGGCCAATGTCTATATTGATGACGCCTTCGGCGCCGCTCATCGCGCCCATGCTTCAATTTCCGGAATGGCGGCATTTTTCAAGCAAAAAGGAGCCGGCTTGTTGCTTCACAAGGAACTTGATTATCTGTCAAGATTGCTTTCGACCTCGGAAAAGCCTTTTGTCACTATTCTAGGTGGTGCTAAAGTATCGGACAAGATCGGTGTAATCAGAAACCTGCTGCCAAAAGTAACCACCCTGCTCATTGGCGGCGGGATGGCCTATACATTTCTAAAAGCCAAGGGAATCGACATCGGCAAATCATTAGTGGAAGCAAACAAAGTGTCATTGGCCAAAGAGCTATTGGCACAAGCGGCAGAGCGAGGTGTATCAACGCTGTTGCCCGTAGACCATCTTACCGGTGACAGCGAAAGAAAGAACCCAACGGTATGTATTGGCAACATCCCAGCGGATCGGATCGGGCTGGATATCGGACCGCAAACCGTCGCTCAATTTTCGCAGGAGTTGAAACAGGCAAGAATGGTGCTTTGGAACGGTCCGGTGGGTCTGTTTGAAGTAGAGCCCTACAGTAAGGGGAGTCAGGCATTGGCGCAAACACTTGCCGCGGGCTATCCGGACCTCGTGAGTGTCATTGCCGGTGGTGACACCGTGGCCGCAGTCACGGCAGCCGGCGTTGCAGCAAAAATCACACACCTCTCTACGGGGGGTGGCGCGACCCTTGAGTTTTTGGAGGGCAAGGAACTGCCGGGAATCAAAGCTCTTGAGGAAACTCCCTGAGCGCAATAATGCTTGATACCCAAGCGATTAATATCGCGTTGAAGGCGATTGCGAAAAGTGCTATACGAAATCTTGAAATCGCCGCGGAATCGGTTTGGGCGATCGGTAGTGGTCGAGCGCCACACCAGTCTGCACGAAGAAATCTTTTGCCGTTAGTCGATTGTTTTACAAGCAGATAATTCACACATGGTTATCGTGATTACCATCATTCACGTTATCGTCAGCATCGGCCTTATTCTGGTCGTATTGCTGCAAACCGGCAAGGCGGACATGGGTGCCGTTTTTGGCGGCTCGAGCTCAACCATCTTCGGCAGTAGTGGTGCGGGTAATTTTCTTACAAAATTGACGACGGGAATGGCTATCGTCTTCATGATTACGTCGCTAACTCTGGGTTATTTTGCGGGACACAAGCCGTCGGCCACCATTTTTGACAGTCGCACACCGACCCCTCAAACTACGCCGGCCGCGCCGGAAACGCCGCCGGCTCAAAAGCAGAGCGACGCAACTGGTCGCGCGCCCACCGAGACGGCGCCGGCTTCACCGCAGGCAACTCAACCACAAAAGTCAACTAAACAATAGTTGTTCATCAGGTTGCGAGGATGGCGGAATCGGCAGACGCGCTAGTTTGAGGGGCTAGTGCCAGAAATGGCGTGGGGGTTCAAATCCCCCTCCTCGCACCAATTGGAGCCAAAACCCCTCTGAGTTCGAAATAATAGCTTGCCGACGGATTCGGGGCGTGGCAGCATGACAAAGTCTTTCAATTTTGTCAGTGTCACGCCGAAGGTGTCCATTTTTCCTCTAGGTACAGCATAACCGTATCTCGGGGCGCTTTCTATTATCTTTCAAAAACAATCTATTAGGAAGCCAAAGGGCCATGGCATGAGGCTTGCTGGATGGGTGAGGGTTCAGGAGCGCCATGTCTATGAAAAAGACCGACACAGCGATAAGGTTATTAACCCTCGCGGAAGCTGCAAGTATCTTAAAGATTTCGAAACGTACCTTGCATAGAATGATTCAACAAAAGCAGATTCCGGCCTTCAAAGTCGGCGGGCAATGGCGCATCCTCGAAAGCCGGTTTCAGGAATGGGTCCAGGAAGAAGAAAGCTCTCTCTCTAAGCTTAGCTAAACTGCCTAAGTAAAAAATAGCGGTTTCAAATTAAGCCTTCCCGCTTCAACTCACCGAAGCTACAGCTTCGAATCTTCAGTTTAACAAAATTATTTTCCGCATCACCGCTCCGGAGAACACAACCCCGGATTATTGGCGGCGGGCGATCATAAAGCAGCGCTATGAGAACCGCTCGTCAGTTGAAAGATATCGCCTTGCGCTCTCGGCACTACTTTAGTCTTTGGCGACCAGAGAATGAAGCTATTTGTTAGGAGTTGTAAATCCGTAGGACTGCCAGTTTTGCAGCACCCGCTCTTGCACCTCTTTGGGCCAGAGATTCTCAAAGCTCGCCTTAATCGGGATTGATTCTTGAGGCCAATCCTTTGGCCACGTGCAGTCGAAGATCACTCCCGCCGCGTCCCCGACCAGCCGTTCTTTCTGGGGTAGAAACGGAAGGAGAACCGGGAACCCAGGATTGTGTGGGACTTGGTGAATGCCATTTACCGGATGACACTTGGTTGTCATCGCGTGGAGCACTTCATCCATGTTAGTAGGGTCGACATCGGCATCCACGATAACAATATAATATGTAAACAGGCCTGGTTTCGTTGCCCATACGGCGTGAGCAACTCGCCGCGCAAAATTCACGAAGGGCACATCTGTAGAAACGACCGCCATGTGACCAACGCCGTAAGGCGGGCAAAACACGCCCTTAACGGGGAGCCCGAGCTTTTTCAATTCCCCGTAGATCTCTGCGCCTTTGATCAAAGCCGTTGCGGTCTGTCCCTCATGTACCGGCATCCCCATATTCGAGAAGGGCAGAATTGGATCCCTGCGATGAGTAATCGCGTGTATCTTCAAAATCGGCTTCGGTGAAGACTTCCCTGCCTCGTAGCCCATGTACTCGCCGAACGGTCCTTCCACCTTTCGTTCATGAGGCAGGACCTCCCCTTCAAGAATTATTTCGGCCGTGGCAGGTACCTCCAAATCGATGGTCTCACATTTCACCAATGGAATCGGCGCTCCTTGCAAAGCGCCCGCGACTTCAACTTCATTGACGTATGGAGGAAGTTGGACGCAGCTTACGATCGGGATCACCGGCTGCCCGCCGATTGCAACCGCCACGGGCATGGGCCGGTTCATCGCTTCGTACTTCTGGTACATCTGACCGATATGCTGCTGCAACGGAAAGAGACATCCGAGAGTGTTTCGATCATGGACCATCAAACGATACATGCCCCAGTTAACCCACGAGCTGTCCGGGTCCTTGGTAATCACCGTGTGCCACGTGCCAATATAGCGCCCGCCGTCACCGCCGTGAATCAACGGGATCGGAAATTTAAGAACATCCACGTCGTCGCCTAAAATAATGTTCTCTTTGCATGGCCCAGTGTTTACTCTAATGGGCGGAATGAGTTTTTCTTTTCGCTCTAAATAGGTCTGCATGATTTCTTTCGCCGATGCGTGGGGAGGCAACCTCAACGCAAGCGCAGTACGCGCGAACAAAGAATGCTTCGGATGCCGGCTGGCTCCGAGCGGCGCACCGAGAGCTCGGTACCCTTTTGGATAACCTCGCACGTTTTCGAAAAGTGCAGCCGGAGCCCCTAGGTCGTAACATCGGCGCGTGATTGCCCCCATCTCGAGGTTCCAATCGACTTCGCTCTGCACCCGTTGAAGCTCCCCATACTCTTCAAGAATTTCCAAAAAATCTCTGAGGTCGGTCAGTTCCATTTAGTATCCCCCCTGCCGCGCTGGCATTCACGCTGGCCCGGGCTGACGCGCCGGGAGCCAATCGTTTATGCCTTAACGATTCTATACCAGACAGCCTTCCGGATATGCAAAAAGGTTTAGCCGTTTTACCCACAGCTTTAACCGAGGTGGGTGAGGTCGCCCAACGCGACCATTATACTCGCGTGCCCGCGCTCTCCAGGACTCGTTCTCTCGGTCGCCACAACATGGTTACATTGCTATAACGTTTTAGTAATTGTGGACAAAAATTGCCTTGTGTCTTATACTTCGTAGCTCGACAAAAAGGAGGTACCGATGGCAGAGGCAAACAAACTGGGAGACTCAGGAGCCTATCTCGGGCCCGGGACAAAGATCCATGGAAAATTGCAGTTTGACGGGCCAGCAACCATCGAAGGCGAAATTGAAGGCGAGATAATCGCGCACGCCAGCGTCACGATCGGTCAACAGGCGACGATGAAGGGAAAAATTAGCGCCGTTTCGGTGGTCGTTCAGGGCAAGGTCATGGCCGAGGTTCAGGCCGAAAAAAAGCTGGAGATTCAATCGCCGGGCTCGGTTGTCGGCGACGTGAATGCCCAAACGCTCGTCATTGGCGATGGCGCCGTCCTCGAAGGTCACGTCTCAATGAAGAAGGAAGGCCGAGTTCTTCCGCTGCGCCAAGATGTTAAGCCCGCGGCTGCCAAGGAAGGCACTTCTTCATAGATTTAATCCACAAATAGGGGCACGATTTTTCGCTCCTTCGCGTTGATTAGGCCGCGCGCAGTGATCCTGAGCGAAGGCAGGGTTACAAAAGGAAGAAAACAAAGAGCGTACATGGGGCGCTCGAACTGCGAGCCCCGTTCCCGGAGGCAGCGGTGAATGCGTCCTAGATCTTGGCCGACTCGGCGCCAAGGGTTCAAGCTAAAAATTCCGCCCACCGGGAACTCGATTTTTTCAACCACCTGCCCATGGTTGACTACCGCCATTCCTCCACCCGATTCGATCAAAGCATTGGCACATAGCGCCATATCTACGTCGTTGCCTCCTGCGATCAGCAGCGTATTTTCATCGAGATCGGTGGTGGTCCCAACCGCGCCGATTTTGGCACCAAATCCTTTGAGAAAACCCATGGCGATTTTGCCGATCTGGTCGTGCCGGTCAAACATCGCCACCTTCAGTAAATCCTGCTCGACATCGGCTTCGACATAACCTTTGTGAGCGTCCACGCTCATAAATCTCTCGGCAGTAATGTTTTGATTGAGCAGCTCGATCACTCGGATCTTGGCGTTCGCCTCCGGACAACGAATCCTGAATTGCTCAGCAGAGATATTTGGATGCAACCGCAGACTGTGCATCATCTCCGACGGCATCGAAATCGAAGCAGCCTGAACCAATGACTGCCCGTCTTGCGCAACGACCTGGCCACCGATCAGCGTTGTCTGAACTCGGAAACTCTCCAGGCTCTCCAACAGTGCCATGTCTGCAAACCGGCCCGGCGCGATGCCGCCCACTTCCTGTTCTACACCCGAGTACGTCGCCGGATGCAAGGTCACAGCTTGGATCGCGCGAAGCGGGGAAAGCCCTAAACTAACCGCGCGTCGCAGGACCTGGTCCATGTGGCCAAGCTCCTCAACGTCGTCCGGTGACATGCTGTCGGTCACGAGAATCAACCGCTGGGTATCAATACCTCGCGCAATGAGCGGCGTAAGAGTCGCTTCTAGATCCTGGCGTAACGAGCCCTCGCGCAGCATAGTCCAGTAACCCAAGCGGAGCCTTTCCAGCGCGTCCTCCACACGAATCGGCTCGTGGCACGAGGAGATTCCCACTGCGGCCACCGCGCAGAGTTTCTGGTCTTTGGCGCCGGCTGTGTGACCGTGGATGATTTTGCCGCTGCTCCAAGCCATCTCGAGCCGTTCGAGAATCTCGTCGTCGAGCTGGGTTAAGCGCAGCCACGAAACAATCTCCCCGAGCCCGAGAATGCGCGGGTCTTGGAGCGCGGCCTCGATTTCGGCGTTGGTGATCGTCGCCGTCTGACAGAGCAGCGGATCTTGCGGCGCTACCATTGAAATCAACGTGAACACGCGGAGCGGGTGCCCCTCCACTTCATCGAGAAAAAGCTTCACACCACGATAGCCGAAGACCGTCGCCAATTCGTCGCAGGACGCCATAAGCGCCGTCGTCCCGTGCGGGAGATAGGCCTGAAGATACTCGTAAGGGCGGCAATAGTGGCCGATGTGGGTGTGTCCGTCGATAAAACCAGGAGCAATATAGAGCCCACGCACATCCAAGATTTTCGTCGCCTCGCCGCGGGCGTGAGCGGCGCTCGGACCGACGTAAGAGATTCTCCCGTCAAGCACCGCAATTTCCATCCCATCGAGAATTTCCCCGGAATAAACGTTGATAAGCTTCCCGCCGGTTACGATCAGGTCGGATTTTACCTCTCCCATTGCGCTTTGGACCAAGCGCCGCAATTCGTTCTTCGTCCGCATCACATTCGTTTTTAACACACCGCTGACTTGGTTACCAAAGTTGACATTTACCTAGCCGACCCCTTATGGTTTGGTTCTGGAGGAGGTTGCTCATGATCATCGATTGTCACGCTCACCTCATGCCCCAGAGTTGGTTCCATCCGAAGTCGCCGAAGTCGATTTTCGATCTGGACGGCTTGTTCAAAGAGCAGGATGAAGCCGGCGTCGATATGACTGTCTTCGGCAACAATTGGATTCGTTCGCCGGATGGCGCCGACGCTCTTCGCGTGGTCAAAGAGTTCAACGAGCACGCCGCGGAGCTGACGGCGAAGCATCCAAAGCGACTGCTCGGCCTCGCCTGCTCCGTGCCCTTCGACAACGATCAGATTCTGCAGGAGACGGAACGGGCGGTTAAGGAGTACAAACTCAGGGGGATCATGATCAACTCCAGTGTCAACGGGGAGTATCTCGATTCGCCGCGCGCGACCGCGTTCTTTCAACTGGTCAGTGATATGGACGTGCCCGTGTTCCTTCATCCGCCCAAATTCACCATCGGCAACGAAAAAATGGAGATCTTCCGCCTGCCGGAGATGCTGGGTCGCCCCTTCGACACCACGCTCTCGCTAACGCGGTTTATTTTCACTGGCGGCTTTGAACGGTTTCCCAAGCTCAAACTGGTCTGTGCCCACGTCGGGGGAGCGTTGCCTATGCTGGCGGGACGTTACGGTTTCGGCTACGAGCTCAGGAAAGACATGAGCTTTGGTCCCTGGGAGCCCGACGTTATGACCCGGCCGCCCGTAAGCTACATCGCGCAGCTCTATCTCGACACGGTGTCCCTGCACCCCCCGGCAGTGCAATGCGCCATCGACACCGTCGGCATCGACCACGTGGTTTACGGCAGCGACTTTCCGCCGGTGCCTATTCCTCTCAAGCGCTCCGTAGATGTGGTGCATCAACTGAAGATTTCAAACGAAGACAAACAAAAGATCCTCGGTGACACCGCCGCCAAGCTGCTGGGTCTTAGCGGATAACCCCTTCCGCAATCACCGGCGCATCGAAAACCGCGTTCAGAGCATCTAAACGGACAGGAAGGATGAATTTGCGATGGCCAAGCAGCTAAACCCGGGTGATCTGTTTCCGGACTACACGGTCCAACTGACAGACGGCAGGACAGTTAATATCCCACAAGAGTTGAGAGGCGAATACGCGGTTATCATTTTCTATCGTGGTATCTGGTGACCCTACTGCGTTCGGCAGTTGGCCGATTACCAAGCTCACATCGACCAATTCAAAGAAGAGAACGTTGACGTCATTGCCCTCTCAGTGGACCCTTTGGATAAAGCCAAAGAAATGGCCGAACGAGTCAAAGCTACGTTTCCCATTGGCTATGGCTTAGAGGTGCCACGCGATGCCGACAAGGTGGGCGCCTATTGGGAAGAGCGGCGAAAGATCATTCACGCGACCAATTTTATCATCGACGCGGATAAGAAAGTCACCCAGGCCTGCTTTGCCACGGGCCCCATCGGCCGCATCGTCGCCGAAGACGCTCTGCGTTCTGTACAAGGAGCCAAGAAAAGGAAGACTCAGGGAAGTTAATAGCCGGCACCGACAACTTCGCCGATAACTCGAACTGCCTGCTCGCAATCGGCCCGGCCCACGTCCCGGTGGGTCACTACACGGATTCTCTCTGCGTCCACAGCACCAGTCAGCACTTGTCGCCTATTGAGCTGGTCAACGAGCTGTGAAGAATTTATTCCAGTTTTACCAATATTAAATATGACGATATTCGTCTGAACTTTTGCCGGATCGATTTGAATGCCCGGAATCCTCGCGAGTCCTTGCGCCAAGATCTGGGCGTTCTCGTGATCCCTAGGGAGTAATTTTGGCCCTTCTTCCAGAGCCACTAACCCCGCGCCGGCCAGCACACCGACCTGCCGCATGCCGCCGCCGAGCATCTTGCGAATAGCCCGGCAGCGCTCGATAAAATCTCTCGAACCGACGATCATCGAGCCAACGGGCGCGCCCAACCCTTTGCTGAGACAGAACTGCACCGAATCAAACTTCTTCGTGATCGCGGCGACATCCTGCCGGAGATAAACCGCGGCATTGAAGATTCGCGCGCCGTCCAGATGTACGGGAATTCCAACTTCATGAGCGCGGTCACAAATTTCTTCCGCGACGTCAGTCGGATAAACTGTACCGCCCGCCATGTTGTGGGTGTTTTCCAATGAAATCAGAGCCGTTTGCGGGCGGTAGTAAACTTTTTCTCGAATTGCCGGCGCGATTTTGTCCCAAGTGAGAATCCCATCCGCCGCAGCAACCAACCGAGGCAAGACTCCGCCAAGAGCAGTCATCGAAGCCATTTCGTAGTTGTAAATATGTCCGGCGGCCTCGCAGATAACCTCCTGGCCTCGAAAAGTCTGCGCCATGATGCAGGTCAGATTGCCCATACTGCCGGATGGCACGAACAACCCGGCCTCACGGCCAAAGATTTCTGCGGCTCGCGATTGCAGCCGGTTGACCGTCGGATCTTCCAGATAGACGTCGTCGCCTACTTCAGCCTCGGCCATGGCTTGCCGCATAGCCGGCGACGGCTTGGTCACAGTGTCGCTGCGGAGATCGATAATTTTGTCACTCATATTAATTTCGCCTACTCGAACCGCCCTTCGATTTCTTGAATCGTTTCTCTTGGAAGCGAGGGCCTCACAAAAGCATGGTAGATACAGTCGTTTTGCAACCACATGATGTCCCCTCGTTGTTTCACCGCGTCGCGCATCTCATTTTGTAGATGTTCTTCCATGCAGTGTTGCTTGATGACATCGACGACCATATTGCCATGTCCTTCGTCGTGATATTCGTGGGCGCGAAAAAAATCTAAACAACCAGAGGGTACCCAGGGGTAATATTTCTCCAGTGCTTCCCTTTCCTCTTTCATGCGTTTAGGTCCGCCTCCCTCAAAGACCAGACCAGTACCGATGGCGACGGCCCAGTGGCTTTGCTGCACCAGGGAAACATACATTTCCAGCGCCGCCCGAATCCCCGGCAGCGGCTCATAGTTGAGGATTTCGTCTCGCTGTATTCCTATGCCGACGGCAAACTGCACCCAGAGATCACGATGGCTGGGATATTTGCCGCCGAATAGATCCTCTCCTTCTTCTTCCACCATGTTTTCGAGAAGCATTCTGCGCAGTTCTGGAACCGGGCACTTTTGATAACGAATACCGAAGAAGCGATGGATGTTGCGAAATTCATGAAACTGATTCTTGGCCCACCATTGAAGCTGTTCTCTCGTCAGTCGACCAGTGAGGAGAAGCTGCCGGATTGGATGAGGCCGGGGGTGTCGCTGCTGCAAAGCATTTTGAAGATCGGCAATCAAATCCTCTGGAGCAAGTATCTGCGACATAAGGTTCTCCGTCTAAAATGATCACTCTGATAGCAAAACCATCATATCCAACTTCTTTGTCCATGACCAGCCAAGGATTGGCTTGCATGTTGTCTTTTGGCGTCGCCTTTACTAGCATACGATTCGTGGTTTCCCTAGCCCTACGTGAGCTCACGAAACGATTTGGTTCCGTAGTCGCGGTCGATCATGCCAACCTCACGGTCAATAGCGGCGAATTCCTGGTCATCGTTGGCGAGAGCGGCTGCGGCAAGACGACAACCTTGAGACTCATCGCCGGCTTGGAAACTCCGGAAAGCGGCACGATTTTCATCGGTGGTGTTCCGGTCAACGATGTTCCCGTGGGCAAGCGAGGAGTTCAGATGATATTTCAGAGCTATGCCCTTTGGCCACACATGAAAGTCTTCGACGAACAACGTTACACCAACCTGACCTTGCCACTAAAGATACGTAAATGGTCTCGTGAAAAAATCGGCGAATTTCTGCGGCCACTAGCGCAAAAGCTAGGCATTGAAGAGAGTTTTTTTCAGCGGCGCCCGACGGAACTTTCCGGTGGTCAGCAACAGCGGGTTGCTCTGGGCCGGGCCATGGCTACTTCGCCTCGGATCCTGCTTATGGATGAACCCCTGAGCAACATTGATCCGCCGAATCGTCTCAAGATGCGGGGTGAAATCATGAAATTTCATAAGGAGAATCGTCTCACGACCGTCTACGTTACGCATAATTTGGCTGATGGAGTAGCGCTAGCGGACCGCATCGCCGTCATGAGAGAGGGTCGCTTCGAGCAGGTAGACACGCCTGAGAACCTCATGCGGCAACCGGCGACTAGTTACATCGCTGATTTCTTCAAAGCCGAGCAGATAAGACACCGCAGCGCCTTCGCCTAGAACAGATGATGAGTCGTTTGCACGCCATCGTTATATCTTTATTTCTCTGTTGGTCAGTGAGCGCGTCTTCCACCGCTGCCTCTTGCCGCGACCCCGATGTCGCCAGAAGTTTCTCGAACCTGGCCTATGCCGCCGCGCCCGACGCGACCATCGAATACTTTGGCCACAATTTTTTCCAGATTACCTCCAGCAAGGGAACCAAGATCATCACCGATCCCTTGGCGCCTGGAATGCACGCAACGCCGGTGGTGACACCACACGTCGTCACGGTGGGTCGAGAGCATCCGAACCACAACTACGTGGAGCTCGCGCGGGGAAACCCTATTATCATACGCGGGCTCGCCAACTACGGAGCGGAATGGAATAAAGTAAGCACGTCCGTCCGCGACGTGCTCATCTACAATATTCCGGTCTATCAGCAGGCCTTCGGCACCGCCCTCAAGGGCGCCGCTTTCGTTTTCGATCTGGGACCGCTCTGTATCGCTCATCTCGGAGACCTGAGCCATCCACTGACGCCGGAACAAATCAAAGCTTTCGGCAAAGTCGACGTGGCGATGATTCCCATCGGCGGCACTTTTACTATGCCCCCCGATACCGCCCGCGAAGTCCTGGGGCAATTGAAACCAAAGATCGCCATCCCCATGCACTACAGAGAAGATATGTCGTTGCTAGGCATGTTTCTGAAAGGATTTCCCAACCGGCGTTTGTCGAACAACACGCTAGTCGTCAGCAAAATGGCTTTGCCCGCCCAGACGGAAATCGTCGTCCTGACGCCGTATGGCGGCGGTTACGGCCGTGCCGACTGATTTCACGCCACCTAGATTTTGAAGGCTTCGAGGGTTTCGCGCGCGAACAGTTCGTCGAGATTGAGTTTTTGTTTGATCAGGCCCTGCTCGTGAAGGTAAGAGTGCAACGTTTCCAGATTGGCGCGGTTCGGCGCCAGCCCATACGGCCAGTAGTCGTCCGTCATTAACTCGCGGGTCTCCTCATATTCCGCGGCAGTCCAGGGAAGACTGACGCGCAACACATTGGTATCGTAAAGCTCTCTCATGCACAGATCTTTTGCCTCGCAAAACGCCTTGTAAAGGGTCTGTGCCACCCATGGATGGGCGTTATAGACAGCCCGGCGAATAACCATCACGTGCATGATCGGGAAGAGACCGGTTTTCTTGAAATACTCCATCTCGGCCTGCTTGTAATTGGGAAACAGTCGGCGCACGCGCCGCGAACCGTCGATAAAGCAGGTAGGCATGCGCGGCGACATCATCGCATCGATCTCGCCACTTTCGATCATGGCGTTTAGCGTCGTGTCTGGCCGGCTCTCCATTCTGACCCCCGCCGGCATTTCAAAGTCCACGCGATCTTTCCGGCCCGGATGTTCTTCACCCGCTTGAACCCAATGAATCTCTTCCGGCGAGACCCCGTATTCGTGCTGAAAGAGACCGCGCAGCCATACGGCGGCAGTCATACTATACTCCGGCACACCCATACGCTTGCCGCGTAAATCCTCCGGGCGCTCGATACTCGAAGCCGTATTCACAAAAATGCAGCGGTGGCGAAACGTTCGCGAGGGAAACACCGGGATCGCGATGAACGGCCGGCGGCCCCGCGCTGCCGCGGTCAAAAAAGCCCCCATGGAAAGCTCCGACGCGTCGAACTCTTCGTACTTCATCATGCGCCAGAAAATTTCTTCCACCGAGAGCACGAGATAATTGAGATCGATGCCCTCGGGCTTGATGATACCGTCCTTGAGCGGCCGCGTGCGGTCGTAGTCTTCGCACGCCAACGTGAGGTGAATGCTTCCCATGGCTATCGCTCGGCGTAAGACTTCTTACGCGTGGGCTTCCTCAACTCGTTTGATGAACTCCTTGATCTCTTTCATAAACCCGGCATTGCCCTTCTCCGCCAACAGACTCCCCAAGTAAGAACTGCCAAGACAGATACCCGTAACCCCTATTTGAACGTATTCTTGAACATTCACTAAGCTCACCCCGCCCGAGACCATGAAACGGATATCGGGAAACGGCCCCTGCATCTGTCTGATGAAGTAGGGTCCGCCCACCAAGTCCGCAGGAAAAATTTTCACAAGATCGGCGCCCATGCGACGGGCGGTTAGAATCTCCGTCGGTGTCGCCGCGCCCGGGAAACAAGCAACCCCGGCTTTATGACAAAGCGGAATCAAATCCAACTCCAGAGTCGGCGCGACGACAAATCGCGCACCGGCTTCGATGGCTTCTTTTCCATCCTTCTTCGAAAGCACCGTACCGGCGCCCACGTAGAGATCGCTTCGCAGCGCCAGCCTTTCGATGACATCAAGCGCGTCGGGGACCGTGAACGTGATCTCGACGAACCAAATGCCAGCGTCGGACGCCGCGCAGGCTATTCTGTAGGCTTCGTCAGAACTCTGCGAGCGCACAACCGCCACTAAGCGGTGACGCTGCATACGGACGATCACGTCCGCGTTGCTCTTGTAAATTCCGCTGACGGCTTTTTCAGGCAGTTTCATCGGCTCAGCTCAAGCTCAGCCCGCCATCGACGATGAGCGTTTGCCCGGTAACGAAATCACCGCCGGTTATCAAGCCGACAATGGCCCCGGCGACTTCGTCGGCGGTGGCGATGCGCTGCAGCGGGAAGCCGGAAGAGGCTTTGGCAATCGCTTGCGGGTATTCGGCACCGAAATGCTCGCTCATCCAAGGAGTATCCGTAAACGCCGGCGCGACACAGTTCACACGAACCCGCGGTGCCAGCGCAGCGGCAAGTCCTTTGGTTAAGTATATGAGCGCTGCCTTCGCGGTACCGTAAGGAAGAGAAGACATGGTTGACGGCGCCAACACGCCCGAAACCGATGAGACATTCACGACCATCCCTTGATGCTCGGCCAGCATCGGCGCCGCAGCGCGCGCGCAGCGAAAGGCTCCTTTGACGTTCACGTCGAAAATCTCGTCCCACATTTTATCGGTGAGCCCGTCGAGATCGGTGAGATTAACCCAGTGGGTCATGCCTGCATTATTGATGAGTATGTCGAGGCGGCCGAACTGTCCCCGGACCTGCTCAATCATGCCGCGCACCTGGACATCACTCTGGACATCCGCTTGAACCGCTAATGCTTTCACTCCGGCCCGCTCCAGCTCAGTGGCAAGCTCTCGGGC
>Ga0209887_1000035_pt1 | contig 35496 bp, 37 predicted proteins | sample GWRWN1_30_40_FD_187230 | JGI IMG/M metagenome (GOLD analysis project Ga0209887, IMG submission 187230) | Riverbed sediment microbial communities from areas with no vegetation in Columbia River, Washington, USA - GW-RW N1_30_40 (SPAdes)... | ecosystem: Environmental > Aquatic > Freshwater > River...
AGGGCGGAGAGCGGAGTCTGTCCGGCGGGCTTCAGCACGACCGCGCAGCCCGCGGCGAGCGCGGGCGCGACCTTGTGGCCGACGAGGTTGAGCGGAAAGTTGAAGGGAGTGATCGCGCCGACGACGCCGATGGGGACGCGGAGCGTGTAGGCGAGCTTGCCGACGCCGGCTGGCGAGGCATCCATCGGGACCACTTCCCCGGCAAGGCGGCGTGCCTCGACCGCGGCCATCGTGAACGTCGAGACGGCCCGCTCCGCCTCGACTCGGGCTGCTTTCAATGGCTTGGCCGCCTCCGCGCAAATGGTTTGGGCGACGTCGTCATGGCGCTCCCGGAGGAGAGTTGCCACCCGGTCCAGGATTTCCGCCCGCTGGTGTGCGGGCAGGGGATTCTCCATCGCCTTCGCGGCCGCGTCGACCGCTCGGCGCGCATGCTCGGCGCCAGCTTGCGGAACCCGCGCGACCGTCTCGCCGGAGTACGGCGAGCGCACCTCGTGCCACTCGCCCGTCTCGATCCAATCGCCGTCGAGGAGGAGCTTGCGCTCCTGAGCCGTCACCGCCATGGGGCTATTCAATCAGTACGCTCCGGCTCTTGACCATGGAGGTTCGCAAGGTGGGCGTCGTCGGGCTCGGCACGATGGGCGCCGGCATCGCGCAGATATGCGTCCAGGCGGGCGTCGAGACGGTCGGCCGAGAAGTGAGCGAGGAGCTCGCCGAGCGGGCCCGTGAGCGGATCGCGCACTACCTCGGGCGAGGAGTCGACAAGGGCCGGTTGACCTCTGAGGAGAGAGATGCGGCGCTGGATCGGCTCACAACGACAACGGAGCTCGCCGACCTGGCCGGTTGCGGACTCGTCGTCGAGGCGGTCGTCGAGGAGCTCGACGCGAAGCGGGAGCTCTTTCGGCAGCTCGACGGGGTGGTCGCCCCAGAGGCCGTGCTCGCGACCAACACTTCCGCTCTCTCGGTCACCGAGATCGCGTCCGCCACGGAACGGCCCGAGCGGGTCGTCGGCCTGCACTTCTTCAACCCGGCTCCGGTCTTGCCGCTCGTCGAAGTCGTGCGCACACGCGCCGCATCCGATGACGCGGTCGAGACTGCGTACGCCTTCGCCGAGCGGATCGGCAAGCGGCCCATTCGCTGCGCGGACACCCCCGGCTTCGTCGTCAACCGGATCCTCATCCCCCTCCTGAACGACTGCGTGCGCGTGCTCGACGAAGCGGGGGTGACGCCGGAAGACCTCGATACCGCGATGACAGCCGGCCTCAACTGGCCGATCGGGCCGTGTGCACTCATCGACCTCATCGGAATCGACGTCCACGTGCACGCTTCGGAGGCACTCCATTCCGCTCTCGGGGAAGCGCGCATGGAGCCGCCGCCACGGCTTGTCGAGATGCGCGACGCGGGCCACTTGGGCCGCAAGAGCGGTCACGGCTTTTTCGCTTACGACACGTAGGGCTCTGCCCGGCCACGTCCGGCGCGGGACCTAGGATCTACGGGCGGTGACGATGTGCGCCGTGTGCCGCCGGAACCTCCTTGCCGGCGAGAGCTACCGCTACTGGCGGGCTCGCCGGGACCTGCCCTCGGGGCGCGTCGTCTGCTTCCTCTGCGAGTCGGAGGCGGCGCGTGAGGGCTGGATGCGCGACCCACGGCGCCCGAGCCACGAAAATGCCGTTGGCCTGCGGAACTCCGTGCGCAGGGTGGCTTGACCTAGGCGGCCAGCGGGCCCGCGAGGTCGGGCCCTTTGCGGCACCAGCCCGCCTCGGGGTGGCGACCGGCGACCTCGTCCCAGATGGCGGCCGCCTCGTCCGGGGAGATGAGCCGCAGGGCGACTGCGTGCCGGGTGGCCGCGATCGCGGCGAGGATGTGATCCCGGTAGGCCCGGTCGCCTCGAGGGACGCGGAGCGAAGCCACCGCGAGCGTCTCGAGCCGATCGGCCAGCAGGCGGACGGTGCGGTCGTGACGAGTGAGCAAGTCCATTTGAGAAGGCGCCCTCGACGAGGCCCGATCCTAGTGCGTCGGCTGGACGGCTTCGGCGCCGGCGAAGGAACTCCTTCCTCGCCATTAAGAATCTCCTTACAAATCGCTCAGAGAAGCCTCACTCGGAGGCGTGATAGTTGCCGCAACCTCACTGCAATGCGGCGGCGGCTCTTTCTCATCTGCATCGTGGCAGTCGCCTGCGGCGTCTCGGCGCCTACTTCGAGCGCCTTCAGCTTGTACAGGACTCAGGGTTCGGCGGAGATCGAGCTCAGGGCCGGTGCCGGCGTGGCGAAGATTCGCTTCCGCGGCACGTTCATCGGTTACGTCGCTCGCGGCCGAATCGTGGCGACGAACAACGTCACGGTGACGGGCTCGGAGGCCCGTCGCCGCGTTAGCCCGACCCTGGTGGCGTACCGCGGAACGGAGCTCCGTTTCAAGGTCTTCAACAGCGCGGGGCGCTGGCGGCTGCAGTTGAGTGGTCGGGGAATCAGTGCTGGGGGATTCGTGCGTGGCTGCATGACGCTCAACGCCTTCGATGTCGGACCGACAGGCTGGTATCGCATCCAGTCTGCCGACTTCAAGCGCTGGCCGCGCCAGGTCACGACGTACAAGCTCGGGCTCGGTTGTTGAGCCCACCTCGCGCGGCCTTCCGGTGTCTCTGTCAGGATGTAACGCCGTGAGTCGGGCGCAAAACCATTCGATCCTCATCGTCGAGGACGAGCCGAGCATCGCCTCCTTCGTAGCTATGTATCTGAAGCGGGCCGGCTTCGCCGTTCGCGTCGCCGTAACGGGCGAGGACGCGATCGAGCAGGCGGCCGCCGAGGCGCCGTCGTTGATCGTGCTCGACCTCATGCTCCCGGACCTGGACGGGATCGACGTCTGTCGCCGTGTGCGCCAGCGCTCTGACGTCCCGATGCTCATGCTGACCGCCCGCGACGACGACATCGACAAGATCATCGGGCTCGAGGTCGGCGCCGACGACTACCTCACGAAGCCTTTCAATCCGGGCGAGCTCGTGGCCCGGGTCAAATCGATCCTGCGACGCGCGAGTCCTGAGCGCCGCGAGCTCGAGAGCGCCTACCTCGAGCACGGCGATCTGAGCATCGACGCCGGGCGGCGCGAGGTCACCGTGGGAGACGAGGAGATCCAGCTCGCGCCGAAGGAGTTCGACCTCCTCTGGGAGCTCCTTGATCACCAAGGCCTCGTCCTGAACCGCGACCAGCTGCTCGAGCGAGTCTGGGGCTACACCTTCGCCGGCGACACCCGCACGGTCGACGTCCACGTCCGCCAGCTCCGGCGCAAACTCGGCAACGCGTCGCCGATCGTGACCGTCTGGGGCGTCGGCTACAAGGTCTCGGCGGAGCCGAAGGTCGCCCGCGCTTCCTAGGCGGGCCTTGCGCTCCCTCCGCTACCGCATCCCCGCGTTCTTCCTCGTCGGGGTGCTCGTGGCGGCGGCGATCACCGCGCTCTTTGCGGTACGGCTCTTCCAAGACGACTCTCGTGACCGCACGCTCGCCGAGCTACGCCGTCAAGCGGCGGGGCTCGCGCTCCTGTACGAGGAACAAGCCATCCGGAGCGTCGACGAGGCGAGGCAAGCGCCGGGCTTCGCGGCTCCTCTCCTCGAAGAGGCGACTGGCTCCCGCATCTACTACGCGGGGGTGGAGATCTTCCCCGGCCAGAAATCGGGACTGCGGTCACTCGACCGGGACGTCCTCGATTGGCAGATGCTCGAAGCCGGCAACGTCGAGACGTTCGAGTTCAAGCCGCCCGGCAGCGACCGCGCGTTCCTCGCCGCGGCCCACCCGATCACGGTCGGGGGAGACACCTTTGGCGCCCTCGTCGTGGCCAAGCCGCGCGCCCAGCTTCGTTCCGGCTGGCTCCCTCTCGCCGGGCGGATGGGCCTGGCGTCCCTCGCCGGGCTCGCCGTCGCAGCCGGTCTCATCTGGTACTTGTCCCGGAGGCTGACGAAGCCTGTGCTGGCTCTCTCGCGCGCCGCTGATCAGGTCGCGGCGGGCAATTACGACGCCGAGCTGCCGCAGTCTCAGTTCGGCGACGAGGTCGGCCAACTGACCGACCACTTCCGCGAGATGACCCAGAAGCTCAACGAGGCTCAGCGGCGGGAGCGCAATTTCCTGATGGTCGTCTCTCATGAGCTGCGCACGCCGGTGACGGCCATCCGGGGCCATGTGGAAGCCCTCCGGGAGGGTCTCGCGGAGGATGCGGAAGCTCGTGACGCCTCCCTGGAGGTCATCCGAGCGGAGACGGATCGGCTCGCGCGGCTCGTACGGGACGTCCTCGACCTCGCGCGCATGGAGGCGCACCAGTTCACGCTCGAGGAGGAGGAAGTAGAGCTACGCAGGCTGGTCGAGCAGGCCTACCAGAGCTTCACGGAGGAGGCTCGGCGCCGCGGGATCGACTATGAGTGCTCGTTCGCCGCCGACCCTGTCATCTCGACAGACGGCGACCGGGTGCTTCAGGTCGTGTCCAACCTGCTCGACAACGCGTTCGCATGGACGCCTGACGGAGGGCGCGTCGCGCTCGAGCTTGCTGCCGAGAACGGCAAGATCGCCGTCAGCGTGTCCGACTCGGGGCCTGGAATCGGCCCTGCCGAGCGGGAGCGCATCTTCCGCCCCTTCTGGTCGCGCGCGGGTGACGGCACCGGGCTCGGCCTTCCGATCGCTCGGGAGCTGGCGCACGCTCTGGGGGGAGAGCTCGCGCTCGAGTCCGAGGTCGGCAAGGGGTCGCGGTTCGAGCTACGGCTGCCGGCGGGCCGGCGTTAGATAGAGCCTAGGAGGGTTTGGCGGAACGTCCCTCGTCGGCGGGACGCGCTGGTCGTTCCGAGGCAAGGACGCAGCGAGCCCCGTGTCATTCTGAACGCGGATGCGTTGGGGGCGACCCGTGATTCTGAACGCGGATGCGTTGGGGCGAGCGGCGCGCCTCCGCCGGCACAGATGATGTTTCGTCAAGCCTTCCTATGCGCCGGGCTTGCGCTCGATGCGGTATACCGGCGCGGCGGCCGGTTGATCCTGGAGGGCTCTCTCGAGCCGGTCGAGGACGCGCTCGAGGCGATCGAGCCGCCGCTCGACTCCGCGCCAGCCGGATGTGATCAGCTCGACCAGGAGGGCGAGATCCTCGACGCGAGCTTTGCGCTCTGCCGCGAGGTCGCCCTGGAGACGCTCGAGACGACGGATGGTTTGCCCGGAGAGGCCGCGTACCTCGGCCAGGTGGCGCGCGACGGGGAGGACTTCCTCCCGCAGACCCTGCTGGAGAGCGCTCTCGAGGCGATCGGGCATGCCGGCCTCGAGCTCGGCGGTGGTAACGGCCAGAGCTTCGAGACCTGCCCGCGCGCGCTCGAGGAGCGCCTCGAGGGCGGCATCGTCACGCTCGCCGTCACCGGCGGCGGCGAGGCGAATACGGGCTCTTTCGATGGCGTCGCGATCCATGGGCCGCAGCTTACTCTTCAATCAGGATGTCGGCATGAAGACGTCCGAGCTTGACTACGAGTTGCCCGCCGAGCTCATCGCGCAGCGGCCGCTCGCCCGCCGGGACGACTCCCGCTTGCTCGTGTACGAGCGTTCGACGGGACGGGTCGAACACACTCGATTCAGTGACTTGCCGAGGCTGCTTCCTCCCGAGACGCTCGTCGTGGTCAACGACACTCGTGTGCTCCCCGCGCGCCTGAAGCTGAGTCGCCCGGGTGGCGGAGAGGCGGAAGTCCTCCTGCTCGAGCGGCTCGAGGGCGACCAGTGGGAGGCACTCGCGCGACCCAGCCGGCGCTTGAAGCAGGGGATGCAGCTCGGAGCGGTGGAGTTCCTCGAGAGCCGGGGCGAGGGTCGCTGGCGGATCAAGCTCACCGGCGAACCGGCGGGGGAGGCGCCCTTGCCGCCGTACATCACCGAGCCGCTCCCGGATCCGGACCGTTACCAGACGGTCTACGCGGCGGAGGCCGGATCTGCGGCCGCGCCGACAGCGGGGTTGCATTTCACGCCCGAGCTCCTCGGCCGGCTCCAGAGCGAGCGGGTCAGGCTCCATATCGGTCTCGACACCTTCCGGCCCATCAGCGCCGAGACCCTCGGGGGGCACGAGCTCCACAGTGAGCGGTACGAGGTCTACGCCGACGCGTGGGAGCGGATCGGAGCGGCGCCGCACGTAACTGCGATCGGGACGACCACGGTGCGGGTGCTCGAGTCGCTCGCGCGCGGTGCACCGCGCGCGGGGCGCACGAGCCTGTTCGTGACCCCCGGATTCGAGTTCGCGCGTGTGAACGCCCTCGTGACCAACTTCCACCTGCCGCGCTCGTCGCTCCTCGCACTCGTAATGGCCTTTGCGGGAATCGAGGAGACGAGGCGGCTCTACGCGCTCGCGATCGAGCAGCGCTACCGCTTCTACTCGTTCGGCGACGCCATGCTGATCTTGTGAGGGGCCACCCCTTGCCTCCTCCCGGATTCAGCGTACGCAGGGAAACTTCGCGCGTGTTGCGCGGAGCGAGTCGAAAGAGGAAAAAGGGGACGCGGTGAGCTTCGAGATCACCGCGACCGACGGCGAGGCCCGCGCCGGCGTACTCCGCACTTCGCACGGCGACGTGCCCACCCCCGCCTTCATGCCCGTGGGGACGAAGGGGACGGTCAAAGGGCTCGATCCCGCCCGGCTGCGCGAGCTCGGCACCACGATCCTGCTCGGAAACACGTACCACCTGCACTTCCGGCCCGGCGCCGAGCTGATCGAGGAGCTCGGCGGCCTGCACGGGTTTATGGGCTGGGACGGACCGATTCTTAGCGATTCCGGCGGCTTCCAGGTCTTCTCGCTGCGCGACACGATCACCGCTGTCGACGAGGACGGGGTCACGTTCCGGTCGATCTACGACGGGCAGCCTGCGCGTTTCACGCCCGAGCTGGCGGCGGACGTCCAGCGCCGGCTCGGGTCCGACGTCGCCATGTGCCTGGACGTGTGCCCTCCGGCGGACGTCTCGCGGGAGGAGCTGGAGCTCGCAACCGAGACGACGACGCGCTGGGCCGAGCGGCAGCTCGCTGCGCCGCGCGCCGACGGCCAGCTCCTGTTCGGGGTTGCACAGGGCGGAACCGATCCCGAGCTTCGTCGTCGCTCGATCGAGGAGCTGGCGGCACTCGGCTTCGACGGCCACGCGCTGGGCGGGCTCAGCGTGGGAGAGGAGCGCGGAGCGATGCTCGAGACTGTCTCGTGGTCGGCACCGCTCCTGCCGGCCGACCGGCCCCGCTACTTCATGGGGATCGGGGATCCAGCCGGCATTCTGGAGGTCGTCGCCCGCGGAATCGACATGTTCGACTGCGTGCTGCCCACTCGCCTCGGCCGGACTGGCTCTGCGCTCACATGGGAGGGACGCCTGAATCTGAAAAACGCGCGTTTTGCGCGCGACCCGCAGCCTCTGGAGGGGGATTGCCCCTGTTCGGCGTGCAGCCGCTTCAGCCGTGCGTACCTGCGCCATCTCGTCAACCAACAGGAGCTCCTCGGCTTGATACTTTTGTCCGAGCACAACGTCCGATTCCTGCTCGACCTGACGGCTGGGGCGCGGGCGGCAATCGAGCGAGGTGAGCTCGCCGCGTACAAGGCGGCGGCGCTCGACCGCCTCGAGCAAGCTGCCGCAGCGCCAGGCCAGGAGGTTTCTCGTGGGTAGTGGTTTCTTCCTCGTCCTTCTAGCGATGTTCGCCTTCCTGTACTTCCTGCTGATCCGCCCGCAGCGGGCCCAGCAGCGGAAGCATGCGGAGATACTCGGCGCCCTCAAGCCCGGCGACGAGGTCCTGACCGCGGGAGGCATCTACGGCGAGGTGGTCCAGCTCGACGAAGAGCGCGTGATGCTCGAGATCGACGACGACGTGCGCATTGCCGTGGCCAGGCGCTCGATCGCGAGCGTCGTACCGCCGGAGGAGCTCCAGCGCCTCGAGGCTGCCGACGAGGACGAGACCGACGAAGGATTGGACGTGGAGGAGCCGCTCACCGCGGAGGAGCGCACCTCCAGCCGCTAGGCACAGTTGCGCCGCTACCTCATCATCCTCGCCGCCATCTTCGCCGCCGCCGGCGGCGTCGTTGCGCTGGCCCTCTTCAAGACGCCCACCCTCGGGCTCGACCTTCAGGGTGGGCTCGAGGTCGTCCTCCAGGCGAAGGCGCCCCGCGGGCGCGAGATCACGCAAGAAGACCTCGACCGCTCGATCGAGATCATGCGGCAGCGCGTGGACAAGACCGGCGTCGCCGAGCCCGTCATCACCCGGCAGGGCGACAACCAGATCGCCGTCGAGCTCGCCGGCGTCCACGACGCTGCACGCGCCGCGGAGCTGGTCGGCCAGACAGCCCAGCTTCAGTTCTACGACCTGCAGGGCGACACGCTTCCTCCAACCGCGACCGCCAACGGCGGGATCCAGCCGAGCCTCGCTCTCCTCCCGTTGCTCCAGAGCCAGCAGAAGCTCGCGGAGAAGGGGACCCCGACCGCCTGGTACCTCTACTCGAGCGCCAGCGAGCGCCTGGCCGGCCCGGCCGACTCCAAGGAAGAGATCCTGCGCGATTTCGGCGGCCAGGCGCCCAAAAATTCGACGTTCTACGCCGTCCCGCAGGGACGCACGATCCTGACCTGCGGGCCGAGCGCCCGCCTCTGTCCGGGAGTGAACCAGGTGCCTCCCACCCGTAACTACTACTACCTCTTCAAGTACGAGCCGACCAACACGGACAAGCCGATCCCGGAGCTGACCGGGAGCGACCTCAAGGGGGAGGGAACACGACAGGACTTCGGGCAGAACAACGAGCCCATCGTCACGCTCGAGTTCACGAACAAGGGCGGGGACAAGTTCCACGAGATCACCCGCCAACTCGCGCAGCGAGGGCTCCAGCAGGCCAACCTGGCGGGTGCGTCCGGCGCGGAGCGGGACAACTACAACCAGAGCTTCGCCATCGTGCTCGACGGCGAGATCCGCTCGTTCCCGTCGATCGACTTCGACAACCTGCCGGACGGCATCTCCGGAGGACGCGCCGAGATCAGCGGCCTCGACTCGATCGGAGAGGCGAAGGACCTCGCGCTCGTGCTCCAGACCGGCGCCCTGCCGGTGGAGTTCGTCCAGCTCGAGCGCCAGGACATTTCCGCCACGCTCGGTGAGGACTCGCTACACCAGGCGTTGATCGCAGGCATCGGCGGCCTGCTCGCCGTCGCCCTCTTCCTGCTCCTCTTCTACCGCTTCCTCGGGGTCATCGCGATCATCGGCCTCGGCATCTACGGCATCCTCCTCTACGGCGCCATCCTCATCTTCAACGTCACGATGACGCTGCCGGGATTCGCGGGCCTCGTGCTCACGATCGGGGTGGCCGCGGACGCGAACGTCGTCATCTTCGAGCGCATCAAGGAAGAAGTGCGAGCGGGCAAGTCGGTGCGCGCCGCCATCGCCACCGGCTATCGCAAGGGGTTCAACACGATCGTCGACGCCAACGTCGTCACCATGATCACCGCGGCCGTCCTCTTCGTCACGGCGACCGGGGGAGTCAAGGGGTTCGCCCTCATGCTCCTGATCGGAACGCTGATCTCGATGGTGACCGCCGTCGCGGCTACTCGCGCTCTGCTCGGCGTCCTGGCCGGCTTCCGCTGGTTCAACAACCCGGCGTTCATGGGCGCGAGCGCCCAGAAGATCCCCGCCTGGCAGCGGGTCGACTTCATCGGCAAGACGAGGGTCTGGTTTGCGCTCTCCGGAGTCGTCCTCCTCATCGGAATCGCGTCACTCGGCTACCAGGGGCTGAACCTCGGGATCGACTTCAAAGGTGGCAGCCAGATCACGTTCAAGACGCCCCAGGCGCACAGCGTCCAGGACGTCCGCGGCGAAGCCGCTTCGCTGGGCCTCGGCGACGCGGTCATCCAGGGCCGGGGCACGCCCGCCAGCGGCGGCTACAAGGAGTTCCAGGTCCGCACGAGGTCGCTCTCCCTCCAGACGCAGAACGATCTCCAGAGCGCGCTCGAGACGAAGCTCGCCGCCACGTCAGTCGGGGTCAAGAACGTCTCCGCGAGCTTCTCGCAGCAGATCCTGAAGAAGGCGCTGATCGCGATCGTCGTCTCGCTGCTCTTGATCGTCGCCTACGTGGCGTGGCGGTTCGAGTTCAAGTTCGCCCTGCCCGTCCTGATGGCGCTCGTGCACGACATCTTCATCACCCTCGGGATCTATTCGGTGACCGGCCGGGAGGTGACGACGGCGACGGTGGCCGCTGTGCTGACCATCCTCGGGTACTCGATCTACGACACGATCATCATCTTCGATCGCGTGCGCGAGAACATGCCGCTGATGCGGCGTTCGAGCTTCGCGGCGATCGCCAACCAGTCGCTGTGGGAGACGATCCGCCGTTCGCTCGCGACGACTTTCATCACCCTGCTGCCGGTTTCGTCGCTACTCGTCTTCGGCGGCGACACGCTCAAGGACTTCGCCTTCGCGCTGCTCGTCGGTATCGCATCGGGCGCGTACTCGACCATCTTCATCGCGACGCCGCTCCTCGTCTACCTCAAGGAGCGCGAGCCGGAGTTCGCCAAGCGGAAGACGGCAGGTCTGAGGGAAAAGCTGGAGGTCGCCGAAGGTGACGAGCCGCCGGTCGTGGAGGAGCCGCGAGAGGTGGCTGCCGCCGAGCCCGTGGCGGCAGCGCCGGCACCGCCGCCCGACGGGGACGGTGCGGCAGCGGCTCGGCGGGAGGAGCGGCGAAAACGGAGGCGGGCGAGACCCCATGGCAGAGCCAGGTAACAACAGCTCAGGTCGGCTTCGGGAGCTCGCGGAGGAGGTGCTCCTGGCCGGAGTCGGGGCCGTCGCGCTGACCAAGGAGAGGGCCGACGAGTTGGTTGGGGAGCTGTCCGCAAAGGGCAAACTCACCCAGGACGACGCCAGAAACCTCGTGGACGAGGTCATGGGACGCTGGCGCGGCGATGCGCTTCGCGTCGGCGAGCGGGCCGGGTCGACGATGACCTCCTTCTTCCGCGAGCTCGGCCTCGTCACGCGCCGCGAGCACGAGGAGCTCGAGCTCCGGCTCGCCCAACTCGAACATCGTCTGCGGCTGGTCGAGAAGCAGGAGCGGTGAGCTCCCGCCCGGCCGTCCGCAGGCTCGGCCGTATCTCTGAGATCTCCCAGGTCGCGGCCAAGCACGGCTTCGGCTACTTCTTCGACACGCACGGGCCCGGAGCGTTTCGTTCCCGGCGCCAGCACGAGATCGCGCCCGAGCCGGACGAGGGCTCGACGCGCGGCCAGCGTCTCCGCCAGATGCTGGACGAGCTCGGCCCGACCTTCGTCAAGTTCGGCCAGCTGCTCTCGACCCGGCCCGACGTCGTCCCGCCCGACATCGTCTTCGAGCTCAAGGCGCTCCAGGACGACGTTACCCCCTTCTCCTTCGAGGAGGCCGCACAGGTCATCCGGGAGGAACTCGGCCTCACGGTGGAGCAGCTCTTCCTCGAGTTCGACGAGACCCCGATAGCGGCGGCGTCCATCGGCCAAGTGCACCGCGCGGTGCTCCCGAACGGACGGCGCGTGGCCGTCAAGGTGCAGCGCCCGGAGGCCCCGCGCCAGATCGAGGCCGACCTCGAGCTCATGTACCAGGTCGCCCGTCTCGTGCGCGAGCGCGTGAAGGCGCTCGAGTTCATCGACGCCGTCGCGCTCGTCGACGAGTTCGCCCGGACGATCCGGCAGGAGCTCGACTACCGGATGGAAGCGAGGAACGCCGAGCAATTCCACCGCAACTTCGTCGGTCATCCGCACGTTCGTGTCCCCCGGGTCTTCTGGAGCTACTCGCGGACGCGCGTGCTGACACTCGAGTTCCTGGATGGCGTCCACCTGCGCGATCTCGACTTCTCCACCTACACGATCGACGAGCGTCGGCGGCTCGCCTACCTGGTCGCCGAGGCGTGGATGCACATGATCTTCCGGCACGGGTTCTTCCACGCCGACCCGCACCCCTCGAACATCATGGTGCTCGAGCAGAGCGAGCGCATTGGCCTGGTCGACTTCGGGATGGTCGGGAAGCTCACCGACGAGGACATGTCGAAGCTGACCGGCCTCTTCATCGACGCCGTCAACGAGCGGATCGAGGCGCTTCCGCGGCGGCTCGCTGCGCTCGGCGTCCGCTACCCGAAGGACAGGGAGGAGGAGTTCGTCACCGAGCTTCGCGACGTCTACTACCGCTACTACGGCGCGCGGCTCTCGGAGATCGACCCGATCCAGCTCATCCGCGAGGCCTTCGCGCTGATCTACCGGATGCACCTGCAGCTGCCGACCCGCTTCGTCCTGCTCGACCGCGCCATCGCCACGCTCGGGTCTGTGGGCATGGAGCTCTATCCCGATTTCAACGTCTTCGACGTGGCGAAGCCCTACGCGCGCGAGCTCATGATCGAGCGCTTCACGCCCCAGCGCGTGGTGCGGCGCACGGCCGGGGAGGCCTCGAATCTCGCTCGGATGCTCAAGGAGCTCCCGTACCAGGTGCACGACACCATGGAGCAGGTGCGCGACGGCCAGATCGAGGTCGGGTTCCGCCATGAAGGCCTCGACGACCTCTTCCAGCACATGGACCGGGTGGGAAACCGGCTGGTGATCGCGATCGTCGCCGGGACCGGCGTCATCGGCTCAGCGCTGCTCGGGATCTTCGGCGACTCTGGACCGCAGATTCTCGGGCTGCACGTGTTCTCGATCGTCGGTTTCAGCATCTCCACGATCCTCGGGCTCTGGCTCGCCCTCGGCGTGATTCGGTCCGGCCGGCTCTAGTGGCTGGTCAAGCGGTTTAGCGGCTACTGGCCGCGGGCGTACCAGACGTTGCCGGGCCCGGCGTAGCTCGGGCCTTCGCCCCAGAGCGCGTGCGTGACGCCGGCGCCGTCGACGTCGAGCTCGAAGTAATCGCCGTAGGGCTCGGCGAACCCATCCTGCGGCGGGGCGAACTTGTACCCGAAGCCCGTCACGAACCGTGAGAGCTGCGCCTCGGAGGACCACGTGGCGCCGCCGTCCCTGGAGGAGCGGTAGTAGGTGTTCCAGCGCGCGTTCGGGTCGTCGTTACCCGTGTCGAAGCCGTTGCGGTCGTCCTGCCAGGCGATCCTGACGTCGCCGTTGGCTTGAGCGACGACGGCGGGAAAGAGGTTGTTCGAGCCGACGGGTGCCCCCGAGACGTCCTGGCGCCGATTCCAGTTGAGGGCGCCATCCGTCGAGCGGGCGAACAACATCCTGTTCACGCCGAACTTGACCCTGTTGGCGTTGTAGAGCACGTAGACGCGGTCACGGCCGTCGACGGCGAGGGTCGTCTGCGGCCCCCAGTAAGCCCAGCCGCAGGTTCCGCACTGGGGCGGAGCCTGGGAGACGTCGACGAGATGGGACGTCCAGGTCTGACCTCCATCCGTCGACTTCGTGACGAAGAGATTGACCTCCCCGGACGGCTTGCCGTTGGCCGTGAATCCCTCCCAGGCGAAGTAGGCATTCCCCTTCGAGTCGACCGCCCCGCCTCCGGGCAGCGACCAGCCGAACTTCGAGTTGGTGTTCCCGATGACGTGGTTCAGTGTCCAGGTCTTGCCCCCGTCATGGGAAACGCTGGCCCAGATCTTCTGCACGGCGTTGTACACGAGGTACACGTCCTGTCCGCGCACGGCCAGGATGTCCTTGTCGGTGCCGCGCTGGAGCGGCTCTACGAGCATCTTCTTCCAGGTCTGGCCGAAGTCGGTGGACTTCGCGACGTACTGGCTGGCCTTGTCTCCGAGCATGTAGGCGGCGTACAGCGTCCGGCCGTCAGCGGGGTCGACGACGATCTGAGGGTCGTCCTGGCGCAACTGGGTCCCAGGAGTCAGTGGGCGCGGTGTCGACCAGGTGGCCCCGCTGTCGGACGAAACCTGGAGTTCCATGTGCGGGCTCGCGCAACCGTCGCACAGGGGATCGCCGCCGTAGTGAGTCCAGAGGGCGTAGACGTGGCCAAAGCGGTCCGCTGCGATCGCCGGCTCCCAGTCGTCGCCTGCGAGGAAGCCGAGCTGGGCCGGGACCGTGAACGACGGCGCGACAGCCGCCGAACTCGCCGGGATGAAGAGGACGGCGACGGCCAGGACCAGGACGGCTGCGCGAGCTCTCATTTCCCCCGCGCGTACCAGATATTGCCCGGCCCGTTGTAGCTCGGGCCCTCGCCCCAGATCGCCTGCGTCGCTCCGGCTCCGTCGATGTCGAGCTCGAAGTAGTCGCCGTACGGCTCCGCGAAGCCGTCTTTCGGAGTCGCGAACTTGTACACGTAGTCGGCGACGAACTGGGACAGCTGCGCCTCAGGAGACCAGCTCGCTCCGCCGTTCGCCGACGAGCGGTAGTAAACGTTCCAACGGGCGTTCGGGTCGTCGTTGCCGGTGTCGAAGCCGTTGCGGTCATCCATCCACGCGATGCGGACGTCGGCTTGTCCACGCGCGACGAGCGCGGGGAAGAGGTTGTTCGAGCCCGTGGGAGCGGGCGAGACGTCCTGGCGGCGGTCCCATGTGGCAGCGCCGTCGGTCGAGCGGGCGAAGAACATCCGGTTCACGCCGAATTTCACTCGGTTCGCGTTGTAGAGGACATAGACGCGGTCGAGCGCGTCGATCCCGAGCGCCATCTGGCCGCTCCAGTAGGCGTAGCCAGGGCAGCCGCACGGCGGCGGCGCTTGCGAGACGTCCACGAGGTGAGACGTCCACGTGCCTCCGCCGTCGAGGGACTTCGTGACATAGAGGTTGATGTTGCCCTTGGCTTGACCGGCCTGGTTGACGCCGTTCCAGGCGAAGTAGGCGTTGCCCTTCGAGTCGATCGCGCCGCCGCTCGCGAAGGAGACCCCAAGCTCGGAGTTCGTCGAGCCGACCATGTTGTGCGTGGACCACGTCGCTCCCCCGTCATGCGAGACGGAGGCGAAAATCTTCTGCTGCGTGTGGTAGACGAGGTACACATGGCCGCCGCGGGCGGCGAGGATGTCCTTGTCGGTGCCGCGCTGCAGAGGCTCGACCAGCATCGTTCGCCAGGTGCGGCCGAAGTCGTCCGAGCGGGCGACGAACTGGCTCGACTTGTTGTTCTGCATGAAGGCGGCGTAGACGGTGCGGCCGTCGGCCGCGTCGACGACGATCTGCGGGTCGTCCTGTCGCTCGGTCGAAGGGCGGATCGCTCGCGGCGCCGACCAGGTCGTGCCGCCGTCGTCCGACACCTGCAAGACCGAGTGCGGACTCGCGCAAATGTCGCAACTCGGGTCGGGCTCGCCAGACCCAGGCGTGAAGCCAACGTAGTGCGACCACAGTACGTACACGTGACCGTGCCGGTCGGCCGCGATCGCCGGCTCCCAGTCGTCCCCCTTCTTGAAACCGAGCTGCGCCGGAAAGGTAAAGCTCGGCGCAGCCGCGGAGGCCGCCGTTGCACCGAAGGCAACGACGCAGGCGAGCGTAACCCCTAGCAGCCGCAACCTCATCCCGCGCCGATGATCGCACCTTCGGGTCGGGCTGACAAGGCCCTCGTTTGCTAGTTGGCGCGGCGCAGGCGTCCGTCGGGTCCGCGCACGAAGATCCTCACCTCGGACGCACCCCGGAGCGCTAGCGGCCGAATGTAGACGACGCCATCGCCTGCTCTCTTGGGAGACGCGGTCTGGGGACGCTTTGGCTCCAGGAAGGTGTCCGTCGGCGGCTTGCCTTCTGCGATCCGCTGCGCAAGTGCTCGTGCGCCTGCTGTGTCCACGACTGAATTGTCCACCCGTGCGGGCGCGCCGCAACTGTCGTCAGTGCGTTTCTTACTGGACATTCGGGCAGTAGCCGACGCGGACGGCTGTGTATCGGTCTGTCCAGAGCTTGTTGCGCTTCCTTGCGAAAGGACATCTAGGCGGGCCGGGAAGGGGTTGCTAGCGTCGGCGCCGTGGTGCGAGGAACGGTTCTGCTAGTCGAGCACGAAGGTCCGGTGCGGGCCTACCTCGAGCAGCAACTCGCGGACGACGGCTTCGAGGTGCTGGCCGCCGACCGGGGCATGCAGGCGCTCGACCTCGCCGAAGAGGTGAAGCCCGACCTCGTCCTCCTGGACTCCGTCCTTCCCGACGCGTCCGGCTTCGAGCTCTGCGGCCGACTGCGCGACGGAGAGCCCGGGCGCCGCTGGAACCGCAACGTCCCCGTCATCATCGTGAGCGCGCGCGGCGATCCCGTCGACCGCGTGCGCGGCTTCGCGCGGGGCTGCGACGACTACGTCGTGAGGCCGTTCGTCTACGACGAGCTGGTCGCGCGGATGCGTGCTGTCCTCCGCCGCTCGAACGGGCCGCGGCACCCGCGCTTGACCGTGCGCGACCTCGAGATCGACCTCGCCTCCCGAGTCGTCACTCTGGCCGGCGAGGCGGTGCAACTCTCCGCGAAGGAGTACGAGCTCCTCGTCGCGCTCGCCGAGGATCCCGAACGGGTCTTCAAGAAGGAAGAGCTGCTGCGTAACGTCTGGGGCTTTCGGTCGCTCGGCCGAACCAGGACGCTGGACTCTCATGCTTCGCGGCTGCGCCGCAAGCTCAACCGCTCGGCGGACACGGCCTACGTCCTCAACGTCTGGGGCGTCGGGTACCGGCTGGTGGCGACCGCCGGCTAGGTGATCGTTCGTGTCGACGCCTCGTAGCCGCTCTCGGGCGTCCAGCGCTTGACGTGGTGGATCTCCGCCGCCTGGTCGTAGTCGTGGAAGGCGGCGCCTTCGATGTCGATCGTGAAGAAGTGCCAGTCGGTCGGCGGGCGGTAGCCGCCTGCTTGCTCGATCGAGCTCGCGATCGCGCTCCGTAAGCTCGCGTCTGAGACCGGGAGAGCGCGCGCCCGCAGCTTGAACTCGCCGGGCGCGCCCGAGGCGGCGTCGAGGATCGGCGTGTGCAGGTACGCACGCGCGTCGCGCAGGAGATCGCGGGCCTTGAGCGAGCCCTTCATCAGCGCGTGAGTGAGCTCGCCCTCGACGAGGTGTGCTTCGACGGGGTTGATCCGCGGCCCGCCATCACTACGAATCGTCCCGAGAAACACGAACCCGAACCGTTCGATGAGCTCACGGCCCAGCGCCGCGAGCTCCGGCGCGGCCTCCTCGAAGTCGGCCCACCGCATGGGCCTAACGGTAGTCCGGTCAGCGATTAGGTGTCGACGTCGCCCAACTTCGTGGGCGCGCTGCGTAGGCCAACCGCCGGTCAAGGCTGTGGGGTTATGCCGCCGGGTCTCCGGGCAGACGCGCACCCTGGACTCCCCACGCCAGCGGTCTCCGGCGCAAGCTCAAACCGCTCGCCCGAGACCGCCTACGTCCTCAACGTCTGGGGTGTCGGCTATCGCCTCGTCGCCAGCGCTGTGTGAGGACTAACCCGTTAGGGCTTGAGCACGACCTTTCCGAACGTTTCCCGATTTTCGATCAGGCGATGAGCCTCGGCCGCCTGCTCGAGGGGCAGCTCGCGATCGATCACCGGGCCGCGCAGCGCGCCCGTGGCCACGAGCTCGATGAGGTGGTCGAGCTGCTTTGGTGAAACCGAGCCGCCGCCGGTTCCGATGATGCGTAGCCGTTTGCCGACGACCGTCCACATGTTGATCGAGACCATCGGATTGTCGAGCGCGCCGCACGTGACCAGCCGTCCGCCGGGAGCGAGCGCCGCGAGACTCCGTTCAAAGCCTTCTCCGAGGACCGGGTCGAAGACCACCTGCGGCTGAAGCTCCGGGATGCGCTCGTCGTCATATGCGAGCGGCTCGGCACCGAGCTCGCGCAGCCGGTCGTGCTTGGAACGGCTCGCGGTGGCGTAGACATTGGCGCCGAGATGGCGGCCGATATCGATGGCCGCCTGCCCGGTCCCGCTCGAGCCTGCCTGGACGAGGAGGTTCTCACCCGCCCCGAGCTCCGCATCCTCGAGCGCGGCCCATGCCGTCTTGTAGGCCACCCCCAGGGCGGCAGCGTGCGCCGAATCGAGCGAATCGGGGATTGGGCGAACGTTTTCGGCCGGTGCCGCGAGCAGTTCCGCATACGCACTCGGTGCGCCCGTGACGAGGACACGCTCGCCCGTGTCGACCCGCGTCCCGGCGGCGTCGACCCCGGGGGTATAGGGCGGCGTGGTGCCGGTCATCTCCGGAGCCATCCGTTGCGTGATGTCGAAGTGGTTGACGGCGGCCGCCTCGACCCGGACGAGCACGTGTCCGTTGCTCAGCGACGGATCAGGCACATCTTCGAGCCTGAGGACCTCGGGTCCGCCGGCTTCGTGAATGACGATTGCGCGCATCGCGCTCCCCCTGTGTCGGTTACTTGCTCAGTGAACGACAACGAATGCGGCCGGGGGAAGCTTCCTGTGCCCTGCTTGGACTCTTACGCGTCGCGGTTGCGGCGCAGGCTCACAGATCGCCTAGGCTCTGAGCCGTGCCGAAGTCTGCGGAATCACAGCCCCCTCGGCGCTTGGTGCTGGTCGTCGGCAAGGGTCGCAGCGGCACGAGTCTCCTGGCCGGGATCCTCGGCCGCCTCGGCTTCCACGTCCCGCAGCCCGAGGTCAAGGCCGACCGAACGAATCCCCGCGGGTTCTCCGAGCCTCGCTGGGTCGTGCGGTTCCACAAACGGCTGCTGCACGCTCGGGGCGTCACCGCGTTCGACGCCCGCTCGGGTGCCTGGGGCCAGCTCGCCGAGCTGGCGAACGACGGCGACGTGGTCGAGGAGCTCAGCTCCTGGCTCGAGGCTCAGTTCGCCCAGGCCGAGAATCTCGTCGTCAAGGATCCACGCATCGTCTGGTTCCTGCCGCTGTGGCTGCGCTCAGCGGACGAGCTGGACGTTCGAACGTCGTTCGTGACCATGATCCGCCGCCCGGCCGAGGTGGTCGCCAGCGGGCGCGCGTCCTACGGCACCTGGCAAAACGACGCGAGCCGTGCACTCTCCTGGCTTGACGTGACGCTTCACGCCGAGCACGCGACTCGGGGCGCACGGCGGGCTTTCATTCGTTACGACGACCTCCTCGAGGACTGGGCGCGCGAGATCTCCCGCTGCGGCGAGCAGGTCGACGTTCCCTGGCTCGCCGGGATTGATCGCGCTCGCCATCCGGACGTCGACGCGTTCGTCGACCCGGCTCTCCACCGCTCGGCGGTCGGCTGGGACGGGGTGCGGTTGCCGGCCGCCTTGCAGTCGCTGAGCGAAGATGTCTGGACGCAGATGTCCGGGCTCGCTGAGCCCGGCGGGGACAGCGAGGACGCTCGTTCACGCCTCGACGCGGTCCGGGTCGCTCTTCCCGACCTGGACCTGACCGCGAGCGCCGGACTACCGCTCGTCGTCCGGCTCATGCTCCTCGTACCCCCGCGCTACCGCGCACGCCTTCCGCGCCCCGTCGTCCACGCGGCTCGCAGAATCGTGCGCGGACGGCGAAAACGCCGCGTCGAAGCCTCGTAGCCGCGCGGGGCGGCTAACCGAGAGCTCGAACCCCCGCGGTGACCGCAGCCGCGACGATCACGACCGCCAACAGCGGCAGGCGGAGCACGATCGCCACCGCCGCCGCTGCGATCCCCAGGAGTCGCTCGTCGAGGACGATCTGGCGGTCCCCGCCGACGGCCTGGGTCACCACGAGGGCGCCGAGGAGCGCCGGTGCGAGCAGGAAGAGAACCGCGCTGAGCGTGGGCGGCAGCTCCCGTCCACCGAGGAGGACGGGCCCGACCGCCTTGAGGCACACCGTCGCCGCTCCCACCAGGACGATCACGATCCAGACGGAGCTCACGTGCGCACCCAGCCGATAAAGCAAGCCGCCGTCGCCGCGACGATCGGCACGCCGGCCGGGACGAACGGGATGAGAACCAACGCGATCGCCCCTCCCGCGAGAGCTGCGGCGAGCGCTCGCCGTGAGGTCACCTGCGGCACCAGCAGCGCGAGGAACAGCGCGGGGAAGGCTGCGTCCAGGCCGTACCGCTCGGGGTCGCCGAGCCTGTCGCCGACCAGCGCACCGAGCGCCGTTCCCCCCACCCAGCAGACGTAGAGAACGAGCCCGCCACCCACCAGGAGCCGGCGGTCGTACGTTCCGTCGGAGCGGCGAGAGAGCGCCCAGGACTCGTCCACGATCAGTTGTGCCTCGAGCAGCCGGCGCACGACCGAGCCCCGAAACTGGTCGCCGACCGTAACGCTGATCGAGGCGTACCTCGCGTTGAGCAGGACGGCCGCGGCGACCGCCGCAGCTACGCCGCCGCCCGTCTCGAGCACGGAAGCCGCTGCGAACTGCGCTGAGCCGGCGAAGGTCGTCGCCGACATGACGATTGCCGCGAGCCCGTCGAACCCCGCCGTGTGCGAGAGGACGGCGAAGGAGGCGGCGAAGACCGCGGCGGCCGCGCCGATCGGGGCTATGCGGCGCGCCCCTTCCCGGTAGGTCGTCCTAGTCGTCGACCCAGTCACGCGTGAGGTAGAGCCAGAACGCCAGCCCCGCATACGGCCCGTAACGGCGGAAGCGCCGCTCAATACCAGCATCCGAGGCCTTGCGGCCGTTGACGCGCGCGTACTTCGGCCTCGTCCAGGAGTCGAGAATGAGAGGCGAGTAGCGACCCAGCAGCATCATGATGTGCGCGGCCGCGTAGGGGCCGACGCCGGGAAGGGCCAGGAGGTGCTCCGCGACTTCCTCGTCGGGAAGCTCCTCGACCGGCGTTTCGCCGAGCTCCTCGAGGTCGAGCGCGCCAGAGGCCACCGAGTCCGCCAGGGCCCGGAAGTACGCGCTGCGGTAGCCGGCCCGGACGACGTCCTTGTAGAAATCGTCGCCGGCCTCGGCCATCGCAGCCGGAGTGGGGAAGGCTCGTCCGTAGGGGCCGTCGTCCGCTGCTCCCACCGCGGGCTCGCCCAGATGCTCCACGAACGCGCCGACCATGCGGACGGTCGCGGACCACGCGCAATTCGTCGTGGCGATCGTCTTCACCACGTCCTCGAAGACGGTCGCGCTTCGCAGCAAGCGTCCCGCGCCGGCTGCGGCCCAGGAGAGATCTGGATCCTCGCGAACCCGCTCGTAGAAGTCCGAGAGATCCTCGTCGAGGCGCAAGACGTGGCCGACGCGCTCGAGCAGGGCGTCCGCGACGCTCTTGGAGGGAGTGGGGCCGAGGACGGTCACCGTGGCCGTGCCCGTATGACCCTGGGCGACCCCCAGGGTCCGCGGACGACCATGCGGCAAGCGGAGAGTCACTTCGAGGGTGCGCGCGTCCTCATCGATCCTGTTCGGGGGAAGGTCCGCGACCCCGTGGGAGGAGATCGTCCTCCAGAGGTCGACTGGCTCCCCGCCCGCCCCGACGAGCGGAAGCTCGGCCGTCCAGCTCAAGGCTCGGCGGGGTCGTACTTGCGCTCCCACTCGGAGACGCCGAACGCCTCGCCCGGCGTGCCGCCGAAGCAGAGCACGGTGGTGTCGTCCTCGAGGGCGACCGCACTGCGCAGAGCACCTGGATCCGGGACGTAGACGAACGTGCCCGCGGGGGCAGCAATGTCCTCCCCTTCGACCGTGAAGGTGGCGTTTCCCCTGGAGACGAAATAGAGCTCCTCGTGGCGTGTGTCCGTCTCCCGGTGCTCGCCGACCAGCGTTTGACCTTTTTGGGCCGTGAAGCCGTTGGCGCCGAACGACGAGATGCCGAGGTGAATGCGTATGGGTCTCCAGTCGGTGTCGCCCGCTTTCTTCTCGTATTTCGGCTCGGGCATTTCATCGATGTGAATCACCTCGAACGGAACCTCGCGCATCACGCCTCCTCCTCGCTGGTCAGCCGGGACATACTTATCGCTCCAGGCGCAGGACGTCCCCCTCACGGACGCCCCAACCCTCGAAAGCGCCGCGATTAACCTCGAGCGCACCCCGGTAGGACGCCTCGGGGTCGTACAGAGCGCACGGGTCTCGCGTGCACGGCTCCATGTCGAGGATCCGGACGATCGTGCCGCTTTCGTCGTAGAACGCGATCGAGAGAGGGATCAGCGTGTCCTTCATCCAGAACGCCGAGGTCGAGTCCGTGGGAAAGACGAAGACCATGCCGGCGTCCTCCGCAAGCTCGCGGCGCCCCATCAGGCCCCGCTCCCGCTCGCCCTGGCTGTCGGCCACCTCGACGTGCACGGTGACCTCGTCGCTCTTCGTCTCGATGACGGCGCGCGGCCCCTGCTCCGCGCCGCAGGCCGCGACGAGCGCGAGGAGAAGCGAGAGCGCAAGAGGTCGCACCGTGAGCTAGCCGAGCAGCGCGCCTTCGAGCGCGAGCAGCCTTTCCTTGCGCTCGAGGCCCCCCGCGTAGCCGACGAGGCTTCCGCTCGAGCCGACCACCCGGTGGCAGGGGACGACGATCGGCACGGGGTTGCGGTTGAGAGCTCCGCCGACCGCGCGGGCCGCGCGCGGTCGCCCGATGCGGGCGGCGAGCCCACCGTAGGTGTCGGTGGCGCCGTAGGGCACCCGCTGTAGCTCGACGAGCACGGCCTGCTGGAACGGCGGTAGCGCCGCCAGGTCCACTCGCAGTTCGAAGTCGCGCCGGCGGCCCTCGAAGTATTCGTCCAACTGACGTCTCGGCTGCCGAAGGGGGCCGGAGGACCGCAGCACCCGGACTCCGTGCGTCTTGGCCAGCTCCTCGATCGCCCGCTCCGGTTCCGGGTCGAAGGAGATGCGGCACACGCCCCGCTCGGTGGCGGCGAGGAGCAGCTCGCCGACGGGAGAGTCGGTCAGGTCGTAGGCGACGTCGAGAATGCCTTCGGCGGCAGCCCGCTCGCGGAACGTGCGGTCAATGTCCATCGGAACGCTCATGCAGTCCTCCTTCTCAGCCGGCGCACGCCCGACGAGGTGGCCTGGCGTGCGGCCGCCTCGCTCGAGCCGAGCGCGGCGGCGATGTCGGCATAGGGCAAGTCGTAGCCGTAGCGGAGGACGACTGCGGCCCGCTCGGTCGCAGGCAGTTCCCCTGCCAGGTGGTCGAGCTCCGCGTAAGCGGGAAGCGCATCCTCGACCGCCAGTTCCGGCACGGTCCCTGCAGGCGCCCGGCGCCGCCGCTCGTCAACCGCGACGCGTGTCGCGATCGTGAACGCCCACGCGCGTAGATGCCTCGCGTGCGCGAGCTTCGGGTATCCGCGCAGAGCACGCAGGAATGTTTCCTGAAACGCGTCCTCGGCCGACTCCCGTCCCAGCAGACGCACGAGGTAGCGCCAGATCTCGTCCCGCGTCTCGGCGTAGAAGCTCTCGAAGGGTGGAATCGCCACGGCTTCCATCATCTGCTCTAACGGGCGCCACCGCCGAGATGTGAGACTGCCGCGCGATGAAGATCGCGGTGGTGGGCCACGTCGAGTGGATCGAGTTCGTGGGCGTCGAGCGGGTTCCGGCCCAGGGGGAGATCGTCCATGCACTCGAAGCGTGGGCGGAGGCGGCGGGAGGAGGCGCCGTCGCGGCGGTCCAGCTCGCCCGTCTCACCGGGGCCAGCACCCTCTTCACCGCTGTCGGGGACGACGACTACGGCCGGCGCATCGAGCCCGAGCTCCGCGCGCACGACGTGCGCGTCGAGGCGGCCGTCCGGCCGGACCCGCAACGCCACGGCTTCACGTACCTCGACGCCGGGGGCGAGCGGACGATCACAGTGATCGGAGAGCGGATGGGCCCGCGGCGTGCGGATCCGCTGCCGTGGGACGGGCTCGCGGACGTGGACGGCGTCTACTTCGTCAGCGGAGACGCCGAGGCCGTGCGCGCCGCACGCGCCGGCCGGGTCCTCGTCGCCACGGCCCGTTCTCTCCCGGTTCTCGAAGAGGCCGGCGTGCAGCTCGACGCTCTCGTCCGGAGCGGGAGCGACGAAGGCGAGCGCTACCGGTCCGGTGACCTCGATCCGCCCCCGCGCCTGGAAGTAGCCACCGAGGGTGCCCGGGGCGGTACGTACTCCGTCGCGGGCAGGCCCGCTCGCCGCTACGACGCCGTGCCCGTGCCCGGGCCTATGCAGGACACGTATGGCGCGGGCGACAGTTTCGCGGCGGGACTGACGTGCGGGCTCGCGCAGGGCCTATCCGCTGAGGACGCGCTGGCTCTCGGGGCGCGCTGTGGCGCCGAAGCCCTCGCCCGCCGCGGCGCCCACGGGACCAGCTAGCGCTCGTTCAGGCGCTCGAGGATGTAGCCCGCGTACCAGCTCGGCCAGTCCTCGTCCCGCTCGCCCAGCTCCCGCTCGTACTCGCCGTGTGCACGCTCGGCGGCCTGCAGGAGCGCCGCCAGGTCCTCCTGGGTGAGATCGGCTGTGTCCACACACGCTCCTTTCGTGGTGAAGAGGGGTTGCCAAGTGGGAGATCGTGGTTTACAGTGGGGCGAAGTGGGAGAACAACCACAGGCGCTTCGATGCTACTCGGCGAATACGAACACACTCTCGATGACAAGAACAGACTCACGCTTCCGGCCAAGGTCCGCCAGGCGCTGGGCGGGGGCGTCGTCGTCACGCGCGGCATGGACGGCTGCCTGTTCGTCTTCACGCGCGAGGGGTGGGATGAGTTCGTCGTTGCTCGCCTGCAAGGTCTCAACCCCTTCAGCCGGGAGGCGCGCCAGATGAGCCGCTTCATGTTTGCGGGTGCGACCGAGACCGAAGTCGACAAGCAAGGTCGAATCATGCTGCCGACCGCGCTCATCGAGCACGCCGCCCTGGGGCGCGACGTCGTCGTCGCCGGCGTCCGCGATCACGTGGAGATCTGGGATCGCGCCGCCTGGCGCAAGCAGCTGAAAGAGGTGGAAGGGAGTGTGGAGCTTGTTGCCGAGCGCCTTGCAGCGAAGCAGGACTGACCACGTCCCCGTCCTCGCGGACGAGGTGCGTGAGCTCCTCGCCGTGCGCCCGGGCCAGACCGTCGTCGACGCAACGTTCGGCGCCGGCGGGCATGCACGGCTGCTCGCCGCCGATCTACAGGGACAGGGCCGCTTCATCGCCGTCGACCGCGACGCGACCGTCAAGCCGTACTTCGAGACCTTCCAGCGGGAGGCCGGCGTCCAGGGGCGCTTCCTCCGCGGCGACTTCGGGATCGTCCTCGCCCAGCTCGCGGACAACGACGTCGAAGCCGACGCTGTCCTGCTCGACCTCGGCGTCTCCAGCATGCAGATCGACCGGCCCGAGCGCGGGTTCTCGTACGCGGTCGATGCGCCGCTCGACATGCGCATGGATCCTTCTGGGGCGGTCACCGCTCAGGAAGTGGTGAACGAGTGGGACGAGCGCGAGCTCGCCTCGATCTTTCGCCGCTTTGGGGAGGAGCGCTTCGCGCGTCAGATCGCACACGCGATCGTTCGCCGCCGCGCAGAGCGCTCCTTCGAGCGGACCGCCGACCTGGTCGAGACGATCAAGGCCGCCATCCCCGCACCTCGCCGCTTCGGGGACGGCCATCCGGCGAAGCGTGTCTTCCAAGCCCTGCGAATTGCCGTCAACGACGAGCTCGAGGCGCTCGAGCGGGCGCTGCCCGCAGCCGTGGGGATGCTCCGGCCGGGGGGCCGGATCGCCGTCATCAGCTTCCACTCGCTCGAGGACAGGATCGTCAAGCGCTTCTTCGCTGCCCAGGCACGGGGTTGCGTCTGCCCGCCCGACTTCCCGGTGTGCGTGTGCGGACGTGAGCCGTCGCTCCGGCTGGTCACGCGCAAGGCGGTCCGCCCGTCCCCGCAAGAAATCGCCGGGAACCCGCGCTCTGCTTCAGCACGCCTCCGCGTCGCCCAGAGGCCGGAGGAAGCCTGATGGCGAGCTTTTCGCCCGCTCAGGCCCCTTACCGTGCGCCCCAGCCGCGCCCGCAGCCGGCGCGAAGGCCCGCCCGTCCCCGCACCGCACCGCGGGCGCGGCCGCGGCCGCTGGTCGCCGGCGGAGTCCTCTGGATCGTCGTCGTCGCAGCCCTGCTCGCAGGCATCGTCGCCCTGAACGTCGCCGTGCTCCGCCTCAACGTCCAGGTGGAGCAACTCGACGGGCAGCGCGACAAGCTCGCCTCGAAGCGAAACGCCCTCCAGACCGAGATCTCCACCGCAGCGGCAGGCGGGCGCATCGAGACCGCCGCCGTCGAGCGCCTCGGCCTCGTGGCGCCCGAATCGACCACGTACCTCGAGCTCAAGCGGCCGCGCCGCTAAGTGATGGCCGCGCGGGTCGCGAACCGGCGCATCCGCCTCCTCGCCGCAGTGTTCGCGCTCGTCTTCGCGCTGGCGCTCGCGCGGGCGGGATGGCTCCAGGCCATCCGGGCGAGCGCGCTGACCAGGCTCGCCGTCAGCCAGCACCGCGAGACCGTCGACGTCCCTGCGCACCGCGGGACGATGTACGACCGCCTCGGTTTCGAAGTCGCTCTCGGTTCCCCGACCATCACCGTCTACGCCAATCCTCGCCAGATCGGCGATCCGCAGGTCGTCGCGGTGGCCGCCGCCCGGACTCTGGGTCTTGACCCGGACAAGCTCTATCCGATCCTGGCCGACCAGTCTCGCGGCTTCGTTTACGTCCAGCGCCAGGCGGATCCCGAGAAGGCGCAAGCTCTCCAGCGGCAGGGAATCGTCGGCCTCGGCTTCTATCCCGAGGAGAAGCGCATCTACCCCCAGCGCCGCGTCGGCGCTTCCGTGGTCGGCTACGCCGGCGTGGACAACCGCGGGCTCGCCGGCCTGGAACTGTCGCTCGATCGCGTTCTGACCGGTCGGCAGGGCGAGAAGACGATCGTCAAGGATCCCTTCGGACGCACGCTCGAAGTCGTGGGCTCGAAGCCCCGGAGCGACGGGCGCGACGTCTACCTGACCGTCGACCACACGCTGCAGGGCCAGGTGGAGCGCGTCCTCAATGCGACAGTCGCGCGCTGGGAGGCGAAATCGGCGAGCGCTGTCGTCATGGATCCGCGCACCGGGGGCATCCTCGCTCTCGCGGTCGCGCCCGGGTACGACGCGAACCGGTTTCCCAAGGTGTCCGATGAGCGCAAGCGCAATCGCGCCGTGACGGACACGTACGAGCCGGGCTCGACCTTCAAGATCGTGACGATCTCCGCAGCCCTGGAGACGGGCCAGGTCGGCCCGGACACGAAGTTCATGCTCCCGTACCAGATCCAGGTCGCCGACCGGAAGATCCACGACGCCGAGCCGCGCGGCACGGAGACGATGAGCGTCCACAAGATCCTCTCGCACTCTTCGAACGTGGGCGTCGTGACGATTGCGGAGGCCCTCGGCAAGGAGCGAATCGCGCGCTGGATCGAGCGCTTCGGCTTCGGGCGGCGCACCGGCATCGAGTTCCCCGGCGAGACGCGCGGCATCGTCGTCCCGCCGGCGCGATGGTCGGGATCGACGATCGGGAACGTTCCGATCGGGCAGGGCATCGCGGTGACGCCGCTCCAGATGGTGGCCGCCTACGGGGCGATTGCGAACAAAGGCGTCTGGGTGCAGCCCCATCTCGTCGAGAAGATCGCCGGGGAGCGGCCCGTCGAGCCCGATCGGCGCCGGATCATGTCCACGCGAACCGCAAAGCAGGTGCGCGCGATGCTGCGCGAGGTCGTCGAGGAAGGGTCGGGCACGGCCGCGCAGGTGCCCGGTTACCGCATCGCCGGGAAGACCGGCACCGCGGCGAAGCCCGACGAGCAGGGCGGTTACTCGGACTCCCGCTACGTGGCGTCCTTCGTCGGCATCCTCCCGGCGAAGGATCCGCGGCTCGTCATGCTCGTCACCGTGGACGAGCCGCGGGGCGCGATCTGGGGCGGTGTGGTGGCGGCGCCGGCCTTCGCCGAGATCGCCAAGTTCGCCCTCCAGTACCTCGAAGTGCCTCCGCATTGACCCTGGGGCCACCCCGCGCCTCCACCCGCTTTCAAGCGTAGCGGGAGCTGAAGCACGAGTGGGGCGCCGAAGGTCAAAATAGCGTGCAAATCATGCGCTTTTCCGACGGGCACCCAGCCAGGAGGCCCCAGACCGCGTTGCTAGAATCCTGCGCCATCGAGCTGGATCGCCTGAGCCAGGCCGTGGGCGCGGAGGGCACCGTCAACGCCGCCAGCGCCGAAATCACCGACCTCGCCTACGACGCTCGCCGCGTCACGCCGGGAGCGCTCTTCGTCTGCATCCCCGGCCTCAAGGCCGACGGCCATGACTTCGCGCCGCAGGCGGTCGCCAACGGCGCCGCTGCCCTGATCGTTGAGCGCGCCCTCGACCTTTCCGTCCCGCAACTCGTCGTCGTCGACGCTCGTGAGGCCATGGCCCTCGCGGCCGACGCGTTCTTCGACCATCCGACCCGGGAGCTCGAGGTCGTGGGCGTCACCGGGACGAACGGGAAGACGACGACCGCGTTCCTGCTCTTCTCCATCCTCGCTGCCGCGGGCCGACGCCCCGGCCTCCTTGGCACGATCGAGAACAGGATCGGCGGGGAGCGCCGCGCCGCGACCCGTACGACGGCCGAGGCAATCGACCTCCAGCGGACGTTCCGCGAGCTGCTCGACGCCGGCGACCGCTCCTGCGCCCTCGAGGCGACCTCGCACGGCTCGGCCCTCAAGCGCCTACTGGGAGTCCGGTTCAGCGCGCTGGTCTTCACGAACCTGAGCCAGGACCATTTGGACTTCCACGGGACGATGGAGGAGTACTTCGCCGCGAAGCGCCGGCTCTTCACCGAGCCGAGCCTCGACGGAAACCGGCCGCCGGCGGCGATCAACATCGGCGACCCGTACGGCCGGGCCCTGGCGGAGGAGCTTCGCGCACTGGGCGAGGAGCCCGTCGGGTTCAGCCTCGCCGACGCCGCCGATCTCGAAGTCACCGGCGCCGGCTCGAGCTTCCGTATCGGCGAGCTCGACCTCACCACCCGCCTCCGCGGCCGCTTCAACGTGGAGAACGTGCTCGGCGCCGTGGCGGCGGCGCGCATCCTCGGCGTCGAGGAGGAGGCGATCGCAGCCGGAGTCGAGCATCTCGCCGGCGTGCCCGGGCGCTTCGAGGCGGTGGACGAAGGCCAGCCTTTCGCAGTCCTCGTCGACTACTCGCACACCCCGGACGCACTCGAGTCCCTGCTCGTAGAGGCTCGCAGCCTCGCGTCGGGCCGGCTGGTCTGCGTCTTCGGCTGTGGCGGCGACCGCGACCGCGGCAAGCGGCCCCTCATGGGCGAGATCGCGTCGCGGCTGGCGGACGCCGTCATCGTCACCTCGGACAACCCGCGCAGCGAGGATCCGCAGGCCGTCATCGACGAGATCCTGGCCGGTGTCCCCGGGCCCGTCGAGGTGGAGCCGGACCGGGCAGCCGCCATCGCCAGGGCGCTCGGGGCTGCGGACGCGGGCGATGTCGTCGTCATCGCCGGCAAGGGCCACGAACAGGGTCAGGAGTTCGCCGATCGCACGATTCCGTTCGACGACCGTGACGTCGCGCGGGAGGCGCTCCGACGACTCCAGGCGGCAGCGTGATCCCGCTCTCGCTCGACGACGTCCAGCGGCTCGCGCCGGGCAACCTGCGCACGACCGGCGCCGACCGTGTGACGGGAGTCCAGATCGACTCCCGGCGGATCAAGCCGGGGGATCTCTTCGTCGCGGTCGGCCGAGGCGCCGACTATGTGGACCAGGCGCTTGTCGCCGGCGCCGGCGCCGCCCTCGTGCCCGACGATGCTTTCGCCGCCCTCGCCGCTCTGGCGACGGAGGTACGGAGCCGTAGCTCGGCGCGGGTGGTCGCCATCACCGGGTCGACGGCCAAAACGTCGACGAAGGACATCCTGGGGGCGCTGTGCGCTCCACACGCGCGCACCGTGGTGGCCGAGGGGAGCCAGAACAACGAGCTGGGACTCCCGCTGACCCTCTGCCGGCTCGAGCCGGATACCGAGGTGGCGATCGTCGAGATGGGCATGCGCGGAGTGGGGCAGATCGCCGAGCTCTGTGACATCGCGAAACCGGATGTCGGCGTCATCACGACCGTAGGTCCCGTCCATCTCGAGCTGCTCGGCACCATCGAGCGCGTTGCCCAAGCGAAGGCCGAGCTGGTCGAGTCGCTGCCGGCGGGAGGCACGGCGGTCGTCCCGGCTGGCGAGCGTCAGCTCGAGCCCTACTTGCGCCGGGAGGACATCGAGATCGTCCGCTTCGGGGAGGGGGGCGAGGTCAGCCTCTCCTACTTCGCCGCCCGCGAGGGCCGCTCACGGCTCAAGGTGGAGGCTTTCGGACGGCCGCTCACGATCGAATTCAGCTTCTCCGGGAGACACAACGCGACGAACGCTCTCGCCGCGCTTGCCGCCTACAACGCGCTCGGCCTCCCGCTCGGGAAGGCCCAGCGCGGCGCGCGCCATGTCAAGCTGTCGCGCTGGCGCGGGGAGGAGGCACCCCTCCCGGGGGACGGGGTCCTCATCAACGACTGCTACAACGCGAACCCGCTCTCCATGGCCGCGGCGCTCGAGCACCTCGTCGAGCGGGCCGGCGAGCGGCGAAAGGTGGCGGTGCTCGGGGACATGGCCGAGCTGGGCCCAGGGGCCGCTTCGTATCACCGCGAGGTCGGAGCTGCGGCGTCGCGGGCGGGCGTCGACGTGCTCCTCGCTGTAGGGCCTCTCGCCAAGTCGTACCTCGATGGCGCGCGAGGCGTTCCCGTGACCCGTTGGGCGCCGACGGTCGAGCAGGGCCTCACCGCTCTGCGCCAGCTCCTGCAGCCGGGCGACTGCGTCCTCGTCAAGGGCTCCCGCGCGATGGGGCTCGAGGCGGTCGGGGAAGCCGTCGCAGTCGTCCCCGCCCACTAGTCTCCCGCCGTGGTTCAGGTCCTTCTCGCGGGCGTGATCTCCATGGTCATCTCGATCCTGGCCGGCCCGAAGTTCATCGAGTTCCTGCGCCGGAACGAGTTCGGGCAGCAGATCCGCGAGGAGGGGCCGCAGGGCCACGTCATCAAGCAGGGCACGCCGGCGATGGGCGGCCTCCTGATCATGCTCGCGATGTCGCTCCCGTTCCTGATCTTCTCCAGGCACACGTTGCCGGCGCTCACCGCCTTCTTCGTCGCCCTCGGCTGTGCGGCCGTGGGCTTCGTCGACGACTGGACGAAGATCGCCCGACGGCGTTCCCTGGGTTTGGCCGGCCGCTGGAAGCTCCTCTGGCTCGCCGGGATCACCGTCATCGTCGGCTTCGTCGTCCACGACCGCGGCTTCGACACCGACATCTACCTCCCGATCATCAACGTCGACCTGCCGCTCTCATGGGGTTGGTACGTGCTCCTCTTCTTCATCATCGCGGGCGCCTCGAACGGGGTGAACCTGACCGACGGGATCGACGGCCTGGCGGCCGGCACGACCACGATCGCGCTGCTCACCTACACCGCGATGACGCTCGTCGCCGCTCTTTCGACCGTCCGCCGCGGGATCCCCGCGGACCCGGTCGACCTCGATCTCGCGATCCTCGGTGCCAGCCTGATCGGAGCTTCGATCGGATTCCTCTGGTACAACGCCTTCCCCGCGCAGGTGTTCATGGGCGACACTGGCTCGATGGGACTCGGGGGCGCGCTCGCAGCCTTCGCGATCATGACCAAGACGGAGCTCTTGCTCCTCCTGATCGGTGGGATCTTCCTCGTCGAGGCGCTCTCAGTGATCGTCCAGGTCCTGAGCTACAAGTGGTTCGGTCGCCGGGTGCTGCTCATGGCGCCTCTCCACCACCATTTCGAGATGAAGGCGTGGTCGGAGACGCGCATCATGGTCCGCTTCTGGATCGCGACCGCGATTCTCTGCGCCTGTGGCTTCGTCCTCTATTACGCCTACTTTTCTCGGTTCAATAGCCTCGCTTCCTGAGAAAGCGCTGGTTCTCGGCCTCGCCCGCTCGGGCGAGGCGGCGGCGCTCGCGCTCGCGCGCCGCGGGGTGGCAGTCGTCGGCGTCGACCGCCGGAAGGACCTCGACGGGGGGAGGCTTCGCGCCGCAGGCGTCGAAGTCGTCCTCGGCGCGGACGACCCCGAGCTCCTCGACGGCATGGACCTGCTCGTAAAAAGCCCCGGCATCCCGGCGGAAGCGCCTCTCGTGGCCGCTGCGCGCGAACGGGGCCTGACTGTCTGGAGCGAGGTCGAGCTCGGCCACCGGCTTCTCGGCAACCCGATCCTCGGCATCACGGGCACGAACGGGAAGACGACTACGAGCGAGCTCCTAGGTGAGGTCTTTCGGGCCGCCGGCAAGCCCGTAGCCGTCGCAGGGAACGTGGGGCGCCCGCTGACGGGCCTCGACGGGACGCTCGCCGAGGACGCGTGGATCGTCTGTGAGCTCTCGAGCTTCCAACTCGAGGACATCGAGGCGTTCCGGCCGCGTGTGGCGATTCTCCTCAACCTGACGCCTGACCATCTCGACCGCCACGCGAGCCTCGAGGAGTACCGCGCCGCCAAGCTGCGGATCTTCGAGAACCAGGGCCCGGACGACGTCGCTGTCGTCCCGCGCGGTTTCGAGGAGATCCCCGGCAGCGCCAGGCGAGTGGAGTTCGACCCGCAGGACGAGCTACCCGCGGAGCCGCTCGTCCCCGGCGAGCACAACCGCGAGAACGCGGCCGCGGCAACGGCTGCGGCCCGCGCTGCCGGTATCTCCGACGACGCGATTGCCCAGGCACTGCGAACGTTCGAAGGCGTACCTCACCGGCTCGAGCTCGTCGGCGAGGTCGGCGGCATTCGCTTCGTCAACGACTCGAAGGCGACGAATCCAGAGGCGGCCGGGCGGGCACTTTCAGCCTACCCGCCGGGTATCCGGCTCATCCTCGGCGGGAGCAGGAAGCTGAGCTCCTACTCCTCCCTGGCTAGGGAAGCTTCCGCGCGCGGGGTCGCCAAGGCGTATCTGATCGGCGAGGCGGCCGACGAGATCGCAGAGGCGCTGGCCGGAGCCGGTGTTCGCTTCGCCGATTCCGGAACGCTCGAGCAAGCGGTCGCGGACGCCTTTGCGGATGCTGAGCCTGGCGAGGTCGTGCTGCTCTCGCCCGCGTGCGCGAGCTACGACCAGTTCCGGGACTTCGAGGAGCGGGGCGAGCGCTTCCGCGACCTCGTCGCGGCGCTATGAGGCGCCGCGCGAGCACCCACCTCGAGTACCACCTCCTCGTTCTCGTCACCCTCGCTCTGGTGGCATTCGGGCTCGTGATGGTCTACAGCGCGAGCTCTGCGCGCGCGCTGCTCGGAGCGGACGATCCGGCGTACTACCTGAAGCGGCAGGCCCTCTACGCGGTCGCCGGCCTCGTCGCTCTCGTCCTCCTCTCTCGAACCGACTACCGTTGTCTCCGGCACGCCGCCGGTCCGCTGCTCCTCGCGAGCTTCGTCCTCCTCGTCGCCGTACTCGCAATCGGAACGGCGGTGAACGGAGCACGCCGCTGGATTCCGCTCGGCACGCTGACCTTCCAGCCCTCCGAGCTCGCCAAGCTCGCGCTGGCCCTGTGGACTGCGGGACTCCTCGCGCGGCGGCCGGCGCCTCAGACTCTGAGCGAACTCGTGCGCCCGATCGGGCTCGTCGTGGGAGCGGCGTGCGCGCTCATCCTCGTGGAGCCGGACCTTGGATCCGCGCTCGCGATCGCGATCATGGGGGCGGCCATCCTCCTCGTCGCCGGTACTCCCGTCCGGACGCTGGCTGCGGGGAGCGGGATCACCGGGATGCTCGTTCTGGCAGCCATCTGGCTCGAGCCCTACCGCCGCGAGCGCATCTTCAGCTTCATCGACCCGTGGCACGATCCTCAGGGAGCGGGCTTCCAATCGGTGCAGGCGATGATCGCTCTCGGGTCGGGAGGGATCTTCGGCGTCGGCCTCGGCGAGAGCGTGCAGAAGATCTATTACCTTCCCGAGGCTTCGACGGACATGATCTTCGCGATCGTCGGCGAGGAGCTCGGCCTGGTCGGCGTCCTCGCGGTGATCGGTGCGTTCGCGCTCTTCGCGTACGCCGGCCTCAACATCGCCCTCCGCTGTCGCGATCCGTTCGGGAAGCGGCTCGCGGCGGGGCTGACTGCGCTCGTCTGCGGCCAGGCTGCGGTGAACGTCAGCGCGGTCATGGGGCTCGCCCCGCTCACGGGTGTGCCGCTCCCGTTCGTCTCCTACGGCGGGTCGAGCCTCGTCGTGGGCCTCGCTTCCGTCGGGATCCTCCTTAACATCGCCGTCAACCATGGCGTCGCAGCAGTCTCCGAGGTGCCTGATCGCCGCCGGCGGAACAGCCGGTCACGTCCTGCCCGCGCTCGCGGTCGCGGAAGCGCTCAGGTCGCGCGGCGCGAGCGTCGCGTTCGCGTCCAACGCTGATTCCCGTCACATACGGGAGGCGGGCTTCGAGCTCGACGTGTTCCCCGTCGAGGGATTCCCGCGGCGTCCGGGCCCGGCTCTTGCACGCGCGCTCGGGGCGGCCGCCCTGGCGGTGCCCGCGGCCGTTCGGATCCTGCGGCGCCGGCGGCCGGACGTCGTCCTTGGGGGCGGGGGCTACGTCGCAGGGCCGATGGTCCTGGCAGCCGGCGCGCTGCGCATTCCGGCGGCCCTCACCGAGGCAGACGCCCACCTCGGCCTGGCGAACAGGTTGGCGGCGCCGTTCGCTCGGCGCATCTTCCTCGCCTTTCCCGTCGCAGGCCTCGAAGGTGAGAAATACCGCGTCGTCGGCCGGCCGATTCCCAGGCGCTCGGAGGCGATTCCCCAGGACGAGGCGAGGCTCCGGTTTCAACTCCCGGGGGAAGGCCCGGTCGTGCTGGTCTTCGGTGGGAGCCAGGGAGCGCGACGGCTCAACGAGGCCGCCGTGGAGGCCTTCGGCGCCGACGGGCCGGCTGTCCTCCACCTCGCCGGGGAGCGCGACTATCCCGAGCTGGCTCTCCGGGTGAAGCGACCGGATTACCGGCTGTTCCCCTTCACGGACGACTTCGGCGCCGCCCTCGCGACCGCGGATCTCGTCGTGGCGCGCGCGGGCGGCTCTGTTTGGGAGGTGGCAGCCGCGGGTCGCCCCGCGCTGCTCGTCCCCTATCCCCACGCGACAGCCGACCATCAGACGAAGAACGCTCGCTACTTCGAGCGCGGCGGCGGCGCGGTCGTCGTCCCCGAAGGCGAGCTCGAGCTCCGGCGACGGGTGGAGACGTTGCTCGCCGATCCCTTGCGTCTGAAGGAGATGGGGGAGGCGATGCGGCGGCTGGCACGCCCGGACGCCGCCGACGTGATCGCGGAGGAGCTGATCGCGCTTGCTCGCCGGTAGGCGTCTCTGGTTCGTCGGGATCGGCGGGGCCGGTCTCTCCGGCTACGCGATCGTCGCCCAGGCCTGGGGTGCCGAAGTCGCCGGCTGGGACCGTCACGAGACCTCGTACCTCGAGCACGTGCGCGCCGCCGGAATCCCGGTGACGATCGCTGGGGAGCTACCGCCCGCTCCCGAAGGGTGGGAGGCCGTCGTCTCCACGGCGTACGCCGGGCAGGCCGAGGGCCGCAGCCGTGCGGACTTCCTCGCAGAGCTCGTCTCAGGAACCCGGGCGATCGTGGTCTCGGGCGCACACGGAAAGACGACGACGGCGGCCATGATCGCGTTCGTCCTCGACAGTCTCGGGCTCGACCCGTCGTTCCTGATCGGCGGAGAGGTGCCCCAACTCGGCGGCAACGCGCGGGCCGGGACCGGCTGGCTGGTCGTCGAGGGGGACGAGTCCGATCGCACCGTCTTCGGCCTACCGGCGGAGATCGGCGTGATCACGAACGTCGATCTCGACCATCACACGACCTTCGGCTCGACGGCGGAGGTCGAGAAAGAGTTCGAGCGCTGGGCAGCCGGCCTTCCG
>Ga0209887_1000036_pt1 | contig 35373 bp, 38 predicted proteins | sample GWRWN1_30_40_FD_187230 | JGI IMG/M metagenome (GOLD analysis project Ga0209887, IMG submission 187230) | Riverbed sediment microbial communities from areas with no vegetation in Columbia River, Washington, USA - GW-RW N1_30_40 (SPAdes)... | ecosystem: Environmental > Aquatic > Freshwater > River...
AGCACGTCGAGACGAAGGAGGCCCGCATGTCCCATCAAGCCGCCCGCCGGGCGGGTCCGGCGTACTGGATCAGCCGTGCAATCATCCTGTTCGTCTACGCCTTCGCGATCGCGTGCATCGTCATCCTCGCGATGGCGTTCTTCCTCCAGCTCTTCAACGCGAATACGACGGCGCCATTCGTCGATTGGGTCTACCGCGCGGCCAGGCGGATCATGCAGCCGTTCCGCGGGATCTTCCCTTCGGTCGAGGGCGAACAGGGCTCGGTCTTCGACGTCTCCATGCTGTTCGCCATCTTCATGTATGGGCTCCTCGCGCTGGGTGCGCATGGCCTGATCGATTGGATCGACCGGAAGATCGCGGCCAAGCGGTACGAGGCGATGTGGCAACCGGCAGCTACACCGGCCACGAGCTCGGGTGTCGTGACGATCCCGACCACGGCTCCGGCCACGGCTCCGGCCTCGTCCTCGACCGCTCCTCCCGCCACGACGCCGCCGCCGAGCCCGCCTCCGTCGGGGTAGGGACCGACGCGGGACGCATCGGCCACATCGCCGACGAACGGCGATCTCGGCGAGCTGCTCCGGCTCGCCGCTCGCGCGGAGACCGACCATCGCCGCAGGGCGCTGGAGCGAGCCTCGAGGGCGTCGCGATTCTGGCGGGAGGAGGCGAGCGCGGTCGCGGGTTCGGGGCGCCCCCTCACGGAGCTGCGCGCCGTCGGGCCATGGGTCGCGGCACGGATCGAGGCGTGGCTCGAGGATCCTCCTGCGACCGAGCCCGACGAGACGCGGCGTGGGTTCCTCACCTACGCGGAGGTCCGCCGAACGCTCGATGCCGACCCCGCGTGGGAGTCGACCCCGTGCGCGGACCTCCAGATGCACACCACCTGGAGTGACGGCACCCTCCCGCTCGAGGACATGGTGGCGGCCTCGAGATCCTTGGGGCGGCCGTTCGTAGCCGTCACCGACCACTCGGAGGCGCTCTCGATCGCGAACGGCATGACGCCCGCCGAGCTCGCGGAGCAGGCTCGCGTGATCGACACGTTGAACCGCGGGTTCGAGGAGGACGGTGACGCGTTCCGCGTGCTCCGCTCGATGGAGGTCGATCTCTTCGTCGACGGCACGCTCGACATGGACGACGAATCGCTCGCGAGCCTCGATCTGGTGCTCGGCGCGTTCCACTCAGAGCTGCGGTCGAAGGACGACCAGACCGACCGCTACCTCGCCGCCCTCAACCAGCCGCGCCTGGACGTGCTCGCGCACCCGAAGGCCCGGATGTACGGCCGGCGGGTCGGCCTCGTCGCCGACTGGCGCCGCGTGTTCGCCGAAGCGGCGAGGTCGGGGAAGGCGCTGGAGCTCGACGCGACGGTGTGGCGGCAGGATCTGAACGTCGAGCTCGCCACGCTCGCGCGCGAGGAGGGCGTCGAGTGGTTCACGATCGGGAGCGACGCCCATGCGGCGCGGGAGCTCGAGCTCCTCCCGTTCGGAATGGCGATCGCCGCGCTCTCCGGCATCCCACGCGAGCGCATCCTCAACTACCGGCCGTTGGAGTTCGTCCGTCGGTGGGGCCATCGGTCACAAGGCTGATCCATGGGCTCGGCTTTCGGTAGCGAGCCCGGTTAGACGTCGAGCGTGTGCTGAGCCCGTTGGGTGGGCAGGAAGAAGGCCGCTCCGAGCCCGACGATCCCGATGATCGCGAGAACGATCATCGAGGCGGCGTAGGACCGGTTCGTGAGGCCGGAGACGAGGATGGTGCCGGCGACCGCGGTGCCGAGTGACGAGCCCAGGTTGGAGATGGAGCGCGACAGGCCGGAGATCTCGCCCTGCTGTCTTTCGGGGAAGGCGGATTGCACGACGTTGACGGAAGGAGTCAGCATCACACCGACGCCGAGGCCGATGAGCAGGAGTCCGGGCGCGAACGCCCAGGCGCTTGGCCGGCCCGCGACGAGGGCGAGCAGGACGACGACCCCGGCGATCGTGGTGACGAACCCGGCAATGATGAGCGCCCGCTGCGGATACTTCTTGGCGAGCCGTTCGGCTGCGAGCGACGACAGCAAGATGCCTCCGGTGGCGGCGGTGAAGATCACGCCGGTCTGTATGGCGTTGTAGCCGCGGACGACCTGCAGATACGCGGAGACGACGAACGCCGTACCGATGAGCATGAGCCACTGCACGTTCTGCGTGACCAGCCCGAGGTTCGACGTGCGATTGCGGAACAGCCCGGTCGACAGCAAGGGCTCTTCGTGCCGGCGTTCGCGGGCCCGGATGTGGAGGAAGAACACGGCGAGGAGGACGGAGCCGACCACAAGGAGGGCCGCCGTGAGTGCCAGGTCGTTGTCGGCGGCGAGGACCCCCATCACCACCAGGATGAGGCCGGCGGCCGACAGGACCGCGCCGAGTGTGTCGAAGGGCCGGGTCGGGTCGGGCGCGACGGGATCGACGATGTCGCGGCTCAGCCAGAGGATCACGGCGACGACGATCGCTTGGAAGACGAAAGCGGCCCGCCAGCTGATGGCGGTGGTGATGAGCCCGCCGATCAACGGTCCGGCGGCGGCGCCGACGCCGCCCATCCCGGTGATGATCCCGAAGGCCCGGGCTCGCGACGTGATATCGCTGAAGAGCAGGGTGGTGAGGATGTACACGGGCGGGATCAGCAATGCGGTCCCGACACCTTCGAAGATCGAGTTGCCGAGGATGAGGATGCCGAGACCGGGAGAAGCCGCGCTCATCAGCGCGCCGATCCCATAGAGGGCGAGGCCGATGGTGAAGCAGCGCTTGCGGCCCCATCGGTCGGTGAGCTTGCCACCGGGGATCATGAGGGCGGCCATCACCAACAGGAACAGGGTGATCGCGATCTGTACGCCCTGCACGGTCGTGTCGAGGTCCGTGCTGATGTCGGTGATCATGACGTTCATGTTCGAGCCGGCGAAGCTGCAGATGAACTGTGCCAGCGCGAGCGGAACGAGGATCTTCCGCAACGCGCCAGATGGCCGTCCGGCGCTGACGGCTTCACCCATGGGTCCCCCCGCTATCGGCCAGCCCTCTTCCTAGCACAGCCCGACCGCGTTCGAGCGGCGGTCGTCCTTCCTCCGGCGGAGGTCTCCCACCGGAGCCTTCGGGGTAAGGGCGGGTCACCACTCGTCGCCCCACCCGATCGACGCGAGGAGGTCGCATGCCCCACGAGATCCACGAACGACGCGAGGTGCAGGCGCTCATGGACCGTGGCGCGCAGATCGTCGAGGTCCTGCCCCTGGACGAGTTCGAGGAGGACCACCTGCCGGGCGCGATCCATCTGCCCCTTCGGAAGATCGAGGCCGAGGCCAGGCAGCGGCTCGATGGCGACCGGCCGATCGTCGTCTACTGCTGGGACCCGGCCTGAGACCTCAGCCCACGAGCCGCGTGGCGGCTCGAAGCGCTCGGCTTCGCCGAGGTCCACGACTACGTGGATGGGAAGCTCGACTGGCTTGCCGCGGGACTTCCCACCGAGGGCACGAACGCCCAACTCCCGCGGGCGGGAACCGTGGCTCGCCGGGACGTCCCGACATGCCGGCTGGACGAGCTGCTCGGCCCGGTTCGAGAACGCGTTCGCGAGGCGAGGTGGGACGCGTGTGTGGTCGTGAACGACGAGCGAGTAGTGTTCGGCCTGCTCCGAAAGGCGCAGCTCGAGCGGGATGCTGACGAGTCGATCGAGCGGGTCATGCGGCCGGGGCCGAGCACCTTTCGCCCGCACGTCCCCATCGCGGAGATGGCCGCGTTCATGGTGTCGCACAACCTTGCGAGCTCGCCGATCACGACCTCCGACGGCCGGCTCGTTGGCCTCATCCGGCGGGAGGACGCGGTGCAGGCGGCCCACGAGCTCCACGCCGGCAAGGAGCAGACGCCGTGGAAGCGAAAGACCGGCCCTGCGTGACGCTCGTGTGTACCCGGTCGCGGTCGGGTCTTACGCCCGCTCCCGGACCACCTGCTTCGGACGCTTGTCGTCGCGCAGGCCGAGATAGCGGGGATGTCGGAGCTTGCCGTCCGGGGTCCACTCGCTGAAGCCGACCTGTGCGACGAGCTCGGGTCGTACCCAATGCACCCCCTTCGTCGACAGGCCCTTCGCGTCGCCGACCGGTGGATCCGTCTGCTCGAGGGGGCGGAGGATTGCCGTGAGCCTGGTGAGCTCCCGCTCGTTGAAGCCCGTACCCACCTTGCCGCCGAACCGCAGCGCGCCGTCTTCGTGGTAGCCGACCAGCAGGGCTCCGAGCCCGGAGCGCGACCCATGCGGATCGGTCCACCCCAGCACGACGAACTCCTGTTCGTTCACGCACTTGAACTTCAACCACTCCTTCGAGCGCCCGTGCGCGTAGGGGGCCGAGGCGCGCTTGGCGATGAGCCCCTCCCACCCCTTCTCGCACGCGGCGCGGAAGGCGACCTCGCCCTCCTCGTCCAGGTGCTCGGAGAAACGGATCGGGTCCGTGAAGGCGAGCGCTCCGTGCAGCACCGACTTGCGCGCGAGCAGCGGCAACCCGGAGAGGTCGTAGCCGTCGAACCAGATGAGGTCGAACAGGTAGAAGACCACCGGCACGGCCGCTACCTGCGCCGCGCTGGGTCTCGCGTTCTGCATCCGTTCCTGGAGGCGGGAGAACGAGGTGAGATCCCCCTTGAAGGCCACGATCTCTCCGTCGGCGATCAGCGGAGCGGTGTCGTGGCGGAGGATGGCTTCGACGAGATCCGGGTAGTGGGACGTGCGGTCCTTCTCGTTCCTCGTGATCAACCGGACGGTCGAACCACGCCTCCACAGCAGCGAGCGCTGCCCGTCCAGCTTGGCCTCGAACACCCACGCGGGGTCGGAGAACGGTTGCTTGGCCAGCGTGGCCAGCATGAGTGGTGTGAAGGCAGGCATCGCGCGACGCCGGAGCAGTCGACGATCGCGCGCATCGAGTTCGTCCAGGATGGGGTTCATGCGGCGGAAGTCAGCGATCCAGCAAGGGCTCGAGCCACTCCGGCACGACCCGCCCCTCGAGCCGCACGAACGGTGGTTCGAGGTCGGGCACACGCTCGAGGGTGGCGGCGGCCTCATCGATCGGGATGGAGGCGATGCGTTCCTCCGCCTCGATCTGCATCGGAACGAGTCGAACGTCGCCCGCCGTGCACACGCCCGTCGCCTCCCGCCGACCCAGGGCGAAGGCCATCGCCGCATCGATCGTCGACTGCTCATCGAGCGGCTCGTACCACGTGGTGTACCGGCGCTCCTCGTCCGCCCTCCAGAGGTTGCGCGCGACGGCCTTGATCAACATGAGGCCCGCATCCTGCGCGCGGACCTCCTCGACGAGCGCGTCGAAGTCGCGCAGGAACTCCGGGTAGCGAGTGAGGCGGTAGTTGTACGGAGTGAGGACCGTATCGAAACGGAATCTCCGCAGCGCCTCCAAGTGCACCGCGGGCGCCCTCATCCCGTGCCCGGTGATCCCGATCGCAGCGACGAGCCCTTCCTCACGAGCGCGGATCGCGCCCTCGAGCGCTCCGCCGGACGCCGTTCGCCGGTCGAGATCGTCGAAGGCCCCGACGGAGTGGAGCTGAACCAGGTCCACTCGCGTGACCTGCAGCCGTTCGATCGAGCGGCGGATGCTGTCGTACGCCTCGGTTGCCGTCGGGTCTCCCGTCTTGGTCGCGAGGAAGATCCGATCGCGGATCCTCGGCATCCAGGTTCCGAGCCTCAGCTCCGAGTCGCCGTAGTCCGCCGCCGTGTCGAAGTGATTGATCCCCGAATCCAGCGCGAGCCGGATCGAACGATCGGCCACCTCCTGCGTGACCTCGGAGAGGGCCGCCCCGCCGTAGATCAGCACGCTGCTCATGTGGCCGAGGCGCCCGAGTCTCCGTTGCTCCATCGGCTCTGAACCTCCGGTCGACCCTGCCACCCTATCGAAGAGAACCCCGGGCACGCTGACCCCTGTGGGCGAGAAGGCGATCGTGCCGAACTCTCGTAGGCTCCCCGTCTCGGCGTTGCTCGGCGGCGAGCGAAGTGACGGCGGTAAGGACCGCGGTCGGCGACGGGGTGCGGGAGGTCGATATGCAGATCGCATCGGGCATCCACCGCATCGGAGACCGCAGCATCATCAACGCATATCTCATCGAGGAGGCGAACGAGGTCACCCTCGTGGACGCGGGGATAGCCGGCCTGTACCGCGACCTCCCGAAGGAGCTCGCGTCGATGGGCCGAACGATCGAGGACGTGCGCGCCCTGGTGCTCACCCACGGCCACAGCGACCACATCGGCTTCGCCGAGCGGCTCCGCACCGAGCGACACGTCCCGGTATCGGTCCACGAGGCCGACGCGCCGCTCGCCCGTGGCGAGGTGCCGAACCCCTCGAAGGGTTTCGGTCCGACCAAGGTCGGGCCGCTGGTCGGGTTCCTCTGGTTCTCGTTGCTGCGTGGCGGCCTTCGGACCCGACATCTCGGCGAGGTCTCGACGTTCGGCGACGGCGCGACCCTCGACGTGCCCGGGAGCCCGGTCGTCACCCTCACGCCAGGCCACACTCCGGGCTGCGCGGTGCTCCATTTCCGGTCGCTCGGCGCGCTCATGATCGGCGATGCGTTCGCGACCTACGCGGTGACGACGGGGGCCCGGGGCCCGCGCATCGCTCCGTTCACCGCCGACGCCGCACAGGCCCTCGAGTCGCTGACGCGGATCGAGGGTGTGTCCTCGGACCTCGTCCTCCCCGGACACGGCGATCCCTGGACGGGAGGCGTCCAGGAGGCCGTTCGGCTCGTGCGCGAGTCTGCCGCGTCGAACGCTCAGGGCTGACGCCGATCAGCGACGTGGAGCCGCGCGTCGTGGCCGAAGCGACTTTCGGACCACCGGCCGGGTGGGCTTGCGTCGGGCCACTTCTCGGAATCCGGCGCGGTCGTACATGGACTTCGCGCCGAAGAACATGTCATCCGGGTGACTGCGCTGGTTCTTGTCCACCGGATACGCCTCCACGAGGCGTGCGCCCCGCGACCGCGCGTAGTCCACGGCGGCCTCGAGCATCCGCCGTGATAGGCCTCGACCTCGAGCCTTGCGGTCGACGAAGAAGCAGACGATGGACCACACCGGCCGGTCGTCCACGGGCTTCATCACCGGGGACCGGCGGAGCTTCGCGTAGTCCTCCCTCGGCCCCAGCGACACCCATGCGACCGGAACGCCGTCGTCGTATCCGATCAACCCGGGCACGGAACCCCGATCCACGAGTGTCTTCATCGCCCGCCGGTTCTGCTGGCCGACCCCGGTACCGGATCCGACCTTCCGATAGAACATGCAGAAACAGGTTCGAACGACGGGCCGATCGAACAGCTCGACCAGGTCGGGCCACCGTTCCTTCGTGACCGGGTGCGCTTCGAACCCCATCGGGGATCAATCTACCGGCCGGCACTGAGTGGTGCGGGAAAGGACCCGGCAAGGCGGTCTTGTCTTCCTCGAGGATGACGACGCCCCCACCTCGGCGGGTACATAGGAGGACCGTGAGCTGGGAGAGCGGATCTACGTGAAGAGGGCGAAGCGCCAATCGTTGCAGCGCATGAAGTGCCCCTTCGGGTACTCGAACTCGTAGTCGCCCATCAACTCGAAACCCAGGCGCCGGCAGATCGCGTTCGAGGGCGAGTTCTCGATCGACGGATACGCGTGCACATAGCGCAGCGTGCGTTCGGCTCGTGCGATGTCGATGAGCTGGCGCGTCGCCGTGCTGGCGACGCCCCGCCCCTGGAAGCGCGGGACCACGGACCAGCCCATCTCGTACACCCGCTCACCGCGCCATTCGCGTTCCCAGTAACCGACCCAGCCAGCGTCCTCGCCATCGACGAGGATCTTGTACTGCCGCGAGCCAGGCACCTGGTACCCCGCCTGCCGCTCCGCGAGCTTCTCGGCGGTCTCGGGCCCGCCGATGTGCGTGGTCATCTGGGGATTGCGTAGGAGCTTCTCCAGGAGCGCTCCGTCTCCCTCGCCCCATGGCTCGATCCGCACGATGGGACGATCCGTCCTGCCGATCTCTCTCATGCCCTCGCCACGCTCGGGGTCGTCAATCGGGACAGTCAAGTCACGCAGTCAGCTCAGAAGCGCTAAGGAAGAGCGGGGAGTCGATCGTCAAGTGAAGTCTGCCCGCAGCAGGTGCACCGCTCCGGATACGCCTTTGAGCTCCACCGGACCGATGTCGGCGAACTTGTGTATCCGACGAGGCGTCGGCGACTTCCTGGCTGACCAGCACCTCCCCTGGCGCGCGTAGTCGGCGATGCGCGCCGAGGTCACAGTCTGGCCGAAGTAGTCGCCCTCCCGGAAGAGGACCGGCCCCGCGTGCAGGCCGACGTGGCTGGCGGCAACTCCGCGGCCGAGAGCCCGTCCAGCATCTCGAGGGCGGTAGGAAGGCTCGACCCTGACCCGATCAGCAGCGTCTTCGCGTGAGTACCAGGTCACGTTCGGCAAGCCTACTGCGGCTGCGATCCTTCACTTGCCACCGCGGCCCAGCCTGCTCGCGCGAGCCCGCCGCTTGCGCGGGAGGAGCACCGGTCGCTCGGGACGGGTTCGCCCGCTAGCGTGCTTCCCTCACGCGATGCGGGGACCGGAAGGAGGGCGAAGGATGGAGCCGCACCCTGCCGTGTTCGTCTCGAAGGCCTCGACCGATGACTGGGAGTCCGACCCAGAGGTGCCCGGTAGCGAGATGCACGAGCTCGTGCACGCTGACGGCGTACACGCGGGGCTGACGCGCTTCACGAGCGTGGACGGCCCGGTGCCGTGGACCCCCGATCGGCGAGAGGTCGCATTGATCCTGGAGGGGTCCGTTCGGATCGAGATCGCGAGCGGTGACACGCTGGATCTCGGGGTTGGGGACCTGTTCTCGCTTCCGCCCGGCGTCGCGACCACGTGGCACGTCACGGCGCCCTTCAAGGAGATGTGGGTGCTCGCCTCGGACTGAATCCCTTCGGTGCGGGGCCTTCGGACCCAGCCAGTGCCGATCGCGGCGAGACGGAGATCGTGCAGCGAGGGCTACAGACGCCTCAGGGCCTCCACGAGTCGATCGACGTCTGTGTCGTCGTTGTAGGCGTGGAGGGAGATCCTCAGCCCGCCCGCTCGAGCGCCACAGACGATCCGGGACTCGGAAGCGAGACGTTCCGCGGTCACCCCCTGATCGTGATCGGTGTGCCGCAGGGACACGATGTGGGACGCCGCAGATCGATCGCTGAGAGGCCGGAACGGGCGCCATCCCAGCTCCGCAACCCGATCGACGAGGTAGGTCGCCAGACGCCGTGCATGCTCCTCGATGCGCTCGAACCCCAGCGAGGAGAGCATCTCAATCGAGGACTCGAGCCCGATGGCGGACACGTACGACATCGTCGAGAGCTCGAAGCGGCGCGCGTCATGGGCCAGGCGAAGCGTCAGCGGATCGAGATCGAACGGGTGCCGGGCACCCATCCAGCCGATGAAGCCGGGAAGGCGCGTCACCAGATCCGGAGCGAGCGCCAGCAGCGCCACTCCGCCATGGGACGACAGCCACTTGTAGCCGCTCGTCACCAGCGCGTCCGCACCCCATCCGATCGTGTCGACGACCCCCGCACCCGCGAGCTGCGTGGCGTCCACGACGACGCGGGCGCCCACGTCGTGCGCCCGCTCCGCCACCCGCCCGGCGTCGACCCGCGTGCCCGTCGCGAACTGGACCACGCTGAAGGCGGCGACCACGGTCGTCGGGTCGATCGCTTCCACGAGATCCTGTGTCAGGTCTCGGTCGGGGCGGTCCGGGACGAACCGCAGCGAGATGCCACGTCGCTCGGCGGCCGCGAGCCACGGGTACGTCACGCTCGGGAAGTCCGTTTCGACGAGGAGGACGGTCCCGTGCTCGGGCTCGAGGAGCGAAGTCACCTGGCCCAGTCCCTCGCTCGCGCCCGAGACGACGGCCACCGCATCGGATGAGGTTCCGAGCAGCTCGGCGCCGGCCGAACGGACGCTCTCCAGGATCGCCGCCTCCTGGTCGTCGCTGAGGTAGAGGTTCCCGAACTGCGCCGTCTCCTTCAGGAAGGTCTCCATCGCATCGATCGACGGTGCGGGGATCAGCCCCAGGGACGCCTGGTTGAGGTAGGTGCAGCGCTCGAGGGCGGCGTACCGATCACGTGGAACGAGCGAGGGGATCGAGGACATCAGCGACTCCCGGAAGGAACCTGGCCCGTCGGATGATGGATCATCGCCCCGAGGCTTGCCGAAACGTGGTTATCGACTCTGTCATGCAGAGTGGTATGCTCTACGCATGTCGGAACAGATCGCAGTTCGCATCCCAGACGAACTGGCGGAATCCCTCGAGGATCTCGTCTCCGAAGGCAGGTTCGAGACGAAGGCGGAGGCCATCCGGGCCGCTCTCCAAACGCTCGTCGATCGGGAACGACGCCGGAAGGTGGGGGAGCTCATCGCGGACGGCTACCGGCGGATCCCTCAGGACCAGGACGAGCTGGAAGCGGCACGGCGCGCGGCGATCCGGTCGATCGAAGAAGAGCCCTGGTGATGCCACCGGTTCGAGGCGAGGTGTGGTGGGGCGAGGCACCCGATGAGAAGGGCCGGCCCTACCTGGTCCTGACGCGCGATGAATCGATCCCCGTCCTGCGGACGATCCTGGTCGCGCCGGTCACTCGAACGGTTCGGGGCATCCCGACGGAAGTCCCGCTCGGCTCGGAGGAGGGCCTGCCGTCGGAAGGCGTCGCGACGCTCGACAACGTGTTGACCTTCCCGAAGGCGATGCTCGTCCGGCGGATGGGTGCGCTCGCACCGGGCCGCCGGGGAGAACCGTGCGAGGCGCTTCGCGCCGCCGTCGACTGCTGAGTTGGAAGTCCGACGGCGGGAGCCGCGGGCGCCGGCGGATGACGGTTCGGCCGTGATCGCCTCAGTCGGTCCGATCCTCTGGCGGACAGGGAGGAGGGAACAACTCATTCGGCCGTCGGGCGCGGCTCGAGGACGACGACCGCCGTCTCTCGCGGGCGTCGCGCGGCGAGGCCGTCCAGGTTCCGGTCGATCTCGCGCCAACGGCGCCACAGCCGTTGACGCTCCTCGCCCGTCGCAGCCCTCCCGAGCACTTCGCGCCGGATCCCGCCCGCCAGCTCGACGACAGCCTCCGGGTGGGCCTGGAGGTTCAGCCACCAGGCCGGCTCGGCCGCACCCCAGCCGTTCATGGCCATCGAGACCAGGTTGGGCCCGTCCTCGTAGTAGCCGACGATCACCCGCCGCAGCTCGCCGCTGTGCCGGCCACGGGTCATGAGCCGCAAGGCGCCCCACTTGTCCGGACGCGGAGGCCAGAGTCCCATGCGCCGCCCACTGGCCCGGACGATCCACCGATGCACGTGCCAAGCGCTCACGACGAACCACCGCGGTGGGACACGCGCCTTGCCGCCAGCCATCAGCACCCCCCTCCCGAGGGCGACCTCGCCATCAGCGCGGTCCAAGGCGTCGAGGAGGTGCTCGAACCGGTAGGTTCGTCGAGATGCGCACGATCGGTCTCCTCGGTGTGCCGACGAACTCGGCCGGCACGATCGACGGAGTCGCACGGGCCCCACTCGTGTTGCGGGAAGCGGGTCTGGTCGATGCCCTCCATCGGCACGCGAAGGTACACGACTACGGGGACGTCACCTTGCCCGAGCCGTCACCGACGCGTGAAACGCGGTCCCACGTCATCGATCCGGCGGGCCTCGATGCGCTCGTCGCCGGTGTTCGAGAGGCGGTCGCGCCGATCCTCCAGAACGGGCACCTCCCGCTGGTCATCGGCGGCGATTGCCCCCTGCTGCTCGGGTGCCTCGCCGCCTCGTTGGTACGGGACCGCGTCGGCCTCCTGTTCGTAGACGGACACGAGGATGCCTACCTCCCCATGCAGTCGTCGACGGGCGAGGCGGCGGACATGGAGCTCGCGTTCGCGCTGGGGATGGCGGACGCCTCATGGTCCCCGGAGCTCGCCGCCCTGCTACCTCTCGTCGCGCCGGGCGACGTCCGGGTCGTCGGTGCACGCGACGCGGAGTTGCTTCGCGCGGAGGGTGTCGCTTCGCTGCGCGACCGCGTGGCGCTGGTCGACGGTGCACGTCTCGCGGCCGATCCCGCCGGATCGGCGGCGGCGGCCTGTGCATCGCTTCCCGACCCGTGGTGGTTCCATCTCGACCTCGACGTGCTATCGACGCAGGCGCTTCCTGCGATCGACTACCCGCAGCCCGGGGGCCTCGACTGGGACGAGCTCGCGGCGGTCGCCACCACGGCCCTGGGCGCGAGCCCCCGTGGCTGGGATGTCACCATCTACAACCCGGACATGGATCCCACACGGGTCCACGCGCGACGGATCGTCCGGTTCCTCGGATCCGTGGTCGAGCATGTACGTGATCTCGAGGGCCTCTGAGTCACTCGGCTGCTCGAGACTCCTTGAGCCGGCGGCCTTCAGCGTCACTCGTTCTCGGTGAGTACACGGCGCAGGGTTGCGGCGAACGCATCGGGGTCTCCCCTCCACCCGAACTCGCCGCCCAGGAAACCACCGTGATGGCTCGGGAAGGTGACGGCCTCCGTCCCGAGCAACCCCGCCACGGACAGCGCCGCGCGGTGCGCCAGCTCGCCCTCGGATTCGGCTCCGGCCCCGATCACGATCCGGGTCTCGGCCTCGCGGAGCGCGGCGAAGTCGTGTTCGTAGTGGGAGGTCGCGATGATGGTGCTCAGCATGGGATCGTCGCGGGTCCCGTCGTCCTCCGTCGGGAGCCCGAAGTCGGCGGGATCGGGGCCCGGCCGGTCGGCGAGGTCGGTCGGGATCGGTCCCTTCAGGCTCGTGAGCTCGAGGAATCTCGCCATCGCCGGCCCCATGCCCCGTCGCAGGTAGGTCTCGTGGATGCCCCGGGCGGCGGCCAGCGCCTGCTCGCGGTCGGGCAGCACCTGGGCGGCGGGCGGCTCGTGCGCCACGAGCGTATGGACCTGCTCCGGGTACCGGGCCACGAGCGCGAGGCCGTCGACCGCTCCACCGCTGCTGGCGAAGATGTCCACGCGACCCCCGTCGAGCGCGGAGATCAACCGGGAGAGGTCGTCCGTGCGCTCGTCCGGTGTTGACCCGATGACGCCATCGGTCCGCACGCTGCGCGAGACCCCGCGCGGGTCGTAGGTCACGACCGTCCGATCCCGGAAGTACTCGACCAGCGTGGAGAACCCGCTGGCGTCCATCGGGAATCCGATCATCACCAGGACCCGAGCGCCGCTCTCGCCCTCGGCGTCTAGCACGTCGTACCGCAGGACGGCGCCGGGTACCTGCAGGGTGTTGGTCTCCGGGCCGGTCATCGGGTTCTCTCTTCTTGCCGGGGCTCGAGGATCGCCCGGACGTCGTCCTGCGAGAGGAATCGAGCTCGGAGGTCCTCGTCCAGCCCCGCGGCGATCCCCTCGACGATCGTCGCGGAACGACGGCGGAGGTCGAGCGCGGCCTCGTCGTCGCCTCGCGCTACGTGCAGGGAGGACGACAGGGCGAGCGCCTCCCAGAGCACCCTTCGCTCACCGATCCGTTCGGCCGACTCGATCGCCTCGACGAGCGCTCGCTCGGCGTCGTCGACGCGGCCGGCCGCGGTGAGCGCCCTCGCGAGCGCCACGAGCCCCTCGGCAACCATGAGCCGCACGCCGGCCGATCGAAGACCGTCCACGAGGTCGCGGGCGATCGCCTCGGCCTTGGCCGGATCTCCTGCATCGAGCGCGAGCCGGGAGCGGGCTCGCTCGGAGGAGACCAGGATGAACGTTCGATCGGGCTCCGGCAGCTTCGTCGGGTCGACCGCATCGACCGCATCCCGCGCCCCCGGGGCGTCCCCCAGGACGATCAGCGCCTCGGCTCGGGCGGCGTGCGCGACCGACGCAGCGGGAGGGAGCTGCTCGTCGGCGATCTCGAGCGCCTGGTTCGCCAACGCGAGCGCCCCGGCGCCGTCGCCCACGTAGGCATGGATCTCGGCGAGATCGGCGCGGGTCCCGATCCCCGCGAACGAGAACCCACCGCGCTCCCCGAGCTCGAGGCAGCGCTCCAGGGATCGGATGGCCGCGCCGAGCTCCCCATGCGAGATCTCGGCGCGATAGATCGACATCAGCGCGATCGATTGGCCCCAGGGGTTGTCGATCTCCTCGGAGATCGTGAGCGCTTGCCGGGCGACCGCGAGCGCCGCCTCGTCGTCTCCGTGCAGGGAGTGGATGTTGCCGGTCACGGTCAGGTTCTCCCCCAGCATCGGGCCGTTGCCGAGGCTCCCCCACAGGCCTCGGGCCTCGTCGAGGCGCTCGGCCGCCGTGGCGAAGTCGGCGTTGGCCATGTGGGCTCGGGCAACGTCGTTCAGCGTGAACGCGAGCTGCTCGCGGTCGCCCAGCTCGCGCGCGATCGCGAGCGACGCCTCCCCGGCCTCGACGGCAGTTGCGGCGTCTCCACCCCCGTACACGTTCGCCACCACGATGTTCCAGAGCGCGCTTGCCTCCGCCCGACGATCGCCGAGACGGCGCGCCATCGTCACGTTCTCGCCGGACAGCCGGCGCCCTCGTTCGGGATCGAACTTCGGGGTCGGGGTCGAGTACAGGAGCGCGATCCTCGTGGCGGCGGCGAGCTCGAAGGACTCGTCCCCCCGGTCTCGGGCCTCGGTTCGCATCTCCTCGTAGTTGTCGATGGCGTCGTCGTATCGCCCGGCGAGCTCGAGTGCGGTGCCCCGTCGTTCGTACAGCGATCGGAGGCGTGGGGATTCGACGCAAAGGCGCCGCGCGGCGGTCAGCGCGTTCCGGTAATGACCCCCGGCCTCCACGTGGGCGTAGAGGCGGGCGGCCGCGGCGCCGGCCCTCTCGGCGTAGAGCAGCGTCTGCTCGTCGTCGCCGCTCTCGCTGAAGTGATGCGCGAGAACCGACGCGGCGTCGTCCAGGTGATCGCCGCTCGCCGCTCGGATCGCCTCGGCGACGCGGCGATGCAACTCCCGACGACGCTTCACCAGCAGGGACCCGTACGCGGCCTCCGCCGTCAGCGCGTGCCGGAACGTGTACTCGGATCGGGACCCGCCGGCCGTGGGCCAGATGAGGTCGCGTCGCGCGAGCTCCTCGAGATCTGCCTCGACCGCCTCGCCGTCGACGACGGCGCGAAGCAGCCCGCCGTCGAACGACCTGCCGATGACCGACGCCGCCTGGAGCGTCCCGCGCGCGCGCTCCGGCAGGCGGTCCAGGCCGGCCGTGATGAGGCTCTGCACGCTGTCCGGGATGGCGACCTCGAAGGAGTCCCCCGCGAGCCGCCACCCGCCCTCGATCGGCTCGACGACACCGCGATCGATCATCGCCCGGGCGACCTCCTGGACGAAGAGTGGGTTGCCCTCCGTGGTGGCGACGATCCGCGACGTGACCGCGCCCGGTGCGTCCCCGAGCGGGAGCAGCTCGCCGATCAGTCGATCGCTCTGTTCCCGCGACAGGGGAGCGAGCTCGATGACATTCGACCGATCCGGGAGCTCGGTCTCGATCCACTCCTTGAACCGCCACGACACCGCCGCCCGGTCGGGCCGGAACGTGATCAGGAAGACGATCGGCGCCTCGCCGACCAGCCGGACGGTCGCCCGGATGAGCTCCAACGACGCGTGATCGCACCAGTGCAGGTCCTCGAACACGATCAGCCGTCGCCCGCCCTGGGCGAGGGCGGAGCCCACCAGGAGGTCGGTCACCTCCCGCTGGAACCGCTCCCCCTCGAGGCGCGGCTCGTCCTCGCGCTCGACGCCGAGGAGCGCCCGGGCGACGCGTTCGCTCCGCTCCGCCCACCCCTCCGGCACGGTCTTCATCAGCTCGGCGATCTTTCCCCGCACGGTCTCGGCCCCGTCCGTCTCGGCGATGTCGGCTCGCTCGCGGATCACGCGTCGGTACTGCGCGTAGGGCTGCATGGTGTCGTAGGGCACGCACTGCCAGGTGTCCCATCGATGGTCGTCGTCGGGGACCAGATCCGCCCAGATCGCCTTCGCCTCATCGACGAGCCGGCTCTTCCCCAGGCCCGGATCGCCCGTGATCATGAGGACCGAGCCTCCGTGCCGCCCGACGCCTCGAAGCGCGGATCCGATGACGCCGATCTCCCGGTCCCGACCGATCAGCGCCGCCTCCAACGGTCTGGCCGCGCGAACCTTCCACGGGGAGGCCAGCCGCCCACGCACGCGATACGAGGACACCGGCCGGCTCTTCCCCTTGAGCTCGACGCCCCCGAGCGGCTCCACGTCGAACAGGTCGTGGACGAGGCGGTAGGTGTCCTCGGTGATCTGCACCGTGCCGGGCTCGGCCGTCTGCTCCATGCGTGCGGCGACGTTCACGGCGTCTCCCATGGCCGTGTACTCGCGCCTGAGCTCGCTTCCTACCTCGCCTACGACGACGGGTCCGGTGTTGATCCCGACACGAACGTTCAGGTCGAGGCCGCGCTCACGAGCGAGTCGATCGCGGAACGGCGCGATCGAACCCACGATCTCGAGCCCGGCCATGACCGCACGCTGCGGGTCGTCCTCGTGCGCCCTCGGTGCGCCGAAGAACGCCAGGATCGCGTCCCCCATGAGCCGTGCCACGGTGCCCTCGTAGCGATACACGGGCGTGATGAGGTGCTCGTAGGCGCCGTTCATGATGTCGGTCCACTCCTCGGGATCGAGGCGCTCCGCCATCGAGGTCGATCCGCGCACGTCGCAGAACAGCATCGTGACGACGCGTCGCTCGCCGGCGGGTTCCGGTGTCGCGGCCTCGGGCGGGGTCAGGCGCGCGCCGCACGCGTTGCAGAACCTCGCCCCGACGGGATTGTCCGCATCGCACACGGCGCAGGCCGGCATGGTCGAACCATAGCTCCGGACCCCGAAGGCCGCGGGCTCGGCCTAGCCGGGCGAGCGATCGTTCATCCGGCGGCCGGTGGGATGTTCTGGTTGAGACGGAACACGTTCGTCGGGTCGTAGTGTGCCTTGATCTGCCTCAGGCGATCCCACGTGGCGCCCGGGTACGCCGCGCGGATCCGTTCCTCCCCCTCGTCGCCGAGGAAGTTGACGTACGCCCCTTCGTCGCGCTGATGGAGCGCGCCGGCGAACCCATCGACCCACGGTCCGTGCACGTCGCTCTCGTCGGGCCGCTCGAAGATCGCTACGACGTTGACCATGATCGGGCTCGTGCGGTGCGCGAACGCCGTCGCATCGACCGGCACACGTGCCATCGCCCCGCCCAGCGTCCGGAGCTGCGCCACGCCGCCGCCGACCGGCCCGCCCCCCGCCGTCGCGGTCGAGGCCTCCAGGTGCTGGATGATGGTCTCGGCCTCGGCGCGGCCGATGTGGTCGACGAACATGGTCCGGGTGATCGCGACGGGGTGGTAGCCCTCCTGCTCGGGCGGATAGACCTCGGGGTACGGCATGGGCCGGAGCATGTCCGCGACCGGCTCGGCGAGCGCCCGGAACGGCGCGAGCGCGCGCTGCCCGGCGTCCGTGTCTCCCGCGAAGGCCATGAGCGCCGTGATCACGAGCTTGCCGTGCGCGTCCTCGGGCACGAAGGGCAACGGCGGAGCCTTCATCACGTTCGCGATCGTCCCGAGCTCCTCGGGCGACGCCTCCGACTCGGCCATGAACCCGGCGATGGTGTCGGCCGTCGCGGGAAGCATGAGCATCCCGCCGACGACCGTGCCGAGCTCGTGCAGGCGGAACCGGAACCGGGTCGCGACGCCGAAGTTGCCGCCGCCACCCCGGATCGCCCAGAACAGGTCCGGTTCGGTCTCGGCATCGAGGCGACGCATCTCGCCGTCGGCCGTCACGATGTCGGCGGCCAGCAGGTCGTCGATCGTGAGGCCGTGCTTGCGCGCGAGGTACCCGATCCCGCCTCCGAGCGTGATCCCCCCGATCCCGACCGAGCCCGTGTCGCCGAACCCGACCCCCAGGCCGCACGCGTTGGCCGCGGTGCTGAACTCGCCGGCGGTCAGCCCGGTCTGCGCCCACGCGGTGCGCCCCTCGACGTCGATGTCGAGCGCACGCAGGTCGGCAAGGTCGATCACGATCCCGCCGTCGGTCATGCTGTGGCCCGGGATGCTGTGGCCGCCGCTCCGAACGGCGAGCTCGACACCGGTCTCGCGTGCCAGCGAGACGACCCGCGAGACGTCCATGTCGTCCCTGACCCGGACGATGACCGCCGGTCGACGGTCGATGCCCCCGTAGAAGACCGTTCGGGCCTCGTCGTACTCGGGATCCTCGGGTCCGATGACCCGCCCGCCGACGTCGGTCCGGAGCTTCGAGATGGAGATGCTGGAGCTACTCACGACCGCCTCCTCCCGGGTGGTATCCGCAACGACCCGAGGTCGCGCGGGAACTCATCGGTCACGGTGCCCCGAAAGGGCGTGGGGCGTACCTAGGTGACGAGATCTCCCCGCGTCCTGTGACAGCTCGTGCCTGCCATCCCTGGTCTATTTCGGATCGGTTCAACTCAGGGGTGTCCGTCGTCCGGTCATGACGTCCAGGGCGGTGAGGGAATCGGCGGTTGAGGGACCCGCTAGTCGTCCAGGCTGCCCATGGACATATTGACGGTCGTTCCCGTCATCCCGCTCGCCCGATCGGAAGCCATGAAGGCCGCAACGTTCGCCACCTCGTCGAGCGTCATGAGCCGTCGCGCATGGGTCCTGCCTGCGATCACCTCTTGCCACTGTTCCCAGGTCATGCCGGAGAGTCCGTGTGCCTTGGCGTCGAAGACCTCCTTCAGCGAGCCCGCCTCGGGTATTCCGTAGGGCCGCAGGCCGACCACGCGGACGCCCTGAGGTGCGAGCTCGGCGGAGAGCTCTCGCGTGAGCGCCTCCTTCGCGGCCTGCGCCGGACCGTAGCCTCCGTTCAACGGGGTGCCCGTCCGCGAGGGGACCGCGGTGACGGTCATGATCACCCCCGTTCCTTTCGGAACCATGTGCCGTGCCGCCAGGCGTGCGGTCAGGAAGTACGACCTCGTGTAGGCCGCGATCGGCAGAGAGAACTGCTCGACATCCAGCTCGACCAGCGGCACACCCACGATGTTGATGTCCGGGATCCCGACCGCGTTGAACGAGATGTCGACGCGGCCCGCCACATCGATCACGGACCGCAGGTGCTCGTCCACGGCCCGCTCGTCCAGTGCATCGCACTCCGCCGCCTCGGCGGATCCGCCGGCGGCAACGATGTCGTTGGCGACCGCCTCGACCGGTGCCCGGAGGCGCCCGGTGAGGAAGAGCCTGGCGCCCTCCTGCGCGAAGGCGCGTGCGACTGCGCCGCCGATCGCCCCTCCGGCCCCGTAGACCACCGCGACCTTGTCCCTCAGCATCATCGCTGGCTCCTTTCTGCGCCCTGGGTCCACCTGGTGATGCAGACGCCGCGACAGTCGTAAAGCGGGCGCCCGCCAACCGCCCAGTTCGCCCCTCCGCCGGCGTCCATACAGGAGTGGACAAGGACAGTGAGAGACGTGAGGCTGGACGAAGCGGTGACGACGGACCTGATCTCCAAGGCGCGGGCCGGGGACGGCGAGGCGTTCCGAGAGCTGACCGAGCCCTACCGGCGAGAGCTTCAGGTGCACTGCTATCGGATGCTCGGATCCTTCCAGGACGCCGAGGACGCCGTCCAGGGCACGCTGCTGACCGCCTGGCGAGGGCTCGGAGGGTTCGAGGGACGAGCCTCGATCCGCACCTGGCTCTACCGGATCGCTACCAACCGGTGCCTCGACGCGCTGCGTTCGGCCAGCCGACGCCCGGCCAAGGAGTGGGACATCGCCGAGTATGAACCGCCGGAGCCGTCCGGGCTCGGCGACGTCGTCTGGCTCCAGCCGTTCCCCGACGCCCTGCTGGAGGGTGCGATCGACGGACCGCTCGCCCCCGAGGCCCGCTATGAGCAGACCGAGGCGATCTCCCTAGCCTTCGTGACGGCGCTCCAGGTCCTGCCACCTCGCCAGGTCGCCGTGCTCATCCTGCGCGACGTCCTCGGATTCCACGCGGACGAGGTGGCCGACATGCTGGACTCGACCGTCGAGTCGGTGACCAGCGCTCTCAAACGAGCCCGCGCCAACCTGCAGCGCAGGCTGCCGTCGGCCGCCGAACGCGAACCGGCTCCCGCTCCCGACTCACCCACCGAGGGTGCGATCGTGGCGAAGTTCGTCAGCGCGTGGGAGTCCGCCGATGTCGACGCGCTGGTCGCCCTTCTGACGGACGACGTCTTCGTCTCGATGCCACCGGTGCCCTTCGAATACGAGGGCCCAGACGCCGTGGCACGCTTCTCCGCCAGCATCTTCGGCTCGGGCCGCAGGTTCGACCTCGTGCCGACGCGAGCCAACGGTCAGCCGGCGTTCGGAGCCTACCTGCGCGCCCCAACCGGCATCCGCCACGGCACCGGCATCTACGTCCTCACCCTCACCGGCGATCGGATCTCCGCTATGACCCGCTTCGACAACAGCGTGCTCCCATGGTTCGGGCTCCCGAGATCGCTCCCGAGTCGATAGCCGAGAGGTTCCGCGATCAGCAGGTGACGTGCAGGATCGCGTTCGTGTCCGCGGGCTCGGCATCCAGCACTCGGATGGCCTCGCGCGTCGGGACGGTCACAAGCGTCACCTCCCGGCGGGCGGCCTCGGCCGCGACCTCGTCCATCACGGGCAGGGCTCCGCTTGCTCCCGTGCCCACGACCAAGCGCCGGCAGTCCCAGGGGATGTCCTCTCCGACGGACAGCGGCGTGTGTCCGAACGCATCGCGGAACGGCTTCGACGCCTTCTTCCTCCGCCTACGGACACGCCCGCGAGCGATCACGACGTCGTGCTCGTAGTCCACTCCGTCGATCCGGATCGAGCCGAACGTGAACCCGTCGATGTGCATGCGCTCGTCGATGTCAGGGTACCTCGGCCGGTGGCCGGACGGCTGAATGCCTGATGGACGAGCAGGTTCGCGATGCGGAATCAGCGTTCTGCTGGCTCGGTCGCTTCCCAGGTCCGTTTCGGGTCCTGTCGCCGGCCTCGTTCGAGGAAGGTGACGATGTCTGGATCCGGCTCGAACGGGGGCGGCGTCTCTTCCGGCTTCGCCGCCTCTCCGCCCTGGTCCGCGTTCGGTTCCTTCTCCATCCCGCCTCCTAGGTTCAGTCTAAGACGACACCGACCGCCGTCAGGAAGACCGCGAGCGCAAGCGCCATCATCGCGAGCTTGAGCCTCATCGCCTTGGACGCGAGGATGCCGGACATCCTGTCCGCCATGCCGATCTGTGTGTCCAGGAGATGGATCTTCGTGAACTCCAGCTCGGCTGCGAGGTACTTGTCTCGGAACGGCCGGAGGTTCGTGCTCCAGTAACGCCTGGGCCAGAACGCCGACAAAAAGAAGAACCCGCATGCGACCGCGAGAGCACGGCCAAGGTCCAGGAGGAGTTCCGCCCCTCGCGGCGCCAACGCCACGAGAGCGCCTGCGAACCCGAGGACGATCCCCGCCTTGGTGTCGGTCGCGTCGAAGTGCGAGAGCTGCAGATCTCGCTCAGATCTCACCTCCTCGAGAACGAGATCGAGCGAACGGATCCCTTCGAGCTTGGCCATCGACCGGAAGCTAGCCTGAGCCACCGACAACGCGGATTGGTCCGGGCGTCCAGCCCGACGAGGCTCCGTCCGAGGGATGCGTGTACCTTCCCCCTGGACGCCTTCATACGGCCCAGGGGGGAGGGGCGATGAGCGAACAACAGTCCACCCCACGTGAGGACGGCTTCTCGATGCCGGCGGAGTGGGAGCCGCACGAGGCATGCCTGATGGAATGGCCCACCCTGACGCGCAAGGAGTTCTGGGGGGAGTGGTTCGAGGAGGCCGAGCGCGACTACGCGACGGTGGCCAACGCGATCTCGGCGTTCGAGCCCGTCGTCATGGTCTGCGATCCCGAGCAACAGACCGAGGTCCGCCGGCGCTGCGGCGACGGCGTCGAGGTCCTCCCGCTCCCGATCGACGACTCGTGGATGCGTGACAACGGCCCGATCTTCGTCCGGGACGCGGCGGGGCGCATCGCGCTCGTCCACTTCGGGTTCAACTCGTGGGGCGAGAAGTACCTGCCCTACGACCGCGACGCGCAGGTCCCGCGCCTCGTCGCCGAGCACCTCGGCATGCGCCGCTACGATGCCCCGTTCGTGCTCGAGGGCGGCTCGTTCTTCGTCGACGGCGAGGGCACCCTCATCACGACCGAGCAATGCCTGCTGCACCCCAACCGCAACCCGACGCTGTCGCGCGAGCAGATCGAGCGGGGCCTGCGCGACTACCTGGGCGTCGAGGCGATCGTCTGGCTGGAGTTCGGCCACTCCACCGACCGCGACACCGACGGCCACATCGACGGGATCGCGCCGTACCTCGCGCCGGCGACGGTGGCGCTCCTGCTCCCCGAGGACCCGGACGACCCGGACCACGAGCGCGGGCGCGCCAACCTCGACCGGTTGCAGCGCGCTCGGGACGCGAGGGGGCGGGCGTTCGAGGTGATCCCGTTCGAGACGCGCCCGCCTGGCGTCGTCCCGTACCTCAACTTCTACCTCGCGAACAACGGCGGCCTGGTGATGCCGATCGCCGAACGACCGGAGGACGAGCAGGCGCTGGAGCAGATCGCGAAGATGCTCCCGGACCGCGAGGTCGTGCCCGTCCCCGGCAACTGCCTCAACGAGGGCGGCGGGGGACCGCACTGCATCACCCAGCAGCGTCCGGCGGGCGTGGCCGTCCCGGCGTGAGATGTACCTGAACCCGACCGAGGAGGACCGGCTGCGGATCTTCGCCGCGGCCGAGCTCGCGCGGCGCACGCTCGAACGCGGGCTCGCGCTGAACGCCCCGGAGGCGACGGCGCTGATCTGCGACGAGATGCACATGGCGGCGAGGTCCGGCGCCTCGTTCGACGAGGTGCTCGAGACCGGCCGACGGGCCCTCGCGTCCGACCAACTCCTCCCCGGCGTGGCCGAGCTCATCGACGAGATCCGCCTCGAGGTGCTCCTCGACGAGGGGAGCAGGCTCGTCGTCCTGCGGAGGCCATGGGGGTGAGCGAGCGGATCGAGCTCGCGCCCGGCCGCGACCGGATCCGCCTCGAGGTGACGAACACGTCCGCCCGCGTCGTCCGCGTCTCTTCGCACTACCCCTTCTGGCGGACCAACCGCCGTCTCGAGTTCGATCGCGAGGCCGCGCGGGGCTTCCGCCTCGACGTCCCCGCGGGCTCGTCGGTCAGGTTCGCGCCGGGCGAGACCCGCGAGGTCACGCTCGTCCGCTACGGCGGGCGGGGAGGCTCCGATGGCTGAGCTGTCGCGCGGGGAGTACGCGCGGCGCTACGGGCCGACCACGGGCGACCGTGTTCGCCTGGGCGACACCGACCTGTGGATCCGGGTCGAGGACGACCACGTCGGCTACGGGGACGAGCCGATCTGGGGATACGCGAAGAACTTCCGGTCGCGGATGACGCAGTTCGACCGCGCCACCTCCGAGAGCGAACTCGACATGCTGATCGCCGGCGTGCTCGTCGTGGATCCGTTCCTCGGCGTCGCGAAGACGAACATCGGGATCAAGGACGGGCGGATCGCCGGGATCGGCCGCGCGGGCAGCCCCGACATCACCGACGGCGTCGAGCTGCAGATCGGCCCGAACACCTGGCCCGTGAACGGGTACGGGCTCATCGCGACGGCCGGCGCGATCGACAGCCACGTGCACCTCATCACCCCGCGGCTCGTCCCGGTGGCGCTCTCCGCCGGCGTCACCACCCTCATCACGGCGGGCTTCGAGGAGCCGCCGTACGTGATGGATGTGACGTACCGGGCCTTCGAGGGGCTGCCGGTGAACCTCGGGCTCCAGGCGAGCGCCCGCACCGACGTCCCCGGCCAGGTCGACCGCGTGATCGATGCGGGCGCGTGCGGCCTGAAGATCCACGAGGACTGGGGCGCGTACCCCGAGATCGTCGACGCCACCCTGGAACGCGCCGAGGCGCACGACGTCGCGGTGTGCCTGCACACGGACGGGCTCAACGAGTCCTGCGAGCTCGAGGACACGGTCGAGGCGATCGCGGGCCGCGCGGTCCACGCCTACCACGTGGAGGGCGTGGGCGGGGGACACCTGGACGTGATCGGCCTCGTCCGCGAGCCGAACGTCGTCTGCTCCTCCACGACCCCGACGATCCCGTACGGCCGCGCGACGGCGGCCGAGCACCTGGAGATGATCCTCGCGGTGCACGGCGGGTCGGCCGAGCTGCACGAGGACGTCGAGGCCGCGCGCGAACGGATCCACCCCGCGACGATGGCGGCCGAGGGTCCGCTGCACGAGCTGGGCGCGATCTCGATCGTGAACAGCGACTCGCAGGGGATGGGCCGGATCGGCGAGACGATCCGGCGGACCTGGCAGCTCGCCCACGTCATGAGGGCGCGGTCGGGGGAGCGCGATGCCGACGACAACGCGCGCGTCCTGCGCTACCTGGCCAAGGTCACGGCCGAGCCGGCCCGGGTCCACGGGATCGAGGCCGACGTGGGGTCCCTGCGCCCCGGCCGCCTGGCCGACATCGTCCTGTGGCGGCCCGCCGCGTTCGGCGTGAAGCCCGAGCTGATCCTGAAGGCCGGCGCCTTCGCCTGGGGCGCCCCCGGCCAGGGGAACGCGACGGTGGAAGGTGTGGAGCCGGTCAGGTACGGCGGGCACTGGGGAGCGCTCGGCGACGCGGCCGCCGCGCTCTCGACGACGTTCGTGTCGAAGGCGGCTCTGGAGGGAGGCGTCCGTGAGCGGCTCGGGAGCCGGAGGCGTTTCGCGGCTGTGACCGGGACGCGTTCCGTCACGCGGGGTTCGCTCGTCCATAACACGGCCGTGCTTCCCGTCGAGGTCGATCCCGGTGACGGGACCGTGACGCTCGATGGCGAGGTCGTCGCCGTCGAACCGGTCGGGGAGGTGCCGCTCAGTCGCAGATACCTGCTGGCCTAATCGGGTCGGGAGTCATGTGAGGGGAAACGGGGACTTCCGGACGGACTCTGCTGCGACCGATGAGATGGCGCCGCGGTTCGATAGGGTCGAACGACGAGAAACCCCAGCGAGAAGGGACCTGTGACCATGAAACTGACGACCATCACGATCGTCTCGGTCGACGGAGTGATGCAGGGACTCGGCGCGCCGGACGAGGACCGCAGGGGCGGCTTCGAGCGCGGCGGATGGGTCACGCCGCTGTTCGACAACGAGGCCATCACGTTTCTCAATCAGGTCTACCAACGCGCCGACGCGTTCCTGTTCGGCCGCCGGACCTACGAGATCTTCGCCGACTCCTGGGGCGCGGTGGAAGACCCGGGCATCAACCCCATCGCGAGTGCCTTGAACACGCAGCCGAAGTACCTCGTCTCGACCACGCTCACCGAACCGCGCTGGGCGAACACCACCGTCCTTTCCGGCGACGTCGCGGCGGCCATCGGCGAGCTGAAGGCCAAGCCGGGGGGTGAGCTGCAGGTGCACGGCAGCGGTGCCCTGGTCCGCTGGCTGTTCGACCAGCAGCTTGTCGACGAGATCAACCTGCTCACCGTCCCGGTGGTCGTCGGCCAGGGCACGCGGCTCTTCCCCGACACCGGCCCGGACATGGCCTTGGACCAGGTCGACTCGCGAACCACCCCGAAGGGCGTAACGATCCAGGTCTACCGGCCCACGGGGCGCCCGCAGTATGGAACCGCCACCGTCGACCTGAAGCACGTGACATAGCAGTCAGTGAGCGTCGATCGGGGATGGTCGTAGCGCTGTGGAGGCGAGGCTGGCGATGTTCCGCCTTCCTTAAGGCTCGTTCGGCTCCGGCCCGATACATGTTGCAGGCCTGATCGCAGCCTTGGAGTTCGCCCATGAACCCGCATCCACCATTCGGTTCGTCTGGGGAGAGCCGCTGGGACAGAGTCTTCGGGCCCTCTGGAGCCTACGTGTCCGCATCGGAAGCTTCCCACCGGGTCCGCCCGACGAGGCGGATCGCCGACGCGGTCGTCGCGTTGCTGATCACGCAGATCCTTCTCCTCGGCGTCGAAGCGCTCGCCCTGCTCAATCGGATCCGCCTCCTCGAGCGCGCCCGTGAGGGCCCCTTCGTGACGCTGGCTGAGGTCGAGCGAGCCGACAACCGGGTCATCGCGTCTGCGGTCGTCTGGCTCGTCGTGTTCGTCGCGACGGCGATCGTGTGGTGCGTGTGGCAACACCGCGCGCAGCGAAACGCGATCGCGCTCGCGGACGGGAAGCTCGAGTTCACCCCGGGTTGGGCAGTGGGGTGGTGGTTCGTCCCGTTCGCGAACTTCGTCAAGCCGTTCCAGTCGGTGCGAGAGCTGTGGAAGGCGAGCCATGGTGGGTCCAACGGACGGGTCGTCGCCACCTGGAGCGTGATCGGCTGGTGGTGGGGCCTCTGGCTCAGTGCGGGTGTGCTCGGCCGGATCATCGTCCGCGTTGGTTCGCCGAACGATCTTTCGGACTTCATCCGTCACGACACGTGGGAGATCGTCGCGAACGGCGTCATGGTCGTCACGGCGATCTTGGCGATCATGATCGTGCGCTCAGTCGTTGCTCTTCAGAAACGCGCTGCCCCACCGGTCCTCGGCCCTCTGCCGCCGATGCCGATCGCCGGCGCCCTCGTGCCACCGCCGCCGCCTCCACCAGCCGGGTAGCGCCGGGTAACCGGTCTCGGGGGGCGACTACTCCGTCCAGCAAGGATCGAACGCACGCGGAAGTCGCTCGTTCAGCGGCCGCCAATCTGGCCGCGGAGCACGCGGCGCGTGAGGTAGAGCCGGATCGCGAGGCTCGCGCCCGAGGTGATGGCCACCGAAGCGAGGGCTATCGAGGGGCGCCCGAGGATGGCGAACACCGTCACGATGAGCAGGCGCGCATCTCTACCACCGAACACGAACCCGATCGAACGCTCGGGGGCAGGCGGGAGGCCAAGTGCCGTGATGCGATCCTTGGTGGCCATCGAGAGCATCGCGCCGGTCGTGGCGGCGACGGCCAGCGCAACGACGACCGACGGATCGGTCCCGGCCTCGATCGCCCACAGGGCGAGCGCACCGATCACACAAGCATCGGCGAGGCGGTCGAGGACACCGTCCAGGAGTGCCCCCGCCGGACTGGCCCGGACCTGGAGCCTCGCGATCTCCCCGTCGACCCCGTCGAGGAGCGAACCCGCGTGAACGAGGAGCCCACCGGCGACTCCGGCGCCCATCGCGAGACTCCATGCACCTGCCAACGTGACGAGGAAGGCGAAGAGCGAGACGACGTCGGGGTGCAATGGCAGGTGCGCGAGGGCCATCGACAGACGGGTCGAGATCGGCCGGTTGAGGTAGTGCGCGACCGGGCCGTCGGCGTCCTTGGTCAGCGAGCGGCGGAGACGTTCGGCGGCGCGGCGAAGGTCCGCCGGCGTGTCCACGTCCTGCCACCACGCGCCCTGGGGTAGCGGCAGGGCCTCGAGCGGATCGGTACGAGCCAGTTCGGTCACCGCGCCGGCGAGCGAGTCGTCCCCTCGTGCTGCCGCGCGGCGCTGCGCGTCGAAGATCGTCACCGGCAGCAGGAAAGCACCGCAGTCGATCGAGGGATCCTCGAGCTCCTTCGAGAAGGCGATCGCGTGCTCCTCGTGCAGACGCACGCGGGTGCCCTCGGCCCATGCCTTGGGGTCTGGGGCGTGGTCGACCAGGACCCCGTAGCTGCTGGACGACAGCAGCGGCTCGAGTGCACCTTCGCCGAACACGTGGTCCGTGGTCACGAGCAGGAAGGACCCCTCTTCAGCCAGGTGAGGCTCGGCCGCAGCGAGCGATGCTCCGTTACCGAGCTCCCAGTTCTCGGCGAACACGGCGCGAGCCCGACCTGGCGCGATCCGGTTCACGACGGTTGCGACGGGGCCGGCCTGGTAGCCGACGACGACGACGACTCGCTCGATCCCCGCCGCAAGCAAGTTACGTACTGCGCGACCAGCCAGGCTGAGGCCGCCGACACGGACGAGAGCTTTCGAGCCTCCGCCGGTCACGTCGGCAAGGCGTTCCGACCGTCCGGCTGCCAGGACGACGGCGACCCGGGGGCGGGCAAGCCTGTCTTCGCCCGCCCGAGCCGCAACCCTCGGCCCGGTCTGGGCGTGCTCGGAGAGAGTGTCGGACATGCGCCCCCTGCGGCCGTCACTACGACCACTCCCAAGCATCCTCGCGGCGGCGCGCTCTGGCAACTCGACCGTTCTCGCGCAGCATTGCCTTCTTCGACCACGGAGCGGCACCCGACCCCTTCGGGCACCGGTGGAACCTGGCCCAGCACCTGCGGGACGTCCCCGAGCGAGGAGATCGCCCGGGCGGCGGCGGCGTTCAGCCGGTGAGCTGCTCGGGTTAGTGTGATGACTGAGTCACCGATGCCGAACTCGTGGCGCGAGGTACGCCGATGACCGCATGGACCGACGAGGAGCTTGGACGCATCGGCGAGGCCCAGGAGTTGCAGCTCGCCTCGGAACGACCGGACGGCACGCTCCGCCCCTTCGTGACGATGTGGGTCGTCCGCGTCGAGGACCAGCTGTACGTGCGGTCGGCCCACGGCGCGGACAACCCGTGGTTCCGGCGAGCGAAGGCGAGCGGTGTGGGTCGCATCCGCGCCGGTGGCCTGGAGCAGGACGTCACGTTCGCCGACCACGCTCCGGACGTCGACGCCGGCATCGACGCCGCCTACCACGCGAAATACGACCGGTACGGGCCCGAGATCGTCGGGACCGTCGTGGGATCTCGAGCCCACGCGGTGACGATCAGGCTCGTGCCCCGTCCGACGAGCTAGGGATGGACGATCAACGGAACGAGCGCGAGCAGCGGGTCACGCCGCTGGAGCTCTTCTTCGATCTCGTCGTGGTCTTCGCCTTCACGCAGGTCACCGAGTTCATGTCGGACGACCTCACCTGGCGGGGGATCGGCCGCGGGCTGCTCGTCCTCGCCGCGATCTGGTGGGCGTGGACGGGCTATGCGTGGCTCACGAACGCGCTCGAGCCGGAGGAGGGCCAGGTCCGCGCCGGCATGTTCGGTGCGATGGCCGCGATGCTCGTCCTCGCCCTCGCCGTGCCGGGCGCGTTCGGAGCCGACGCCGTGCTGTTTGGGGTCGCCTACCTGCTCGTACGCCTGATCAACCTCGTGCTCTATGCGATCGCCGGCAGGCGCGACCCCGACCTCCTTCGGGCGCTCATCGCGTTCGCGCCGGCGGCCACGATCGGGGCGGGGTGCATCCTGGTGGCCGGGTTCATCGACGGCGGCGCGCAGACGGCGCTCTGGGTCGTCGGGCTCGCCGCGCTCTACGGGGGCGCCCTGATCGGCCGCGGGCGGGGCTGGCACATCTCGCCGGCACACTTCGCGGAGCGGTACGGGCTCATCGTCATCATCGCGCTCGGAGAGTCGATCATCGCGCTCGGCGTCGGAGCCGCCGGCTTCTCGCTCTCCGCCGGCATCATCTCCGCCGCCGTCCTTGGCGTCGTCGTCGTCGCAGCGCTCTGGTGGGCATATTTCGACGTCGTCGCCGTCATGTCGCAACGTCAACTCGCGCAGACGACCGGGGCGGCGCAAGCGCGGCTCGCCCGCGACTACTACAGCTACCTGCACGAGCCGATGATTGCCGGGATCGTCCTGTTCGCTCTCGGGCTCAAGACGACGATCGAGCACGTCGGCGAGCCGCTGGCCGCGGTTCCCGCCGTGGCGCTCTGCGGTGGGCTCGCGATCTACTTCCTCACCCACCTCGGCCTGCGTGTGCGTCTGGTGCGGTTCATCCGGCGCACGACTCCCGAACGACCTGGATGGATCGGCCCGGGCAGGCTCGCGGCGGGCGTCATCATGCTGGCGCTCATCCCGGCGGCGCTCGAGCTGCCGGCGCTCGCCTCCCTCGCGCTCGTGACGGCGGTCTGTTGCGCGCTCATCGCTTGGGATGTCATCCACTACCGGGAGGACCGCGCCGAGGTACGACGAGCGCGGCCGTAGGCACCGCACGTCACGGCCAGCCGGCGTGCGGAACGTCGACACCGGCCGTCAGGATCTGGCCCGTCTTCGCCTCGATGAGCTCGTCGATCCTGTCCGGTCCGAACCACTTCGCCACGACCATGAAGAGCGTCCTGCCGTCCTCACCGCCCAGCATGCACGCGTAGCACGGGCGGTCGAGCTCGATCCGATCGAGCACCTCGCCGCCCTCGCGAACGCGAAGGCACACACCTCCTTCGTCCGGCCCGACGTCGCTGCACCACACGGCGCCTTCGGCGTCGAGGCAGATCCCGTCGCCCGTGACGTCGGCCCACAGGCGTCGGTTGGCCAGGCTGCCGTCGGCTGCGACGTCGAAGGCGGTGAGCCTGCGCGCGAAGGACTCGGCGACGATCAGCGTGGCGTTGTCCGGCGTCACGACCATGCCGTTCGGAAAGGCCAGACCCTCGGCGACCTCGCGGGCATCGCCCTCGGCCGAGACGAGCGCGATCTTCCCCGGTGCATCCCCGCTCGCCATGAGGTCGTCGAAGTCCGCGAAGTCGAAGTTGATCGAGTTGACGTAGACGTTGCCCCGGCCGTCGACGGTCATCTCGCTCCATCCGTGCGGTGAGATGTGGCTCAGGTCGGCGTGCCGGACCCGAGACCCGTCGGGCTCCACGCGGTTCAGCTCGGCGCCGGTGATCAACGTTCGTCCGTCCGGGAGCCAGTTGGCGGCCCAGCCGCTGCCCCCTCCGCCCGATCCGATGACCTCGCTGTTCCCCTCGAGATCGACCGCGACGAGCTCGTCGGTGCCCCAGTTGGAGAACCAGAGGCGGCCGTCGTGCCATCGCGGCGACTCGCCCATCCCGAGCCCCTCCAACAGGACGCCTGTCCTCGGGATCGACGCATCCTGCGGCATCACCACACGCCTCCTTCCTCGGCCGATCGCAAGCTATGACCGTCGCGTGGACCGGAACTCATCGCTTCCTCCTCCCATCATGGCCGGCCGAAGCCGAAATCGAGGTTGAGCGTAATCACCCGGATGACCGGGACGCCTCCGGGGCCGCTCGTTCGAGGACGTCTCGGTCCTGGACCAGACACCTACCGAAACCGCCTATCGGGCGGGGGTGAATGTGGCGGCCGATCTGAGCACAACTCCGTCTGTCGCAGGGGAGCGCAGCAACCGACGATCTGGGTGAGAAAACCGCGATGGAGGTAAGCACCATCCGCTGCTCCCCGCGCCAACCGGACATCCAGACTCCGCCCGAGCCAGAGACCCCGATCCATCCGTCCCCCCGCGATCCGCTGCGGAAGTGCTTCTCACCGATCTTCCTTGTGGTGGCCGTCAGCTTCCTGCTCCCGTTCATCACCGTGTCATGTCAACAGCAGGAGGTCGGAGCCTCGAGCGAGGTGACCCTGACCGGCGTTGAAGCGGCAACTGGAGCTGGCACGAGCCCCGTTGGGGCATGGGGCCGCGACGTCGCGGACCACAAGCTTCCGAACCCCCTTGCGCTGGTGGCTCTGGGGTGCGCCGTCGTGGGCGCTGCGGTGGCCCTGTCGAAACGAGTCCCTCGGAAGGCCGCGATCCTGGCCGCCAGTGGTTCTGTCCTTGGACTCGCAGCATTTCCGTTGCACATGTCCATCACCTCTGCGGCGAGCGAAGTCGAGGTGCGGTACGGCTGGTACGTGGCGACGGGAGGGGCCATACTTGCGCTCGGCCTCGCCGATCTCGTGGCGGCACGCTCATCCTTCCTCGAATCCGGCAACGAGAGCGGCCTGCGACGCAAGACGAGACTCCTCGGTTTGACTCTCGGATTCATCGGAGCCGTCGTCTCGCTCTTCGCTGCGCTCCTTCCCCAGATCACGCTCCTCGCTGCCCCGGTTGTCGTCGGCTTCCTCGCGGCCCTCGGGTGTGCTTTCGCCCTGATCGAGGAACGCGGGCGGGAGCCGGCGCCGAGAGCAACTCAGCGAAGCCTGGCTCCCGGGGTGGTGACAGAAGCGGCACCGCGGAACCGGGCGGTCGCAAGGTCCGTCGGCGCACTCGTGCTCGGCGTCGTGCTTTCCGCGCTCGGAGTGATCTTCGAAGCCGCTTGGCTCGTCGTTGTCGCAGTCGTCGTCGCACTGGCTTCGTTCGTGTTCGGCGTCGTAGCCCTTCGGCGGCTGGAGCCCGGCGGACCTGGCCGCTGGCCGGTACTCCTGGCAACCTCGCTCGCCTTCGTGCCCATCTACGCGCTCGCGGTCTTCGGCCTGGCGCTGCTCCAGCTCTAGGGGGGATGGGCGAGGTGCGTGCGCGATCGAGGTTGGGCAGCAGATCGGGAGCACGGCGACGAACCGGCCGCATCGCCACTGCTTGTGTCCTGATCGCCGTCACCAGCGGGTCGTGTACGTCGTCGCGCGTCGGCTCGGACCCGGGGCGGGCGCCAATGTACGCAACCTCTCTCTACAGCGTGAGCGCAGTCTCCGGAAGGAACGCCTGGGCGGTCGGCAGGCACGGCGACGACACTTCGATCCTCCATTGGGACGGCACACGATGGTCTCGGGTCACGAGCCCGAACCTCGGCTCGGACTTCAACGAGCTTGATGGCGTGAGCGCCGTGTCGTCCACCGACGTATGGGCTGTCGGCGAAGCCGACTATTCCAGCGACACGCTCATCCTTCATTGGGACGGCACGCAATGGTCGCGGGTCGCGAGTCCGAACCCAGGATCGGACTCCAACGAGCTCTCCGGCGTGAGCGCCGCCTCGCCCACCGACGTATGGGCCGTCGGGGGGGAGACGACCGTTCCAGGCCCCGGCCCCTATCTCCGCTCTCGCACGCTGATTCTGCACTGGGACGGAACCACTTGGTCGCACGTAATCAGCCCGAACCCCAGCTATGGCAGCAACTTCCTCTTCGATGTGAGCGCCGAATCGGCTGCGGATGCCTGGGCCGTTGGTTGGCACGACATCCCGAGTGAGCACGAAACGCTGATCCTTCATTGGGACGGCACGGGCTGGTCGAGGGTCTTGAGCCCGAACCCAGGCTCGGGATCGAACGAGCTCCACGGCGTGAGCGCCGTCTCGCCGACCGACGCCTGGGCGGTGGGCGACTCCCGCGGTCTCACGACCCCCGTCCACGAAACGCTGATCCTCCACTGGAACGGCACACGCTGGTCGCATGTCAAGAGCCCGAACCCAAGCTCGGAGTTCAACACGCTCACTGGCGTGAGCGCCGTCTCGCCCACCGACGCATGGGCGGTGGGTCTTTACTGGGATCAGGCCGGTATCGGCCACTCGATGGTCCTTCACTGGGACGGCACGAGATGGTCGCAGGTCAAGAGCCCAAACCTGGGTTCGGAGCACACTTCGCTCTCCAGCGTGATCGCCGTTTCGCCCAAGGACGTCTGGGCGGTGGGCGACTACCAAGAGGCTGGTATCCACGCGTTGGTTCTTCACTGGGACGGCACGAACTGGTCCCAGGCCGACGTTCGTCGCGATCGCTGAGCCGCTGGGCGTACCGGGAGCCCAGGCCGCGCGACGAGCCGGCGGTCTAGCCGGCCGAGGTCACGCGAGCCCGTATGGTCGATATGGTCCGAGGCCGTTCCGCAGGTCGAGACCTCGGAGGCTGAGCTGCCCTGACTGGCTGGCGACGGTCGCGCCAGACGGCTCGCCGCACGGACGGCCGATCCTCGGTCAGCGCCCGGCGTCTTTGCGGGTTCGATAGGGTTGGATTGAGACATTCACACGACCGGAGGGGGTCGTCATGGCGTCAATTTCGGAGCGGGAGGGCAGGGAGATCGAGGCGGCCAACGCCTCCGGCACCACTCCGGTCGTCTTCATCCACGGCCTCTGGCTGCTGCCGAGCAGCTGGGCCAACTGGGCGGACTTCTTCAAGCAGGCCGGTTACGCGCCGCTGACGCCGGACTGGCCGGACGATCCGGAAACGGTTGAAGAGGCGCGGGCGAACCCGGACGTCATCGCCAAGAAGACGCTGAAGCAGGTTGCCGACCACACGGCCGACGTGATCGGCAAGCTCGAGGAGAAGCCCGCCCTGATGGGGCACTCGACCGGAGGTTTGCTGGCGCAGATGCTCGCAGGGCGGGGCCTCTCGGCGGCCACGGTGGCGATCGATCCCGGCGTCTTCCGCGGCGTTCTGCCTCTGCCGGCCTCCGCGCTCAAGGTGGCGGGCCCGTTCCTGGTCGACCCCCGGTATCGAGGCCGCGCCATCACGCTCACCCTCGACCAGTTCAAATACGGCTGGGCGAACGCCCTCGATGAGGACGAGGCGAAGCGCCTTTACGACACCTACCACGTGGCCGGGTCGGGGATCGCCCTGGCACAGATGGCCGACGCCAACCTCAACCCCTGGACCGAGTCGAAGGTCGACACGAAGAACCCCGATCGGGGCCCGTTGCTGATCCTCGACGGGGAGAGGGACCACACGGTTCCCTGGGCGATTGCCAACGCCTCCTACAAGCGGCAGAAGCGCAACCCGAGCGTCACCGAGATCAAGAGGATGCCCAACCGCGGTCACTCGCTGACCATCGACCACGGCTGGCAGGAGGTCGCGCAGACCGCGCTCGACTTCGTCAAGCGGTTCGTCCCGGCCAAGTCGAGCTAGCTGTCGTTCCCACGGACGTTGTTGACAAAGCGAGAGCCCCCCGCTCCGATCCGGGCGCTCAGGGCTAGCGCGCCACGCGGTAGCGGAGGTAGACGACTCTCGAGCTGAAGGTGCGCGTCTCGACGAGTTCGAGATCCACCCGACGCTCGCGCTGCGGAAAGAACGGAGTGCCACCGCCAACCAGCACCGGATAGACCACGGCCCGGTACTCGTCGATCAGACCCAACGCGGCCGCCTCGGCGGCGAGCGTCGCGCCGCCGATCGCGATGTCGCCTTCTCCCGGCTCGGCTCGCAACCGCTCGATCTCCTCCGCCAGGCCGCCGGCGGCCAGGCGGGCATTGCCCTGCACCGCCGACAGCGTGGTGGAGAACACCACCTTCGGGAGCGGCTTCCAGAGCGCGGCCCACTCGAGCTCTGCGTCGTCGAGGGACGGATCCTGGTCGGCGGTCTCCCAGTACAGCATCGTCTCGTACAGCCGTCGTCCCAACAGGTGCACGCCGACCCCTTGTATCTCGTCGATCCAGAAGCGGAAGACCTCCTCGTCGGGCACCGTCCAGTCGAAGCCGCCGTCCGGCCCGACGATGTAGCCGTCAAGTGAGACGCCCATCGAATAGGTCAGGCTGCGCATCAGAAGTCCTCCTCGGGGGTGGGTTCGATAGTACGACCGCCGGACGCCGCAGGACTCATCGCGGCTCGCGGGATCCCCTGGGCTAGTGTCGCGCAACCAGCCAATGGCGAGCTATCCCCAGGCTGTCTGACAGACGAGGCACGATGATCGCACCGATGAGTTTTGGTCGCGCGAGCCGTCCACGCAGCAGGGCCACGCCAGTCGGAGGTGTTGAACATGCGCAAGGTCGTCGCGTACGAGCTGTTGTCCCTCGACGGCGTCGCGGAGAAGCCCGATGGGTTCTTCGCCGACTGGGACGACGCGATGGAGGCCA